>JACXTT010013725.1_pt1 | contig 10649 bp, 9 predicted proteins | sample 9270951 | NCBI WGS metagenome assembly JACXTT01 (sample SAMN15532306, study PRJNA645909) | rock metagenome | isolation source: weathered quartz diorite | place: Puerto Rico | collected 2017-06-21
TCCGCGACGGCATGGGGCAGAGCCAGCGGATGGCGAAGGACTGCGTCGACACGGTCATCACCAACGCGCTGATCGTTGACCACTGGGGCATCGTCAAGGCCGACATTGGCCTGAAGGACGGGCGCATCGCCGCCATTGGCAAGGCCGGCAACCCGGACATCCAGCCGGGCGTGACCATCGTCGTCGGGCCGGGCACCGAGGTGATCGCGGGCGAAGGCATGATCGTCACCGCCGGCGGCATCGACAGCCACATCCACTTCATTTGCCCGCAGCAGATCGAGGAGGCGCTGATGAGCGGCGTCACCACGATGATTGGCGGCGGCACGGGGCCGGCGACGGGCACCTTCGCCACTACGGTGACACCCGGCCCGTGGTTCATGGAACGTATGCTGCAGGCCGCCGATGCGTACCCGATGAATATCGGCCTGCTGGGCAAGGGCAATGCGAGCCAGGCCGCGCCGATCCTGGAGCAGGTGGAGGCGGGCGCGATCGGCCTCAAATTGCACGAAGACTGGGGCACGACGCCGCAGGCGATCGACACCTGCCTGTCCGTGGCGGACGCCACCGATACGCAGGTCGCGATCCACACCGACACGCTGAACGAGGGGGGCTTCGTCGAGGCGACCATCGCCGCGTTCAAGGGTCGCACGATCCACACCTACCACACCGAGGGCGCGGGCGGCGGCCACGCGCCGGACATCATCAAGGTTTGCGGCGAGGCCAACGTGCTGCCGTCGTCGACAAACCCGACGCGCCCGTATACCGTCAACACGCTGGACGAGCATCTGGACATGCTGATGGTGTGCCATCACCTCGATCCGGCCATTGCGGAGGACATCGCCTTCGCCGAAAGCCGCATCCGCCGCGAGACGATCGCCGCCGAGGACATCCTGCATGATCTTGGCGCGTTCTCGATGATCTCCAGTGACTCGCAAGCGATGGGCCGCGTGGGCGAGGTCATCATCCGCACGTGGCAGACCGCGCACAAGATGGCGGCGCAGCGCGGCAAGCTGCCGGGCGACCCGCACGACGCGCGTGGCGGCCACGACAACTTCCGCGTCAGGCGTTATATCGCCAAGTACACGATCAATCCGGCGAAGACGCATGGCATCGCGCACGAGGTCGGCTCGGTCGAGGTCGGCAAGTGGGCCGACCTGGTGCTGTGGAAGCCGGCGTTCTTCGGCGTGAAGCCGAGCCTGATCCTCAAGGGCGGCATGATCGCGGCGGCGGCAATGGGAGACCCCAATGCGTCGATCCCCACGCCGCAGCCGGTGCACTACCGGCCGATGTTCGCGGCGGCGGGTGGGGCGCTGCCCAAGTCGTCGCTGACCTTTGTCTCGCAGGCGGCACTCGCGGCCGGCGTGGGCGAGCGCTATGGACTGGCCAAGACGCTGTCGGCCGTGCGCGGCACGCGCACCGTCAGCAAGCGCGACATGGTGCACAATGACTGGCAGCCGCACGTCACCGTGGACCCCGAGACCTACCAGGTCGTGGCCGACGGCCAGTTGCTGATGTGCGAGCCGGCCACGGTGCTGCCGATGGCGCAGCGCTATTTCCTGTTCTGACCTGCCTGCCGACCATGCTGAAGATCGACAAACACCTGCCCACGCCGCACGGCATTGCCGCCGTGCTGGTGCGCCGCGCGCCCAAGCTCGTCCTGCCGTTTGCCGAGCGCAGCAAGAGCCGGCTGCGTGCGGCACTGGACAACGGCGACGAGGCCGCGCTGTTCCTGCCGCGTGGCACGGTGCTGCGCGGCGGCGACCTGCTGGTCGCGGAAGACGGCACGTTCATTGAGGTGCTGGCGGCGCCCGAGTCCGTGCTGGAGGTCCGTGCGAGCGATCCGCATGCGCTGATGCGCGCGGCCTATCATCTGGGCAACCGCCACACGCCGGTGGAGGTCGGAAGCGACTATCTGCGCCTTGAGTACGACGCCGTGCTGGCCGACATGCTCGCGCGTCTGGGCGTCGCGGCAGAGCGCGCCGAGCTGCCGTTCGAGCCGGAGGCCGGCGCGTACGGCGGCGGGCACAAGCACGGGCACGATGCCACGTTTGCCGAGGACTACGCGGCGGCGCAGGCGGTGTTCCATGAGCATCACGGGCATGACCACGATCATGGTCACGGGCACTCGCACGGCCATCCGCACGGTCATGACCACGACCACGATCATGCGCAGCACGTGCATGACGAGCACTGCGGCCACAAGCACTGACCGCGCCATCCAGTCGTCCAACGTGACCGGACTTCGCCAACTCGTCTCCCTGCTGCACCTCGCATCGCCGGCGCTGCCGATCGGTGGCTTCAGCTACTCGCAAGGGCTGGAGGCGGCCATCGATTGCGGCATCGTGCACGATGCGGCGAGCGCGCGGCGCTGGATCGGCGACAGCCTGTCGCACGTGCTGGCGCAGTGCGAGGCGCCGTTATGGCTGCTGCAGCATCGTCACTGGCTGGCAGGCGAGACCGCGCAAGTGGCTCGCTGGAACGCCTGGTTCCACGCCACGCGCGAAACGTCCGAGCTGCGGCTGGAGACGGAGCAGATGGGCTGGTCGCTGGCGAAGCTCGTTGCGCAGATGGAGTGGGGCGGCGAGGCGCAGCGCGCGGCGCTGGCATCGCTTTCTCCCGTCTGCCTGCCGACTGCTTTTGCTGCGGCCTGTGTCGCGCTTGGCGTGGATGAGCGCGACGGCCTGGCGGCCTACTGCTTCAACTGGGCCGAGAACCAGGTCGCGGCCGCGATCAAGACCGTGCCGTTGGGGCAGGTGGCCGGCCAGCATATCCTGCGCGGGCTGCACGGCACGGTGCTCGATGTGGTCGACGAGGCCGTGCGCCGCGCGGACGCCGTGCCGCCGATGCTGTCCACGTTTTCTCCGATGCTGGGCCTGCTGTCCGCGCGCCACGAGACACAGTACTCCCGGCTGTTCCGTTCCTGAATTCCGCTCCTGAACCGCATCCGATCATGACCCAGGTCCGTACCAAGAAACTTCCTCCGCTGCGCGTGGGCGTCGGCGGCCCCGTCGGCTCCGGCAAGACTACACTGCTGGAAATGCTGTGCAAGGCGATGCGTGACCGCTACGACCTCGTCGCCATCACCAACGACATCTATACCAAGGAGGACCAGCGCCTCCTGACCATCTCCGGCGCGCTGCCGGCCGAGCGCATCATGGGCGTGGAGACGGGCGGTTGCCCGCACACGGCGATCCGTGAAGATGCGTCCATCAACCTCGAGGCCGTGGACCGCATGCTGGCGAAGTTTCCCGATGCCGACATCGTCTTCATCGAGTCCGGCGGCGACAACCTCGCCGCAACGTTTAGCCCCGAGCTGTCGGACCTGACGATCTACGTGATCGACGTCGCCGGTGGCGAGAAGATCCCGCGCAAGGGCGGGCCGGGCATCACCAAGTCGGACCTGCTCGTCATCAACAAGACGGACCTGGCCCCTTATGTCGGCGCCAATCTCGACGTGATGGAAAGCGATGCGCGCAAGATGCGCGGCACGCGGCCCTTTGTGATGGGCAGTGTCAAGTCGGGGCAGGGGCTCGACACGGTGATCCGCTTCATCGAGCAACAGGGGCTGCTCGGCGTGTAGGCATCAGTCGCGCAGCGCCCGCACGCACAGGAAGCAGGGCATGCGCGACAGGTGTTCATGCAGGCGCGGGTTCGCATCACGCATCGCCTCCACGGGCCGTGGCTCCAGTACGCGATCGAGGCGCCAGCCCGCGGCGATGAGCGGACTGAGGAACTGCTCGAAGGAGCGGCGGAAGCCGTGGACCACGGGCGCGGGCTCGCCGAAGCCCGTCCACGGCATGCCGCACGCCTCGGTCTGGCGGTAATGCTTGTCGTCGCCGCCAAAGAGGCGCCAGTCGGCCATCGGATGGCCGGCGGAGAAGACCAGTGTCGCGCCGTGGCGGGCCACGCGATGGAACTCCGCGAAGACCGGCTCCCACGATTCGATGTAGTCCAGCACCAGCGGACAGAGGACGAGGTCGAAGCGCTCGTCGGCCAGCCACGACAGCGGTGCCTCCAGGTTGCCGGCACGCACTTCGACATCGAGGCCGGCGGTGCGTTGCCGCGCCAGGTCGACCATGGCGGGCGTGACGTCGAACGCGTGTACGCTGGCGCCGCGCCTTGCCAGCTCCTCGGCATAGATACCGGGTCCGCAGCCCGCGTCCAGCACGCGCATGCCCGTCAGGTCGGCGGGCAGCAGCGACAGCGTGGCGGGCCGTTCGTAGAGAGCGTTGTGCGGTTTGGTGGGCGCGGCCGCCGCGTAGCGCTCGGCAAACTGCTCATAGTTGCGCTGGCCTAGCGGCTTGCTGGTATCCGAGTTCATGTGAGGCTCCGGCGGGGCAAAACTGGCATTGTAGGCAATCCGGCGGCGCCAACTTGTCACCATTGCAACGACTCTGGCATACTCTTTCCCAATGCCGCGCCATCCCTTCTCCTCCCTGCAAGGCTTTGCCGACACCTTCGAGGTGACCGGCGACGCGGCATTTGCATCGACCCGCCGGATCACCCGGCGCATGGCTTCGCTCGAAGCCACTGCAATCCTCATCTCCATCATTCGAATTATCTCGGGTCGCTGAGCTGCGGCTGTTGCCGGTGCTTGGTGGCCCCGATTGGCCTTGGCCAAACCGCGCCCGGCATGCATGCCAGGCGCGGTGTGCCCCGATTCGAGGATTCCGATGGAGAACATACTCATGTCCACGTTGCTCGACGCCACCCTGGCGTCCTCCCAACCGGCCGCGCCGCTGCCGGCTGTCAGCTTTCCCAGTCTTTCCGAGATCCAGTCCACCGCCACGCGCCTGCGCGGAAAAGTCCTGGAAACACCCGTCTGGCAATGGGTGACCGGCGCCGCCAGCGAGCTCGCCCCGAGTACCGAAGTGTGGTTGAAGCTGGAACTGTTCCAACTGACCGGCACGTTCAAGTTGCGTGGCGCGCTCAACTGCATCGAGCAACTCGATGCCGGCGCGCGCCGGCGTGGTGTGGTGGCCGCCAGTGCCGGCAATCATGCCATGGCGGTGGCCTACGCGGCCCGCCTGGCCGGCGTCGGCGCGACGCTGGTGATGCCCGCCAGCGCCAGTCCGGCACGCATCGCGGCGTGTCGCGAGTGGGGCGCGCAGGTGGTGCTGATGCCGGACGTGCACGCCGCCTTCGCGCACGCGCAGGAACTGGTGGAGTCCGAGGGGCGCGCGATGGTGCATCCGTTCGATGGCCCGCTGATCGCGCAGGGTACCGCAACGGTCGGGCTGGAATTGATGCGCCAGGTGGCGAGCCTGGACGCGGTGATCGTGCCCGTGGGCGGTGGCGGGCTGTGCGGCGGCATTGGCGCGGCGGTCAAGCAACTGGCGCCCGCATGCGCCGTCTATGGCGTGGAGCCCTTCGGCGCCGACGCAATGTACCGCAGCTTTGCCGCCGGCAGCCCGCAGGGGCTGGAGCGCGTCGACACCATTGCCGACAGCCTGGGCCCGCCCCATGCGCTGGACTACAGCTTCGGCCTGTGCCGTCGGTTCGCCGATGGCATCGTGCGTGTCTCGGACGACGAACTGCGTGCCGCCATGCGTATGTTGTACCGCGACATGAAGCTCGTCGCCGAGCCGGCTACCGCCGCATCCACCGCTGCGCTCTTTGGGCCGTTGCGTGAGACGCTGGCCGGCAAGCGGGTCGCGCTGGTGCTGTGCGGCTCGAATCTCGACCCGGCGCGGTTTGCGCAGTTGCTTGCCGCGTAGCGGCCACTGCCGGGTCGTGCATCGCCCGGCCGTGCGCCGAGCGGCCGGATTGGCCGAAATGGACAGCCGCTCGTGAGCCATTTCGCATTCCGCGTGTCCCGACGGCCAGGGGTTTGACCGGCGAGAGCCGGCAACCTATGATCAGACCGTCTGTCGATGTCAGATCCGCTGTTCCAGGGACGCGCCGCTCAAAGAATCTCAAGGCCACCAGAGCCTGCGGGCGAGGGGCGCGGCATCTATGGCTGGTACCGGGCGGCGCTGGGCCGTACCGAAACGGGGCAAGCGCGCAATGTGCGTGGGCGAATGCGTTCGCCCGCCGTCGTTGCGCATCCCGGGACCCTCCGCGTCCCGCTCTGTTTTGGGGGAATCGCCATGCAGATCTTCTCGTTGTTCGAGGCCGCGATGCACGCCGCCGTACCGGCGCAAAAACTGTCCTCGGATCTTCTCATTGGTTTTCACGCGCGCGTCATTCCTTGGGCCGCCGGGCTCGGGAGCGTCTGCGACTATGTCTTCCTGCGCGGCGGCGAAGTCCAGTCCCGGTTCTGCGCCGGCCGGTCTGAGCACTGGGCCTGCCTGCGGGGCGGCATCCGCGTGAGCGCGCCGGGCCGCGACGCCGTGTTGCTGGGCGGCGGCGACGTCTTCACGCCATGGCCGCGGCAGTCGGCCATGGTGCAGGCGCTGCTCGACAGCGTGCTGATACGCATGGTTCCGGATCGCGCCGCGCCATTGCCTGACGGCGAGTTGGCCGGATCCGGCGAGGATCCCGGGGAAGCGCCTTACGCCGCCTTCGCGGCCCTGCATGCAGGCGATGCCGGCTGGGCTTGCCGCCTGGGGCTGGAGGGCCTGCGATGGGCCGCCTGCCACGGTGGCACGCTGCGCTTGCAATGGTGGCCGGCGCAGCGCGACGGGGTGGTGCGGGAAGCGTACCTGCAGCCGGGCGCGGCGTATGCGCCCGATCCCGATGAGGACTACTGTATTGACGCGCTCTCGCCGTCGGCGGGCTTGTTCTGTTGCGTGCAGCAGTCGCTCGTGCGTGGCTATGGCAATGCTGGCGGCAGCGGCGGGTACACGTGGCGGTGCGAGGAAGATCGCCCGGCGTGGGATGGCGCAAGTTTCTTCCGCGCGTGGGAAGCCAATCCTGGCAGCCCTCGGGTCCTGCAGACCAACTGAGCATGCCGCCCCGGGGCACGGCGCCCCCGGAGGGCGGCGCCGATGACACTGGCGCCATGGCAAGGCGCCAGTTCATGCCGGAGCCGGTTTCCGGCTGTGCCGCAGTGAGGCTTCAGTGGCGCTTGTACTGCGTGGCGCCGAACAGCACCTCGCGTGCCTTGTCGTCCTGCAGCGCTCGTCGTTCGCTCGCCAGCACCTCCACACCGCGCTTGACGGCGGGGCGCTCGGCAATCTCGTTGAACCAGCGCTTCAGGTACGGATAGTCGTCCAGTTCCACGCCCTGGTTCTGCCAGCTGCGCAGCCACGGGAAGGTGGCGATGTCGGCAATGGTGTATTCGTCGCCCGCCAGCCACTTGTGCTTCGACAACTGCGTGTCGATGACGCCATAGAGCCGCTTCGCCTCGTTGGTGTAGCGGTTGATGGCGTACTCGATCTTCTCCGGCGCGTAGATGCGAAAGTGGTGCGCCTGGCCGAGCATGGGGCCCACGCCGCCCATCTGGAACATCAGCCACTGCAGGGCTTCGTACTTGCCGCGCACGTCCTGCGGCAGGAACTTGCCGGTCTTGCCGGCCAGGTAGAGCAGGATCGCGCCAGACTCGAACAGCGAGATCGGCTTGCCGTCGGGGCCGTCGGGGTCGACGATGGCCGGGATCTTGTTGTTCGGGCTGATCTCCAGGAATGGCTCGCCGAACTGGTCGCCAGCGCCAATATTGATGGGGTGGACGCGGTACTCCAGCCCGCATTCCTCCAGCATGATGTGGATCTTGTGGCCGTTGGGCGTTGCCCAAGTGTAGACGTCGATCATCGCGAATGGCTCCTGGCTGCGATCAGGTGACTGCCACGCCAACCACTGACGTGGCGAACCGGAGGATTTAAGCATAGAAGAAAAAAACGCGCAGACGGGCTGCGCGTTTTCCACAATGCCGGCAGGGCCGGCGGGTTTGCGCGGCTCAGAACCCGCGCGTCACCGGCATCTTTACGTCGTCCGGATTCAGGCTCATGTGGCGGGCCAACTCCAGCTTGGCGATGGCGTTGCGGTGCACCTCGTCCGGGCCGTCGGCCAGGCGCAGCGTGCGCTGGTGCGCCCACCAGTAGGCGAGCGGGAAGTCGTCCGAGACGCCGGCGGCGCCGTGCACCTGGATAGCCCAGTCGATAACCTTCAGGGCCACGTTGGGCGCCACCACCTTGATCATGGCGATCTCAGCCTTGGCCACCTTGTTGCCCACGGTGTCCATCATGTAGGCAGCCTTGAGCGTCAGCAGGCGAGCCATTTCGATCTCGCAGCGGGCCTCGGCGATGCGCTCGAGCGTCACGCCCTGCTGGGCGATCGTCTTGCCGAACGCCACGCGCGACAGCGCACGCTTGCACAGCAGCTCCAGCGCACGCTCGGCCACGCCGATGCTGCGCATGCAGTGGTGGATGCGGCCCGGGCCGAGACGGCCCTGCGCGATCTCGAAGCCGCGGCCTTCGCCCAGCAGTATGTTGCTGGCGGGCACGCGCACATTCTTCAACTCCACTTCCATGTGGCCATGCGGCGCGTCGTCGTAGCCGAATACCGGCAGGAAGCGCTTGACGGTGATGCCCGGCGTGTCGGCGGGCACCACGATCATCGATTGCTGCTCGTGGCGGCCAGCGTCCGGATCGGTCTTGCCCATCACGATATAGACCTTGCAGCGCGGATCGCCGGCGCCCGAGGACCACCACTTGGTGCCGTTGATCACGTAGTCGTCGCCGTCGCGCTCGATGCGGCAACTGATGTTGGTCGCGTCCGACGAGGCCACGGCCGGCTCGGTCATCAGGAACGCCGAGCGGATTTCGCCGGCGAGCAGCGGCTCCAGCCACTGGTCCTTCAGCGCCTCGGAGGCGTAGCGCTCGAGCGTCTCCATGTTGCCGGTGTCGGGCGCGGCGCAATTGAACACCTCGGGCGACCAGGGCACGCGGCCCATGATCTCGCACAGCGTCGCGTATTCCAGGTTGGACAGGCCCTGCGGCGCGCGCGGCGAGCGGGGCAGGAACAGGTTCCACAGGCCGGCTTCGCGCGCCAGCGGCTTCAGTTCCTCGATGACCTTGGTCGGCACCCACGCGTTGCCGGCCTGGCGATTGGCCTGGATCTCGGCAAAGAAGCGCTTTTCGTTCGGGTAGATGTGCTGGTCGAAGAAGGCCAGCAGCCTGGCCTGCATCTCCTTGACCTTGGGCGAGTATTCGAAATTCATGTGGTCTCCTCGTTACCCGTGAAAGGGGCCGCCGGCGGGCGGGATGGGCGCGGTGCGCCCGGCTGGATGCACTCTATCGGAATCCCCTAAATAAGAAAAATGAATTTTCTGGATTTGTCAGTATCAATTTCCTGCATTCCGTGCCAGAATTGCCGGCATGCAGCTCTCCCGCATCGACCTCAATCTTTTTGTCGTCTTTGACGCCATCTACAGCGAAGGCAGCATCACCGCCGCCGCGCGCCAGCTCAACCTGACGCAGCCGGCCGTGAGCCACGCGCTGGGGCGCCTGCGCGGGCTGTTCGACGATCCGTTGTTCGAGCGTCGCGGGCAGGGCATGGCGCCCACGCCGCTGGCGCGCTCGCTCGCCTCGGAGGTGCGCGCCGCGCTGCAGTCGTTCGCCCGCACGCTGCAGGACACGCCGCACTTCGATCCCACCGTAACGGTGCGCCGCTTCACCATCGGCATGCGCGACGCGCTGGAGTCCACGCTGCTGCCGCCGCTGATGTCGCGCGTGACGGCGGTGGCGCCGCAGGTGGAGATCGCCGCCGTTCGTTTTGACCGGCGCGAGATGGAGTCGGAGTTGCTGGCCGGCACGCTGGACACGGCCATCGACATCCTGCTGCCGGTCTCTCCCGCGATCCATCACACCGCGTTCATGGCCGATCCCATGGTGGTGCTGGCGCGCCGCGATCACCCTCTCGTCAAGAAAGAGCTGACGCTGGAGCGCTACCTGCAGGCCGAGCACCTTCACGTGTCGTCGCGCCGCCGCGGGGCGGGGCTGGAGGACCAGGCGTTGCACCGCATGGGCCTGACGCGCCGCGTGCGGCTGCGCTGCCAGCACTATGCGGCAGCGTGTCGCGTGGTGAGCTGCACCGACCTGCTGGCCACGTTGCCGCTGCGCTATGCGCGCATTGCCAACGAGCCCTATGCCAACCGGCTGTTGTCCCTGCCATTCCAGGTGCCGTCGCTGGAGCTGCACCTGTACTGGCACGCAGGCGGCGAGAACGACGGCGCCAACCGTTGGCTGCGCGAGCAGTTGATGGCGGTGATGCAGTCGCTCGGTACCGGCATGGCGGACGTGGCGCCGGCCGAGGCCTGAACGGCGCCGCCGGGCGGCGAGCCCCTGAAGCGCCATCCTCGCCGTGCGCTGTGCAGCGCGGGCGGGTCACACGTAAGCCATTGTTAGCAAGCTGGACGCTGCGCGGGCCGCCCTCATAACATCGTTGCGTTTTGCCTGCCCCCGGCGCCGCACCGGCGTCGTTCCGCGCGCGTGGATCACCCGCGCGCGAACACACCCGGGCAGGTCCCCTCCATCCACTTTCACGAGCCACAGACCGATGCCAGGGAACCGCCTGCTTGCCATGCCTTACGTTGCGCCGCGAACCATGCGGCGTATTGTCTCGATCCGGCGGATGTCGCTGCCCGTGGCGGCGGCCTGCGCCGCGCTTCTGCTGTCCGCATGCGGCGGGGGCGGCGATGGTGGCGGCGCTGCGCCGGCGGCGCAGGGGAGTGGCGGATCGTCGTCGGCGACCAGCCCTTCCGGCCAGGC
>JACXTT010013726.1_pt1 | contig 10649 bp, 9 predicted proteins | sample 9270951 | NCBI WGS metagenome assembly JACXTT01 (sample SAMN15532306, study PRJNA645909) | rock metagenome | isolation source: weathered quartz diorite | place: Puerto Rico | collected 2017-06-21
TTCACCTGAACAAACTGCTGGATGCCATTTTGACCTTCCTGCCCGAAGGGATGCCTTTTTATAGTGAAGAGGACCTGAGCGACCTGCCGACCAAGTTTTTTGTGGCGGAAATGATCAGGGAAAAGATATATGAATTGTTTGGTGATGAGATCCCTTATCACACAGCTGTTATGATCAATGAGTTCAAGGAAAAAGAGTCCCTGGTCAAAATACAGGCAGACATCATTGTACAGCGGGAGACCCAGAAAGCCATCATCATTGGTGATAAGGGTAAGATGATCAAGCAGATTGGAATGAAGGCGAGGGTAGATATAGAATCCTTTATCGGTCAGAAGGTCTTTCTTGAACTTTTTGTGAAAGTGAGGCCCAAATGGAGGGATAATGAGATGCAGTTGAAAGAGTATGGGTATAATTAGTTGCTTAAGGACTCAATTTAGATAGAGTATTGTTATTAATTTGTTTATTATCAATATATTATAGTATCTGATCTCTAAATAAATCAGACATCGGAAATCAATAAATAGAAATCATTATGAGTGGATATACAGTAGCTATAGTAGGCCGCCCCAATGTAGGTAAGAGTACCTTTTTTAACAGGATGCTGGAGCATCGCAAAGCCATTGTGGATGATGTGAGTGGGGTTACCCGTGACCGGCAGTATGGGATGACCGATTGGAACGGGAAAACCTTCAATGTGATTGATACGGGTGGGTTTGTTTCCAACAGTGATGACGTGTTTGAACGGGAAATTGCAAAGCAAGTAAAAATTGCAATAGATGAAGCTAACGCAGTGGTTTTCATGGTAGATGTGACTACCGGCATCACGCATCTTGATGAAGCGATGGCGGAATTGTTGAGGAGGGCTACCAAGCCTGTTTACCTGGTGGTGAACAAGGTTGACAATGGAGAGCGGGAGCTGGAAGCAGCTGAATTCTACAGCATGGGTTTTGAACATAACTTCTTCATTAGCAGTATCTCCGGAAGCGGTACCGGAGAATTACTGGATATGATCACTTCGGCTATTTCGATGGATGAAGCCGAGGAAACCCGTCCGGAGGATGGCCTTCCCAAATTCGCCATCATTGGCCAGCCCAATGTGGGCAAATCTTCGCTGCTGAACGCCCTTATTGGCCAGGAAAGAACCATTGTAAGTGACGTGGCCGGTACTACCCGGGATACCATTCATACGCATTATAAGCTCTTCCAGAAGGATTTTATCCTGATCGATACGGCGGGCATCCGTAAAAAAAGCAAGGAGAAAGATTACCTCGAATTTTATTCAATTATCCGGGCCATACGTGCTATGGATGAAGCAGATGTGTGTCTTTTATTGCTGGATGCGGCTAAAGGAATCACTTCGCAGGATGTGAGTATTTTCAGCCTGGCGACTCGTAAAGGGAAAGGCGTGGTGGTATTGGTAAATAAGTGGGATCTCATTGAAAAAGAGACGAATACAGCGCGTGACTACGAAAGAAATTTAAAACTTAAACTGGCTCCTTTTACCGATGTGCCGGTTCTTTTTGTATCGGTGAAAGACAAGACCCGTATTTTCAAAGCCATTGAAACTGCCCTGGAAGTGGTTGAGAACAAACGGCGCAAGATACCTACTTCACAATTGAACGAGGTAATGCTGAAGGCCGTTCAGGCTTATCATGCTCCCGTGGTGAGAGGGAATACAGTAAAAATTAAATATGTTACGCAATTGCCCACCCACGTGCCTTCCTTCGCCTTTTTCACCAATTACCCCGATGATATCAAGCAACCGTATAGAAATTACCTTGAAAATCAGCTCAGAACGCAGTTTAATTTTAAGGGAGTACCTGTGCGCATATTTTTCAGGAAGAAATAAAATTTAGACGTTAAAGTTTGTATAATTGAACCGGGCGGTTATCTTTGCGCCGTTAATAAAAACTCTTTAAAAAACAAGTACAATGAAAAAAGTATTCGCAATCTTAGCCGTTGCTGGTGTAATGGCTGCTTGTAACAGTGGTGAAAACAAAGAAGCTGCTAAAGATTCAACTGCAACTGCTGCTCCTGCTGCTGACACTACCAAAGCTGCTGCTGACACAACTCATCATGCAGATACTGCTGCTAAAGCTGCTGCTGACACAACTAAGAAATAGTATTTGTTTTAATAAATATTACTTCTTGCAAGAAGGTCTCCCGCGATTACGCGGGAGATTTTTTTTGTGCCAGTTTGTACCAATTTTACCGATTTATGGGGCATGGCATTAATATTGACCTAATTTTATCCCCCTGTTTTTAAATGGACTGCCGCGGGGTATGTGACAAATTGACCCAAGAATAAAAATTATGCTGAAAGAGAGTTTGTTTTTCCGATCCGAAGATGAGAATGACTTCATGCCCATCATCCCCATTAATGAAACCGAGGGGGATGCAGATAAAGACCTGGTTGTTCCCGATACCTTACCCATACTGCCGCTGCGGAATACGGTTTTATTCCCCGGAGTGGTGCTGCCTATTACTGTGGGAAGGGATAAAAGCATCAAAGCGGTGAATGATGCCTACAAGCACGACAAGCTGGTAGGTGTACTGGCGCAGAAAGATGTGAACGTAGAAGACCCCGAACCCAAAGACCTCTGCAGCATCGGTACGGTAGCCCGGATTGTGAAGCTGATCAAAATGCCCGATGGAGGAACGACTATTATTATTCAGGGAAAACGCCGCTTTGAGATAGGCGCCATTGTAAGCGAGGATCCTTATTTCAGGGCTTCCGTTCGTTTGCTGGCCGATGACGATGCCAAAGAAGGGGACGATTTCAATGCTTATATCAGCAGCATCAAAGACCTGGCCACCCAGATCATCCAGTTATCGCCCAATCTGCCCACCGAGGCTTCGATCATCCTGAAAAATATTGAGAGCCCTTCTTTCCTCATCAATTTTGTGAGCAGTAACCTCAACAGCGACCTCAAAGAAAAACAAAGCCTGCTGGAAGTAAACGATGTGCCCACAAGAGCCGAAAAACTCATGCACATCCTGCAACGGGAATTGCAGTTTGCCGAGTTAAAAGACAAAGTGACGAATAAAACCCGTACAGAAATTGACAAACAGCAGCGCGATTATTTCCTGCAGCAACAACTGAAAAGCATCAAAGACGAGTTGGGAGGCGATACCAATGAACGGGAGCTCACAGAGATGAAGAAAAAGGCGGAGACCAAGAAATGGCCGGAAGCTGCTAAGAACATGTTCAAGACCGGGGTGGAAAAACTGGAAAGAATGCATCCGAGTACACCCGATTATTCTGTTGTATACAATCACCTTGACCTGATGCTGGATCTTCCCTGGGAAGACTATACGGCCGATAACTACGATCTGAAGAACGCTAAAAAAGTACTTGATACGGACCACTATGGAATGGAGAAGATCAAAAGCCGTATCATTGAATACCTGGCCGTACTGAAGCTGAAGGGCGATATGAAAAGCCCGATCCTTTGTTTTATCGGCCCCCCCGGTATTGGTAAAACTTCCCTCGGCCGTTCCATCGCTCATGCCATCGGTAGAAAATATGTGCGGTTAAGTCTGGGTGGATTGCACGATGAAAGCGAGATCCGCGGTCACCGCAAAACGTATATCGGCGCCATGCCGGGTCGTATCCTGCAAAACATCCGCAAATGCAAGTCATCCAACCCGGTCATGATACTGGATGAGATAGACAAGATCGGTAATGATTTCCGTGGCGATCCTTCATCGGCCTTACTGGAAGTGCTGGATCCGGAGCAGAATAATACTTTCTACGATAATTACCTGGAGCTGGAATACGATCTCAGCAAAGTGCTGTTCATCGCTACTGCCAACAATCTCCAGAACATACAACCGGCACTGCGCGACAGGCTTGAGATCATTGACCTGAGTGGTTATGCGGTTGAAGAAAAAGTAGAGATTGCCAAACGCCACCTGGTACCCAAGCAGAAAGAAGCGCATGGACTGGGCAAGGTAAACGTCAAGATCAGCGATAAAGTACTGGAAAAACTCATCGAACAACATACCCGCGAAAGCGGTGTGCGGGAGCTCGACCGGCAGCTGGCATCCGTGATGCGCTACCAGGCCAAGGAACTGGCTATGAAGAACAAAGTGAAGCCGGTTATTACGGCCGCAGATATTGATAAGATACTGGGCTATCCCCGTTATAACAACGAAATATACAAAACGGCTAACATGCCGGGTGTAGCAGTTGGACTTGCCTGGACCTATGTAGGTGGTGATATTCTTTTCATCGAAACCATCCTGGGTGATGGCAAGGGCGATTTGAAACTGACCGGTAACCTGGGTAATGTAATGAAGGAAAGTGCCAGTACCGCCTTGAGTTATTTACAGGCCAATGCGCGCAAGTATGGTGTTGATCCCGAACAATTCGCTAAAAAAAGTATTCATATACATGTGCCCGAAGGAGCCGTTCCGAAAGATGGTCCGAGTGCAGGCATCACCATGCTGAGCTCTCTTACTTCGGCCTTTACGGGAAGAAAGCTGAAACCTTACCTGGCTATGACGGGGGAGATCACTTTACGCGGACAGGTATTACCTGTTGGAGGGATCAAAGAAAAAGTACTGGCGGCAAAAAGAGCCGGCCTCAAAGAAATCATACTCTGCTGGCAGAACGAAAAAGACGTGTCTGAGATCGACAGCAACTTTATCAAAGGCATGCAGTTTCATTATGTGAAAACCATGCAACAAGTCATTGATCTGGCGCTGGTATAAGCGCCGGATCATTAACTGCCTCTTGAACCACCTGTTTTAATAGGCTTCTTGGTAGCGCCTACAGCTTTAGTGGTACCCGGCTTGGAAATGAATTTAGATGACTGGGTGTTGTTATGCTGGCTTTTATTGCCTCCTTTACCACCCTTGTTGTTGTTAACCGGTAATCCCATGATGGATGTTTTTGTGAGTCAAATGTAGGAAATTCAACACGCATTTACCTTATATTCATTCTATGAATATTCCTAAAACACCAACAGGAACCACACTCAATTGTAAAGGCTGGATACAGGAAGCCGCTTTGCGCATGTTGCTCAATAACCTCGATCCTGAGGTGGCCGAACGTCCCGAAGAACTCATCGTGTATGGTGGAAGAGGAAAGGCGGCACGTAATATGGAGTGCCTCGCGCTGATCATCAAAGCACTGAAAGACCTCGAAAACGATGAAACATTACTGATACAGAGCGGTAAGCCGGTAGGTATTTTGAAAACACATCCTGATGCTCCGAGGGTATTACTCTCCAACTCGCAACTGGTGCCCAAATGGGCTACCTGGGAACATTTCTCGGAACTGGAAAAGAAAGGGTTGATGATGTACGGGCAAATGACGGCAGGTTCCTGGATATACATAGGTTCGCAAGGAATTGTACAAGGTACCTATGAAACCTTTGCTGCGGTGGCCGATAAACATTTTCATGGATCATTGAAAGGAACCCTGAGTGTAACAGCCGGGTTGGGAGGTATGGGAGGCGCGCAACCGTTGGCTATTACCATGTGTGATGGGGTGGCATTGTGTGCGGAAGTGGAAGAGTGGCGTATAGATAAACGCCTGGAAACAAAATACCTTGATCTGAAATTTGTTGATATTGATGCTGCCATTGACAGGGCGATGCTGGCAGTGACCAATGAAGAGACCTTGAGTATCGGCGTGCTTTGCAATGCAGTACACTTGTTGCAGCGATTGATAGAAAGAAAGATAAAAGTTGATGTACTCACTGACCAGACTTCCGCGCATGACCCACTGATCGGCTATATACCACATACCCTTACCAATGAATCGGCGAGTGCACTTCGCGAAAAAGATCCGGAACAATATATTGCCCTGGCTTACGATAGTATGAGACTACATGTAGAACTCATGCTGGCATTGCAAAAGAACGGAGCCATCACTTTTGATTATGGTAACAACATCCGCGCCAGGGCGCAGGAACTTGGACTCAAAGAGGCATTTGATTTTCCGGGCTTTGTACCAGCTTATATCCGTCCGCTTTTCTGTGAAGGCAAAGGACCGTTCCGCTGGGCAGCCCTCAGTGGCGATCCGGCGGATATCGCAGTAACAGACGAATGTATCCTGGATTTATTTCCAGAGAATAAAAGCCTGCAACGCTGGATGAAAATGGCCAAAGAGCGGATCGCTTTCCAGGGACTGCCTGCGCGCATTTGCTGGCTGGGACAGGGAGAGCGGGAGAAAGCGGGACTGGCCTTCAATGAACTGGTACGCATAGGAAAAGTAAAAGCACCTGTTGTAATCGGAAGAGATCATCTCGACACCGGATCGGTGGCATCGCCCAATCGCGAAACAGAAGCCATGCTTGATGGCAGCGATGCAGTAGCTGACTGGCCCATACTGAATGCATTGATCAATACAGCAGGCGGAGCCAGTTGGGTAAGTCTTCACCATGGCGGCGGTGTAGGTATGGGATATAGTATTCACGCCGGTATGGTGATTGTTGCCGATGGTACCGACGCAGCGGCTGCACGTTTGTCGCGCGTGCTGCGCAATGATCCAGGGATGGGAGTGATACGTCATGCAGATGCGGGATACGATCTTGCGGTAGAAACACTGCGGAAGAACGGATTGGATCTGATGGCACGCTTCCGCTGATAGCGCGCTTATTCCAGCCTGCGGGCCAGTTCGTCGTCTATTTTTTTGAACAGGTGATAAGGTTTATAGATTCTCCATTCAGGTAATTCCATCAACTCAACATAGTAATTGAGTTTTTTCTTCCTGAAATCATGCTGTGCCGCTTCACTCATGTTGATGGCTACAATCCAGCCATTCTCTTCGCTCACTTCGTCGTACCATTCCTGGTAATATTCTTTGTCGCTGCTATGGAAGTTGAGCACGTTCTCGGCAATGAGAATGTATTTGGTAATCCCTTGTTTGAACAAAGGATCCAGCACTTCTCTTTTGAGCTCCATGATATCATTCTCAATGGCATCGTTCCATTCACCAATTAATTCCAGCACTACAAAATGCAGATCATAATCGGCATAGATCATTTTGAGATACAAGGTGCGGCTGCCGAAATCGTCCCACTGCGGATGGATATAATAATTGTATACGGTTTGAGAAAATTCAAACTCACTATAGGTTCTCCCATAGAATGGAGAGCGGGGGTCTTCTTCCGAAGTATAAATATGTCGCCAGTTATAAAATGGCTCTAAGTTGTGCATGGTCTTCCATTAATGAACCGCAGCATCCACCGCCTTCTTCACACTGCCGTATTTGAGCAGCAGATCCTTGGCTGTTTCATAGTCCTTGATCTGCAGCCTGTCCATCACCATTTTCACACCGCGATCCACCAGTTTCACATTGCTCAGTTGCATGTTCACCATTTTATTGTCTTCTACACGACCCAACTGGATCATGATGGAAGTGGAGATCATGTTCAGGACCAGCTTCTGTGCCGTACCGCTTTTCATACGCGTACTGCCGGTAATAAATTCAGGTCCTACTACCACTTCTACCGGAAAATCGGCTTCTTCGGAAACAGGTGAGTTGGGATTACAGCTGATACTGCCTGTAATGATACCTCTTTTCCTGCATTCCTGCAAAGCCCCTATTACGTAAGGGGTGGTGCCACTGGCCGCGAGGCCTACTACCACATCTTTATCATTGATAAAATGTTTCTCGAGATCGGCCCATCCATCTTCCAGGCTGTCTTCTGCAAACTCCACAGCCTGCGTAATGGCTTTATCGCCACCGGCAATGAGTCCGATGACCAATCCGTATGGAACGCCAAAAGTAGGCGGACATTCACTGGCATCCACAATACCCAATCTTCCGCTGGTGCCGGCACCGATATAGAAAAGGCGTCCGCCCGCGAGCATTTTATCGCTGATGGTGGCTGCTAGTTTTTCGATCTGGGGAATGGCTTTTTCCACTGCCAGGGGAACGGTCTGGTCTTCATGGTTGATGTTCACCAGCAGTTCAGCAATGGACATTTTTTCGAGATGCCTGTAAGTAGATTCCTGTTCCGTTACCTTTATAAATTCTTTCATCCGGTTAAGTTTAATGGTTCATGCAGGGTGATCATCGATGATAGGCGATAAGGCCTGACATCGGTGTCTTTGATACGGTACCCAATTCCAGTTCATAAGTATTACACAGGTCCTTCAATACGTCTCTGAAACCATAGCCAATGCTTCCGACAAAATGAATGGGGAGGGTCCAGCTTTCGCGGTATTTATATAAATGCGTGAAAAAGAAATCGTTGAGTCCGTCTTCTATGATGTTTTCCACCATATAATGCCCGCGGTTTTCTGCCAGGAAAATGGCAAATGAAGCCAGGTATCGGTTGGCCAATGGCTTTTTGTAAACGTTTTCCAGTATTTCATTGGTACTTACCGCAAAGCGCTTTTCGAACCGTGCTTTCAGTTCCTCGTCGAATGTCTGGTAGAGGTAATACTGGATTACTTTTTTGCCCAGATAGGCGCCACTGCCTTCGTCTCCCAGCACATAACCCAGGCCCGGACTGTTTTTTACGATCTTTTTACCGTTATAATAGCAGGAGTTGGCGCCCGTGCCAAGGATGCAGGCAATACCTTTCTCCCTGCCGCAAAGCGCCCGGGCAACTGCCAGCAAATCATTCTGCACTTCAATCTTGGCCTTCGGAAAGAGCTTTTTTAGAACCGATTTCAGGATTTTGGCATTATTCATATTGGCCAGCCCCGTGCCGTAAAAAAATACCTCGTCTACAGCCACCTGCTTCAATTTGGGCAGTAATTCCGCCGACAACAATTCGGTGATCTGACCGGCTGAAAGGAAATACGGACTGATACCTTGCGTGGTTATGCTTTTTTTCTTTCCCTGCTGCAGTAAACACCATTCGCATTTGGTAGCCCCACTGTCGGCAATCAGTTTAATTGGCATAATGAAATCTGGTTTTCAACACGAAGTAAGCACAAAAACGCACGATTATCAAACTTCTTGCGTGCTTTATCGTTTTTCACGCTTAATCCGGATATTTGCGCAGCTTTTAGCTATTATAATGAGGTAAGATCTATGGGAAACAAAAAATTACAAGTCTGGCTGCCACTCTTGTTTGCAATGGTAATGGTTGTGGGTATGGTGATAGGATACCAGTTAAAAGGTAAAACCCTTGGTGGCCGTTTCCTAAGCCTTAATAAGCGAAGTTCTTTACAGGAACTGGTAGAACTGATCAAGAGCCGGTATGTAGATAAGATGCCTGACGATAGTATCAGTCAACTGGCTGCGAGTCAATTGTTATCACTGCTGGATCCGCATTCTGTATATATTCCTGCCACCGACCTGAAGGAAGTAAATGAGGAACTGATGGGTAATTTTCAGGGCATAGGGGTAGAATTCCAGTTATTCGATGATACCCTGAATGTGATGAATGTAATGGATGGCGGTCCTGCTGCACGCGCCAATGTAAAGGTTGGTGATAAGTTCATCAGGGTGAATGACAGCATACAGATAGCCGGTAAAAAACTCAAAGCCGATGATATCCGCAGGCTGCTCAGGGGAGCTATGAATACAAATGTGAAAGTGCAGGTATTAAGGGGAACTGAAACCCGGGATATCACGATTACCAGGGGCACCATCATGGTACCTACCGTAGATGTCTCTTATATGATTGAACCAGGAACGGGTTATATCCGCATCAATAAATTTGGCGAACGTACTTATGAAGAGTTCATGCAGGCCATGGAAAAATTGCAGAAACAGGGTATGAAGCAATTGCTGCTTGACTTACGTGGCAATGGCGGTGGCTTGCTGAAAGAAGCTACAGATATTGCCGATGAGTTCCTCAGCGGAGATAAAATGATTGTATATACCGAAGGAAGTCATGTTCCCCGTTATGAATACCATTGCAAACGGGATGGATTGTTTGAAACAGGTAAGCTGGTGGTGCTGGTAGACGAGACTTCTGCATCGGCCAGTGAAGTGTTAAGCGGTGCGTTGCAGGATTGGGATCGTGCTACAATTGTAGGAAGGCGGTCTTTTGGTAAAGGATTGGTGCAACAACAGTTTCAACTCAGTGATGGCAGTGCGGTACGACTCACTGTTGCCCGTTATTTTACACCTTTAGGTCGTAATATTCAAAAGCCTTATAACAAGGGCAAAAGAGAATATGATGCCGAGTTGGTAGAACGTTTCCACAATGGAGAAGTGATCAAAGGCGATACCTCAAGGCATGAAAGCAAACCTTATAAAACGCCCGGTGGCAGAACCGTTTACGGTGGAGGTGGCATTACGCCCGATGTGTTTGTTCCTTATGATACCACTCAATCTGATCCGATCCTCAGTAAACTTTATTATAAGAACACGCTCAGTAATTTTGTGTACCATTATTATATGGAGCACAGGAATGCGTTTCAATCTGCAACAACCATTCCCTCGAAGTTTATGAGCAGTGAAAGCGACTGGCAGACATTCTTATCTTTCGCGTTGCGCGACAGTATCTCGCTGTCGGGGATCAAAAGCAAAGACAGGACTGAAGTCACCAATCGTTTGCAGGCATTGATGGCAAGACAAATATGGAGAGTGCCGGGTTATTATGAAGTGCAGAACCAGACAGATGCAACGGTACAGAAGGCCCTTCAGTTATTGAAATAAGCCCTAATGGCATATTGAACATAATTTCCTGTATATAGGAATGAATGTTTTTCCCCGGCTGAATTGGCGC
>JACXTT010013727.1_pt1 | contig 10649 bp, 10 predicted proteins | sample 9270951 | NCBI WGS metagenome assembly JACXTT01 (sample SAMN15532306, study PRJNA645909) | rock metagenome | isolation source: weathered quartz diorite | place: Puerto Rico | collected 2017-06-21
CGCGAAAAATCATTCCCTGCCGGAAACTTTTCTGGCATAATCAGTCGTGCACCCATCCTGCACAAAATTTCAAAGACAATTCAGCGCGAGGAAGCGATGTCGGCAAAGTACATCTTTGTGACCGGGGGCGTGGTGTCTTCGCTGGGCAAGGGGCTGGCGGCAGCCTCGATGGGCTGCCTGCTGGAGAGCCGCGGGCTGAAAGTCAACCTGATGAAGTTCGATCCTTATCTTAATGTCGATCCCGGCACCATGTCGCCTTTCCAGCATGGTGAAGTTTTCGTCACCGACGACGGCGCGGAGACCGATCTGGACCTGGGTCATTACGAACGCTTCACCCACGCCCGGCTTTCCCGCGACAACAACTGGACCACAGGTCGACTCTACGAGCAAATCATCGCCAAGGAGCGGCGGGGCGACTACCTGGGCAAGACCGTTCAGGTGATTCCACATGTCACCAACGAGATCAAGGCGGCCATGAAAAAGGTGGCGCAGGAAGTGGATGTGGCCATTGTCGAAGTGGGCGGAACGGTGGGCGACATCGAGTCCTTGCCCTTCCTGGAAGCGATCCGGCAGATGCGGCAGGAACTGGGGCGCGACCACACCTTGTTCATGCACGTGACCCTGGTGCCCTTTATCGCTGCGGCCCAGGAGTTGAAGACCAAGCCCACCCAGCACTCGGTCAAGGAACTGCTGAGCATCGGCATTCAGCCCGATATTCTGCTCTGCCGCACCGACCGTTTCCTGTCAAAGGAGATCAAGTCGAAAATCGCGCTCTTCTGCAACGTGGAAGAGGAGGCGGTCATTACGGCCAAGGACGTGGCTTCCATTTACGAGGTTCCGCTGGTGTTCTCGCATGAAGGGGTGGACTCGCTGGTTCTGCGTTACCTGCGGTTGGAGGCCAAAGATCGCGATCTCAAGAACTGGGAAGAAATTGTCCATCGGGTCTACAACCCGAAAGCCGAGGTCACGATCGGAGTTGTGGGCAAGTATGTGGAGTACGAGGACTCGTACAAGTCGCTCAAGGAGGCCCTGGTGCACGGCGCGCTGGCCCACAATCTGAAGGTGAATCTGAACTGGGTGGAGGCTGAGGGCCTGGAAACCGGCGACAAGACCTATGCCGAGCAGCTCGCCGACTACGACGGCCTGCTGGTTCCGGGAGGGTTTGGGAAACGCGGCATCGAAGGCATGCTGATTGCCATCCGGTACGCGCGGGAGAACAAAGTTCCTTATTTCGGCATCTGCCTTGGCATGCAAACCGCGTGCATCGAATTTGCGCGCAATGTCTGCGGGTTGACCGAGGCCAATTCCAGCGAATTTGATCCGGCCACACCCCATCGCGTCATCTACAAGTTGCGCGAGCTGCGGGGCGTGGAGGAACTGGGCGGAACCATGCGCCTGGGCGCCTGGACGTGCAAAATTGAGGCCGGAACGCTGGCCCACAGGATCTATGGCAAGCTGGAGATCAGCGAACGGCACCGCCACCGTTACGAATTCAATCGGGAGTACGAAGAGCCGCTGACTGCGGGCGGGCTGCGGATTTCCGGTTCCACGCCCGACGGCACCTATGTGGAAATGGTGGAATTGCCCGACCACCCGCACTTCATCGGATGCCAGTTCCATCCCGAGTTCAAGTCGAAGCCGCTGGAGCCGCATCCCTTGTTCAAGACCTTCGTGGGCGCGTCTTATGAATACGGGTTGAAGCGGCGGGCGGAAAAAGCGGCCGCTGAAGTGGAGATGTTCCACCGGCCGGAAAAGGCGGCGCGACGATAGCGCCACGGACGCTGAGCTCCTAGAACGACAGAAGGTTGGCTGCGCGAGCCTTCGCGGGTCTTCGCTACCCTGGTGGTGACATGAGTTCTTCCTTCCAGATCGACAATGTCCGCGTGGGAGGAGGAAATCTCTTTCTCATTGCCGGACCTTGCGTCATCGAGAGCGAGAAGCACGCCATCTTCATGGCGGAGGTCATCAAGGGCGTGACCCGGTCGCTGAACTTTCCCTTCATTTTCAAAGCCTCCTATGACAAGGCCAATCGCACGTCAATCCGTAGCTATCGTGGACCCGGACTGGAAGAGGGCCTTCGCATCCTGAAAAAAGTCAAGAATGAAGTACACGTGCCGATCCTGACCGATGTGCATGAAGCCGCTCACGTGGGCAAGGTCGCGGCGGTGGCGGACGTCCTGCAGATTCCAGCGTTCCTCTGCCGCCAGACCGATCTTGTGGTCGCTGCGGCCATGAGCGAACGCGTGGTCAACATCAAGAAGGGCCAGTTCGTTGCCCCGGCGGACATGCGCCATATTGTGGAGAAGTGCCGCGCCGCGGGCAACGACAAGGTATTCGTCACTGAGCGCGGAGCCAGCTTTGGCTACAACAACCTGGTGGTGGATATGCGCTCTCTGGCCATCATGCGCAAGTTTGCCCCGGTGGTTTTCGACGCCACGCATTCTGTGCAATTGCCGTCATCGGCGGCCGACGGCGATCATGCGGTGAGCGGAGGCCAGCCGGAGTTTATTCCGTTGCTGGCGCGGGCGGCGGTGGCGGCCGGCGTCGATGGCATATTCATGGAAGTGCATGACAATCCTAAAGAAGCCAAGTCCGACGGGGCTAACGCGCTGGAATCGACCAAACTGCGCGGGGTGCTGAAAGAACTGCAGGCCGTGCAGAACGCGCTGACCGCGGCTCACGCCACGCCCTGATCCGGTTGAAAGATCGATTTCGGCCACCATTCCTGCCCGAGTCCGCGAGGTCACGCATGAAAGCCTTTTTCTCCGTCCTGCTCGCCGCCTTAGCTCTGGCCGCGATTTCCCGAGGTCAGACGGCTCCACCTCCACTTCGTGTGGCTGTCGCCGGGCTGGTGCACGGGCACGCCGACGGGTTTTTCCAGCGCTCTCTGCACCGCCCCGACATCCGGATCGTGGGCATCTCCGAGCCGGACCTGCAGGTAGCCGCGCGCTATGCCGCCAAGTTCAATCTCGATCGCGCGGTGATGTTTACCGACCTGGAAGACATGCTGGGGAAGACTCATCCGCAAGCCGTGCTGGCCTATACCAACACTTACGATCACCGGCGCGTGGTGGAAATCTGCGCCCGGCACGGAATCCCGGTGATGATGGAAAAACCGCTGGCGGTCAGCGCCGACGATGCGCACGCCATGGCCGACGCGGCCCGCACCGGCAAGATTCCGGTGTTGGTGAATTACGAGACGTCCTGGTACCGCAGCAATCATGCGGCCTATGATCTGGTGCACGAAAACGCCATCGGTGAGATTCGCAAAGTCGTGGTGCACGACGGTCACCAGGGGCCGAAGGAAATCGGTGTCCAGCCTGAGTTCTTCGCCTGGCTGACCGACCCCAAGCTGGACGGCGGCGGCGCGCTCTACGACTTCGGCTGCTACGGAGCCGATCTGATGACCTGGCTTATGGACGGCCAGCGCCCGCTCTCGGTCACCGCCGTGACCCAACAGATCAAGCCGGAACTATATCCTCGCGTCGACGATGAAGCCACCATCATCCTGACCTATCCCAGGGCACAAGCCATCTTGCAGCCGTCGTGGAATTGGCCTTTTGACCGCAAGGACATGGAGGTTTATGGCAAGGCGGGTTACGTCATCACGGTTCGGCGCGACGACATTCGGCTGCGTTTGCCAGGAAAGGAGCGGGAGGAACTGGTCGCGGCCAAGCCCGTGCCTCCGCCCTATGATGATTCTCTCTCCTTCCTGGAGGCGGTGATCGCCGGCGCGGTAAAGCCCGACGGGCCCTCCTCTCTCGAGACCAACGCGATCGTGGCGGAAATCCTGGATGCAGCCCGCACGTCGGCCGCGACCGGCAAGACCGTTCGACTGGCGGCAGCCGCGCGCGCACACTGAATCTGTTACGATTCCGGCCACGCCATGCACATCTTTTCCGTTATTGCCGGGATTGCCATCGTGGTGGCGGTGCTGCTCGATGCTTTCGAAACCGTCGTGCTGCCGCGCCGGGTGCAGCGCAGTTTCCGTCTGAGCAACTGGTTCTACCGCCGCACCTGGGTTCCCTGGCGGCGCGCAGCCACTCATATCGGAAGCGCCGCCCGACGGGAAAACTTTCTCGGTTATTTCGGTCCGTTATCCCTGATCTTTCTTTTGATCCTTTGGGCGGGAAGCCTGATCTTCGGATTTGCCCTGCTGCAGCACGGCACCGGCGGGCACGTGCGGGCCGGCGGCGAGCCGGTTTCCTTCGCCCTGTTGCTTTACCACAGCGGCGAGACCTTCTTCACCCTGGGATATGGCGACATCACCCCTGATACCGGCGCCGCCAGGGCACTCGCCGTATTGGAAGCGGGCGTGGGATTCGGATTTCTCGGCGTGGTCATTGGTTACCTGCCGACCATCTATTCGTCATTTTCCCGTCGCGAAATCGAAATCTCCCGGCTCGATGCGCGGGCAGGTTCACCTCCTACGGCCGCGGAATTGCTCGCCCGCTTCGGAAATTCCCAACATGACGTGCTCGACCAGATTTTTCGCGATTGGGAGCGCTGGGCGGCGGAAGTCCTGGAATCGCATCTTTCCTATCCCGCGCTGAGTTTCTTTCGTTCCCAGCACAACAATCAGTCGTGGCTGGGAGCGCTGACTTCGATTCTCGACGCCAGCGCCCTGGTGATCGCCGGCGCCGAAGGCATGCATGACGAACAGGCAAGAGTCACCTTCGCCATGGCGCGGCACGCCCTGGTCGACCTGGCCCAGGTGGTGAAGGCCCGCTACGATCCGCACGCACCCGACCGGCTGGGGTCGGCAGAACTGGAGCGCCTCCGGCGCGATCTGGCCGAACGCGGTGTCCACCTGCACGCGGGCGGCGACTTCGACCAGAAGCTGGCAGAATTGCGCGCCAAATACGAACCGTACGCGATCGGCATGGCTGTCAATCTCCTCATCACGCTGCCGCCGTGGATTCATGCCGAGAGGCGCAAGGACAACTGGCAGGCGGGCCCCTGGGACCGCCTGATCCAAGCACGGAGCCTGGAGGGGCTCGGGGCGACGAGGTCGTCCCCGCGCCGCATGGACGAGCATTTTTGAAGCGGTCGGTATTCCGTCCTCGCAGCCCTGTTCCCGTCGCACCGATCTCTCATGGCCGCACGCTGAGTGCGGACGGCGGAATGCCGCACGCTTCTGCTACCATCGTTTCTCACCTCATGAAGCACATCGGCGAAAATGTGGTCCGAATCGAAGCCGAGGCTCTGCGCGCCTTGGCAGACCGCATCGCCGGGCCCATGGCCGGCGCTTTCAATCGGGCCGTCGAATTGCTGCACGCCTGCCGCGGCCGCGTGGTGGTCACGGGCATGGGCAAGAGCGGCATCATCGCGCGCAAGATCGCCGCGACTCTGAGCTCGACCGGGACGCCTTCGCTGTTCATGCATCCCGTGGAGGCTTTGCACGGAGACCTCGGGATGGTAGTCCGTGGCGACGTCGTGCTGGGGCTCTCTGCCAGCGGCGAGACGGAGGAGATTCTGCGGCTCCTCGCGACCATCAAGCGCCTGCAAGTGCCCCTGATCGCGATGACCAGCGCGGAGACGGATTCTGGGGTCGCGGGCAAGAGTGCCCGCGCCACACCAAACACCCTGGCCGCGGCAGCCGATGTCGCCCTTGATTGCTCGGTCGACAAGGAAGCTTGCACCCTGGGCCTGGCGCCGACGGCTTCGACCACTGTCATGCTGGCGCTGGGCGACGCCCTGGCCATGGCCCTGGCCGAAAAACGCGGCTTCAAAGAGGAAGATTTCGCGCACTTGCATCCCGGCGGCAAGCTGGGCAAACGCCTGGCGCGGGTGGAGTCGCTCATGCACACCGGAGACGAAGTTCCTCGCGTGCCGCCAGGCGCGAAGATGCCGGACGTGATCTATGAAATGTCGCGCAAGAAGCTGGGCGTCACCACGGTGGTCGAAGGCGAAAAGCTGGTCGGAGTCATCAGCGACGGCGATCTGCGCCGTCTCCTGGAGAAGCGCGGCAAAAATGTCCTCGACCTGACCGCGGCCGATTGCATGACCAGAGCGCCAAAGACGATTTCCGGGCACGAATTCGCCGCCACCGCCCTGGCGTTGATGGAAGAGAAGAAGATCACCTCGCTGGTGATAGTAGACGGCAGGGGGAAGCTGCAAGGCATTGTCCACCTGCACGACCTGTGGGGAACAGAGATGGTGTAGCAATTGGGGAATTGCGTAATTTGTAATTTGGTAATTGAATAATTGTGAAATTTGAAAGCCGGATGGCAATCCTGTCCGATTGACAATTACCAATTACTCAATTACCCAATTACCAGTTGGAGTTTTTCCATGTATCATTACGATCCCACCACCGCCCTGGAAGAGCTGACCGAGGACGCCACCCTGCCCAACCCGGTTCACGTCCGCGACATGATCCTGCGCAAACAGCTCAGTCCTGACCGTTCGCTGGAGCTGAATCGCATGTTCGTCGAATATCAGAAATCTTTCGGCGAAACCCAGACGCTGGGGAAGCAGATTCTGAAGCAGTTGGCGTGATTCGGCGTTCACAGGGGAACACGGGCCAGCGAGACGATGAACTGGACGCCCGGCACTTGCTTATTCTGCAGGCGTTCATCGTTGGTAATGAATAGATCGACTCCGGCGCTGGCGGCGCAGGCAAGCTGCACGGCATCGGGCGCCTTGATGGACCGCCCACTCTTGATGGAGGCATAGTGCCTCGCCGCGCGCACATCGAACGATAGCAGTGTGGCCGCAGAGGAAATGGCGCGTTCGTATTTGCGGCAGCGTTCGGAATCGCCAGCCTGTCTCGGCTTGATCAGCACCTCGCCCAGCGTGATGGTGGAGGTCAGTAGCTGGTCGCCTCGGGTGAGCATCCTGATTCGCAGGTCCTTCGTGAGCATGGAAAATTCTTCATTTGGCTCCAGCAGGTAAATGAACAGATTGGTGTCCCAAAAGATCCGGCTCATTCCCAACCCTCGCGAATCCGGCGGACATAGTCGTCTGCATGCTCATCTGCCCAGATATCTTTGCCGTCGCCATAGAGGACCAGCAAGGGATCGTTCTTGATGCGCTCCTCAAGACTGCCCTCGCCCCATGCGTGATACCAAGTCAGGAGCGGCGCATACCTGGAGGGAACATCTTCGCGTTCTGGTACGATCTTGGAGCCCTCCCTTGCAGGATGATAGATGTCTCCCACGCGAAACAGACGCCGCCGACCCGGAGCAGTCTCGAAGAGCATGCGGTACCGGCCCGAGTTCGGGACCCGATTTGCCACGCAGTGCTGAACCGCGTGAACGTAAGCGCTCCTACCGAACTTGCCCAACCGCTCGCGCTTCACCCGTCCAACGATTTCATCGATGGAAAAGTCGCGTCGAGCCGGGTGCTCTTTGTGGAGCAGCGCGGTCGCAATCCAGACTTCGTCAGCCACCTTGACCTTCCCCTTTACCGGTACGGCAACCTGCATATTGGCTCCAGAGATGTATTGTAACATATTAACTGTAATTATGTTTTGAGAACAGATAAAACTGCTGTCAAACACCCCCCAAGGCCCCAATCAGCTTTGGGCCATGGAGAATGAATCGGTGAGCGTCAGCATCCTCGGCAAAATCATGTCGAGCTGCGCGTTCGCGGATGGGCGACACCGGCAAGGGAGATAGAAATGACACTACTGTCCAAGAAGGCCACCCGCCGGCTTGCCTGTAAACCTCCGGTGGAGTCTGAGAACTTGGACTCTCCCAGGTCTGAACGGGAGGGCAGGATTGCCTAACCATCCCTGCCCTTCTTGGTAAGCTTGTCGCTTTGCCCCATTCGCGAAGGCGCCACTACTCCCGTACAATAGCCAATTCCCAGTCCACCATGCGCCACTGGTCACAGCTCTTCATCCCTACTCTGCGCGAAGCCCCAGCCGACGCCGAGGTCGCCAGCCATAAGTTCCTGGTGCGAGCCGGCTACATACGGCAACTGGCCGCCGGGATCTACTCCTATCTCTTCCTCGGACAGCGCTCCTTCAACAAGATCCAGGCCATCGTCCGGGAGGAGATGGACAAGATCGGCCAGGAGTATTACCTGCCGGCGCTGAACCCGCGCGACTTGTGGGAGTCCAGTGGGCGCTGGGCGCTCATGGGCGACCACATGTTTCGCCTCAAGGACCGCAAGGGCGCCGATCTGTGCCTGGCCATGACCCACGAAGAGGTCATGACCGAAATCGCCCGCAAGGAGCTGCGCAGTTATAAGCAGTTACCGCAGATCTGGTATCAGATTCAGACCAAGTTCCGCGACGAAGCCCGTCCCAAGTCCGGCCTGCTGCGGGTGCGCCAGTTCATCATGAAAGATTCGTACTCCTTCGACATCGATGCCGCTGGCCTGGACGTTTCCTACCGGAAGCACTATGACGCCTACTGCCGCATCTTCGACCGCTGCGGGTTGAAATACATGGTGGTTGAAGCCGACTCGGGCGCCATGGGCGGATCGCAGTCCCATGAATTCATGGTGCGCACGCCGGCAGGCGAAGACCAGATCGTAAGCTGCGAAAAGTGCGATTACGCCGCCAATCTGGAAAAGGCCACGTCGAAGCTCGATCCGGTCGAAGACCTCAAGGCGGAAGGCGATGGCAAGCCGCTCGAAGTGCACACGCCGGGGATGAAGACGATCGAGGATGTCGCGAAATTTCTTGGCGTGTCACCCAAGAACAAGATCAAGACCCTGGCATTGATGCTGGAGGAGACTGATCCGAAGGCCGGAAAGCCGAAAACGCGCGCGGTAGTCGTGCTCATGCGCGGCGACCAGCAGATGCATGACACCAAGCTGTCGGCCGCGCTCAGCGGCGAGGCCGCCCGGCCCATGCAGGAAGACGAGATTCGCCAGCTGTTCGGCTCGCCCGCTGGATTCCTCGGGCCGGTCGGCATCGACTGGGCCAAAGATCTCACTGACACCGACCGTCCCGTGTTGCTGGTGGACAAGGCCCTCGAAGGCCGTAAGAACCTGATCTCGGGCGCGAACAGAGAGGACTACCACGTCAAGAACATCACCCCGGGCGTCACCTTCCAGCCGACCGCTTACGCCGACCTGCGCAGCGTCACCGCCGGAGAAGGCTGCCCCAAGTGCGGCGCGCCGCTGCGTATCGACACCGCCGTCGAAGTCGGCCACATCTTCAAGCTGGGTTACAAATATTCTGAATCGATGGGCGCTCGCGTCCTCGACAAGAATGGCAAGGAGGTCACTCCCATCATGGGCAGCTACGGGATCGGGATCGAGCGCATCCTGACCGCTTCGGTGGAGCAGGGGAACGACGAGAACGGCTTCTGGCTGCCGCCCCAGATTGCGCCCTTTGAGATTGTGATAACCCCGACCAATGTCGGGGATGAAAAGCTCCGCCAGACCGCAGAAGATGTCGCCCAACGGCTCGAGGCGGCTGGCTTTGAGGTGTTACTGGACGACAGGGACGAAAGGCCAGGGGTCAAGTTCAAGGATGCTGACCTGGTGGGCATTCCCTTTCGTGTAACGGTCGGTAAGAAAGTTACTGAAGGCACTGTCGAAGTCGTTCGGCGCTCGACACGCCAGGTCGAGGATGCTAGCATCGCGGCCATAACCGAATATTTTGCAGCAAATCTGCGGCCTGCGCGCTGAGCGGGGTTCCCGGCGCGCGCCGTTCTGCGGAGTGCGTCATGGGTAGCTTCAAAATGGTGGGCGGGCTGATGCTGATTGTGGTGGTGGTGTATTTGCTGGTCGTGCTTGCGCCCCCCTATTTCAACGAATACCAGTTTGAGGACGTGCTGCGGACCGAAGCCCAGATGAATACCTACAGCACCAAGTCGGAAGAGGAGATTCGCGAATCCGTCTTCAAGAAGGCGCAACAGCTAGACATTCCCATCGCCAAGGAGAGCATCAAGGTTGTGCGCACCGGGCCGCAGAATGCCGGTTCCGTCAGCATCGACGCTCCTTACGTCGTACATGTCAACCTGCCCGCATATCCCCTGGATCTGACCTTCAATCCTTCTACCCGCAACAAGAGCGTCTTCTAGAGATTCGGCCTTTCCCGCCTTACCCGAATGGCGCATCATTGTGTTGGAACCCGGAGTAGCAACCTTCTTACTTATGTAACCTTGTTTCCCGTTCAGGCCATTGCCTAGCATCTGGGAATCGTGCTCCGCAGTGCGCGCGGGGCACGCAGTGTGGCGTCGAGGCGCAAACCAACGGCCGCAGGCGAGATCGGTATGTATTTCCGCAGCAGGCGGCATCCTGGACTATGTGGAGGATGTGATGAACGTGGCGAAACGAGTCCTGTTTCTGGTATGGGCGATGGCAGCGGTCCTGAATTGGGCAGGCTGCGGGGGCGGGTGCCCCAACACGTCCATCAACAACTCCTCCAGCGGGGGAGGGTCCGGGAGCGTGCACCAGCCGGGCACTATTTGCGGCCCAGGCAACGGCGGCGGCAACGGGGCCAGTGCCGCCTTCCTCTACTATCTGGGCACCAATGAAATGCTCGCCGCCAGCCTCAGCACGACTAAGGTTTTTGCCGCCCTTTCGCCCTTCACTCCGCCTGCTCTGCCGAGCAGCGCGGGCAGTGACATGGTAATCGTGAACAAGACATTCCTTTACCTGCCGCAAAGTGATTCGCTCACCGTGCAGGCCTTCAGCACCGATCACAGCAGCGGCGCCCTGACCGCGGTGGCCGGCAGCCCGTT
>JACXTT010013728.1_pt1 | contig 10649 bp, 9 predicted proteins | sample 9270951 | NCBI WGS metagenome assembly JACXTT01 (sample SAMN15532306, study PRJNA645909) | rock metagenome | isolation source: weathered quartz diorite | place: Puerto Rico | collected 2017-06-21
GGGACAAGTCGTGGAGAACCTGCGGGCCGCCACCCCCGCCCGCCGGCGGGTGCGGGGCGGCGGCCTCGGCTTGTCGCTCGTCACGGCATTCGGCAGCGGTGTGCTCGCCGCCTGCGGCGGCAGCGACGATCCGGTGGCCACTCCCGCGGCAGCGCCGGCGCCGCCCCCTGCCGCGCCTGGCCCCACTCCCGCACCCAAGCCAGTCGCCCCGAGCTACGAGGTCACGTTCCAGCCCATCGCCAAGTCGACCACCGATGCCGTCGTGGTGCCCAACGGCTACAGCGTGGACGTGCTGTTCTCGGCCGGCGATGCCGTCGAGGCCGGCGCCACGGCCTACGCGGACGCATTCCAGTCCTCCGCAGACACCGAGCGCCAGGCCGGCGGCAACCATGACGGCATGCACTTCTTCGCGCTGCCCGGCGTCGATCCCCAAAAGGGCGGCCTGCTCGCGATCAACCACGAATTGCCCGACTACAACATCCTGTTCCCTGCCGCGTACGATGCCGCCACGGCCACGGCGGAGCAGAAGCGCATCGCGCTGTCGGCCGTCGGTGTCTCGGTGATCGAGATCGAACTTGCGGCCAGCGGCAAGTGGCAGGTCAAGCGCGACTCGATCTACAACCGCCGCTACACCGGCAACACGCTGTACCGCGTGGGCGGCCCGGCCGCGGCGGCCGTCGGCGCTTCGGTGGTCGGCACGCTGAACAACTGCTCGAGCGGCCATACGCCGTGGGGCACGTACCTGACCTGCGAGGAAACCACCGACAACTACATCGACCCGACCCAGCCCCAGCTCGGCTACGGCTGGGTGGTCGAAATCGATCCGCAGGGCACGCTGGCCGCGCCGACCAAGCGCACCGCGATGGGCCGCTTCGACCACGAGAACGTGGCGTACATCGCCGACGCCGGCAACCGGGTCGCCTTCTACATGGGCGACGACACCACGCCCGGCTGCATCTACAAATTCATCCCGAGCAAGCCGTTCGATCCGGCCAACCGCACCGCCAACGCCAACCTGCTCGACGCCGGCACGCTGTACGTGGCGAGGTTCAATGCCAACGGCACCGGCGACTGGATCGAGCTCACGCAAGGCAAGAACGGCCTGACCACCGGCGCCTCGGACCCGGGCAACTGGACCCAGTCCGCCACCCCGACCACACCGGTCACGGTCGACTTCAACAGCCAGGCCGACGTGCTGACCAACACCAAGGCGGCCGCGCGCGTGGCCGGCGGCACGCTGATGGACCGTCCGGAGTGGATCACGGTCGCCCCCGACAACACGCTGTACTGCACGCTCACCAACAATGGCGGGCGCAAGCAGACGGATGCCGCCAATCCGCGCGTCAGTAACTCGCATGGTCATATCGTGCAGTGGAAGGAGGCTGGCAACTCGCCGCTGGCGACGACGTTCACCTGGAGCCTGCTGCTGCTCGCCGGCGATCCGTCGCTCGCGACCGACAACCTGAAGGGCAATATCAAAGGCGACACCTTCTCCAGCCCGGACGGCATCCGCGTGGACCCGAAGGGCCGCCTGTGGGTGCAGACGGACTCCAGCACCAGCGCCAGCTTCATCAACACCTTCGGCAACAACGGCATGTACTACATCGATCCGAACGGTCAGTCGAAGCGCTTCCTGGTCGGCCCGACCGGCTGCGAGATCACTGGCATCGCCTACACGCCGGACCTGACCTCTTGCTTCATCAATATCCAGCACCCCACGGGTAAATGGCCCGATGCGGCGCGCAAGCCGCGTTCATCCACCATCGTGGTGCGGCGCGCCGACGGCAAGCCGATGGGCGCCTGACGGCGGTCCGGCCCAGCCAAGCAAAAGCCCCCGCCACCTTCCGGTGGCGGGGGCTTTTTTCCCGTCCGAGCCTTCCATGCCGCGCGCGGCGGCTGTGCACCAACCGCCTCAGGCGGCGTGCTTGGCCGCCGTCAGCAGCCGGTATCGCTGCATCAGCACTTCGTGCGACTCGATCCGCTTGGGGTCGTGCGGGATGCACGCAACCGGGCAGACCTGCTGGCACTGCGGTTCGTCAAAGTGCCCGACGCACTCGGTGCACTTGTTGGGGTCGATTTCATAGATCTCGGGCCCCATCGAAATCGCTTCGTTCGGGCACTCGGGCTCACAAACGTCGCAGTTGATGCAGTCGTCGGTGATCATCAGCGCCATGGCATTTCCTTCCTGCTGACATGCCCGCGGCCCGACCGGCCGCATCGGAACATGTCTAAAAACTCTATTTTATTCCGCTTTGCCGATTTTCTCTTGCAGCCAGCGCTCCACCGACGGGAAGACGAACTTGCTGACATCGCCGCCCAGCACCGCGATCTCGCGCACGAACGTGCCGGAGATGAACTGGTACTGGTCGGAAGGCGTCAGGAACATGGTTTCCACGTCCGGCAGCAGGTAGCGGTTCATGCCCGCCATCTGGAACTCGTACTCGAAGTCGGACACCGCGCGCAGGCCGCGCACGATGACGCGCGCGTTGTTCTTGCGGACGAAGTCCTTCAAGAGGCCCGAGAAGCCTTCCACGCGCACATTGGGATAATGCCCGAGCACTTCGCGGGCAATACCGATGCGCTCGTCGAGCGAGAAGAATGGGCGCTTGTTGGGACTTTGCGCCACGCCAACCACCAGCTCGTCAAAGATATTCGACGCACGGCGAACCAGATCCTCGTGTCCCCGGGTCATTGGATCGAACGTGCCGGGATAGACCGCGATGACCATACTTCCTCCTTAATCTGCCCGCTGCCGGCCCTTGCCGGGCCGCTTCATCTCGCCGGCCTGGGCCGGGAGGCGTGTCCTGCGTAGCAGGCGTTGACAACAGCGGCGTAGTGTAACCCCAAACGCGCCCCTTGGAAGGGGCTGGCGCACCCGATTTGCGGCACCGCAGCAGGTCCCGTCGTACCTGTCCGAAAACCGCACAATGTCGGCGTGCCGGACTGTCAGGCGCCGGTTGCGGCCTTGTGCTGCAGTAAATAGAAATTCACCGCACCCGCGCGTGCCTGTCGCACCACTTCCAGAGAGGCCGGAACCGGCGCATCCGGCCCGATCAGCGTACGGTCGGTCTCCACGTAGACGGCGCCGCCCGGCCGCGTCAGGCGCGCGGCGTGTTCCAGCGCCGGCCCGAGCCAGTCCTGCGCGAACGGCGGATCGAGAAACACCACGTCGAAGCTGGCGGCGGCCATCCGCGCGGCGGCGGCGAAGGCGTCGCTCTGCATCACGCGCACCTGGGCCGCGTCCAGCCGGTACTGGTTGTCGCGCAACTGCTTTGCCACGCGCGGATTGGCCTCCACCAGCGTCACCGCCGCCGCACCCCGCGAGGCGGCCTCGAAGCCCAGCGCGCCGGAGCCGGCGAACAGGTCCAGGCACGACAGGCCGGACAGGTCCTGGCCAAGCCAGTTGAACAGGGTTTCCCGCACACGGTCGGGCGTCGGGCGCAGGCCTTCGGCATCGAGGACCGGCAGCAGGGAGCGTTTCCAGCGCCCGCCAATGATGCGCACCTGCGCGGGTGCCTGGCGGACCGCCGGGGAGGAGGTTCGCCCGCGCGCGGCGGGCGAGGGAGATCGGGAACGGGAATTCATGCCGCGATTGTAGAGCCTGCCGGCCTCGCGCGGCCCGCGACGGCATCGCCGCGGCGTGTCACGGCTTGGCGGCGGCCATCGGCTGGGCGGACGACGGCTCCGGCCCGCCGACGATCACCGTGGCCATCGCGTCGGGCCGCACATGGCGCTGGAACGCATCCCTGACCTGCTGGCGCGTGACCTTGGCGATCTGCGCGGTCCAGGTGTCGAGGTAGTCGAGCGGCAGCCCGTACCAGCCAATATTGGCCACGTTGCCGAGCAGCTTGCGGTTGCTGTCGATACGCAGCGGGAAACCGTTGATCAGGTTGTCCTTGGCGGCCTTCAGCTCGGCGTCGGTCGGACCTTCCGCCACGAACTGCGCCAGCACCTTGCGCACCAGCGCCAGCGCCTCGTCGGTCTGCGCCTTCTTGGTCTGCAGGCTGATGCCGAACGGCCCGGGCTGCTTGGACGGCGCGAAATAACTGTCCACGCCGTAGGTCAGGCCGCGCTTCTCGCGCACCTCGTCGGTCAGGCGCGAGCTGAAGCCGCCGCCGCCGAGCACGTAATTGCCGACCATCAGCGCAAAGTAGTCGGGATCGCCGCGCGCGATGGCCGGCTGGCCGAGCGCCACGGTGGACTGCTGGACCGGGAACGGCACGCGCTGCTCGCTCGCCTTGATGTTCATCTGCACCTGCGGCATCGGCGCCGGCGTGGCGCCCGGCGGCAGCCCGCGCGTCAGTTGCTCGGCGATTGCCTCGGCCTCTTTGCGGTCGATCGCGCCGATCAGCGTGATGACGGCGCGCGACGCGCTGTAATTATCGCGCCAGAAGCGCACGATGTCGTCGCGCGTGATGGCCTCGACCGACTCCGGCGTGGCCGCGACGCCATAAGGGTGGTCCGGATAGATGGCCTTGGAGAGCATCTTGTCGGCGATCACACCCGGCTTGGCGTCGGCCTCGCGGATCGCGCTCACAAGGCGCTGCTTCTCGCGCTCGATCACGGCGGCCGGGTATGTGGGCGCCTTGACCAGTTGCGCGGCCAGGCCAATCGACTGGCTGCGCTCCGGCTCGGCGGTCAGCGTGCGCAGGCCAATGCCGCCACGGTCGCCACCGGCCGCGCCGCCGAAGCTGGCGCCGGTATCGGCGAACGCATCGGCGATCTGCGCCTCGTCGCGCGCGGGCTGGCCGTCCTGGGCGGCCGCGCCCTTGTCGAGCAGCGCCGCCGCCAGCGTGGCCAGACCCGACTTGCCCGGCGGGTCGTAGCGGCTGCCTGCGTCGAAGTCGAGATTGATGTCGAGCATCGGGATCGACGGGCTGTGCACAAAGAACACCTTGGCGCCGGTGGAGGCAGTCCAGTGCTCGATTGGAATGGCCGCCTGCGCGGCCTGCGCCACGAACAGCGCCACGGCACCGCAAGCGGCGCCCACCAGGCGCAATGCCATGCGCGGCGACGGAATGGTCATCAACAGGGACATCGCCGCTCCTTCAGTGGCGCAGCCCAGCGGGGGCCTGCGTCTTGGGCTTGTTGGGGTCGACCGGCTGCGGCACCAGCGTGGCCACGGTCAGGTTGTCGTCGCTGAAATACTTGGCCGCCACGGCCTGCACCTGCGCCGGTGTGACCGCCTTGATCTTGTCGAGCATGCGGTCGATCTGCCGCCACGACAGGCCGGAGATTTCCGCCACGCCGATCTCCATGCCCTGTCCGAACACGGAATCGCGCTTGTAGATCTGGCCGGCGACGACCTGCGCCTTGACCCGCTTGAGCTCCTCGGGCGAAACACCTTCCTTTGCGATGCGCTGGATCTCGCCGCGCAGCGCGCTCTCGATCTGCGCGGTGGTGTGGCCCTTGGCCGGCGTGCCATCGAGCACGAACAGCGATTCGCCGCGATTGATGCTGTCATAGCCGACGTTCACATCGTCGGCCAGCCGCTGCTCGCGCACCAGCTCGCGCGTGAGGCGAGCGTTGTCATAGCCGTTGAGCACGGCGGACAGGACCTCCAGCGCGTAGGGATCGACGTCCTTTTCCACGTCGCGCAGCCGTGGCACCTTGTAGGCCATCACCACGTAGTCGTTCTCGGCCGGCGCCTTGACCCAGACGCGCCGCACGCCCTTCTGCTCCGGCTCCAGTTGCGGCTTGCGCAGCGGCAGCGGCCGCGCCTTGATCTTGCCGTAGGCGCGCTCGGCCAGCGTGCGTACCTCGGCCGGACTGACGTCGCCCGTCACGACCAGCAGCGCGTTGTCGGGCGCATACCAGTCGCGGTACCAGTCCTTCACGTCCTCGACGCGCATGTTGACCAGGTCGTCCATCCAGCCAATCACCGGATGCCGGTAGGCCGCCGCCGTGTAGACCGTGGCCAGCAGTTGTTCATAGACCGTGCCGCGCGCGGAGTCGTCGGTGCGCAGGCGCCGCTCCTCCATCACGACCTTCATCTCGCGCTCGAATTCATCCTTCCTGATGATGAGGTTGGCCATGCGGTCGGCCTCCAGCTCCATCATCTTCGGCAGGTACTGCTTGCCGATCTGCTGGTAGTACAGCGTGAAGTCGCGGGTGGTCATCGCGTTCTCGCGCCCGCCGAGCGCCGCCACCTGCTTGGAGAATTCGCCGACGCCGACCTTGGGCGTGCCCTTGAACATCATGTGTTCCAGCATGTGCGCCACGCCGGTTGTGCCGCTGACCTCGTCGATGCCGCCCACGCGGTACCAGACCTGGTGCGCGACGGTAGGCGCGCGATGGTCTTCCTTGACGATCACGCGCATGCCGTTGGAGAGCTTGAACTCCGTCGTGCCGGCCTCGGAGGCCAGCCCCGCCAGCGCGGGCCGGGCCGCCGCCGGCGTGGCGGCGGTCTCGGCAAGGGCCGGCACCGACCAGGGCAGGACGGCAATCATCAGGATGGGAAGAAGACGCCGCGACAGGCGCGCGGCACGGGCGGAAGGCGATCCGGGACGAAAGGCGTCCGCCCAGGCAAAGACAGTGCGATGGCTCATGCAACCCCGTCTGCTAGAATTTTGGCGATTGATTCTACCGGGGTATCGACCCCTTTCCCAATGTTTAGTTTCTGGAAGAAGCGCAAGGCCGAGCCGGCCCCGGCGCCTGTCGAGCCGCCCGTGGCGGCTCCCGCGCCCGCTCCGGCCCCAATCCCGACCGCCGCCCCTGCGCCCGCTCCCGCCCCGGTTCCGGTGCCCGTCGCGGCGCCTGCCGTTTCGCAGCCGGCTCCCGTCACCCCGCCCGCCGCCATTACACAGCCGGTTCCCGTTGTGGCGCCGATTGCGGCGCCAGTGGCGACACCCACTGCGCCTGCCCCGTCACCCGAGGCAAGCGTCCCCGCGCACGTCCCGAGCTACGACGACCTGGAGCTGGTGCCGCCGCCCGAGCAGACGCCCGAGGCCAAGCGCGGCTGGATGCAGCGCCTGCGCGCGGGCCTGTCCAAGACCAGCCGCAACATCGGCACGCTGTTTGTCGGCGTCAAGGTCGACGAGGCGCTCTTTGAAGAACTGGAAACCGCGCTGCTGATGGCCGACGCGGGCGTGGAAGCCACCGAGTACCTGCTCGGCGAACTGCGCCGCCGCGTGAAGAGCGAGCGCATCGAGACCTCCGAGGGCGTCAAGACCGCGCTGCGCGACCTGCTGGCCGACCTGCTGCGCCCGCTGGAAAAAACCATGGCGCTCGGCCGCGATCAGCCGCTGGTGATGATGATCGCGGGCGTCAACGGCGCCGGCAAGACCACCAGCATCGGCAAGCTGTGCAAGCACTTCCAGCATCACCATCAGTCCGTGCTGCTGGCCGCCGGCGACACGTTCCGCGCGGCCGCGCGCGAGCAGCTCACCATCTGGGGCGAGCGCAACAACGTGAGCGTGGTGGCGCAGGAAAGCGGCGATCCGGCCGCGGTGATCTTCGATGCCGTCAACGCGGCGCGCGCGCGCGGCATCGACATCGTGATGGCCGACACCGCCGGCCGGCTGCCGACGCAGTTGCACCTGATGGAAGAACTGAAGAAGGTCCGGCGCGTGATCGGCAAGGCGATGCCCGCCGCGCCGCACGAGGTGCTGCTCGTGATCGACGCCAACACGGGCCAGAACGCCCTGGCGCAGACCAAGGCGTTCGACGACGCGCTCGGCCTGACCGGCCTGATCGTGACCAAGCTCGACGGCACGGCCAAGGGCGGCATCCTCGCCGCCATCGCGCGCCAGCGCCCGGTGCCCGTCTACTTCATCGGCGTGGGCGAAAAGGTCGAGGACCTGCAGCCGTTCAAGGCCGACGAGTTCGCCGACGCGCTGCTCGGCTGACGGCGCGCGCGGCGGGGCGCCGCGCGCTGTCCCGCTTACTCAGCGTCCGGCTGCGCCGCCGGCGCGGCCTTCTGGAAGGCCGGCTCGGCCATGCAGGCCTCAAAGATCTTCGCGATGGCCGGGTAGCGCGTCACGTCGATGTTGAAGCGCTGCGCATTGAACACCTGCGGGACCAGACAGACATCGGCCAGCGTCGGCGTATCGCCCAGGCAGAACTTGCCCATGCGGCCGGCGCGCGCGAGGTTGGTCTGCAGCGACTCGAACCCCAGCTCGATCCAGTGCCGGTACCACGCGTCCTTGGCCTCGTCCGACACGCCCAGCTCGTGCTTCAGGTACTTCAGCACGCGCAGGTTGTTGAGCGGATGGATCTCGCACGCGATCTCCTGCGCCAGCCCGCGCACGTAGGCGCGATCGAGCGCATTGCCGGGCAGCAGCGGCGGCTCGGGATGCGTTTCCTCCAGGTATTCGATGATCGCCATCGACTGGATCAGCGCCTGGCCGTCATCCGTCAGCGTCGGCACGATGCCGTCGGCATTGAGCGCACGGTACGGCGACTGCAGTTGCTGGCCGCCGTCCTTCAGCAAGTGAACGGGCGCGTACTCGTAGGACAGGCCCTTGAGTTCCAGCGCAATGCGCACGCGGTACGAGGCCGAGCTGCGGAAGTAGCTATAGAGCTTGAGCATCGCCTCAGACCACCTTGACCGTCAGGTCGCCAACACCGGCGACGTGGCACTGCATGACATCGCCCTTGACCACCGGCCCCACGCCCTCGGGCGTGCCGCTGAAGATCAGGTCGCCGGGCTGCAGCACGAACAGCTTCGACAGGTAGGACACCATCTCCGGCACCGACCAGATCAGGTCCGACAGATCGCCGCGCTGCTTTTCCACGCCGTTCACCGACAGCGTGACCGCGCCCTGCTCCGGGTGGCCGATGGCCGACACCGGCACGATCGGGCCGATCGGGGCGGACTGGTCGAACGCCTTGCCGGTCTCCCAGGGGCGGCCGGTCTTCTTGGATTCGTTCTGGAGGTCGCGGCGAGTCATGTCCAGTCCGACCGCATAGCCGAACACGTGGCTGGCGGCCTGTTCCACCGGGATATCCTTGCCGCCCTTGCCGATCGCCACCACCAGTTCCACCTCGTAGTGGCAGTTGCTGGTGCCCGGCGGGTAGGGGAACGCGCCCTCGGCGTTGTCCGCCATGTAGCTCACCGCGTCGGACGGCTTGCAGAAGAAGAACGGCGGCTCGCGATCGGGATCCGCACCCATTTCACGCGCATGCGCGGCATAGTTGCGGCCCACGCAATACACGCGGCGCACCGGGAAGCTCGCGCTGCTGCCGCGCACGGGTACGCCCACCGGCGCCTGCGGGGCGAAGACAAATTCGGTCATGCATCTCTCCAGATTTTTTTCTGATGGGGCACCGCGCGCGGGAAGGCGCCGCCAGTGAACGCCGCGCGCGGCAGGGCCACAGCATACACCCGAGGCGACGGCCTGCGTACCGCGGCATACATTGAAGATGGGAACCCGCCATGCCGCTCCGGAGAGCGGTCCAAAGGCTGCACCCACGCACCCGGCGCGATTCTTGCGTGGCGCTTCCCAACGACCAGAGCCATGACACGCCGCCACCCTCCCCCTTCGCCTCCCGTGACCGCCTCCGGCGCCCGCACCCTGCGCATCCTGCTGGTGCGGGATCCGCACGATGCCAATCCGCTCAATGTGGAGACCATCCGCGCCGGGCTGGCGCAGGCGGGCTTTGTCACGGTGCAGGTGGTCGATGCCGACCTGCGCCTGCCCGATGTGATCGAGGCGGACCAGCCGGACCTGGTAATCATCGCCTCGGAGTCGGCGGCGCGCGACACCATCGAGCACGTCTGCGTCAGCACGCAGCACGCGCCGCGCCCGATCGTGCTCTTCACGGACAACGACGACGCGCAGCGCATCAAGGCCGCGCTGTCGGCCGGCATCACCGCCTATATCGTCGACGGCCTGCGCGCGGAGCGCGTCAAGACCGTACTGGATGTGGCTTACGCGCGTTTCGAGCTGGACCAGCAGTTGCGCGCCGAACTGGACGCCACCCGCCTGAAGCTCGCCGAGCGCAAGGTGGTCGAGCGCGCCAAGGGGCTGCTGATGCAGGCACGCGGCGTCAGCGAGGACGAGGCCTACAAGCGACTGCGCAGCATGGCGATGGAGCGCGGGCTCAAGCTGGTCGACGCGGCCCAGCGCGTGATCGACGTCATGGGCTGAGCGCGGCGCCAGGCCGCACGGCACTGGTGCAATGCACAATCCTGGCGCCGGCCCGGCACGAAGGCGAAGCCTGAGCCCGGCTTCGTATCCGTCCCAGGACAGGCGAACGGCTCCCCGCATCCCTGCGGCAGGGCACTTCGTTCCCGGCATCGCACCCCACTCCCGCTTCTGGCGCATTTCCGACCATTTCTTCACGTTTCCGCCCTGTTTCTGCCCATTTTTCGCTGTTTTTCGTGCATCGGGCGCGCTGGCACACCGCTTGCGTTACGAAGGAACGGCCAATGACGGCCGCAGACAATCGGATGCGCGCGGTCAATGCGGGCCGCGCGGCATCCCGGACAACGGCGTCCTGAACTGCACCCCGATTCCTGGCGAAGGCGGCGTGCGGATCGGGACGCCTTTTTCGTGGAGCCTTGCAATGCCCTCTCGCCTCAAGATTGCCAAGCCGCTGCGCGCCGCGCTCGCCAGCGATGCCGCCGGCGAAGCGGCCGCCCCCTCGGCCGCCGATGCCGCGCCAGCGAGCAGCGAGCGCCGCCGCGCCCTCCCAACCATTCCCGG
>JACXTT010013729.1_pt1 | contig 10648 bp, 3 predicted proteins | sample 9270951 | NCBI WGS metagenome assembly JACXTT01 (sample SAMN15532306, study PRJNA645909) | rock metagenome | isolation source: weathered quartz diorite | place: Puerto Rico | collected 2017-06-21
CTTAATAATAATTATGGTATGCAGTACTGCACCAACTTTTTCTAGATAAAGTCAGTGCGGTACCAACTACCACAATTAAAAGGAAAGTTGGTGCTGGTGACGAGTGCTCTGGTGACCAAATCTATATAATTTAATTGGAGATAAAATGAACTCATTAGTTAAAATAATCGTTGCTGTTGCCCTATTTGGAGTACTGTCTTTAACGCCTTTAGCCAGCAAGGCGCAGCTTTTTGTTTTTGACAGCCCGTTGCTTAATCAAAAAGCACCGGAGTTTACGCTGAACAATTTAAAAGGCGAGAAAGTTAACCTCACGCAATATCGTAATAACCAGCCGACGATCCTTTTCTTTTGGGCCACGTGGTGCCCGCATTGCCGCGAACAATTAAAAGAGATGACTAAAAATAAAGATGCGATTTTAGGCAAGGGCATTAAAGTTTTATTGGTTGATATTGGGGAGAAAGCGCCGTTGGTCTCAAAGCACGTCGAGAAGAACAAGATTGGGTTTGATGTCGTGTTAGATGAGGATGAATCAGTTGGTGAAAAATATGGTCTGGTTGGCGTGCCGACATTTATTTTTATCAACCCACAAGGCGTTGTTAAGGGCGTTGAGCATTATTTACCGGAAAAGTACGAAGAATATTTTAAGAACAAGAAGAAATAGTCTATAGAGAAATTTAAAGCCCCTGAAAATTTTTCAGGGGCTTTTTCTTTTTAAGAATTGCGTAGTTTAGAGATGTTGTCTTGCAGATTGGCTTGCAGGCGAAGCTGTGTCAGATAGTTGTTGAAGTTTTCATTTTGGCGTTCCGTGTATATCTTTTTGGCGATGGTGTCTTTCTGTTTTTCAAATAAGCTCATATCAGCCGCTTTTTTATTATCTAAATAAAGAATCGCCACGCCATTTTCAATTTCGACGGGATCGCTTAACTTTTTTTGGTCCGAAAGACCAAAGGCTTGCTGTTGAAAATCAGGGGATTGTCCTATTTTGGGCAGATATTCTCCTCGGGCGAAAAAGGACGTCTGGGCAATCTCCAAGTTAAGCGTCTTGGCCGCGGCGGCAAAATCTTGAAGCTTTGTTTTATTTATTTCATCTGTTAACTTTTTCAAAACTTCTTTAGATTTTTCTTTCGCCAAATTTTGGGCTTTTAGTTTCTTGACCGCCAAAGCGACTTTATCTTTGACAACATTTAATTCTGGGACGTAGCCATCTTTGGCCTCAAGCAACTTGATGACCACAAACCCTTTTGATGTTTCGAGGGGAGTCGTGATTTGATTTGGTTTAAGTTGGAAAATGGCATTGAGAATATCAAAGGACCATCCTAAAGAAGTATTAGGCTGATCGAGGCTAAAAAATCCGCTTGTCATAGTCGTTAATCCATTTTTGGTCGCCACATCCGTCAGGTTCGGATTCGATGATAGATCTTGATAGATTTTATCAGCCTTCGCACGCGTGGCTTGCCTGTCTGCATCTTTGCTATCAGTGGGATAATCAATAGAGATATATTGGACGTTGATCGACGGTGGCAGAACAAATTCATTTTTATGTTGTTCATAGTAGGTAGATATTTCAGTGTCACTTGCGGTTGCTTGAGAGAGAAAAGAATTTTTAGAGATAAGGACGTAGCTTACCTGGACTTTTTCGTTCTGTTTTTTAAATTCATTGGTGATCTCTTCGTCGCTTAAATTGATCGGTGGTGTTTGTTTTTCCATGAGCTTAGCGATGCGCAGCGTATCGCGCACGCCTTCTTCAAATTCGCGGGGCTTGAGCCGAAGATAATACTTAAGGACATCGTTATAAAGGACCTCATCGAACTGGCCGTTACGTTGAAACGTCGCGTACTGGGCGATGGATTTAACGACATCGTCGTCGCTAACCTGAATATGATGTTTATTGGCTTCAAATAAAAGAATAAGCCTGTCCCATGTTTGGCCGTCTAAATCTAGATAAGCACGGACCTCATTAAATTTTTCGCCAAAGCGCATCATAAGGGATGTTTCGACTTCGTGGTAAACGCGTTGAAATTCAGAAAGGCTGACGCTGTGGTTAAAAATCTTTCCGGCGGTCACGGATGTGCTTTTTGAATTAAAAAGATAAGCCGTCCCGAAAAACCCGAATGAGATAATGATGATAATGGCCACTGCCCACCAAACTTTTTTTGCGACACCTTTTTTACTTAAGATTTTTAACATAAACAATAACTCCTTTAGATGATTACACAGATTAACTCAGATTACACAGATCAGCGTAATCATTGAAAATCTGCGTAATCAGTTGCCAAATTATAGCCTCGCGGTTTGGCTTTGACAAGGGTAAAGAAAGCGCTTTCCTATATTAGGGAAGGCACCTGGTTTTATCATAGAAATATTGTATATTTTATATGTACTATTTAATAACACCGAAAAACGTCAAATCCATGAAATACAGCCGTCACAACAAGTTTTATTTAGGCCTACGGGTCTTGATTTCTTTTATTTTTCTTTTTGGTTCCGTCGTGCCGCCGAACGGTTTTGCCCAAAACACAAGCGTTCTAAACCTTCCGGTTCCCGGTGCCGTTGTGCCCATGACCGAGGCCTTTCGTCCGCCCATTTTGCGAGGGCTGGTGCTTTATCCCGATAATCCCTTAAAGTTTGATTTTTTGATCGACCAAGGCCAAGAAAAATTAAATCAAAATGAATTCAAAAAAGAGTCCACGAAACTGATCAAATATTTCCTCGCCTCTTTAACGGTCCCCGAAGATCAGATGTGGGTCAACCTTTCGCCGTATGAAAAGAACCGCATTATCCCCCAAGATTTCGGCAAAACAGAAATGGGCCGCGATTTGTTGGCGCAGGATTACATGCTCAAACAACTGACGGCGTCTTTAATGAACCCGCAGGATGATCTGGGCGGTGAGTTTTGGAAGAGGGTCTACGCGAAGGCCAAAGAAAAATACGGCACCGAAGATGTGCCGATGAACACCTTCAACAAAATTTGGATTGTCCCAGAGAAAGCCGTTGTTTATGAACACGAGAAAGGTGCATTTGTTGTCGACAGTCATTTGAAGGTCATGCTTGAGGAAGATTATTTGGCGCTTTCGTTGAATACGAAGGATGAAGGACGAAAGATGAGGGACGTTGGCGCACGTCCCTCGTCAGACATCTTACGTCCCACGGAACATTTTGCAAATGGATTAGGTGATGTTAAACAAGAAGACCTCAAAGTCATCAGCGGCGTCCAATCGCAGATCATTAAAGAAATTCTTATTCCGGAAATCGAAAAGGAAGTCAATGAAGGGAAAACGTTCGCTAATTTGCGGCAGATTTATAACGCCGTCATTTTGGCGAGCTGGTATAAGGACACGCTCAAGGAAAGTTTGCTTGGGAAAGTTTATGTCGATAAAAATAAATTAAAGGGCGTTGATAACAATGACCCGACGGTCAATGAAAAGATTTATAATCAGTATGTCGAGTCGTTTAAAAAGGGCGTTTATAACTATATCAAAGAAGACTATGATCCGGCCACACAGAGCATCATCCCTCGAAAATATTTTAGCGGCGGGGCCAATTTAAAAATAGACCGGGCCGCTTTATCGGTAAGACGTTCCATGACGGATATCCAAGACGTTATTGCAAACGTTAAGGATCGTGCTCAACTGGCCACCGTTGATTTGCAAATGATTCGAGAAGGTCGACAAGCAAAGACAACATTGTCGCCAGAAGATAGAAAAGTCATTAATGATTTTATCGAACTTCATGCTCCAGATAACAAAGATATTTTCGACTTTGCGGACGCCCTGGCCAACTTAGGGTTCAATGTGCCCAAAGCATTAGACACTCCTTGGGAGGAATTAGTAAGACATATCAGTCGTCATCCATCCCCTCAGACAGAGGATCAAAAAGCTTTGGAGGCAAACAGTCCACTGGTCCGTCTTTACGTTCTCCAATTATTGGCTGATATCAGCAGTGGAAAAGTTGAAAATGTCGAACAATTAAGATTACGGCTTCATGATTTAAATAGAATGATCCTTACAGGGAAAGAAATTTATGTGACGCCCACCATGACAATATCCGCTGATAGAGAAAAAAATTTAAGAAGAGTAAAGAAAATAGTGGGAGAAATCCGTAAAGAAACCATTAGAGGGGACATCATTACAGAAGACGTATTTGAAAATTTAAAACAATTTCTTAGTCCTTCTTTCCTAAGTAAAACGACGACCGAAAAATTAATCCATATTGCTATGTTTTTTCATCTAGCCCAAGGGCATCCTTATTATGGAAAGGGAGTTTTTATGTTTGAAAAAGGGAACAATTCTCTTTTTATGAACATGGCCAATTGCATGTTGCGTTTAATTAATTTAGATGGGATATCGCATGGATATTTAGATGGCAAATCAAGATTGAATCCTGAATTATTTAACAATTCGGGTATAGCTTCCAATTATTTGCGGGATTTTCTGAGTAGAATTATCGATTCTAACGTAGAAAATTTTTCGGTAGATGACGCACTAGAGATTATGAAAATAGCTAATGGGCAACCCTATGAAGGAAGTTCTTCCCTTGACGCCACATTTTCACATATAGAACGATCACAGCGAAAATTGGCTAAATTGCGTGAGAAAATTAAGACAAACCGGGAGAAGACTTTGACGGATAAAGCCATGACGGCTACTTCAATGACAAGAGAAGAAATGTTTGGCGTTGCTCAAGAAGCTTTAAACTCATTCAGAGACAGTGATTTTTTTGATTATTTTGATTTAAAACAAACCGTAACTTTACAGGCGGCGCTTGATGAGCACGGGCATCTGCTTTTAGATCGGACAGCGGCTAAAAGAAGTTTTATCGATATCTTTAGTAAAGAAAAGGACAGGATTGTAAATCTTAAAAAATATGAAAGGCCACTGACGGACAACCAAAGGCAAATCATCGCGAGGGCCAATGCATCTTTAGAAAGTTATTTTCAAGAGTTGGGCGTTTCCTTCACGCCACCTTCGGTTATGCTCGTCTCTGATTATTATTTTAAATTGAATCCAAAGAGATATAGCGGATTAACTTTTCCTTACATTAAACCCATCATCATGAGCGACGCGCTTGACGATGAGGCCTTCGAGCAAGCTTATATCCACGAAAGTTTCCATAAAAATGCATTTGGTTTTCAGGAACAGTTTTTGGAAGAGGGCATGGCGGAATATCTTCGGATCAAAGCGTTACTTCAAGAAAAGTCAGGGGGCAAAGTCGAGCTTTCATCGATTAGAGATTATGCCGAAGAAGGCAGTTATTCTTTGGAAACATTGGTCATCACCGAGCTTGTCGAATCATTAAAGGGAAATGATCAGCCGTTAATTCAAGCTTATTTTAAAGGAGATGAAGAGGCTTTAAAGACAATGCTCGGGGCGGAGGTTTGGGAAACTGTTCGTCTCGATGCCGGCCTGATTAAGTTGGATAGCATAAAAGGACAGGCCCGGCAGGATCTGTTTTTTAAAATCCTCGAATTCTTGGAATCGAGTCGAAGAAATGTAGCAGAACGTTTAGGGCATAGAACCTCTGATGGCGCGATGATGGGAAGCGATGTTAAGGGAGGTAGCGATCTAAATCCAGCAAATAATCCCAACGCCGCGATGGTGAGGGAGACACTGAATAAAGGCTTGAGGATCGTTTTGCTGGCCACGGTCGCCGGATACGGAAATCTTATTTTTGGTCAGTCTGTCGACGCTATGGAAATCCAAAACTATACCACTCATGGTGGCGCAAGACGAGTGAGAGCTTTATTAGAGAAAGATGAATATATTAGAGATTTGGTTTTAGAAATAGCCAAAAGAAATAATGTTCAATTAGATGACGCAGGAATTGGTCAGATCATAAAAAAGATTATTGAAGACAATCCTTATATTTTTGATTCGCCAGTCCGGCGAGACGCACCTATAGATGTGACAAATGCCGACGCATTGATTAGTGACATCAACTTGATTAATCGATCAAAAATAATTTCAAGTCAAGTCGTTTCTGTTAATGGAGTAAAAGCAAATGTTCATTTCGTTGAAACTCCAGGATATTGGATTCCCGGCTTTACAATTGGCAATGATGCATTTATTAATCTTGAGGGAGTCCTACAGTTGATTCAACTCTTGCGCGGCAGTAATCAATATGGCGAAGATAAGATCAGAAAAATTATTCTAGATAATGTAGGACAGAGTTTAAGCGGCCTGTCGGATGAGGAGCTCTTTAGTTTATTTTTTGCCGATGAAGCTAATCATGAAGCCTTGCATGTTTTAGTTCATCGTTTGTTAGAAAATGACGAAACGATAAAGGCCTTATCAGCAACATTGAAAGATTTTCGTATTCCCGAAACCTATGGTGTTAAAGATGAGTTTGGAGCCTACCTCGGAGAAATAGCTCTTAGCCATGCGCCTAGAGTTGTTTTAGGGGAATTGCTCTGGAGAAGTCTATCCAAGGAAGAAGGGCCTTACACATCGACGGGAAAATTAATTGTAAAAACACTTTTAACTAAATTGGGGTTTGAGGATTTTGTAAAGAAAGCAATTTTTGATCAAGGAAAAGAAAGTGAGGACTTGAGTGAACGCAAAGCACGCATTGATAAAAATTATATGGACGGCGTTTATTTTGGGGAGCAGTATCTTTCTTATATCCTTGATTTTGTTAAATCTTTATCAGACGGACAAATAAACAAAGCTGCTCAGGAAGTTTTTGAAGCTCATTTCGGGAAGTTGCCAGAAAATATGCAAGTGCCGCAGAAGGTTTTAGATTATATCAGAGAAAAATATATAAAAGAATTGCAAGATAGAAGATCTGATCAAGCAAGACCGCAAAGGCTTGCTTCTAAAAATTTTATTTTTCCTATTGAAGGTACAAAAATTGTCATTGCCCAAGCATCGGGAGTCCCATTTATTTACAATGGGCAAAATAATTTCGTTTATATTTCTAAAAAGTCTCAGCGGCAATCCGACGCGGCGATGGTGGGCCAGGAGGAAAAGACTGAAAAAGTCTTTATCGCTGATAAATATCGAAACGGTATTGAAAAAATTTTAAATAGTTCCCGCCGCACTCAGCTGTCTCCAAATCATGATGCGGCTGTTTGGAGGGATCACCAAGGTCAATTGCACGTAATGGAGATAGCATATTATCTTCAAACTGACACCGATACCCGCCGTAGAGGGAATGCATCTTATACTCACAAAATTTTTGATGTTCATGGCAGATTAAAAGAAATGCGTATGCGGCGACATACGATGGATCATTATGTGCTTATTCATCGTGATTTTGAATCTGTGCAAGAAGGTGGATTAGATTATGAAGATGGAGAGTTTCAACTCTATACCTCTAACAGAAAACCACCGAAACCAGAGGTCATCAAGCCTGCCATGGATGAGTTTTTGTATTTTAATGGTTCCCCTAAATTTCATGTGGATTATGCTCACCCTAGCAAAACATATTATTTAAATGACATTTTAATAGAGTCTTTATCAACTTTAGACATTTGGGCTCAGGATAATAAAACATTGCTTGGTCGATCACCCGCATTAGCCCATCAGATATCTATGGTTAGACAGGTGCTATCAAAATCTACAAAATCTGTTGCCAAGGATGATTATCAATTAGTTAGGAAAGTCATTGTAGGGGCTGATCTTGGCATCCATGGACGAGTGGCAGGGGCATTAGTCAAGTTGGCACGAGAATTTTCTACAAAAAAAGTTGAGGCTGTCCTTACTAAAGACAAAAGAAAAGCCAGAATGGATTCGATTCTAGACTTGCAGCTTTTAGATGCTTCCAAAGGTAGTGAAATTAAAATTGAAATTAAGGGGGGAGATTCAGACACCAACAACGAATTCCTCAGCAAAATTTTAAAGATTTTGATTTATGGTACGGGCGAGGGGACCTCATCTGACCGGGCGATGGTGGGGGATGAAAAGTCTTTTTTTGAAAATAAACCGGATGATCAGCATCCTGCTGATGATTTAAGTGCCAAAACAACGGAAGAACTGACAGCTAAATTAATGGGAGCCCAGATGGATCCATTTAATGATAAGTGGGGCGATCGGGATCAATTTGTCCTGTTTGAAATTCTTTTAAGAGGAGAACAAAAAGCCATTGCGGTTATTCAAGAATTCAGAAGGACTCTTCCCGGCCAAGATATCTCCCAAACAACCGGAGAAGCCTTGGTTCGGGCCTTGTATAAAACAGGAATTATCGGATATGTTGAGGGAAGCGAAGTTAATCCCGACGCGGCGATGGTGGGCAACTTAGATTCTAAACGAATAAAAATTACTTTGGTCGCGACAACGTTGGGTGCTGGGGCGTTAGCTTTATGGCTCAGAGGAAATAAACTTGATCATCGTTTGCCCTTGAGTCCGGTGGACAATAAACCTTCATCACCGGCCAGTGCTTTAATACAAAATCAGGAAAGCAGCGAAAGTCATTTGTCCGTCGAAGAGAGACAGGAGATTAGACAGAAAAGACTCAAGCACAAATGGATGAGATTATTAAAGCATAAAGGGTACGATTATATTTTTGACAATGCAGAGAAACTTATGGCCGAGTTAGATGACGAAGCGTCTTTTAAGATTTTAAAAGAGGCGGCGTTATCTCAAACAGAAGGCGACATGGGGGGATCTGCAACTAGAGCCATTGCCTCTTTGGATAAATATATTAATCACCCCCGCGCTTGGGAGATCGTAGATCTTGTGTTAAGAAACAATCCTGGAGCGGGATATATCAATATCGATGCACCGTTAAACTTGACCGAAGAATCTCAACAACGATTATTCGATATATTAGCAAATTATGGTCCTCAATATATTCTTCAGAAAATGGATGACCTTATTAATGACATTCAGGACCGAGATAAGGAGCCAGACTATGAAAAATTATTCAGGCGCCTAGAGGCAAGTAGTTCTCCCAATGTTCAAACCATCTTAGATATTTTAGATTCTAATTATTCATTTAGAGATAAGATGGATATGTTGCTTTTCTCAAATAGTATTTTGAGTGGAGAATTTACTTTGGAGCAAGTAAATGAAATCATTCAAGATCCGATCAGATTTTTACAGGCGTTGATGAATATTCAGGCTAAAGACCCTGATGGCTCGCAAACCCCATTGGTCAATGCTGGTTATAAGGAAATATGGGGTGAGATAAGAGGGATTCTTAGTGATTCCTCAACTCCTTCGGATGTAGCCGACACCTTAAGAGATCAGGTTAAGGGATTGTCTTTGCCAGAGTTATATGATCTGCTGGCCAACGCAGGATTAAACCGTCCATCCAATGATGAAATGCTTTCTCTTGTTATGGACACATTACTTCCAAAGATAGATCAAGACCCTCAGAAAATGTTTGATATCATTCAATCATCCGATCCAATTTTAGCCAGGGATTTTCTCATATGGATCAAAAGGTATGGAAATTTAAACAGCTTTTTAAGCCATTTAACCGCAGGAGAAAGATGGATTATCCGTACAAAGTTAGGGGATAGAGCAATGTTGGGAAGTTCTCTCCCAAGGAATGGTGATATCAAAAGTAATCCCGACGCGGCGATGGTGGGGGAAGATCAACAAAGAAATAAAGTTGCATTAGACAAAGAATTCGCCAATTATGACAGCGAAATTTATTATCCGGCGGCTAGACTTGATGTTAATAGTTTTTTGGAAGTTGCGGCAAAGTTTCCCAGGGTTTCTAGATTTGTTTATCTAGACAATTTTATTGAAAACGGGGCTGTTGATTCAAGGCCATTACATGAAAAATCTTTTGTTGAATTAGCCGGATATATTGCTAATTTCTGGCAAGATCAATTAGGACATATGCTTCAAGAAAGTGTTAAATTAATTTTGAATCCAAAGAATCCTAATGAATTTGTCATCAGCTTTACATTTAATGAAAAACCTTTTGGCCTGCCCTATCTAAGCAAAAGATCATTTTCTATTCGCTATGTTAAAGAAGATTTATTTAATTTCAATGAACAATTTGGAATTGTGTATGTTAAATATCCAGGATTGGGAGGATTATTAGCACGGGAAAGGCCCTTTTGGGAGAAAATATTTTCGCAAGTTAAGAAAGACGGATATGTTGTAGTTAATAACACTCTGACAGTTCAACCTAAGATCGGTCGTTTATTAAAGGGCGAGTTGAATAAGATGTTTGTTTACCAACCCTCCAACGCCGCGATGACGGCAAGTGATACAAAAGGTGGGATCGATTTAAACCCGGCCAACATCCATACGCAAAAAGTTTTGCATAACGGCCGCGGCGTGATTATTCCGACCTTTAAAGAGCCGATGCCAGAGATAAATGATATCGAGGGTATTGTGCCAAACATTATTAACATCGTCCCGGCGACCAACTTACCTCTATTATTGGGTATCGCCGAGCCGGCACCGAAAAAAGAAGAGTCAACGGCTACAAGTTATAATTTAAGCGCCCTGCCGGTTGAAAAACGAAAAGAATTGCTTGTCGGGCCATAATTACACACCTGGGGTGAAACAAGTCGTTGGGTGATAGGTTGAGTTGATCGAAAAGTCAATGGTCAATGGTTTGTACTTAGTATAATGTACTTAGTATAATTCGATTTGACAATTAGCTGAATTGGATGTCAGCATGAGCCCTTTGAAAAACGAAAGGAGCTATGAATGACAGCCCAATTTCAAAAATTACTTATGGATAAAAA
>JACXTT010013730.1_pt1 | contig 10648 bp, 12 predicted proteins | sample 9270951 | NCBI WGS metagenome assembly JACXTT01 (sample SAMN15532306, study PRJNA645909) | rock metagenome | isolation source: weathered quartz diorite | place: Puerto Rico | collected 2017-06-21
CGCGGCCTGAGACCTTTCGCAAACACTTCGAACGCTTCGAAAAATCTCCGCCCCGTTTGCGGAAACGAACACGTGTCAGGGGGCCTGATCGAGCCGCGACCCCGCTTACACTGTCAACTCGTTCTTAGAAGGGAGCAAGCTTGGCAGCCACGAACATAAACCGAGTCGTCATCACGGGGAACCTGACGCGCGACCCAGAGCTTCGCTCGGCCCCCAACAGCGGTATGTCGATCTGCAGCCTGCGTGTGGCCGTCAATGGCCGTAAGAAGGACGCGGAGACCGGCCAGTGGGTCGACAAGCCCAACTATTTCGACGTCACAGTCTTCGGCGCACAGGGAGAGAACTGCGCCCAGTACCTCGCGAAGGGACGGCCGGTGGCGATCGAAGGACGCCTCAACTGGCGCGAGTGGGAGGCACAGGACGGGTCCAAGCGGCAGTCGGTGGATATCATTGCCGACACAGTCCAGTTCCTGGGCTCCCGTGACGCGCCTCAGTCGAACGGCGCGGTCGAGTCCGATGTCCCGGCCGACACCTCCGACTTCCAGGAGGCGGCGGCTGTCGGCGGCGGCAAGGACGACGACATCCCGTTCTGATCCAGGGCGCCTCGGGGCACCGACAGAGGTAGGTGAAGCAAGCAGTTGGCGAAGCGCACGACCACGAGACGTCCCAAGGGGCAGTCCTTTGCACCAGGGCGGCGGAAGAGCTGCAACTTCTGCCGCACCAAGGTCGACCACATCGACTACAAGGACTTCCAGTCGCTGCGCCGGTATCTGTCCGACAAGGGCAAGATCCGCTCGCGGCGGATCACGGGCGCCTGCCGGCGGCACCAGAACCAGCTGGCCCAGGCTGTGAAGCGCGCGCGCGAGCTCGCCTTCCTGCCCTACGTCGGCGAGCGTTAGCCGGGGCAGGGCCGTGGCCGAGGCAATCCTTCTGAAGGACGTCGACGGCCTCGGCGAGGCAGGCGCGGTCGTGGACGTCTCGCCCGGCTACCTGCGCAACTACCTCGCTCCGCGCAAGCTGGCTCAGAACGCCACGCCGGCGTCGATCGCCGCCGCGCAACGCCGGCTCGAGCAGGCCGAGACCGCCGCTCGCCAACGGTCCGAGCGAGCTCGAGAGACGGTCGAGCTGCTGTCCAAGACCGTGCTCACGATCTCCCATCGCGCGGGGGACGACGGGCGCCTCTTCGGCTCGGTCACCGCAAAGGAGGTCGCTGACGCGGTGATGCAGGCGCGGGGGATCAAGGTCGATCACCGCAAGGTGCGGCTCGAGGAGCCGATCAGGGAACTGGGCACTCACATGGTCGAGATCGAGGTGTCCGAGGACGTCACGGCATCTGTCAAGACCATGGTCGTCGAAGAGAAGTGACCACCCGCCCCGCCGGCGCATCGCTGGCCGCGCCCGGGCAGATGGCGGCGCGGCCGTGACGGTCACGCCCGCCCGCGTAGCCGTCCCTCCGCAGAACATCGAGGCCGAGGAATCGGTGCTGGGCGCAATGCTGCTCGCGGGGGAGCCGGCCGTCGACGCGGTGACAGTGGACGTCCACCTCAGGCGCGACGACTTCTACCGTGAATCGCACCGCCTGATCTTCCAGGCGATCCTCGGCCTGAGCGAGAAGAACGCAGGAATCGACCCGTTGACGGTCTGCGCCGAGCTCGACCAGGTCGGTCAGCTCGAGGCGGCCGGGGGGAAGGCGTACGTCTATCAGCTCGCCTCCGCCGTCCCGACCGCACAGAACGCCCGCCACTACGCCCGCATCGTTCAGGATCAGGCCCTCCTTCGGCGCCTGCTCGAGTTCTCGCACAAGGTCGAGGCGGATGTCGCTGACCCACGCGGCGCGCCGAGGCAGCTGGTCGAGGACGCCGAGCGGACGCTCTTCGAAGTCGCCCACGCTGAGCGGTCCGGCGACTTCCTGCCGCTCGAGGAGATCCTGCACGAGCAGGTCGACCGGCTCGAGCAGCTCTCACGCGACGGGACATCCGTGACGGGGACGCCGTCCGGCTTCAAGGACCTCGACAACCTCACCGGCGGCTTCCAGAAGTCCAATCTGGTCGTGCTCGCAGCTCGCCCTTCGATGGGCAAGAGCGCGCTGGTGTCGAACATCGCCGAGAACGTGGCCGTCGATCACGGCCGCCCCGTCGCGCTGTTCTCGCTCGAGATGTCGGTCACCGAGTTGGCTCAGCGCTTCATCGCGAGCCGCGCGCGCATCGCCGGCGACAAGCTCCGCAAGGGGCAGGTGGCGCGCAGCGACTGGCCCAAGGTGGTGAAGGCGTGCGAGATCCTCGACACCGCCCCTGTCTGGATCGACGACTCGTCCGACATCGACATCCTCGAGCTCCGCGCGAAAGCGCGGCGCCTGCACGCGAAGGAGCAACACCGGGGCGGGCTCGGGCTGATCATCGTCGACTACCTCCAGCTGATGCGGGCCGACCCCTCGGCCGATAGCCGAGTGCAGCAGGTGGGGCTCATGAGCCGCGGGCTCAAGATCCTTGCGCGCGAGCTCGAGGTGCCAGTGCTGGCCGTCTCCCAGCTGAGCCGTGCTCCCGAGCAGCGCTCCGACACCCACAAGAGGCCGATCCTCTCGGACCTCCGGGAAAGCGGCCAGATCGAACAGGACGCCGACCTCGTGATGTTCATCTACCGCGAGGAGTACTACAACCGCGACACGGAGCGGCAGGGGATCGCCGACATCATCGTCGCGAAGCATCGGAACGGGCCGATCGGGGACGTCGAGATGACCTTCCTCAACCGTTACCCGAAGTTCGCCAGCATCGCGCGCGGCGATGGCGCGCCCGTCGAGCAGTTCGGAGCGGCCGGGCCGGAGTGGGAATGACGGATCGTTTCGGTCCCATGGCGGCGGGGGAGTGGCAGTGCCCGCGGTGTGGCGGCGACGGCTTCCTGCTCGACGACCGAGGCGACGCGATCCCGTGCGAGTGCCGGGCGGCCCGTGTGCAGCGGTCGCGCTCGACCGGCGTGTCCTCGGTGATCCCGCGCAGATACCGCGGGGTGTCATTTGACCGCGCGCCGGTCACCGAGCTGAGCCCCGACGTCGTCCGTCCCGTGCGCGCCTTCTGCCGGAACATCGACGAGCACATCCGTCACGGTCGCGGCCTCTGGTTCATGGGCGACGTGGGCACCGGCAAGACGACGCTCGCGATGCTGGTGTCGAAGGAGGCGATCAAGCGTGGCCACTCCGTGGCGATCTACTCCGTCCCGCGACTGCTCGCCGAGATCAGGGACACCTACGATGCCGGCTCCGGCGAACGCTCTTATGCGGGGCTCTTCACGGAGCTGGTCGAGGTCGACCTCCTCCACCTCGACGACCTCGGCGCAGAGAAGCAGACCGAGTGGGTGCTGGAGCAGCTCTATTCGCTCGTCAACGAGCGTTACGAGGAGGAACGCTCGATCGTGGTGACGACCAATCTCATCGACACCGCCTCGCTCGAGCAGCAGATCGGACGCCGTACGGTCTCGCGCCTGACCGAGATGACCGACCAGCTCCCGCTGTTCGGCCCCGACCTGCGCGAGCGCTACGACCCGGCGCGCTCAGCGCTGGGTTGAAAGCGACCACCCTCGTACACTCTCACCGTATGCCGGGAATAGTCGTGTTGGGCGCCCAGTGGGGCGACGAGGGCAAAGGCAAGGTCACGGACCTGCTCGCCGAGCAGGCCGACCTCGTGATCCGCTTTCAGGGCGGCAACAACGCCGGCCACACGATCGTGCGCGGCGGCCAGGAATTCAAGTTCCACCTGATCCCGTCGGGGATCCTCTATCCCGGCCGCACCTGCGCGATCGGCAACGGCGTGGCGGTCGACCCAAAGGTGCTCCTCGACGAGATCGATGGCCTCAAACGGCGCTCGATCGACGTCAGCGGTCTCAAGATCTCCGCGAACGCCCATCTGATCATGCCCTACCACGTGCTGCTCGACCAAGCCGGCGAGGCACGGCTCGGAAAGCTCCGGATCGGCACCACCAAGCGCGGCATCGGTCCGTGCTACGCAGACAAGGCCGCGCGGCTCGGAATTCGCGTGCAGGACCTCCTCGACCCGCCGATCCTCCGCAAGAAGATCATGGCGGCGCTCGAGCCGAAGCGCCAGATGCTTCGCTCGCACGCCAAGAACCCGATGCTCGACCTCCACGCGATGACAGAGGAGTACGTGACCTACGGTCATCGTCTCGAACCCCACATCGCCGACACCGCGATGCTCTGCTACGAGACGCTGCGAGATGACGGAACGGTCGTGTTTGAGGGCGCCCAGGGCACCCTGCTGGACATCGACCACGGCACCTATCCATTCGTGACGTCCTCGAACCCGATCGCGGGCGCCGCATGCGTGGGCGCGGGTGTGGGGCCGAAGGCGATCGACGAGGTCTGGGGCGTCGCGAAGGCGTACTCGACGCGGGTCGGCGAGGGCCCGTTTCCGACCGAGCTCCACGACGAGACCGGCCGGCACATGCTCGAACGGGGCCACGAGTACGGCACCACTACGGGGCGCCAGCGCCGCTGCGGGTGGATCGACCTCGTCGGGCTTCGCTACGCGGCTCGCATCAACGGCCTCACCGGGCTCGTCATCACGAAGCTCGACGTGCTCGCGGGAATCGACCCTCTGCGGGTCTGCACGAGCTACCGCAACGACGAGGGCGCGGTATTCGAGGACTTTCCCTACCACCAGTCGATCCTGCACAGCGCCACTGCCGTGACCGAGGCGCTGCCCGGCTTCGACGAGGACATCGGGAGCTGCCGGACGATCGCCGAGCTGCCCCGAGCGGCATGCGACTACCTCCAGTTCATCTCCGACTTCGTCGGCGTACCGGTGAAGATCGTGGGTGTCGGGCCGGGTCGAGAGCAGGTGATCTGGGCCGACGGCGCCCAGCCACTCCGCGCCGTCGCCTGACCTCTCAGAGCCTCTCGCGCCTCGGCGACCGGGATGTGGGCCACGACTATGCCCGGCCAACCGCTTGACTGGCAACTCCTCTCAGACGGCGAAAGGGTCCCGGACGCGGGGCAGCTCGTGCCGCTCCTCCTTTGTCCGTTCGCCGCGCCGCAGGATCCTCATCGCGAGAAACGCCGCCGCCAGCAGGGAAGCCGTCGCGAGCGTGATCTGAACACCGACGAGACCCTCGCGGGTCCAGTAGACGTCTTCGAGCTCGAGCAGCAGCGCCGACTCGTCGAACGTCAGCCCGATGCCGGCTCCCAGGGGGATCGCGAGAGTCTCACGCAGGCGGCTGTCGCTCACGAACAGCGCCGCAACCCCGGCCGCGAACGCGACCACGATCCCCGGGACGAAGTGGTGGATGTGGCGCCGGCCGATCCGCACGTTGAAGAACAGGGGCACTCCCCGCCGCACGCCGAACGTCGTGAGCCTGACACTGCTCGACGAGATCACGAACGCCGACAACAGGTTGAACAGGGCCGTCTCGCCGGGGGTCGCCTCCCTGTACCCGATCCGCGCCACGTCGACTGTGTCCCGGGCCGCGCGAGCGCCTTTCTGGATCACCGCCGGCGCGGTCTCCGGCTCCTCTGCGATCACGCGTCGGCGCCACAGCTTGGCGACCTCCCCCGCGGCTACCGCGCCAACCGTCGCCAGCGCCACAACGCTGATCGCGAGCGTCCGCTGCTCGAGGGCGTCGAGCTTGCGGAGCCGCCACAGGAGCGAGCCTCCCCTCATTGTGGGAAAGCGACTCACCGGCATCCGCGGCCTTACGACCGCCATGCCGCGATCAAGTCCTCCTCCGCCACCTCGCGTACGACCCTCGCGGGCACGCCCATGACGACTGCGCGATCCGGCACATCGCGGGTGACGACCGCGCCCGAGGCGACGAAGGCCTCCTGGCCGATCACGACACCCGGCGTGAGCACAGCACCTCCGCCGATCCGGCTGGCGCGCTTCATCACCGGCCCGGTGAGCTCGAAGTCGCCGTCGTGGCGACCCATCGTGTCGTCATTGGTCGTGACCACCCCGGGGCCGACGAAAACGTCGTCCTCGATGGTCGTGTTCGTCGTGATGTAGCAGTTCGTCTGGATCCGGACGTCAGCGCCGATCGTGACGTCGTTCTCGATCCCCGTACCGCGACCGACGATGCTTCCGTCACCCACGGTCGAGCGCTCTCGCACCTGGACCTGATCGCCCACGATCGCCCCGCGTCCGATGCGGGCGCCCGCGTACACGACAGCGCCCGCGCAGACCACGGCGCCTTCCCCCAACACCAGGTTCGGCGGATCCTCGCGTGGCGCCGTCGAGTGCTTTCCCAGACGCGCCTGCTTGCCGAGCACGGCGCCGTCCTGGATCTCACAGCCATCCCCGATCACGGTCCCGCTGTGGATCACGACGTTGGCGCCGACCTCGACGCCGTCTCCGATCAGGACCTCGTCTCCCAGCATCAGCCCGGGGGCGAGGTCCGACGTATGCACGGCGTGCCTCATGAGTCGAGCGACCGGCCCGCCGCCACCGGGGTGAGCTGAACTGAGAGCCCGTCGCCCTCGAGCGACCGCTGCAGCCCCTCGAGGACACGTACCGTCCGCAGTGCGCTGGCCGCTCCCGAGCGCGGCGGAGCGGCCGTCCTGACGCAATCGACGAAGTGCCGGCACTCGATTCGCAGCGGCTCCTCGTTGGACACGTGTGGGCTCATCACGTCTCCCGAGCGAGTGATGTACTCGCCCCAGTTCCGAAAGTCGCGCTCGAAGCCCTTGTCGTAGACGGTGACCTTCCGCTCGAGCGCCATGTCGTCGAAAGTCGCCATCCGCGACGACCCGACTACTGTGAAGCGCCGCTCCTTGTGCGGGTCGAGCCAGGAAAGATGCATGTGGGCAACCCGGCCCGAGGGAAAGTTGAGATAGCAGAAGACGACGTCCTCCACGCCCGGGCGGACATATGCTTTCCCGCGTGCGAGCACCTCAGTGGGCTCCTCGCCCAGCAGGTGAAGGATTACTGAGACGTCGTGCGCACCCAGGCTCCAGAGCGCGTTCTCATCCTTTCGCGCGACTCCGAGGTTGACCCGATTCGAATACAGGTAGCGGACCTCACCCAGCTCCCCCGCCTCGACGATCTGCTTCAGCTTCTCGACGCCCGGGTGGTACTCGAGCAGGTGCCCGACCATCAGCGTTCGGTCCGCGGCTTCGGCGGCCTCGACCACGGCCGACGCTTCGGCGACGGACACCGCAATCGGTTTCTCGACGAAGCAGTGCTTGCCCGCCTGCAGAACGGCCAACGCCAGCGGCGCGTGTGAAGGAACCTCGGTGGCGATCACAACCGCATCGAGCTCCGGGTCCGAGAGCAGGTGGTCGAGCTCGCCGGTGAACCGCGCCGAGGGGAACGACGCCCCCCACCGCTCACGCGTCTCCGGGATGCGGTCACAGCACCAGCGAAGGTCGCAGCCGTCGAGGCCCGCGAAGTTGCGCGCCAGATTCGGCCCCCAGTAGCCGAGACCGACCACCCCGACCGTGACAGTCCTCTGCTCCCCTGTCACAGCTGAACGAGGTTGTTCGACTCGATCCCCCGAGTCACTCCGCGGAAGTCGAGGATCAGCTGCGCCTCCGAGGCAGCCCGCCGGTAATCGATCTCGGGATGCGCGGTCACGATCACCACCAGGTCAGCCGCCTCCAGCTCCTGGTCGAACGGCGCGGACTCGAGGTGCGCGTCGGGCAATGCGGGCACGTGCGGGTCGTGATAGCGAAGATCGGCGCCGCGCTTCCCGAGCAGCTCGAGAATCTTCAATGCAGGCGACTCGCGCAGGTCGCTCACACCCGGCTTGTAGGCCACCCCGAGCAGGAGAATCCGGGACCCGTTCACCGCTTTGCCGCGCTCGTTGAGCGTGCGCTCGATCTTGTCGACGCAGAAATAGGGCATGTTCTGGTTGATCTTTCCCGCCAGCTCGATGAACTCGGTATAGAAGTCGAACTCGCGCGCGCGCCAGGCGAGATAGAACGGATCCACCGGGAGGCAGTGTCCGCCCATGCCCGGACCGGGATCGAACCGCATGAAGCCGAACGGCTTGGTCGCGGCGGCGTCGATCACCTCCCACACGTCGATGTCCATCCGGTCACACAGGACCGCGAGCTCGTTCACCAACGCGATGTTGACCGAGCGGAAGATGTTCTCGAGCAGCTTCGCCATCTCCGCCGAGTCGGTCGAGGTGACGATCATGACGTTGTCGCAGACTCGCCGGTACAGCTGCTCAGCCCGCTCACTGCACTCGGGCGTGAGACCGCCGATGATCTTTACCGTGTTGCGGAGCGTGAAGTCGGAGCGGCCTGGATCGACCCGCTCGGGCGAATAGGCAACGTGAAAGTCACGGCCGGCGGCAAGTCCAGACTCTTCCAGCAGCGGAACCAGCCGCTCTCGGGTGGTCCCCGGGTAGGTCGTCGACTCGAGCACCACGAGCTGGTCACGCCTGAGCACCCGCGACAGAGAAGTCGCCGCATCCACGACCGCGCCGAGGTCCGGTTGCCCGTTGGCGGTGAGCGGGGTCGGCACGCAAATCACCACCGCCTCCGCCGAGGCAAGCTCGTCGTAGTTCGTGGTGACAGTCATGAGACCGCCTGAGAGCACGCTCGAAAGCTCGGCCGGATCGACGTCCTCGACGTAGCTTTCGCCCGTGCGAATCTGCTCGACCCGCCGGGAGTCGACATCGAGGCCGACGACCTCGAAGCCCTCGCGGGCGAACGCGAGCGCGAGCGGAAGACCGACGTAGCCAAGACCGACGATGCCGATCGGCGGTGCCTTTGCATCCCTTCCTGACGGCTGATTCACGGCCCCCGCAGTGTAAGAGGTCGGTACGAAGCCCCCGTCCACGTCAGGCAGCGACCTCCGTCCTACTACGCCCGAGCTGCCGCCCAAAAACGCTCGAGCTCGCGCACGATCGCCTCTCCCGCGCGCCCACCCCCGTACAGCTCGGGATGCGTGGCGGGTCGGTCGATCTCCCTCAGCGCCTCGAGCGCCGCTTCCGGCTCGAGGCCCACGAGCCGGTTCCAACCGAGCTCGACCGTCTCGGTCCACTCGGTGGTGTCGCGCAACGTGACGCACGGGACCCGTGCGAGGTACGCCTCCTTCTGAACTCCTCCCGAGTCCGTCAACACGGCCGATGCGTGGGTGAGGAGCTTCGTGAAGTCGAGGTAGCCGAGCGGCGGGACGAGCGTCAAATGATGGAGGCGTGCGAGGTCCTCCAGCACCCCGGCTCGCTTCAGCGCGCCGCCCGTGCGTGGGTGGACCGGGAACACGGTCGGCGTTTCGAGCCGGCGGAGAAGCTCCACCAAATTCGCGAGCGGCGCCTCGTGGTCGACGTTGCCTGCCCGGTGCACCGTCAGGACGAGATAGGACACTGCCTCGAGCCCAAGTCGCTCGAGCACGTCCGAGTCGCGCTCGGCGACCGGCGCCATCGCAAGCGTCACGTCCGCCATCACGTCTCCGACCAGCCGGGCCGACTCTCCGAGCCCCTCGCGCTCCAGATTCGCGACCGCGGTGGGCGTCGAACAGAGGCCGAGATCGCTCATGCGATCGGCCAGCACCCGGTTGCGCTCCTCGGGCATCGACCAGTCGAAGGACCGCATCCCGGCCTCGACGTGGGCAAGCGGGACACCGACCCCGGCGGCGGAAAGGGCGCCCGCCAGGGTCGTGGTGGTGTCGCCGTAGACCAGCGCGAGGTCAGGGCGCGCCGTGAGCAGCAATGGCGTGAAGGCGTGCATGATCCTGACCACCTGGTCGGCATTGGCGCCTCCCGCGACGCCGAGCCGGCGGTCCGGCGCGGGCAGCGACAGCTCGCGGAAGAACACTTCCGAGAGCTCGTCGTCGTAGTGCTGGCCGCTGTGCACCAGGAGCTCCTCGTGGCGCTCACGGACCCGGCGCGAGACTGCCGCAGCTTTGACGAACTGGGGCCGGTTGCCGACCAGGCTGACTATCCGCATGGAACCCGGAAACCCGTTCGGAGCGGCGAAAATCGGGGCTCGGCGGGCCCGCGGCCGCGCCGATTATGGGTTCCAATCGACACTGTGTCCGGTTAAGATTGCTGTGCCGTTAGCGGCCAGGAGGTGGGAAGCATGCGGGAGCTGGCACAGGAGACTGTCAGAACCAGCATCAACGTGGCACGACACATCTTTAGGTACCTGAGCTACCAGATGGGTCGCTGACCGCTCCGAGGAGCGGGCCGGGGAAATTGGGGGAACCGGGGGCGCAGGGCCCGCCGGCCGATGTTGGAGGGCGCGCCTCCGCGCGTCCAGTTCTTTGCACACCCATGGGACCGGTGCGGGCCTCGAGATTTGGCCTGTATAAAGAGAATTCGATGAGGGACGGCCGGATGTTGCCTGGGATGCTGCATTGAGATCAATCGCGCGGTTTGCGATCCGCAGACCCTTGCCTATCCTGCTCGTCTGGGTAGGCATTTTTGTTGTCGCCCTCTTCCTCGCCGGCAAGGCGCGCGACAACCTCCACGAGACCAACCTCCAGATCCCGGGCACGGACTCCTACCGGGCAGCGAAGCTGACCGACCAGCAATTCGGCTCGCAGATCAGCCTGGCGGTGCTCCTCAAGGCGCCGGCGGGCGACCAACGCGTGGTGCGGGCGGAGGCGGAGCACTTGATCTCCCGTCTCGACCGGATCGACGGCCTGCAGGTCCTGAGCCCATATGCGATCGGCGGCGATCCGGCACTGCGGCAGCC
>JACXTT010013731.1_pt1 | contig 10648 bp, 8 predicted proteins | sample 9270951 | NCBI WGS metagenome assembly JACXTT01 (sample SAMN15532306, study PRJNA645909) | rock metagenome | isolation source: weathered quartz diorite | place: Puerto Rico | collected 2017-06-21
CACCTCAGGCGTGTTCCGGGTGTCGGGGCGGAGGGGGCTGCCGGGTCTGGGATTGGGCATGGGCACCGACTCTCCTTCCCCGTCCGGCTTCCCGGCCCGTCGTGCCCCGTCCGTCGGCATGGGACCGGCGGGTACCCGGGGTGCTCGATCGGTTCGGCGCGGACGGGCCGCGCGGATGACCCGTGAGTCGACGCCGTTCGCGGCAGTAGCCTCGCGGCTCCCGGGGAGTAGCGCAGTCCGGCAGCGCATGACGTTTGGGTCGTCAAGGTCGGGGGTTCAAATCCCCCCTCCCCGACCAGGGAACGCAATGCCTACGCGTCGAGCGAACGGGCTTCGTCGAGGACGCCTCGGAGGCCGATCCGCTCGGCCTCTTCGATGATCCGCGCTCGCAGTGGTCCGGCGCGCTCGCGGTCGGCCGGCTCGTCGCGGGCGCGGAGAAGGCGTAGGTGCGCGAGCCGGGAGCGGGTGAGCATCGGAAGCGCGCCGGCCCGCTCGTGGGCGTCGATCGCCTCGCCGAGGAGCTCGTCGGCATCGCTCCACGCGCCGCGCGTGAGCGCGAGGAGCCCGAGGTAGTGCGACGCGGCACCCATGCACACCACACCGATCGCCAGGACCACGAACTGCCCGCGGAGCGGGAGGAGGGACTCGTAGAGCAGCGCGGCGCGGTCTGCATCGCCTAGGGCCGCGCAGAGGTCGGCGAGCATCGCGAGGGTGAGCGTCGCGAAGAAGTCCTCCGGCACGTCCGCGAATCGGCGCTCGGCGATCGCGCGGAAGGCGGCACGCGCGCCGGCTTCGTCGCCGCATTCGAGGTCGGCCAGCACGCACGCGACCCGCCACACGAGAATGTCCGAGGCCTGGTCGAATGCGCTGTTGACGATCGATCGGAACTCGTCGACGCGGCCCTGGTCGCGGCGGAGCAGCGCCAGCTGCGCGCCCATGAACCGCAGCGCCGACGGGTGCGCCAGGATCCCGATCCGAAACGTGTCGGTGATCATCGCTTCCGCTTCGTCGAACCGGCCTTCGAACAGGGCGCGCATCGACTCGAACATCGCGGCCGGCCAGAGATAGAACGGAAGGTGCCGCTCGCGCGCGAGGGCGGCGAGGGCCGCGCAGTCTGCGTACGCCGCGGCGAAGTCGCCGAGTTCCACCTCGTCGACGATCCGGAACATCACCGCGTGCATGTTCATCTCGTCGTTCTCGAGCGACCGCGCGAGCTCCGCCGCCTCGTCGGCGACGGCCCGGCGCTCGCGCGGCTGAGCGATCCCCCAGACCGCGCCGTGCCAGTACACGAGCGCCTGCACCAGCGTCACCGGATCGCCCAGGCGGCGGGCGGCGGCCACCGCTTCGTCGGCCAGGCGCCGCCGGCGATCGGCTTGGTCGGTGAAGAAGATCTGCTGGGCGAGGGCGCCGAGCACGAGCACGCGGATCGGCGTGTCCTCGGCGTCGAGGCCGGCCAGCGCCTCTTCGAGCAGTGCGACGAGTGGCTCGTCGACCAGTCCGTGCTCCGTCCACCACGGCCGCTGCCCCGCTCCGCCGTAGCCGAGGACCGCGCCTGCGAACCGCACCGGATCGGCGCGCGCACGCGCGTGATCGGCCGCCTCGAGAAAGCTGGCTCGCGCGCGAGCCACCTCGTTGGTCCGCCACGCGGTCTGCCCGATGGCGCACATGAGGTCGTACCGGCGTGCTTCGTCGACCGGCACCAAGGCGTCGAGGGCGCGCCGCGCCATCTCGTACTGTGCACCGGCATCCTCGAAGGCGAGCAGCCGCGTCGACTGGTCGCCCGCGCGCCACGCGTATTCGAGTGCTTTCTGCGTGTCGCCTTCGCCGCCCGCGAGTGCACAGTGATACGCCAGCGCGGCAAGGTGGGCGTCGAGCGCCGCCGCGTACCGTGCCTCGATGGCTTCCGCGACGCGGTGGTGCAACCGCGCTCGTCGGGTCAGGGTCAGTCCTTCGTACAGCGTCTGTCGCACGAGCGCGTGCGCGAACGCATAGCGGCCGATCTCGGCCGTCAGCTCCCGGACGACGCCGGCGTGCACGGCCGCGTCGAGTGCGTCGAGCAGGTCGTCTTCGTCGAGGGCACTCATTTCGTCGAGCACCTCGATCGCGAATTCCCGTCCGGTGACGGCTGCGGCATCCAGCACGCGCTTCACCTCGGGACGCAATCGCGCAAGCCGCTGCGCGATGACACCGCGTACGCGAGTCGGCGCGCTGATGCCCTCGACGTCGAGCTGCGCGCCGCGCTCGGCGACGTCGCGCAGCACCTCTCGGATGAAGAAGGGGTTGCCGTCGGTCTCGTCGCGGAGCACGCGTGCCAGGTCGATCGATTGCGGGCTGGACCGTCCCACCAAGGTCATGACATCCGGCGTAGCCAGGCCGGACAGCTCGACCTGCGTCATCAAGCGCTCGCGGTCGAGGTCGACCAGGGTCGACGCGAACGGCGTCGGCGACACAGCCTCTTCGGCGCGGTACGTCCCAAGCATCGTGAGCCGGGCGAGGTCCGGGTGGCGCGCGAGGTGGCGGAGCAGCAACAACGTCGCGGTGTCGGCCCACTGGAGATCGTCGATGACGAGCAAGACCCGCGCCGTGACACCGAGCGCCGACAGGAAGGTCGCGACCGCCTCGAACGAGCGGTAGCGGTCCGATTCGGTTTCCGCGAGCTCTTGTACCGGAGCAGAACCGCGATCGGCGAGCTCGGGGACCAGTCGGGCCAGGTCGCCGGCGACGTTGCCCAGCCGGTGTTGCAGCTCGTCGTCGCCGTAGACGCGCAGATACGAGCTCAACGCTTCCGCGATCGGCTGGTACGGCCGGAGCGCTTCCTCGTCACACCGTCCGAACATCACCGTCGCGTCGAGCGCATGGACTTCGGAGGCGAACCGCGCCGCGAGGTTTGATTTGCCGATACCCGGTTCCCCGCCGACCAGCACGAGCCGATGGTGCGTGGCGGCCTCGGTCCACGCCGCGTGCAGCGCCGCGAGCTCGTCCACCCGACCGACGAAGGCGTCGTCGGCCGGGGTCACCAGCGCGGACGGGAGCGGCACCGCCGCGCCGCCGAGCAGGTCGTGCGGGCGTCCCGACGCCGACTTCAGCGGAGGGAACTCGCTCGGCAGGTCGCGCGGGCACACCTGGTAGGCGCGTTCTGGGTGGTGGAGACCACGAAGTTCGTGGGTGCCCATGTCGCGCAGGGTCACGTCGCGCGGCAGGTGATCGCGGACGACCTGCGCGGTCGCCTCCGACAGGAGGATTTGACCTCCGTGGGCCAGGCCCCGCAAGCGCGCGCAGCGATGGACCGCGGAGCCCTTGTAGTTGCCGCCGGCCAATTCGGCCTCGCCGGTATGGAGCGCCATTCGCACCCGGATGGTCGCGCCGGCCGGCCACGGCTCGTCGTGCAGCGCCCGTTGGAGGGCGATGCTGCAGCCGAGCGCGTCGCTCGCGCGCGAGAAGACCACCATCGCACTGTCGCCCTCACCTTGATCGCGCGGGCGCGCCCCGCCGAACGCCGAGATGTGCTCGGCGACGAGCGAGTCGTGGCGTGCGAATGCGATCCGGGCGCGGTCCGGTTCGGACTCCCAGATGCCGGTCGATCCCTCGACGTCGGTGAGCAGGAACGTCACCGTGCCGCTGGGAAGTGGCGCATCGGGCATTCGCCGCGATCGTAACGACGCGGGCAATCCCTTCGACCGGGCGGTCAGGGAGGGCCGGGCCGCTGACTTCGAGGAACACCCGGTCGAGCGCGGACCGCTACGCGAACCGCGACCTCGACGCGCTGGGAGCGTCGGCGAACGGTTAGCGTTTCGTGCTCAGTTGCGGGTGTAGCTCAATGGCTAGAGCACCAGCCTTCCAAGCTGGTGATGCGGGTTCGATTCCCGTCACCCGCTCCATTTGCGCGGACGAATCGCCCGCCGCGGGGGATGCGGATCGCGGGATCCGACACGAGCATCCTCCCCATGCGAGTTCCGAAGTGGATGGCGTTCTCGGCGCTCGTCGTGATCGCGGGCTGTAGTTCCAGCGCGAAGCCGCAGAGCACGGGCGGGACGAAGGCCCCCTCCACCACCACCGTGCCGAAGGGGCTGCCCAGCGCACCCCGGCAGCTCTCGGCCGCCCCGTACGGGAGCGCGGTCGCGAAGCTGTTCTGGAAGGCGCCCGCGTCTCCCGGAAGTTCCGCGATCAAGGCCTACGTGGTGGTCCCGTTCGTCGGATCGAAGCGGCAGACCACGAAGGCCATCGCCTCGTCGGCCACCACGCAGACGATCTCGGGTCTGCAGAACGGCTACGCGTACACGTTCGAGATCGCGGCGGTGAACAACGCCGGCACCGGACCGTACTCACCGCGTTCCGGACCGATGACCGTGGGTGCTCCCGGAATTCCCCAGGACGTGATCGCGGTGAAGTCGGGGTCGGGATCGCTGAGGGTCTCCTTCGCGGTACCCGGGGACAGCGGCGCCGCGATCACGAGCTTCACCGCGAACTGCAAGTCGTCGAACGGCGGGGCGGCGAAGAAGAAGAACGGCGGCGCAAATCCGATCGTCGTCGCCGGGCTCACCTCGGGTAAGACCTACCAGTGCACGGTCACGGCGACGAACAGCCGCGGCACCGGACCCCTTTCCCAGCCGTCGAAGGCGGTGGCGGTCTGAGGCCCGTTCTCTGACCGGCGCTTCGAACGCGGGCGTGCCTTGCACGCGTCCGGTAACCGACGCGGGGTCCGCTCGGGTTACGGGTCCGGGCAACTTGTCACAACGGTCGTACTCGAGCTCCGGGAGGCTGTAGCCCGCCCGGCGGGCGGCCGATAGTCCCCCATGCGAGGTGGCCCGGGGGTCGGGCGAATCGGACTCGCCGGTGATTTCGTCACCGTGCTCGAGGGGGCCCGCGCCAACGACCCGCGCGCCTGGAGCCGACTGTACGAGTGGCTCGCGCCCGGCGTCGCGGGGTACCTGCGGATGTTCGGCGCACGCGAGGTCGAAGACCTGACGAGCGAAGTCTTGCTCGCGGTGTTCCGGCGCATCGGCGCGTTCACCGGCTCGGAGGCGCAGTTCCGTTCGTGGGTCTTCACCGTCGCGCACAGCCGGCTGATCGACGAGCGGCGCCGCCGGAACCGGCGTCCGGATCCGGAGCCGCTCGACAATCGGCACGAGGACCGGCTGGTCGGCGACGACGCGGAGGACGCGGCCCTAAGTGCCGCGGAGGTCGCGCGCATCACTGCCATTTGCGCGCAACTCCCGGACGAGCAACGCGCGGTCGTGCTGCTGCGCGTCATCGCGGACCTCAGCATCGACGACGTCGCACAGGTGCTCGGAAAGAGCGCCGGCGCGATCAAGCAACTACAGCGACGAGGGTTCGCGAGCGCTCGCAAACTCTTCGCGCAGGAAAGCGTCACCCTATGAGCTACTTCGACGGTAACGACCCGGAGATGCTCGAACAGCGATCGATCGACGACCGCGAGATCGACGTCGCGCTCGCGGGTGACAACCGGCGGCCCGACGCCGATGCGCTGACGGCGTTCGTGACGGGTGTTCGCACTGCGGTGACGGGGCTTCCGGCACCGTCACCCGCAATGGCGGCCGTGTTGGCCGCTGGCTTCTCCACCGATAACGGCGACCTGCCGGCGACGGCAGCCAGCAACGTCGACGGGCCTGCGGAGCAGGCGTCCGGACTACCGAAGTGGAGGACAATCACCATGAAGATCCGAGGGTTCATCGCCGGCCTGGGAATCGCCGGCAAGATCGCGCTCGGCGTGAGCGTTGCAGCGGCGGCGGCCGCCGGCGCGGGCGCGGCCGGCGTGCTCCCCGCTCCGAACCATGAGCACGCGCACCATCACGTGACCGGCGTGGTCGTCACGACGTCGACCACGACGACGACGATCGCGAGCCCCGCGCCGACGGAAGGCACGGGTCCGGTCACGCACCACGCCGACCCGCCCGCGGCGACGACCACAACCCTCGCGAAGACGGAACCACCGCCCGACACCGTCTCGAACACCGAGGCTCCGCCGCCGCCGGCGGAACCGACGCCGACCACGACGCCGACACACGACGAGCCCCACCCGACGACCCCGCCGACCGAGCCGCCGAAGACGGAGCCGACGACGACGACCAGCCCGGCGGGGACGGAGTCGATTCATCTGTCGTGTTCGGTCACCGGACCGGCGCAGGTCACCTGCACGTGGACGCCGGCGGGCGACTCGGTCGTCAAGTACGCATTGTGGCGGTGGAAGACCGACGGCAACGGCAGCGACTACGGGCCGGTCTACGAGAGCCCGAACGGCCTCAGCTTCGTCGACAACTCCGTCACGCCGGGCACGCCGTACACGTACCGAGTGTTCACCACCCGCGACGGTGGAAGCGCCGGCGACTTCAGCAATCGGGCGTACATCTCCTGCTGCAGCTGACCGAGCGAGCGCGAGAGGTCGTCTCCGACCGGCGACCTCTCCCGCGACGACGAACTGCTCGGAACCTCGTCACGCGCGCTTCGTTCGCGCGCGACCCTTCTTCGCCGGCGGCGCGACACCGAGACGCCGGCGCACGATGCCGCGTGCCATCTCGACCGCGTCGACGTCGTCGCGCAGTATGAACGTCGCGTTCGCGGCATACATGACGCCGTTGAGCTCGAACGCGAGGACGGCTGGGTCTTCCTCGGCCAACTCGCCTCGTTCGATCGCGGTCGCGATGAACTGCTGCAACAGCCCGTTGAAGCCGCCCTGGAAGGCGGCGATCTCGTCCTTGACCGGCCCCGGCCGGGTGCCCATCTCGACGACGACCCCGCACCAGAAGCAGCCACCCGGCAGCGTGCGCCGGAGGAGATGGTCGAAGAACGCGTCGCACACCGCGACGAGTTGCGGGAGGCCCTCCGGCGCGGCGAGGGCGGGCTCGATCACCTCCGCGTAGAAGATCTTCCCAGCTTCCTCGAGCGCCGCGAGCTGCAGGTCCTGCTTCGAGCCGAAGTGCGCGTACACGCCGCTCTTGCTCATGTCGAGCGCGTCGGCGAGGTTGCCGATCGAGAGGCCGTCGAGGCCGTCGAGAGTGGCGAGGGAGACGGCCTCGCGCACGATCGCCTCGCGCGTCCGCTCGCCGTCGGCGCGTGATTTGCGAGGATTCGGCACGTTGACAAGTTAGCACGAACGGTCGTACTATCCGATCCAAGCACGAACGGTCGTGCTTTTTCCATGCCAAAGCGCAGTGGCCGGAGGGGGGCACCGTGGTCGGATACGGCGAGGCAGGCGGGGTCGCGACACTCGAGCCCACGACAAACGACGCGGCCCGGCGGGGTGTCCGCATCGACGTCGCCGGGCTGACGCGGCGGATCCGCGGCCGCAACCGGTGCGAAGTCGCGCTGCTCGACCGCGTGTCGTTCACGGTGTCACCCGGCGAGCTCGTCGCGATCGTCGGTCCGAGCGGCGCCGGGAAGACGACGCTCCTCGAGACGATCGCCGGCGTCACGACGCCGACGGCCGGCACGGTCCGCATGGACGGCGTCGACCTCCACGCCAACCTCCGGGCGTTCCGCAGCGTGCTCGGCTTCGTTCCGCAGGACGACATCATCCACGCCGACCTCCCGCTCGAGCGCACGCTGCACTACGCGGCGCGGCTCCGGCTCCCGTCGTCGACGACCGTTTCGGAGATCGACACCACCGTCCGCGACGCGCTCGACGCGGTCGGGCTCACCGACCACGCCGACACGCGCGTCGGCGCGCTCAGCGGTGGACAGCGCAAGCGGGCCAGCATCGCGGTCGAGCTGATCACCGATCCCCACGTCTTCTTCCTGGACGAGCCGACGTCCGGCCTCGACCCGATCACGAGCGCCGAGCTGGTCGCGCGCTTGCGAGACCTCGCAGACCGTTCGGCGACCGTTGTCTTCACCACCCACTCGGTCGCCGACCTCGAGGTGTGCGACCGCATCGTGTTCCTGACGCGTGGCGGACGGGTCGGGTTCGTCGGCATGCTGCAGGACGCGCTCGACACCTTCGGCGTGAGCACCGTGCCGCAGCTCTACTGCCGGCTCGCCGATCTGAAGCCGCCGATCGACGGGTCCAGCGAGGCTCCGACTCCGCCGGCGACGAACCGGTCGGTCAAGAGCCGTCCGGTTGCGAACGGCTTCACGCAGTGGCGCGTGCTGACCCGTCGGACGCGCGACACGATCCTGCGCAACAAGCTGACGCTCGCGATCCTCGTCGGGTCGCCGGCGCTCGTCGTCGGCATGTTCGCCATCCTGTTCCGGCCCGGCGCTTTCGACTTCGACAACCCGAGCCCGAGCTCGATGGTGATGATCAGCTTCTGGGTCGTCTTCGCGGCGTTCTTCTTCGGGCTCACGTACGGCCTGCTGCAGATATGCACGGAGCAGCCGATCCTGCGCCGAGAGCGACTCGTCGGCCTGCGGCTGGGCGCGTACGTCGCGTCGAAGGTGACGGTCCTCGTGCCGTTCCTCCTCCTCGTGGTCGTGGCGATGCTCGGCGTCCTGCGCTGGCTCGACCGGCTCCCCGGCCGCGCGCTCTCGACCTATGCGTCGATGGGCGTCGGGCTCTTGCTGTGCGCCATCGCCGCGCTGTGCCTCGGCCTGCTCGCGTCGGCTGCGGTCGGCAACGTCGCGCAGGCGACGCTCGCGCTGCCGATGCTGTGCTTCCCCGCGGTGCTGTTCTCGGGCGCCATCCTCCCGGTACACCTCATGGCGACCGCGGGCCGCGGCCTGAGTGTCGTGATCCCGTCGCGCTGGGCCTTCGAGGCCGTCGGAAACGACCTCGGCGCGAGGGAGATCCTCGCCCACGGTGGCTCCCGACTCGGCCCGCCGCTCCTTGCGGCGTACGGGAACGCCGGTTCGCAGTCGACGGTCACGTCCTGGCTCATTCTCGGCACGTTCGCGGTCGTGTTCCTGGCGGGCACGTGGCTCGTGCTCGTCCGCCGAACACAACGATCGACCCGCTGACCACTCACAACAACGAAGCACCAACAACGAAAGGAAACCGCCATGGGTTTGCGACTTGGGGACACCGCGCCGGACTTCGAGGCCGACACGACCGAGGGGACGATGAAGTTCCACGACTGGATCGGGGACTCCTGGGCGGTGCTGTTCTCGCACCCGAAGGACTTCACCCCCATCTGCACCACCGAGCTGGGCTACGTCGCGAAGATCAAGCCCGAGTTCGACAAGCGCGGCGTGAAGGTGATCGGTCTCTCGGTCGACGCCACGAGCGATCACACCGCGTGGGCGAAGGACATCGAGGAGACGCAGGGCGTCGCGCCGAACTTCCCGATGATCGGCGACGCCGACTTCAACGTGTCGAAGCTCTACGGCATGCTCCCGGCCGGCACGTCGGGCGACGCGAAGTCGCGTACTCCGGCCGACAACCAGACGGTCCGCAACGTGTTCGTGATCGGTCCCGACAAGAAGATCAAGCTGGTCCTCGTCTACCCGATGACGACCGGCCGCAACTTCGACGAGGTGCTGCGCGTCATCGACTCGCTCCAGCTCACGGCCAACCACAAGGTGGCGACGCCGGTGAACTGGAAGCGCGGCGACGACTGCATCATCGCCGGGTCGGTGAAGGACGACGAGGCCAAGGCGCTGTTCGGCGAGTGGAAGTCGCCCAAGCCGTACATCCGCATCGTCCCGCAGCCCGCCTGAGCCCACGGCTCGACCGCACGCGAGGTGCCCCGGGTTCGGACCCGGGGCACCGGCGCGGTACGACGCGGCAGGCGTCGAGAGCCTCAGGAGCCCGTGCTGATGACGGTTTGCTCGAGGTACGCGTTGACTCGAGGTGCGATGGATTCCGCGAACGCCACGGTGAGGTGCGTCTGGTCGAGCTTGACGGCCTGGCCGTTGACCACGGGGTCGCAGATCGGGAGGAACGGACATACGAGTCGGTCGAAGTCGGCGGAGTAGACGCCGGGCTGTTCCGCGTCGAGCTTTCGGTAGATCAGCTCGAGCGGGGTCGGCGACGAGTTCGCGATGTACCGGCATTGCTCGAGCACTTTCGCCTGCGAGAGGCACGCTCGAGGATCGAACGGCGCCTTCGGGATGTCCTCCACGAGGATGACTTTGCGGCCATCGCGTGCGAGCTGGCGCAGCGACTGAACCGTCGCCGTTTCGGGGTTCGGGTACGCGTCGGCGTAGTCCATGGCGACGATGATGTCGGGATGAAGCGCGGGGATGACGCGCCCGTAGAGGTCGTCCTTGAAGGCTTTGCAATCCTTCGCGCTGATCCCGGTCCCGCCCAACGCCTCGATCGACGCGATCGCGGCGGGCGGCCCGTACAGATTGCGCTGCCAGGGGCAGAGCCCCTTGGCCGACACGGAGAGGGTCAAGTTGTCGTCGGTTGCGATCTTCACGAACGTGGGAAGGAGCATCGCCGCATGGCTGTCGCCCATGAGCAGGATGCTCTTGCCGCTGCCGTGAACCACGGTGCACTGCGCGACCGGACGACGGAAGCAGTCGATGAGCCGCACGTCGTGGAGCGGATCACCCAGGTCGAGGCCGCGCGGGACGGGCGTGAATCCGACGGAGGTGGAGGCCTGGCCTGCGGTCGCTGACGCGGTGGCGGGGTTCAGGATCTTGGGAATGAAGACGAGCGCCGAGACGACGCTGATCGCGAGTCCGCACGCGACGACAATCCGCCGATGCCGATCCAGGAGCCCCGACATGCGCACCGGTCGCTCCAACATCT
>JACXTT010013732.1_pt1 | contig 10647 bp, 12 predicted proteins | sample 9270951 | NCBI WGS metagenome assembly JACXTT01 (sample SAMN15532306, study PRJNA645909) | rock metagenome | isolation source: weathered quartz diorite | place: Puerto Rico | collected 2017-06-21
CCATATTCCCCAACCGGTTTCCTGCAGATGCACTAGGCAGAGCCCGGGAACGAGATTGCCAACTTACGCCTATCTCGCACTTTGGTTAGGCTCCTCCAAGAAGAGGGCGGGGTCGATCTGCTTTTCCTTTCTTCTTTCTTCCGTAAACTTGCAGTCACTTCATCGCGCTCGGTACAATTGACAATAGAGGTCAGACACAACGGCCTGCATACACCCTCTTAGAGCAAGGAGTTTTGCAGATGAAAACAGCGGCAGAGAAGCGAGAATTTACCCGCGTTCCTATTCACCTCAATGTCGAATTCAGCTCTCCGCAACGAGGGACGAGTAGCGCTTGCGAACTCAGAGATGTAAGTATGAACGGGTTATATATACACTGTGACGATCCCTTACCGATCGGCTCGGACTGTAAGATTGCAGTAATCTTAGGCGGTGAAGAAGCTCCCATCCGTATTGAGGTGAATGGTAAAATCGCCCGTGTTGACGCCGACGGCATGGGAATGGAAATTACCGAGATTATCGGAATTGAAAGTTTTGCACATCTACGGAATCTCGTGCTCTACAATGCTTCTAATGTTGACCAAGTTGAGCAGGAATTCCATGAACATATCGGGATTAAGCGCAAGCACTAATCCATAACGGGCGTTCGCCCGAACGCCCAGCTCTTCATCGAACTTTTCGGCGTCCGCTTCAGAGCGTTGAGACGACAGGGCAACTTAAAGACTGAGTTGTTCGTGCAGCTCCCAACGATTCCTGATGCTCGTCTTTTTCACGTCCCGACTGCCTTTCGAGATTTGAAACAAATTCCGCTCGTTCACCTCCAGGCAAGACAGCTTTCCGCCGTACACCAGGCCGGTATCAATGCCAATCTTGTAAGGCAAATCAAATAACACCTCTCGATGCGGGGTGTGACCAAAAACAATGGTGTACGGGAAGTTATGTGGTTGCAAAATAAACTCTTGCCGAATCCAGAGACGTTCTTCCTCAGTTTGCTTGTCAAAGGGACGTAAAGGGTTCAATCCGGCATGGACACATAAGGCTTCACCTTCGGCGTATATGCTTTCCAAGGCGCAGTAAAAGTCGAGATGGACTTGGGGTAATTCAGCCGCAGCATCCTTGCCAACCGCCGATCGCGATAAACCGTAGCTCTTCATGGTAGGAGCTCCACCGTTAAAAAGAAATGTTTCCCCATATCTTCCAGGCAATCCCAAGAAGTCAAGAAACATATCTTCATGATTGCCTTTGAGGAAAGTGAGTTGACAAACCGCATCAGCTTTCATGCACAGGAGGAAGTCTACCACCGCCCGGGCGTCCGGTCCGCGATCAATATAATCTCCTAAAAACACCACTCGGTCTTCACGCTGCAGCGCGAGAGACGTCAACAGCGTCTCAAGTTCTTGTGGACAGGCGTGAATATCACCAACAATGAAAAAACGAGCACCCATGACCATTCAGTATCCTCTTATCTTCCTTTATACACGGGTTCACGTTTCTCAAGAAAGGCGGTGATGCCTTCCTTCACGTCTTCCGTCCGACCGAGCTGGCGTTGCTTGTCCATTTCCCAGGTCAAGACGGTATCCAGAGTGCTCCCCAACGCAAGATGCATGGATTCTTTAATCGCCGCCAGCGCTAAGGGCGCATTCTTTGCCAAACGTTCAGCATAGTCCGCCACTTGCGTGCGGAATGCCTCCGCCGGAATGACCCGATTTACCAGGCCGAGACGAAACGCCTCTTCGGCGTCGATCATTTCACCAGTCAGCGCCATCTCCATACCGCGCAAGCCCGCAAGACGCGGCAAAAAGTAACTTGCTCCCCCATCAACAGTCAAGCCGCGCTTCACAAAAATGAGGGAGAATCTCGCCGTGTTAGAGGCAAGACGCACGTCCGAAGCGAGAGCCAATGAACATCCATAACCGGCAGCCGCTCCACCGACCGCAGCAATAACGGGTTTGGGGAGGTTCCACACTGCGCGAATGGCCGCATTAAACCCTGCTTCGAGCAGGTCCTCTCCTTCTGGCGATTGAGATTCACGCGCAGCGCGTAAATCCGCTCCGGAAGAAAATGCGCTTCCAGCTCCAGTCAGGACCACAACGCGAGTTTCCTCATCTTTGCCGCTGTCAAGGATCGCATCTCTCAGAGTCAAGATTGTTTCACGGTCGAACGCGTTGTGGCGCTCAGGACGGTTAATAGTAATCCAACGGACGTGTGCTTGTCTCTCGCTTAAGACGACACCACTCATTCGGCATCTCCTTCAGGACCGCAGTAAAAACGGCGGCAACCTCCGCTTGCAAGTACGAGGTTACTTGAGACACAGAGACTGCAGCGCCCGCTTCCTGTTGCAAACTGGTGACCTCAATGTCTCTTAACCCGCACGGGCTAATAAAAGAGAACGGTTGTAGATCCACGTTGACATTCAAGGCGCAGCCGTGCAAGGACACGCCACGACGGATGGCGACGCCCACAGCCCCCAGCTTTCTCTGTCCGACCCAAGCACCAGGGAGCCCCTCTCGACGCGTCGCCGCGACTCCACACTGCAGGCTCACTCGACATAACACGTCTTCAAGTCCAGCCACGAACTTCCGCACTCCAATACGGCGCAACAGCGAAGAAAAAATCGGATACGCAACGACCTGCCCCGGCCCGTGATAGGTCGCCCCTCCCCCACGTTCGGTTTCCACCACGGCAATGCCTCGTTTTTGCAGCTCAAGTGGAGGGAGCAGGATATGCTCGGGCATGCGGCGGTAGCCAAGGGTAATAACGGGAAAATGCTCTGTCAGCAACAGCATATTAAGATTACCGCCGCTTTGTTGACAGCGCGCGTGCAGGGCATATTGCAACTGTAACGCGCGCCGATAATCACAGAGGCCAAGCTGAGCTGTATGAATCACCACACCGCGACTCCCCTGGTCGATATAATCACAGATCTTTCGTTCTGCAATTGCGCAGTAACCGTGGTTGTCCATTAAGAGCAGCTGGGCTACGGTTCCTCCATGCTTCGGGCGCACGTACTCTATAAAAGTCGCTTGTTCGTGACAGGCGCTGCACTCATCATTTTGGGCCTCGGGAATTATCTCGCGGCCGACTCCAAAGTCGCACATTATCAAGGACTCGTGTCTGAGCTTGCGCCCCAGATCCCTCATTCACAGCCATTCTTACTGCGCGAAGAAGGGAAGCCCTTCCCTAGTGAAACCTGGGAACGCTGGGAAATCGCCCGCGCAAAGTTGGATTATTACTACATCGTCCTCAGTGGAGGCCGCCTGATGATCAGTGTCGGCATGGTGTGCACAGTGCTTGCGCTCATTAAACTGCGTCGTCGACGCCCACAACCTGCCTTGATTTAACACACTTATCAGCAAGCAAAAAGCAATATCACGAAAAAGTGATATTGGCAGGCGAACCTGGTTGACTTTACGGGGCTGCTCCACTAATACTCGGGCAGGTTTGCACAGACGGGGGAAATGGAGTGCGCGCTCACACTGCTGCGATTCTCGATAAGGCGTTAGCTGATAAAGTCCTCTCCGTTGAGGATGGGTACGACCTGCAGCGCTGCATGGACGAGGAAGTCCCTGCCCTCCTAGCTGCAGCTGGCGCACTGCGCGACCGCCACAAAGGAAAGACCGTCACCTATTCTCGCAAAGTGTTCTTGCCGGTCACGAACCTTTGTCGTGACCGCTGCTCGTACTGTACGTTCCGGAAGGACCCCCGTGACCCCGAGGCGTGGACCATGTCGCCGACGGAAATCCATGAATGGCTTGACCGCGCGCGCAGTCTCGGCTGTAAAGAAGCGCTCATGTGTCTGGGGGACAAACCCGAGCTGGCCTACAGTTCGTATCGGAAAACCTTAGCAGGCTTTGGTCATACCACGACGACAAACTATGTGTATCAAGCGTGTGAAATCGCCCTGGGCTATGGCGTCTTGCCGCATACGAATGCTGGGGTCCTGACAGCCGAGGAAATGAAACTGCTCAAAAATGTCAATGTAAGCTTGGGACTTATGCTGGAGAACATCAGCCCGCGTTTGCGAGAGCGAGGCATGGCCCATTTTTCTGCGCCGGATAAAGACCCCGCTGTCCGCGTGCGCATGATTCGCGAAGCTGGAGAGTTGGCGATTCCCTTTACTACCGGCATCTTAATAGGCATTGGCGAGACACTGGAAGAGCGCGTCGATAGCCTCATCGCCATTCGTGACTTGCACCAAGAACACGGACACATTCAAGAAGTCATCGTGCAAAATTTTCGCGCGAAACCGCGCACGCGCATGGCCTCGGCGCCGGAGCCGGAAAGTCTCGATATGGCGAAGACCGTGGCGGTGGCGCGCCTCGTACTCGGCGGATGCATGAACCTGCAGGCCCCGCCGAACCTGAGCCCGGATGACCACAAACTGTTGCTGCGTGCGGGCATCAACGACTGGGGCGGCATTTCGCCCATCACCAAAGATTACGTCAATCCGGAAGCCGCATGGCCGCACATTGATGCGCTCGCACGGACCTGCAGCGAAGAAGGGTTTACCCTGCGCGAACGGCTCGCCATTTATCCGGAGTACATCAATCAACCAGACTTCCTGTTACCTGCTCTGCGCCCACGCACCGAAGAGTTGCAAGCGCAGGTGACCGCCTAACAAGCATCTGCGAGAGACCACAAACAGCTCTAGACAAAGTTGAAAACAACACAAAGGAGATTCAGCCGTGGCAACCAATGGGCTTGCTGCCATCCTTGAACATATCGACCCCCAAGTCAGCACAATTCTACATCGCGCTCTCGATGGAGAGGAAGTTTCTTGGAGCGAAGGATTACGGCTGTGCGTGACGAACGGCCTAGATCTCCAGGCCATGTGTTTAGTCGCAGACGAAATGCGGCGCCGGCAGGTGGGCGAAGTCGTCACCTATGTTGTCAATCGCAACATCAATTTCACCAATGTCTGCATCAAGCACTGCACCTTCTGCGCGTTCAGCCGGGAATATCGCGAAGAAGCGGGCTATTTTCTCCCCGTGGAAGAAGTGATCCGCCGTGCGCAAGAAGCGGTCGATATGGGCGCGACGGAAGTCTGCATGCAAGCAGGACTGCCGCCGAAGATGGACGGACGGCTGTATATTGACCTCACCCGCGCCGTTAAAAAGGTGCTGCCGGATCTCCACGTGCACGCCTTTTCTCCTGAAGAGGTGCAATATGGGGCCATCCGCACCGGCGTCTCCATTCTGCAATACCTGAAAGAACTCAAAGAGGCGGGCCTCGGGACGCTACCGGGCACGTCGGCGGAAGTGCTCGATCAGGAGATTCGCGACGTCATCGCCCCAGGGCGTATTTCAGTGCAGCACTGGATTGAAGTCATCACCTCGGCGCATAGTCTTGGCATTCCGACCACGTCAACGATCATGTACGGCCATATCGAGACCCCGACCCACTGGGTGAAGCACATGAATTTGCTGCGCGACATTCAGAAGGAGACCGGCGGGTTCACCGAATTTGTCCCGTTGTCGCTCATTCACCAAGAAGCGCCGATGTATCAACGCAAACTGGTGAAGAATGTCCGCCAAGGCGCTACCGGCGCAGAAGTCGTGAAAATGCATGCGGTGGCGCGCCTCATGCTCGGCCCCACGTTCAGGAACATTCAAGCGTCCTGGGTCAAAGAAGGACCAAAACTTTCCCAATATCTCTTGGCCTGCGGCGCCAATGATCTGGGCGGCACGCTGATCAATGAAAGTATTTCCACCTCCGCTGGGGCCCAGTATGGGCAACTCGTGCCTCCGAAGGAGCTGCGCCGTTTGATCCGCGACCTGGGGCGCACTCCGGCGGAACGGACGACCACGTACCAGTTGCGCAAAGTCTACAGCGGCGACGATGAAGAATTGAGCCCACTTGACTTAATAGAAAACCCGGATGAGCGCTTCGGCTCCTATCGGAAATTGGCGGCGTCCTCGCAGTTTCGTTACGTGCATCCCTTTGAACGAGACAAGCAACCGACGTCGCACTAACTCCTCATACTCTTCCCCTTCGAGGGAAAAGGTGAACTAGACGAAAAGGGGCGGAGATGGCGTCGTCGTTGTATGAACTGAGCGTCACAGCTCTGGCTGGAGGCGTGGGAGCGGCGCGCTTTCTGCGCGGCCTCGTACGAGTGATCGACCCCGCTAAACTGACGGTCATTGTCAACACGGGAGATGACGACGAGTTTTTCGGCCTCTCGATCTCCCCAGATCTCGACACGGTCAGCTATACGTTGGCTGGCGCGGTGGACCACGGCAAAGGGTGGGGTCTCCCGGAAGAAACGTTTCGTTGTCTCTCCGCGCTCAATCGGTATTATCCCTCTGGGACCTGGTTTGGTTTAGGAGACGCCGATCTCGCTACACATCTGTTCCGCACCCAACTGCTCCACCAAGGAAAAACTCTCAGCGAAGCCACCGCTGCGATTACACGCGCTTGGGGCGTACAGTCAACACTTTTGCCAATGAGCAACGACCCGGTGCGCACGATTGTGCACACGGAAGCAGGCGCCCTGCCCTTCCAAGAATATTTTGTCAAACACCGCGCGGAAGGATCAGTTAACAAAGTAGAACTCATCGGCAGCGCCACAGCCGCAGCGGCTCCAGGAGTCTGCGAAGCGCTACGCGGGGCCGACCTCATCATTCTTCCCCCCAGTAATCCAATCGTCAGTATTGGCCCGATTCTCGCGCTGCCGGGGGTACGCGAGGCGCTACGAGAAAGCCAGGCGCCAGTTGTCGCGGTCAGTCCGTTAGTCGCGGGAAAACCCATCAAGGGTCCGGCGGATCGCCTGCTCGGCGGACTCGGCGTCGAAGTCTCGGTCATAGGGGTGGCGGGGCTGTATCAAGATTTTCTCGACACCTTTGTCATTGATGTACAGGACGAGTCACAACGTGGTCCTCTCGAGCAGCACGGGTTCAACGTCATCGTCGCGAACACTATTATGACTGATATGGATAAGTCAGTCGCATTGGCGCGAACAATTTTAGAGTATCACCATCGGCGGGTGCGAAAAGAAGGGAAACGGTGAAAAGGACACAAAGAAAATTTCTCCTTTTTGCCTTTTGTTTTTTCCGCGCCACCTCTCACAAATTCACAATAGGTAATTTATGAACAGCATTTCCATCATCCCCATTCCTGGCATTCCACAGATCCACCCTGGCGATGATCTCACTGCGCTCATTCTTGACGCGATAGACAAAGCAAAAATCGGCGTCGAGAATGGCGACATCCTCGTGCTGTGCCAGAAGGTGGTCTCGAAAGCCGAAGGCGCGGTGCTCGATCTCAAGACCATCGAGCCGTCGCCATTTTCGCAACAGATTGCCGGCATGTGGGAAAAAGATCCGCGTATGGTTGAAGTGGTGCTACGCGAAAGCAGACGCATCGTGCGCATGAAAAGTGGCGTGATTATCACTGAAACCAAACACGGCTGGGTGTGTGCAAATGCCGGCGTTGACGCCTCAAACAGCTACGGCGAAGACATCGTGATCCTCTTGCCCAAAGATCCAGACGCCTCGGCGCGCCGCCTCCGAGACGCCGTGCAAACCCGACGCAACGCCACGATCGCCGTGATTATCACGGATACGTTCGGGCGCCCGTGGCGCGACGGGCTCGTCGAGTTTGCACTCGGCGTGGCTGGTATTGATCCATTGCTGGATTTACGAGGACAAAGCGACTTGCAAGGACGAGAGTTACATCACACGGTTGTCGCTGTCGCCGATGAACTGGCTGCTGCAGCGGGGCTGCTCATGGAAAAAGACGCGGCGCTTCCCGCCGTGCTGATTCGCGGGTACCGATACGCGCAGGTCGAAAGCGACAGTAAAAAACTGATCCGCCCGGCGGAGGCGGATTTGTTTCGCTGAGCAAGAGGCAGTTCCCTTGTCGAATGGCGTCGGCTTGATATGGCTCAAGGCTTCTCTGGTCACTCCACGCAGGCGCGCCAGCAACGACTCGTCGGGCTCGGCTTAGTGCTTGCCATTGCGCTAGACACCGTCACTCAGCTCTGCTGGAAATTCGCCGTGGATCAAGCGCCAGCGACAATTGGCCTCTTCTCCAGCGTTGTGCATCTCCTCACGGTTCCGCTGTTCTACGTCACGCTTCTTCTCTTCCTCTTCCAATTTTTCAATTGGATGGTGGTTCTCGCCAATGCTGACCTCAGTTATGCGCAACCGATCACAGCGTTGAGTTATGTCACCGTCAATGCAGCTTCGACATTCCTCTTTCATGAGCACCTTTCCTTTCTTCGTTTTGCCGGTCTCGCCCTGATCTTACTTGGCGTTTGGTTCATTAGTCGCACCAGCCATCGCACGACTGAGGCATTTTCGGCTCACAGAGAGCCGCCGCTTCAGCCAGAGACTCTCCCATGAGTCCTCGTCTCGTAGGCCTCTTCTGCGTCACGCTTGCCGTGCTCTTCGAAGCCCTGGGACAACTCAGCTTTAAGGTAGGGGCCGAAAGCGTCTATGCGCAGAGCAACCTCCTCAGTCTTCTGCGCCAGGTCTGGCGCCAAAGAGCCATCGTGCTAGGCATTGCATTTTTTGCTGTGGAAGCCGTGCTGTGGACCATGGCGCTTCGTCTGCTCGATGTGAGTCTTGCCTTCCCGGCAGGCAGCCTGTGTTTTGTCTTCGTCGTTGTCTTGTCTCGCCTGTGGCTGTGTGAGCAGATAAGTTATGAGCGCTGGATCGGCGTCAGTCTGATTCTCGGCGGCGTCGTATTAATTGGTCTCAGTTGATGGAAGCAGAACGGCGGCTTTCCATCCGTTGGGTTACTTCTGTTGATGAGATTTCCTCCGAGCTGTGGACGCGGTGTTTCCCGCCGCCTCTAGAAGGCCGCTGGTGGTACAACGTCCTTGAGCACAGCGGTCTCGATTCGCAATTTACGTTCGCCTACGCTGTCCTTGAACGAGAGGCGGAGCCGGTTGGTGTGGCGCCTACCTTTCTCATGGATGTCCCGATTGATCTTGTAGCGCCGCCTATGATCGCGCGTCTACTCCGACTTGCGGGACGCGTTTTTTCTCGTCTACGTTATCAACGTACATTATTCGTGGGCTCTCCTTGCAGCGATGAAGGCACAGTCGGCTTACTGCCTGGCGTCCAACTCGCCGAGGCGGCTCCGTTGCTGCAAACTGCCCTTGAACGTCGCGCCCAACAGCTTGGCGCTCCTATGATCGTGTGGAAAGATTTTCCGCAGACAGACGACCCTGTGCTCTCAGCGCTCAGCAAGCAACGAGGACTGTTTCGGATTGTGAGCTACCCCGGCGCCCGCCTGATGCTTCCCGCAGGAGGATTCGACGCGTATCTTCAGACCCTCACTTCTTCGCACCGCCATAACCTCCGCAAGAAACTCCGTCGCAGTAAAGCGCTCAGTGATCTCAACACGACTGTGATCCAACAACCCAGAGGCGCAGTCCTAGACGAGATTTTCGCGCTTTTTTGGCAGACCTACGAGAAAGGAAAAACAAAGTTCGAGCGTCTGACGCCGGAGTTTTTTCAGCGTGTCGCAGCTGAAGAGGTCTCATACTTCGTTCTCCTGCGGCATCCTGAAACCAAGCAGCTCGTCGCTTTTATGCTCTGTTTCCACGTCGGCTCGCGTGTCATCAATAAGTTCATCGGCCTCGATTACAAATTCGGAGGCAATTGGTTTCTCTATTTCCGTCTTTGGGAACAAGCTATTGAATGGGCTTCTCGTAGGAACGCTACCGAGTTTCAAAGTGGACAAACCGGCTATCGCGCCAAACTAGACCTCGGTCATGATCTTGTTCCTCTCTACAACTACTGCCGTCACCGTAATCCAGTAGTCCATCGCCTCTTTGCGTATGTGGCGCGCAGCATTTCGTGGGCGACACTCGATGAGGACCTCTCGCACCGCTCGGAATAGTCTTCCTAATGCAGTTGCAGTATACCTCTTGGGGAATACTGCTGTAGGGGTCCGATTCATCGGACCCATCCACGGGCTTGATCAATCAAGCCCCTACCCCTGCCTTGGCCGCATCGAGGCGCACCATAGTCCCCAACCGGTTTCCTGCAGATACACTAAGGAAGCGTAGAAACTTTTTCTCTACCTCCGCTGTCCGTCGCTCTAGGGTCGAGCGCACAGGGATTGCGGTTTTCGCGACGGGGGAGATGGGTCATTCGCTGCCCGCGCTTTACTCTCCCCAGACCACAGGCGAGCATCTCCCCCATACTCCCTTGGCGCCTCGGTATCTCACGCCTATTGATGCAACAAGACCGACACGTCGTGGGAGCCGCCGTTGGCCGTGAGCACATCGAGCCGCCCATCCCCATTCACGTCCGCCACCGCCGCGGAGGCTGGACCGACTCCCACCGCAAAGCGTTGCTGGGCCTGGAACGTCCCATCCCCGTTGCCGAGCAAGATCGACACATCGTTGGAGTAAAAGTTGGCCGTGAGCACATCGAGCCGCCCATCCCCATTCACGTCCGCCACCGCCACGGAGTTTGGATAGGATCCCACCGCAAAGTGTTGCGGGGCCTGGAACGTGCCATCCCCGTTGCCGAGCAAGACCGACACGTCACTGGAGACGTAGTTGGCCGTGACCACATCGAGCCGCCCATCCCCATTCACGTCCGCCACAGCCGCGGAGGGTGGAATGGGGCACAGCGCAAAGCCTTGGTGGCCCTCGCATGCCCCAACACACAACACTGACAAGGCCGAACATGC
>JACXTT010013733.1_pt1 | contig 10647 bp, 7 predicted proteins | sample 9270951 | NCBI WGS metagenome assembly JACXTT01 (sample SAMN15532306, study PRJNA645909) | rock metagenome | isolation source: weathered quartz diorite | place: Puerto Rico | collected 2017-06-21
GCGTCTCGATAGCATGGGCTCGGTCCGGTCGCTCCTCGAGCGCGAGGGCCACCGTGTCCTCGGCGCGGAGAGCACGCCGGCAGCGCTGGTACTCCTCGCCGCGGAGTCGGTGCCGCTGGCGCTGCTCGACCTGACGAATGTCGAGGACCTGATCCGCCCGATCCGCGAGCGGGACAGCTTCGCGCAGATCATCCTCCGGACCCGCGATGGCGGGGAAAAACCCGCGCGCGAACTGCTCCGCCGCCTCCCGATCCAGGGCCACCACCACGAGACCGATGGCCCGGAACGCCTCCTCTTCTCGGTCACCACCGCGCTCGATAGCTACGACCGGCTCACGCAATTCCACACGGCGGACCGGCTCAAGACCGAGCTGCTCGCCAGCGTGTCGCACGAGTTCCGGACGCCGCTCAGCGTGATCGTCGGCTACGTCGACCTCGTGCGCGAAGGGACCTTCGGCGCCTGCCCGCCGGACGCCTTGCCGGTGTTCGACAAGGTCCGCGCCAACGCTGGCTACCTCCTCGAGCTGGTCGAGGAATTCCTCGACCTCTCCAAGCTCGAGGCGGGCATCACGGTCGTTCGCTGCGAATCCCTCCTCCTGGAACCGCTGCTGCGCGAACTTGGCGAGTGGTTCACCCTCCTCGTCCGGGCGCGGCCGATCACCTTCGTGACCGACATCCCCGACGGCCTCCCGCCGGTCGCCGCCGAGCCGGCGAAGCTGCGCGTCGTGATCCAGAACCTGCTCTCGAACGCCGCGAAGTTCACACGCCAGGGGACGATCGGGCTCGCCGCGGTCGCGCTCGACGACGGGCGTGTCGCCGTCCACGTGTCCGACACGGGGCCTGGAATCGGGGCCGAGCATCACGAGGCGATCTTCGGCCTCTTTCACCAGCTCGGCCCGGACGAGGACCAGCGGAAGGGGGTGGGCCTCGGCCTGGCCCTCGCTCGCCGCTTCGCACGCATGATGGGCGGCGACATCATCCTCGAGAGCACGGTCGGCGTCGGCAGTACCTTCACCCTCGTGCTGCCGATCGGCGGCACGCTCGGCGGCAACGCGACCGGATAACCGGCTGTGCCGTCCCCGGCACAGCCGGTGCCAGGCCGGCGCGCCGGTGACACCCCACAGCGGTCGCCCTCACGTCCCGACCCCCCGAAAAATCAGGCCGTTCATCTCCGCAGGTCCTCGGCGCGAATCGTGCACCAGCGGCCTCCTCCGATGCGTCGCAATGCCAGTGTGCCCGAGGAGGTGCCCATGAGGACCCGCACGTCACTCGCCGTCGCCCTCCTGGCCGCGGCGGTGGCCACCCTCCCTGGGACCCGCGCCGACGCGGGGTGCGGCTGCTCGAAGCCTCCGCCGCCGCGCGCAGCCGTACGGCCGTTCGTCGGTTACGCCGATCAGAAGATCGTCATCTTCAACGACCAGCTCGTTCCGGGCACTCCCTACTGGGTGCAGTTCACCTCCAGCGTCGATGGTCGCGTTGACTGGAGTCGCGGCAAGGCCTCGCTCCGTCGCGACTTCGCCGACGGCCAGCTCCGCCCGCAGCTGCGCGTGTCGGTCGGCACCGTCTCGCTCGGTCCCTGCGCGATCGCCGTCTGGGCATCGAACAGCCTGCCCCTCTTCACGCTTTCCGACGACCAGTTCACGGTCATCGCCGATCCGGTCGTGCTCCACGACTTCAACGAGACCGTCACCCAGGACGACTTCCAGGCGGGTGTCGGCCGCGACGGCACGGTCTACATCGCCGTCGACGTGAGCGCCGCGAGCGACGGGACGGTCTTCACCGGGACCGGCAACGGCTTCCCGCTCCAGTTCGGGAGCCGGAGTGTCGCGATGTACAACGAGCAGGGTTTCCTGATGCAGGTGCTCGATCCGACGTCACCCGGTCTCTTCCGGATCAGCGCCAACGGGAACCAGATGAGCGACACCCTCGCCTACTGGCGGCACGAGTTCCGTACCTACAAGCAGGAGCACCGCCAGCTCGACGCGCGACGCACCGACGACGATCCCGACTGGCACGCCGACGGCACGCCCCACATCGACCACAACCACATCGTGGTCGCGCTGAGCGGCTCGCTCGCAACCGGGCAGCAGCCCGCGCCCGGGGCCACCCCGCCCTTCGACCTCGTCATCCAGTCGACGCCGGCCCCAACGAGCCCGCTGCAGTAGACCAGCGGTCTCCAGTCGGCCCGTGGATCGGCCGACATGCCCTTCGGAGCCATGGCCCGCGTCCTCGCCCTCGTTGCCGGCGCCGCCCTCTACGCCCTCGCCCTGCCGCCGTTCGACGTCGCCGCGTTCGGCTGGCTCGCGCTCGTCCCGCTCCTGCTCGCGGTACGGGGTCGCCGCCCGCAGTGGGCTCTCGGCTACGGCGTCCTGTACGGCTACGCGTGCAGCGCCTCGGTCGCGGGCTCGTGGTTCGTGCCAGCGCTCGGTCGTTTCTTCGCCACCGGCCGGCTCGCCGCCTTCGCTCTGGCCTCCATCTACGGCCTCCTGTTCTGGGGCTCGGCGTTCGGGCTGTTCGCGGGGGCGGCGGCGATGCTCTTCCGCCGCCCGCCGTCGGCGGCCAGGCGGCTCCAGCTCGCCGCGCTCTGGGTGGCGACCGAGCTCCTGCGGGGCCGCATCCTCGGGCAGCCGTGGGGTCTCCTCGGCTACACCCAGCACGCGCACGTCGCGCTCGTGCAGGTCGCCGCCGTGACCGGGGTCTACGGGCTCTCGTTCCTGATGGTGCTGGTCGGATCCTCCGTCGCCGATGCGCTCGTGCTGCTTCACGCACATCGCGGACGTGCTGCGGTGCGGGCGATCGTCCCTCCCCTGGCGCTGCTGGCCGCAATGTGGCTCGCCGGCGCCGCCGTCCTCCTCGGTGGGCCGGCGGGTGGCTTCGGCGGGCACACGATCGCGGTGGTGCAGACGAACGTCGCGCCCGAGCGCGACTGGACCCGCGCCTACACCGACCGGCAGCTCGCCGCGCATCTCCGTGCGACCGAGGCGCTCGTCGCACACGCCCATCCCGCGCTCGTCGTCTGGCCCGAGCACGCGGTCCCGCGCTACCTCGAGGCGGAGCCGGGCCTCGCCGCCACGCTCGGTGCCCTCGCGGCCCGGATCGACGCCGACCTCCTGTTCGGGGCTCCGCGCTACGAGGCTGGCCACACCTACAACAGCGCGCGTCTCGTCACCGCGGCCGGCCGGAACGGCGGCACGTACGACAAGCAGCGCCTCGTGCTCCTCGCCGAGGAGAACCCGTTCCGCCGCGACGCCGGCGCCCCGAGCGACGATCCGCACCAGTTCAGCCGTGGAGACGGCCCGGGCGTACTCCGGAGCTTCGTGCCGATCGGCCTCTCGATCTGTCACGAGGTTCTCTTCCCCGAGCTCGTCGGCGAGTCCGTCGCCGCCGGCGCGGCGCTGCTCGTCAACGTCTCCAACGACGGCTGGCTCGACGGTGGTCACGGCGTCGCGAGCCGCCAGCACTTCGCGATGGCGACCCTGCGCGCGGTCGAGACGCGCCGATATCTCGTGCGCGCGGCCACGACCGGGGTGTCGGGCGTGGTCGACCCGTACGGCCGTGTCGTCGGGGTGATCGCTCCGGGTGCGACCGGCGCCCTCACCGCCGCCGTGGCTGGACGGACGACGGTCACCCCGTACGTGCGGTTCGGGGATCTGTTCGCGATCCTCTGCACGCTCTCCGCCGCGCTGGCGCTGGTTGCCCGCCGCCCGGCTCTTGCTCTCCACCCGAAACTCTCCGCGGCGCGTCACGCCGCGCCGTCGTTTGGAGGTTCGGGACCGGCGCGCTAGAGTCGCCGCGCGCGATGCCGGAGAGTTTCCCGATCACCCCGCGCGCTCCGACCGGGGTCCGCGTCAGCGCCGTTGCGCTCACGCTGCTCGCCACCGTCCTCGCCGCACGCACGATTCTCACCAGCGCGCAATGGATCGACCGGGTCTTCCCGGGGTTCATGTTGCTCGACAACCGCGTGGTCGCGTCGGTCGGGCTCGCACACTGGTCCGGCAGCCAGGTCGACCAGCTCTACCAGAGCGAGGTGGTCGCAGTGGACCGGGAGCCGGCCGCCTCGACGGCCGACATCTATCGCCACGTCGCGGCGGTGGCCCCCGGGGCCCCGGTCCGATACCTCCTCCGGCGCGGCGACGCCGAACGCGTCGTCACCATCCCGGCGCAGCGTTTCACCCGGCGCGATTGGCTCCTCTTCTTCGGCGCCTTCCTGCTGAGCGCGGCAGCGTATCTCGCTTCGGGCCTCGTGGTCTGGCTCCTCCGCCCTCGGCTCCCTGCGGCCCGCGCCCTCCTCGCGGTGAGCGCGGCGTGGGCCTTCTTCATGCTGACGGCGATGGACCTCTATGGCCCGGCAACGTTCTTCCGGCTGCACGTCCTCTGCGAGAGCGCCGTTCCGCCGGGCCTCCTCGCACTGGCCCTCCTCTTCCCGCAGCCGCATCGGCTCGCCGGGTGGCGGATCGCGGGTTATCTCCCCTCGCTCGTCGTCGCCGTCGTCTACGAGACGTTTCTCTACCGGCCGGCGATCTACTCGAACGTTCTGCGCACCAACATGACCTATCTCGGGCTGGTCGGCCTCTTCTTCGGTGCGCGGCTGATCGGGGTCTACTTCCGGGGCGCCTCCGAGCTCGCGCGCCAGCGCGTCCGGGTGGTGGCGCTCGGAGTGGTCTGTGGCTTCAGCCTGCCGAGCTCCCTCGTCCTCGGATCCGTCGCGTCGGGCGGCGGCTTCGCGATCAACCTCGGGGTCTTCCCGCCCGTGCTCTTCTCGATCTCGCTCGCCTACGCGCTCGTGAAGCACGATCTCTTCGAGATGGACGCGATGGTGAAGCGCGGCGCCTACTACGTCGTGCTCACCGGCGCCGTCGCGGCGGCGTACGTGGCTGCGGTCGTGCTCCTGAATCTCGTCCTCAAGGCGGAGGTCGTGACCAACTCGCGCGCCTTCCCGGTGCTCTTCACGCTCGGGGTCCTGCTCGTCTTCAATCCGCTACGGACCCGGCTGCAGGCGTTCGTCGACCGCGTCTTCTTCCAGACCGCCTACGATGCCGCCGCGGTGCTCGCATCCCTCACCCAGGGCCTCGCGGCAACCCTCCAGCGCGAAGAGGTCGCCCGTCTGGTGCGCGACGGCATCGCGCAGACGATCCCCAACGCGCGCACCCGGCTCTTCGTCGCCGATGCCGAGGGACGGCTCGGCGAGATCGGCGGTGTCGCCCGCGTCGCCCCGGCCCTCGCGGCGCCGCTCGCCGAGGGACGTATCGTCACGGCGTTCGATCCGGTCGAGTCCCATCCCGACCCGGCCACGCACGAGGCCGTGCGGACCGGCCTCGCCGCGCTCGAGGCCGAGGTCGCGGTCCCGCTCCAGCTCCGCGGGGCACTGGTCGGCGTTGTCACGGTTGGCGCGAAGCGCTCGGGCCTCTTCTACACGGCCGGCGACGCGGCCTTCCTCCACGCCATCTCCCACCAGGCCGCGATCGCGCTCGAGAACGCGCGCAGCTACGAGCGCGTCGTCGAGCTGAACGCGCGCCTCGAGGAGCGCGTCCGCGAGCGCACCGCCCAGCTCGAGAGCGCGAACCGCGATCTGGCGGAGGCCTACGCCGAGCTGAAAAACGCCGAGACCCAGCTGGTGCACGCCGAGAAGATGGCGTCGCTCGGGCGCCTCGTCGCGGGCGTGGCGCACGAGATCAACAACCCCGTGAGCTTCATCTCGACCAGCGTGACGCCGCTCCGCCGGCGGATCGCCCAGGCGGGCGCGTTCGCCCCGCCGCACGTTCAGCGCGCGCTCGCCGAGGCGGAGGACATCGTCGGCGTCATGGCACGCGGGGCGGAGCGCACGACCGCCATCGTCCGCGACCTGCGGAGCTTTTCCCGCCTCGACGAGTCGGTCCGCAAGACGGTCGACCTCCACGAGGGGCTCGAGGTCACGCTCCGCCTGCTCGAGCCCCGCTGGCGCGGACGCATCGAGGTCCACCGCGACTTCGGCACGCTCCCGTCGGTCGAGTGTGACCCGAGCCAGGTGAACCAGGTGTTCATGAACGTGATCGCGAACGCCTGTGACGCGCTCGCCGACGGCGGCGGCCTCTGGATCACGACCCGCGCAACCGGTGGGAACGCCGTCGTCACCATCCGGGACGACGGGCCCGGGATCGCGTCCGACGCGATCGGCCGCATCTTCGAGCCGTTCTTCACCACCAAGGGGGCGGGCCACGGCACGGGCCTCGGGCTTGCGATCAGCCGCGGGATCGTGGACGCGCACGGCGGCCGCATCGAGGTCGAGAGCACGCCCGGGCGTGGCGCGACGTTCCGCATCACCCTCCCGCTCGCTGCTCCGCTTCCCGTGCGCGCCGCCGGCTCGGCCTGACGGCACTCGCGCTTGCGCGACCACCGCCCTTCGCGTATCGCCCGGGGGCTCGATGGACGCGGAGGAGGGCGCGCCGGCCGCAGCGGCGCTGCCGCCGGTGGAGGCGGGGGGGCGGGCGCAACTTGCCCGGCGGGCCGGTGTCGTGAGCGCCGCGGTGCTCGCGAGCCGGGTCCTGGGTCTCGTCCGTGAGCAGGTGTTCGCCGTCTTCTTCGGCGCGGGCCGGGAGCTCGACGCGTTCATCACCGCCTTTCGCATCCCGAACCTGCTGCGCGACCTGTTCGCCGAGGGCGCGCTCTCGGCGGCCTTCGTGACGACGTTCACGCAGCGCCTCGAGCAGGAGGGCGAGCGCAGCGCCTGGCGGCTCGCCAATCTCGTCGTCAACGCCCTCGCGATCGTGGTCGGCCTGCTGACGCTCCTCGGCATCTGGTTCGCCCCGGCGCTCGTCGACCTGATCGCACCGGGCTTCGGCGCCATTCCGGGGAAGGCGGAGCTCACCGTCGGCCTCACGCGGCTCATGTTCCCGTTCCTGCTTCTCGTCGCACTCGCGGCGGTCGCGATGGGCGTCCTCAATACGCGGAACATCTTCGGCGTTCCGGCCGCCGCCTCGGCCTTCTTCAACCTCGGCTCGATCGTCGGCGGCCTCGGGGTCGCGCTCTGGCTGGCGCCCGACTACGTGCACGGCGTCCTCGGCGCGCACGGCACGCCGCTCGATCCCGCGCGCGCCGCCCGCGCCATCACGGGCATGGCGGTCGGCACGCTCGTCGGCGGGCTCCTCCAGCTCCTCGTCCAGCTCCCCTCGCTCCGCGGCGTCGGCTTTCGCTACCGCCCGCTCCTCGACTTCGACGATGCCGGCGTGCGGCAGGTGATGCGACTCATGGCGCCCGCCACGATCGGAGCGGCCGCGGTACAGGTGAACGTCTTCGTCAACAACAACTTCGCCTCGTATCTCGGCAACGGCCCCGTGTCGTGGCTGAACGTGGCCTTCCGCTTCATGCAGCTCCCGATCGGCCTCTTCGGCGTGGCCATCGGCACGGTCACCCTGCCGGTCGTGTCGCGTCACGGCGCCCGCGGCGACCGGGCGGCGCTCGGCGCGACGGTACGCCAGGCCCTCGATCTGGTGGCGCTCCTCTGTCTGCCCGCGGCGGTCGGCCTCGCGCTCCTCGGCGTGCCTGTGATCGGCCTCATCTACGAGCACGGACGCTTCACGTCGACCGATACCACCGCGGCGGCCCAGGCGCTCGCCGGGTACGCGCTCGGCCTCGCCGGCTACGCCGGCATCAAGGTCCTCGCGCCGACTTTCTACGCCCTCGACGACGCGCGCACGCCGATGCTCGTGAGCATCGTCTCGATCGGCGTCAACTACGCCCTCAACTGGACTTTCGTCCGGCGTCTCGGCTTCGGGCACCTGGGCCTCGCGCTCGCGACGTCGGCCGTCGCCCTCGGCAACTTCGGACTGCTCTACGTGTTCCTCCGCCGCCGGATCGGGCGCTTCGGCGGCGGCTCCGCTGTCGGGCGGATCGCCGTCGCGACGGTCGCGATGGCCGCCGCGACCTGGGGCGTCGACGTCGCCGTCAGTGGCGTCCTCCCGGCGCACGGAACGTTCCGCCACGGCTTCCGCTTGCTCGCGGTGATCCCCGCGGCGGTCGCGGTGTTCTGGGCCGCCTGCCACGCGCTCGGCGTGCCCGTTCCGCGCCTTCCCCGTCGCCGCGCCGGACGCTAGCCTCGAGCGCCGCCAGCTCCCTCGGCGTCACGTCGCGCCACGCCCCCGGGGCGAGCCGGCCGAGGTGAAGAGGCCCCAAGCGGATGCGCGCGAGCTTTTCGACCGGATGCCCGACCGCCTCGCACATCCGGCGGACGAGATGCGACCGCCCCTCGCGCACCAGGATCTCGAGCCACGTCTTCGTGGGCAGGCGCCCGAGTACCCGGACGCGCGCCGGCGCGGTCTTGCCGTCCTCCAGCCGGACGCCCCGGCGCAGCCGAGCGAGCGCCGTCGCGTCCGGGGCGCCGCGGACCTTCGCCCGGTAGACGCGCGCCACGGCGTGTCGCGGATGCATCAATCCGGCGGCGAGCGCACCGTCGTTGGTCAGGAGGAGCAGGCCCGTCGTGTTCACGTCGAGCCGGCCGACCGGATAGAGACGCTCACCCGCGGCGGCGACGAGGGCCGCCACGGTCGCCCGCCCCTCGGGGTCGGCGAGGGTGCTCACCACCCCACGCGGCTTGTGCAAGACGATCGTTCGGCGGCGGCCGAGGTGAATCGCCTCGCCATCGACCGCGATCCGGTCGACGGCGGGATCGGCCCGCCGACCGAGATCGCGCACGACCTCGTCGTTCACGGTGACGCGCCCGGCGCGGATCAGCCCCTCGGCGTCGCGGCGCGAGGCGACCCCGGCGGCGCTGAGGAGCTTCTGCAGCCTCTCGCCGGCCGTCTACCCGGTCTCCCGCTCGCCGGTCTCCCGCTCGCCCTCTTCGTCCGGCGCTCGAGGGGTCTCGAGAGTCACCGTGACCCCCGCGGGCGTCACGGTCAGGTCCTTCGCGGCGAGAACCGCCGCGCCGTCCCCGAGGTCGCGGAGCGGCGGAAGCGCCTGCAGATCGGGCAGACCGAAGACCTCGAGGAACTCGCGTGTCGTCGAGTAGAGGAGCGGCCGGCCAGGGGCGTCCTTCCGGCCGACGATCCGGACCAGCCGTCGCTCGAGGAGCGTCGAGAGGACCGCGTCGGCGTCGACGCCGCGGACGGCTTCCACCTCGATGCGGGTGCAGGGCTGGCGGTAGGCGACGATCGCGAGCGTCTCGAGCATCGGGCGCGAGAGCCGCGCCGGCCGCTCGCGGAGGAGGCGCCGCACCCACGGTCCATGTTCCGCGGGGGTACGGAGCTGCCAGCCGCCGGCCACCTGGACCAGCCGGAGCCCAGCGCCGTCGCGCTCGTAGCGCTCGGCGAGCCGCTGGAGCGCGCGCCCCACCTCGGCACGCCCGGGTCCGTCGAGCGCCTCGACCAGCGCGGCCACGGGCACCGGGGCCGCCGCCGCGAAGAGCAGACTCTCCAGAATCGCCGTGAGCCGCCCGAGGTCGTCGTCGACGCCCGGGGCGTGGGCGCCGTTCCCGCTCTCGGGCGCGCTATCGATCGCGAAGCGTTCCATCTCCAGCGTGTCCATCACCGCCTCCCCTCCACTCCGCCAGGTGGCCGAGGTCGCGGACGCGCTCCGCCGCCTCCTCGACCGTGTCCACCGCGAGCTCGAGCACGATCGCGCCGAAACGCTCGGGCTGCCGCACCCGCACGACGCGCAGGCGGATCAGCTCGAGCAGCGCGAGAAACGTGACGATCACCTCACCGGGGCGCGCGTCCGTCGCGAACAGGCTCGCGAATTCGACGCGCCCAACGAGCGCAAAGCGGGCGAGGATGCGCGTGACGCACTCTTGGATCGAGAGTGTCTCGGGCTCGACCTCGTGCGCTCGCGCCGGTCGGATGCGCCGCAGCACGTCGCGCAGGGCATCGAGCAGGTCGCCGAGGCTCGCGTCCCTGACGGCCGGCGGGGCTTCGCCCGGCGGGCCCGGCTCCGGCTCCTCGCCCCCACCGGCGAAGACGTCCCGCTGGAGCACGTTCCGCTCGCCGAGCGCGACCGCGACCTCGCGGAAGCGCTGGTATTCGACCAGCTGCTGCACCAGCTCCGCGCGGGGGTCCTCCTCGGGGTCCTCGTCGTCGGCCGCGGCCGGGAGCAGCATCCGGCTCTTGATGAAGGTCAGGGTGGCCGCCATCACCAGGTACTCACCGGCGCCGTCGAGGTTCAGCTCGGGCATCGCCTCGAGCATCGCCAGGTACTGATCGGTGATCGTGGCGATCGGAATGTCCGTGATCTGCACCTCGTTCTTCTTGATGAGATGCAGGAGCAGGTCGAGCGGACCCTCGAACATGGGGAGCCTCACCGTGCAGGGAGTGCTCACAGGCCGATCGCCTCCCGAACCTCGGCCATCGTCTGCGCGGCCACCGCGCGCGCTCGGCCATTGCCCGTCTCGAGCGCGTCCCGCGCGTCGTCCGGGGCGAGGCGCACCCGGCGCTCGCGAATCGGTTGGAGCTCGGCCTGTACGTGCCGGATCGTCACCTGCTTGCACTCGAGGCAACCGATCGACGCGGTCCGGCACCCGTTTTCCTGCCAGCGGAGCTCGTCGGGCGTTGCATAGAGCCGGTGGAACGAGAGGTACGCCGGGCAGTCGTTGGGCTCGCCCGGGTCGGTCCGCCGGGCACGGCGCGGATCGGTCACCATCCGGGCGAGCTTCGTCTCGACCTCCTCGGGCGTGTCGGAGAGG
>JACXTT010013734.1_pt1 | contig 10647 bp, 9 predicted proteins | sample 9270951 | NCBI WGS metagenome assembly JACXTT01 (sample SAMN15532306, study PRJNA645909) | rock metagenome | isolation source: weathered quartz diorite | place: Puerto Rico | collected 2017-06-21
ACGACGTTGGTTTCGACGTTTGGATCGTCTATGAAGCCGATAACGGAAACGATCTTTCCGGCAGGCCAATGGCTGGGACTCGGAAAGCGCGTCAATTCGACTTCGACGATTTTGTCTTTATGCTCCGAGACCCGAGCGTCTTCATCCGTGATGATCACCTTTGCGGGAAGCTTTTCGTCGCTCGGCGCCACAAAGAACATACTGCCGTCCCATCGCAGTTGTCCGACGACGGTTTCTCTGGCCCGCTTCTCGACGCTTGTGACTCGCCCCTCCGCGCGGCCGCCGGGTTTTCTGGTTGTGATTTCAACCTTCACCTTGTCGCCGTTCATGGCGGAGCCAGTCAGCACGGAAGGAATAAAGATGTCGCTTTCGATGCCATGAATCTTTTCTTTCGGCACTACGAACCCATAACCGTCGCGATGCAGCAGAATCGTTCCTTCGATGAGCTCGCGGGCCACGGCTTCATAACGATTGCCTTTGTGCCGGACGAGTTTCCCGTCTTTGACGAGCAGCGTGAGTATGTCTTTGATCTGTTTTCGAGCATCCGCCGATGCGCCGAAGTCGTCGAGGATCTGCCGCAGGTTCGCGCCGCCTTGTTCCGAATTCTGAATGTACTTGAGGATGTCTTCCTTCGTAAAAACACGCTCGAATTCCTCGCGCGTTCGACGACGGGATCCGCGTCTGCTCATCTAAAATTGCTGCTCCCATTCGGCGTTGCTCAAAGTCATCGGTCCTGGCGAAAATCGACCGATGAGCCTGAGAACCGCAGAACAGCGATAGTCTATTCGTTATCTGAGAGGATTTCTTATGCCGAATGGAAGCATTAGGAATGTCGCGCAAGAATGTTTTATCACCGGGCTGACCTTCAAAAATAAAACCGGCTCGTTCGGTTTTGCAAGAACCAAACGAGTCCGCTTCGCTGCGGCCCCACACGTTCGTTCAGCGGCAGGCAAAATCTTAATAGGATGAATGGCGTCGAAGACCCCGATACCGTATGCACAATCCAAGCATCACCAGGCCGACTACAATGAGTTCTAAAGAGTCCGGCTCAGGCGTTGTCGAGTATGTGACCGACCACGTCCCCGGGGCGTTACGGCGGCCGGTGGTCTGCCTAAAGTTTTGTGCACTGTCATACATCACAGCGTTGTCTAAGGATAGATTCGTTTGTTTGGAGCTACCAATCACGGCGTGAGCTGTGCCAGGCACATTTGGCGTGCCGAAGCCCCACAAAACCACCTCACCCGTCGCCGACATAGTAAGTTCAAGTATTATGGAACCGGGGGTGTCTGAAGCGATAGTGTTGATGCCGTCGCTAACCGAATAGGCCCACGGCAGAACCCGTCCCGAAAAGTCGGGTCCTAGAAACATTCCGACGTCGAAAGTTGCGGAAACATACATTGACGTGTCGTATTTCACGGGAAGTGACGGATCAAAAAAGTTGAAGATATCGAACGTGTTTCCTGTGTATGTGAGGAATGTATGATTGAAGGCGATCGGGTCGGCAAACCCATTTGGCGCTGTTATTGAAAGCAAGGTCAAAAAGCCCACAATCGACCAGACACGGCACATCCGACTTCGCATTCGCCCTCCCCTTGTCATTGACTGGTGTGAAGAGCAACTGAAGCACGCCTCATTCCACTCTTTCCGATCATTGGTACGCCCTTAGATCTATTGCAGTTTTCGGCACTCGTATGAAAGACCGCGCAGTGGTCCATTTGTAAACTTCTCCGACAGCCCTCCGTGTCCACAAATTGCAACCTCTTTCATCCGAGACGCATGCGGCAATGTGGCGCGTGTAAAGAATTCCGCCGACTGAATTGCGTTGTGACTGAAATTAACAATCTCAGACTTTCTGACCCCCTCAAAATCCCCCTCGACGACGAAGGCAAAAGTAGTTACATTCCCTAAGTAGTTTAGTTTCAAGCAAGCCGAAATGGCGGAATTGGCAGACGCGCTAGATTCAGGTTCTAGTCCTCGCAAGGGGGTGGAGGTTCGAGTCCTCTTTTCGGCATTCTGGAATGAGTAAGTTAAGAGCGCCGGTCGAAATTGCTTCGATCGGCGTTTCGTCTTTCCTCCTGTTTTTCTCCTGCGCCGAAGCGAAACTTTCAGCCTCGCGCCTCTGCACTTCCCGAATGCTTTGGGTCGCATGTTGAGGCGCGTAATGCGCGTACCGCATCGTGGTTGTTATCGACTGGTGCCCGAGAAGTTCCTGAACGGTTCGAATATCCACGCCCTGCATCACCCACTGGCTTGCCCGGAAGTGGCGCAGGTCGTGAAACCCCACCCATTCCAGACCTACCTTCTTCTTGGCGCGGTTGAACGGTCCCTGAAAACTATGCCAGGGCGTGCCGTTCTGATCGCGGACAAAGACAACCGGACATCCATCAAGACGCGTGAGGGAAGCCAGCGTCTGGAGCGCGAAATCCGACAGCGGGATATACCGAGGCTTCCGGTTCTTGCTCCGTTCAACAGTCAGCAGGCCTTGGTGGAAATCTATGAACGACCACGTCAGCCGGATTCCTTCCGACTTTCGGATCGCGGTCTCCCCGAGGACAGTCGCGTAGGCAGCCGCGACCGGATCGTCGTGACATTCGATCAGCCGCCAGTATTCTTCGAGAGACAGGATACGAGTTGGCTTTTGCTCTTCGGGCAGGAGTTTGAACCGGGCAAGAGGGTTCGCGGCCAGATATTCCTTATCGACAGCAAAGCCCAGCATGTTTTTGAGCACGGCCAGACTGCGATTGACGGTGGCCGGTTCGACATCGTTTAAAAGCTTCTCCGTGAATTCATGGGCATGCTTGCGCTTGAGACTCTTGAGAGACACGCTTCCGAGCAGCCGAACAATGGGTTTGATCGCGTGCTCTTTGAAGTCCGGTCGTGAGTTCCTCACGCAGCAGTACTCCTTGAAATAAACTTCCGCGAAGTCCGCGACCTTCGGGTCGTCACCTCCGTTTCGTGAGAGTTTTTCCTTCAGTTCACGCCACGTTCCCATAGCGATCGCTTCGTCGATTCTCGCGGTGACCTTCCTCGCGACCGTGGGATTTGGAACATAGCGCCGGTACCGGGTTCGATCCGGCCAGTACTTTGAGAGTTCAATCCGAGTGCGTCCAGTGTGATCCTTTACCTTCTTGAATCCCATTACGTTCTCCATTGGATGCCTCGGGCCTTTCGCCGGCGCCATAGTACCACTCAGGGAGCGAGCTGATATACCGGTCCAATTCCTCGAGCGTGTAGACGCGTTTTCCATCCATGTTGAGTGCTTTCAGTTTTCCTTCGTCCGTGAGCCGTCTCAGAGTTTGAGGATGCAGACCGAGGTACTGCGCCGCCGCTTTCGTCTTGAACATCCGCAGGGCGGGAACGCGGAACCACGCGATAGGGGGTGTTGAATCCGCCGCTTGTTCTCGCATCGCCTCCATAGTCCTCCCTACAGGAATGAGGGAATTTCGCCGGAAAAAATGGCGGACAGAAAAAGCCGAAAGAAACGCTCATACCTTTTGGGAGGTCCTCGGGATGAGATTTCAAAAAGGCTGCATTGAAATAAACTCGATCAAAGACGTGCCGCTGCTTCGGCAGGTCCTGCATTGTCAGCTCGTCACTCATGAACAGCTCTGGCGGTTCATGCGCCTGGGCTTGTACGAATTCCAGCGGTCTTCGTTCAACTGGCGTGTGCGCCGATTGGTCGAGAGCGGCCTATTGGAACGTCGCTCCAAACTTCCATACACGGAGCACTATGTTTACTCGATTGCAAATCCCGGCGCCGATGTGCTGATCAGCCACGGGGAATGGTTCCCGATGTCGATCGAGGAAAACGGACGAAAGCATCGCGTCAGTGTTGCACACGCACTGGGCCTGAACGAACTGCAACTGAGTTTGATCCGTGCGCGCGTCCTGGACACCTGGAAGCCCGAACCCATGATCCGGTTCGAGAATCAATACCTGGCGAATCCGCACGCGAAAGACTACGACGCGATCGTGACCCTACGGATCGACGAGCGAGAATCCGTTTTCAATCTGGAGTATGAACGGACAGCAAAGCGGTATCGCGACTACGCCGATATCCGCGACTTGCTGGAGCAGGTTCCAAACCTCGACCCAGTTCTGTACGTCGTTCCCGACCTCGAGTTGTTGCGCGTCCTTCGTCACGCGTTTCACCGGACAAGCGCACCAGTTCATATCTGTCTCGCCGGAGACTTCACCGATTCTTTCATGGACATGAGAGTGACCGACGCCAGTTCCGGAGTTATCCGATCCGTTGCGGCTATTCTTTGACTCAACCGCTCCTCGCCATTGACGTTGTCGACGGCTTGAAAACGGTTCGTGTCGAAGAACTTCGTTCCTGACTACCCCAAACGCTTCACCTGCAAACAAATCTGTTCCGCGAGTCAAAGCAAAACCGATGTTTCGTACCGATCAGGAATCCGAAAACAAAAGTGTGTCGAAAGGAGTGTGCATATGAATCGAGAAATACTGGAGAGACCGTTTGCGTCCGATCAGATCAAGCAAAGGCATGGCACGAATGGAGACGTGCTCGATTACATCGAAGGCTGCGCCGTGATTCAGCGGCTCAACGAATGCTTCGATGCGGAGTGGATCTTCGAGATTCAGGAACACCAGGTTTACGACGATGAAGTCGTGGTGCTCGGCAAGCTGACCGCGCAGGGAGTTGCGAAGAGTCAGTTTGGAAAGTCGCGAATCACGAGAGCGAGGAAGGACAACGCGGTGATCTCGCTTGGAGACGATCTGAAAGCCGCCGCCACGGACTGCTTGAAGAAGTGCGCCACGCTGTTCGGCGTTGGATTACATCTGTACTTCGATGTTCCTGAGATTGGCGGCGTCGGACACGGTCACGCCAATGGAAATGGCAACAGCCATGCCGGCAACGGACAGTCCGTCGCCAAAGTTCCTGAAGGGAACGGCGAGCCCGCGGGGCGTCTGACAGCGAAGCAGCTCTCGGCGATCTTCGCGTTGGCTAGAGCGCGGGGATGGTCGAACAAGCAGGCTCGTGAATTCTCGCAGGAAATGTTTGCAAAGCTTCCGGACTTCCTGAACAAGACCGAGGCCTCGGCGGTGATCCAGCATCTGCAAGGAAGACACGATGATTGAAGAGCAATCTCGATGCGCAGTTGGGCTTCCATGCCTCTGCGCTCGAAAGTCGCCTCTGCGGGTATCCGCAAATCTCGCCGTTGAGGAACTTGTGTGGGTTCGTGCTGTCCTGCTCGACGCGATGTCGTCGTCGCTGTGAGTGTGATGGAGTGGGTTGCAAATCCAGATTCGTGCCGCAGGTCTCTGTCGTGTCTGTCGTGGACCTAACCTGTCCATTGCGCTGTGTAAACGTACACTGCCAGAATTTCGCTACAAATAATCCGGATCTGATTTCTGAAAGGACTATTTATGTATTCGAACGAGCAGTTATCGCGCACTTATGATCGCACCAGCGGCTACTGCCATATCTGCCGCAAGAAACTCTCATTCACAAATTACGGCCGTGTTGGCGCCCGCGGTGCATGGGAGGTCGAGCACTCCGTTGCGCGCGCCCAGGGGGGATCAGGCCACGGCAACAATCTCTATGCGGCCTGCATATGCTGCAACCGAAGTAAATGTGCGGGCACCACGCGCAGTGCCCGCGCAGCGAACGGGCGAACAGCCGCGCCGCTTTCCCGCACAAGACGCGCTGCGAAACGCCGGGAAAATACTGCCGTCGGTGCCGGAGCAGGCGCGCTGATAGGAACGGCATTGGGGCCGGGCGGCTGGATTATCGGCGGCATAGTGGGCGCGATGATCGGCGATTCCGCGAAGATCGACTAAACACTGCTGCGCCGCTTCCCCGACTGCCCACATTCAGGGAAAGAGGCGCAACGGCTGGCCGGACCTATGAAATATATTGCGAACGAGTATGAGGATCACAATCTCTACTACTCGCTGGCGGATCAATCACAACACGCGCTTCACCATGTTACTCAGAGCCGGATAATGGCGGATCAATGCCTCTTCGCGCTCTTCGGGACGCATGTTGTCATCGCCGGGAGCCACTTGTTCGAATCCTCTATGCCCAGCCGCGTGCCGGAATAGTGGGACGGAGCCATCGATGTCAGCCGACCCCCTCGAAACGTATCTCAAACAACTACGCGGACGACTCAGATGTGAAGAGCAATTTTTCATTGCGCGGCAGTTTCGCCTTGAGTCAGCGTTAGGCAAAGTTGAAGCCGACGAGATTTCCTATCTCGGCATTATTAGAGAACATCAACCCTATCTCGATCAGGTCCTGACACATCCGTTCGTGGCGGTCATCGGCGATCCAGGCTCGGGAAAGTCGATGGTGGTATCGGAGATAGCATGCAGATTGACGGGCGGCCAGGGAGACCATGTTCCGATTCTTGGGTACCTTCGTGGCTACAGAGGTAGTTTGGCCGACCTACTCAAGGATGTGCCCGATTTCATTCGAAATCCTCAAGACCTCAAGCGCTTCTATCTGTTTGATGGCTTCGACGAGATTCCCCCGGACTACTTACCAGCCTTTGCGAACGAAGTTGCCGAACTCTTGGGGAATGAGCCGGCATCACAGATATTAATTACGTCCCGACAAGCATTCTTCGTCGAGCATGGCGGTTCATTGCCGTCGAAGTTTCGTGTATTCCGATTGCTCGATTTCCAAGAGCAAGACATACGGCGATACGCAACGCTCTCGGGACTCCAACCAAACGAGTTTTGGGACGCTCTTCAAGACGCTCGTTGTGCCAATGAGGCGAGAAATCCATTGGCGGCAAAGGCTCTTGTTGAACGCTTTCGCAGTTCTAAACGCCTAAGTGGGCTTGTGACGGACAACGTCAACTATCTCGTTGACGAGTTCATTAGGAGCAGGCCTGCGATCCACGCACTCAGACAGCGTCGGGCATTAAGGATGCTGGCGATAACGATGGAGACCTATTCGCGCAATGAGCTGACGCGCCATGAAGCCAAGAAGGTCTTGATGATATCGATGGGCGTGTCCGAGTCGGAGGCGGAAAGGTTTGTCGATGAACTATTGCAGTCTATTCTCGTGCAGACCAGCGGCGGCATTGCGTTCCAACTTCCGTCCTATGGTGAATATCTGGCGGCTGAAGAGCTTTACGACAAAGGTATGGATCGCGTTCGCGAACTCGCGTTCTTGCCCAATGGGGCACCAAACGATTCCTGGCGAAACACTATTCGGTTATTGATCGAGATAAACCCGGAGGTCAGAAGGTATTTCGCCGAAATCCACCCGGAATGGCTCCTTGGGATTTCGGCGTCCGTTCTGACTGACCGAGAGAAGGACGCGCTTCTCTTCAGACTTCTTGACGAAATTGAGAGTGAAGGGCGATTCGTCGTCAACCACGCCACTATTCATGCAGCGAAGCTTGCGGAGTTCGTGACCGATGAGGGCGCCGTTCGGCTTCGAGGTGGGCTCAGCAATGCTAAGACAAATGTTCGAGGGAACGCCATAGTTCTGCTAGGGCTGCGAAAAGACCCCAGTGTCATACCGGTCGCTTTGGCGATAGCGACTGATTCCCAGAGAACGGATTCCTTACGGATGTGTGCATTCTTGGCCTTGGGCTCCTGCGGGGCTAGTTCCGTCGTGGATCAACTCTTGTCAGCCCTTACTCCCACAGACCCATTACGCGAGCATCTGATCGATTGCATGGGATCGGTAATGAGTGCTGATCAGATACCACGAGTCCTCCCCTTGGTGTTGAGTGCGGAAAACATAGAGAGCGGCACGTTCTATCGCATGCGGGAGTTGCGTACGCGGGACGGCCTTTTGTTTTCCCTGCAATGCTTATTAGAACATCCCGATTTGCTGATGAACCTGCGCACGAAGTCCTACATCGAACCGGTGATTGAAGAGTTATCAGAGTTCATGGATGCCGCCCTTCTGGAAGTATGTGCAAGGTTGATTGTTGCTGTTGAGGAAGCACGAATCTGGGCGCGGCATGGCGGAATAACAAAAACATTTGTCCAACAACTGACTGCCTCAGGGCAGCAGGGGCAAGTGGCGATTTTAGTCTTTCGAGCGATGATCGAGCGCGGTCTCAGGCCATTCCATACCGCAGATATCTGCGCAAACCTGATCGATCCTGACGCGTTGCAATGGCTCCAGGCGCATCGACCGACGGAGATTATCGATTCTGTTTTCGGGTGGATTCGTGACGAGGGTTCGCGAAACGCCCTCGCCTCATTATTGACGCGGCCTATTCAAGCACCCGACCCCGAAATTGAACGCTGGAATCGGGAAGAGGCCGATAGGCAACGGCAATTTGCGGAGGAAAAGGCGAGAGCCACGGCTGATGTGCACAACGCTCAATCGATTGATTCCGTTCTGAAGGGCTTTGCTGCCCTAGGTAAGGACAATTGGCCGGAGTTGGAGGGCAGACGGTTGACATGGCTTGCGAACGCTTTCGCGGAACTGCTTCAGCGATTGGACCTCGCTACATCCATTGCACAGATTGATGAGCATTCCTGGAGTCGCCCTCCGGTTATCGACCTCGTGATGATGCTCGTTGAGTTCTATGATCTAGCCCTCGACGACGACGTTCCGGTTGTATACACAATAAGAGCCTTTTCCGGATCAGCGGCATCGAAGTATTACGAGCGGCATGGGTTTTCTGATCGTGCCAGGAATGTTTTCGAGAGTCTTCTCGGCGACGCAACGATGACAAATCGTCTTCGGGCCAACCTGTATTCTTTTTTGAACCAGACAGATTGCCGATCTAAGGGCACCGCTGATTTTCTACAGGATTTGGTTAGCCGCCGCAACTTGGAACAATGGCTCCGCGAGGGCGCGTTGCAAATGCTACTCGATCGTTTTGGTGAGATCGATTTGGTCAATGCGATATATCGAAACAGTAGTGACCCATTATCGGAAAAAGCTTTTGAACTGCTCGTCGCGCATCAGCACCGACCGACAGTCGAACGGGAGTTGCAACGGCTCATTGACAATCCACAATTGTTAATCGACGCCGAAAAGCCTTGGCCGACAGAAACGGACCTCAAGTGGATAGGCGTTATTCGACTCGGCGATGTCTGGCGCAAGTTGGTCAAATTACGTGAGCTGACACTCCGAAATAACCTGCCGAATCTAGCGGGCCTCTTGTCTGAGACTTTGGCTAAAGCCGATATTCGACAGGTGGGTTCCGTAGTCAGACAGCAGTTGGCTGACGCTCCAGAATCTTGGCGCGTGCATCTCATGAACCGAGCGGATGAGTACGATCGCGAGGCTCGACTACAGGAGGCGAGGGCCACACCATTCGACGTTGTTATTGCCAAGCTCAAGGGCACAACATCGATGATTTCTCTCAAGGTATGGGTTGAAGGGAAGACAGATCGGCCCGTGTATAAAACGTTTTTGGCGAAACGCGGACTGAGCATACCTGTGATCTTTGATTCCTTCGGGGGATGGGGAAATCTCGTAACGAAGGAGCCGGAGCGGCTCCGGGACGGTTGCCGTGCAGTAATAGTCATCGCCGATGGCGATGTCACACGTCAACTGCGGAAGCGCAAGAGACCGCTTACGGCGCAAGCCAAAAAAATAGGTGGTGACCTCGCGAGAATTGGTATTCCACTACACGCGCTGATGCGCGCTTCGATTGAGAGCTATTTCGTACGAGAGGCATGTGAACGGGTGCTCCGGCGTGATCTTCAGCACTACTTCCCCATTCCGCACGACGTCCGATGCACTGAGCACTTCGTGGAGATTCCTAGTCGATATCGAATCGTTAGAAACATCAGACAGCTAGTCATGAGAATTTTCGGTCGGAAGAATCCATGCTTTTTCGACAAGGAACTCAACGGACAGATCGCAGAAGGCATGAGCGAAGCGGACGTTCGAGGGACTGATCTTGAGGCGATTCTTGGCGAGATTGAGTCTACCGCCAAGCGAATCTCGGCATAGATTGCTGTTAAGTGCCAGTCAGATCTTGCAGGAATTCAGATCCTGGCGTGGTTGCGGTGACGAGCAGGTAATCACGGGCGCGAGTGCAAGCGACGTAGAGGAGGTGGCGTTCGGTGTTGTAGACCTCCTCCAACTCGGAGTCGTCACCGACACTTTCGACGCGTTCCTGCGATGGGATGATCTCATCGTCGCAGGCCATGGCTACCACCGCACGAAACTCAAGTCCTTTGGCGAGATGCATCGTCGCGATGGAGACGTGACCGCTTAGAGTTTCAACTGTTGTGTCGAGAACTGTAAACGGAACTCCCGCCGCGTTCACGGCCGACCTCGCCCTATCCAGTTCCGCCTCCGAACGCACGAAAACAGCGAACTCGTGAGGCAAGAGACCATCGGAGGCGAATCCGGCGATCCATTGCCCAACGACTTCGATTTCTTCCTGGGCACTTTTGCAGATGCTTACGATCGGCAAAGGACCGTTGAAGACGGAGATCGTGCCCTTCCTCTCATCGGAGTTGCCATCCACATCAGTCAACTCGGGACCCAGCAGGCGGTCCGCCTGTATTCGAATCTGGTGTGACGTTCGGTAGTTGACCCGTAGTGTTCGAGACCGGCCGCGTACATCGACGCCGAGTGCCTTCCACGAAAAGGGCTGCTGGAAGATGCGTTGCCCAAGGTCGCCCGCGAAGAATAGTCCGTTGGGACGGCCGCCGGCGAGGGCTGCGAAGAATCGGAGATGGGGA
>JACXTT010013735.1_pt1 | contig 10647 bp, 11 predicted proteins | sample 9270951 | NCBI WGS metagenome assembly JACXTT01 (sample SAMN15532306, study PRJNA645909) | rock metagenome | isolation source: weathered quartz diorite | place: Puerto Rico | collected 2017-06-21
ACGTATTGGCGCGCCGCCCAGAGGACCATGCCCCAGCCGTCGGTCTCGACGTTCGGTCCGTCGGAGTTCGTGTCGGCCTCTTCTTCTCCGTTGCCGTAGTAGCGGACGACGGAGATCCGGTACGGCTTGTTCTTGACGTAGCTCTTGTACTTGCCGTCCTTCATCCCGCCCGGGTTCTGCTCGAACGCGTTCAGGTAGAAGTCGAGCGCCATGCGCGCTTCTTCGGTGTGACCCATGCGCGCGAGCGCCACGGCGGCGTACGTCGCGTCGCGCACCCAGCCCGTGTGCCATTCGCCCACGGGAAGGCTCGCGAGGATCATCCCGTTGTTCTTGCGGCCGGGGACGTTCGGCTCGCGCACCTGACCCATGCGGAGCACGCTCTCGCTCATGCGCCAGAGCTTCTTCTCGTCGTCGCTGCAGAGCGCGGTGCCGGGCGGGACGGGCTTGCGCCACGCCTCGAACTCCTTCTTCGCGTCGTCGAGCACCTTGTCGGGCGCGCGCCCGGCGATCCAGGCGTTGACGGCGGCGGCAGCCGCATCGGCGTCGGCGTCGTTGTCGACGAACGCTGCGGCGAAGCCCGTCCAGCCGTCGGGTCCGAGCTTCTTCTGGAAGCCGGCGACGATGTCGTTGCCCGCGCAGTCGTTCTTGTCGCCGAGATCCTGACCGCCGCCGCCCTTGCCGAACACGCCTTCGCAGTCGGCGTGATCGGCGCCCCCGATCGGGATGTAGATCATCGCGCCGCCGCGCGGGCTCTTCTCGACGATCGCCTTCGGCACGCCCGCGACGCCGCGCATCGTCTCGCCGCTCGCGTCGGGCTCGGTGGGCGAGCCGCCGCTCCCCATGTGGAAATTGAAGAGCGCGTAGCCATCGGTCGCGCCGGGCGCGTGGAGGATGCCTACGAGCACGTTGCGCTCGAGCCCGAACGGCTCGAAGAAGTAGGACTCCGCGTTCACGCCTGCCGCCGCGCCCGGCGCTTTGACGATGTTGGTCTGATCGAGGTACTCGGGCGTGCCCGCTGCGCCTTCGGAGAGCCAGCCTGCACCACCGCCGCCCTTCACGCCGAAGAAGACGTCGTAGGCGAGGTTGCGGCGGCTGACGCCTTCGTTCTCCGGCGGCGGCTGCGGGACGTTCTGTCCGCGGAGATAGCGATAGGGATGCTCGAGGAAGACGGTGATGCGCTTCCGCTCGAGGTCGTAGACCGAGAAGCCGTGCCCGTTGCCCGTCGTGAGCTTGTTCCAGGTGCGCTCGACCTCCGCGTGCGCGGCGCGCGGCGCGACGAGGAGCGTGGCGATCCCGACGATCGCTGGTCCGAGATGCGCGACGGAGCGACGGAGCTGCATCGAACGGGGTCCTTCCTGGCGGGCAGGTCTTCGTGACTCAAGCCTGAGTGACGAAGGCGGCCTTTGGCTAGCACGGCCGCGGCGCGGCGCCACCTTCTACCCGTCGGAAACGCTCCCGGATAGTCTCGACCAATGCTGCCGGCGGCCGCACCCTTCGACCGTGATGCGCGGCCGTAAGCGCGCCGTTCTCCTCGTGTTGGTCGGGTCGACCGCGGCCGCCACCCTCGGGGGTGTTTCGTGCTCGTCGTTCGATGACGTCCGCGACGGGCCCGACGGGTCCGTCCCGGACGGCGGCGACACCGGGGCCTCCGCGGCAGAGACGTCGACCGAGGCGGGCGTCGATGCATCGCCGTCCGACGCAACGGCCCGCACCGGTATCCGCTGCGGAAAGCTCGACCAACGCTGCAAGGTTGGCGAGCGCTGCTGCGGAGGGACCGCCTTCCCCGAAGGCGTGTGCGCCGCGAGCTGCGCGACCGTCGACGGCTCGGCGAACGTCTACGAGTGCGGTCAGGCGAGCGACTGCGAAACGGGCCAGGAGTGCTGCTTCCATCACAACGGTGCGTGTGCCTCGGGCTACGCCATCGCGTCGACCTGTCTCGGGAAGGGGCTCTGCACCTTGTGTCTAGGCGACGCGGGCGGCAACGGAGCGATCGGATGCGACCCGACAATCGGCGGTGACTGCGTGGCGGGCCACGATTGCACGCGGAACATGAAGGGGACGCGCTACACCGGCTGCTCGCTCTGACCGCCGCGTTTCGCGACGCGCCACGTGAACGGCGCGGCCGCGGGTTCGTGCATCCTGCACGATTTCACCGTCGCGCGGGCGGCGCGCGCCTTGCTGACGGCGCGCCATGCTTCGAGCTCGCGCTTCCGTTCTCTTCGCCGCAAAGACGTTCGCGCTCGTCGCCTTTGGAACGGGATGCACGCCCGCCGTGATGGCGCCTCCGCCGATGCCCGCGCGCGCGGAGCCGGTGATCGCAGACGCGCCACGCGAGCCGCCCGCGCCGCCGAACGGGCGCTTGGTGCTCGACACCGAGGGCGGCTCCGCGACCGTGTCTCGCGTGACCGAGACGAGCTACGCGATCGGTCCGCCGCCTCCTTCCATCTCGCGCGCCGAGCGACCGTGGACGCGATCGCCGTGGGCGCCGGTGCTCCAACGTCACGAGGAGCTCCTGTGCGTGACGCCGTGCACGGTCGATCTCCGTCAGGGCGCGCACCAGCTCGTGTTCCGCGGCTCCGAGCCCGACGGCTCGCGCGCCAGCACCGCCGACGTGGTCGTCACGTCGAAGACCACGGTGGTGCGTCACGCGGTCGGGCGCGAGCCTCGTGTGAACAGCGGCTTCGCCGGCGGAATCCTGCTCGCGTTCCTCGGCGGCGCGTTCACGGTGATGGGCGGCGTAGCTGCGGCGGCGGGCTCGGCGTTCCCCGCGCGGGACGCCGACGGCAGTCCGAGCGGCGCGCGCACGATCCAGACGATCGGCTTCACGCTGCTCGGGCTCGGCGTCGCGATGGGCACCACCGGCGGCATCCTGATCGCGACGCAACGCCCCGTCGAGCAGGCCGGATCGACGACGCTATGGCGGCGCGACGGGCCGTGACCGCTACTTCGCGACGAAGATCGCCGCTTCGCCGGCGCCGAGCGAGATCGACAGATCGCTCCCCGTGCCCGAGGCGCTGCCGGTGCCGAGCGCGCTCGTCCAGCCGGTGATGCCGCTGCCCGGGAGGCCGAGCGCGTTCGCGCTCACCGTGCGATTCGTCACCGCGCCGCTGCGGTTCACGGCGACGACAGCGATCTCTTTCGGTGCCGCCTTGTAGGCGTAGACCCAGAAGTCGCCATCGTTACCGAGGGGCGTGATGCGGTCGCCGCGGCGAAGCGCGCGTGTCGCGGCGCGCGTGGCGCCGAGCTTGCGCGTATAGTCGCGGAGGTCGATCTGCTGTGGGAGGATCGCGAGCGGCGAGCCACCCGGCTTCGCCATCTGCACGCCCGCGAGCTCCGTCTCCGCGAAGAGCATGTTGCGACGCATGTCGGGATCGCCGCCGCCCGGGAACGCGAGCTCGTCGCCGGAGTACAGGTACGGCACGCCGGGCATCGTGTAGAGCACGGTGAGCGCGCGCTTCAGCTTCGCGTAGACGTTCGCGTCCGTGTAGTTGGCCGGCGGCAGCTGATCGTCGCGGCAGCCGCTCGCCCACGAGCATCCGAGCTTCGGATCCTGCGCGGCGATGCTCGCGATGCGCGGGTTGTCGTGTCCGTTGAGGAAGCGCACGTGGCGGCTGTTCGCCTTGTAGCTTCCGAGCGACTTCGCGATCTCGCCTTCGACTTCGTTCAGGGGCTTGAGACCGTTCACGAGCCCGTCGGCCATGTTGTGGCGCGTGGGGAAGTCGAACTGGCCGTCGAGGGCGTTCGTTCCCGTGTACGCATCGATCCACTGGAAGCCGTTGTCGAAGTGCTCGCCGAAGAACGTGCCGTTGTCGCCTTCGCCGACCGCCGTCTCGCCGACCATGAAGATGCGTGCGCCGCCCTGCTCGAAGCGACGCGAGAGCTCGGCGCGCATGTCGAAGATGCTGTTCGACTCGACGTGCTTCACGGCGTCGACGCGGAAGCCGTCGAGATCGAATTCGGAGATCCAGTTGACCGCGTCGGCGATGAACTGGTTCTCCGCACCCATGGTGTTCCAGTTGATGTCCGGCAGGTAGGGCTGGAACATGCACTCGAACGGCTTCTCGCTCCACCCGCAGCCGGGCGTCCCGCACTGGCAGGCCTGACGGAACCACGTCGAGTTCTTCGCGACGTACTCGTGGTCCTGGTGGACCTGGTTGTTGATGAGGTCGAGCAGCACGCGGAGCCCGCGCTTGTGGGCTTCGCCGACGAAAGCGCGCAGCGCGGCGTCGCCGCCGAAGCGCGGCTCGATCGAGCGCGCTTTCACCGGCCAGTAGCCGTGGTAGCCCGAGTAGTCCTGGTTGCCGTCGCCCTTGTGGTGGTTGCTCGTCTGCTCGTTCGCGGGCGAGAGCCAGATGGTGCGGACGCCGAGCTTCTCGAAGTAGCCCGACTGCATCACCTTCAGCGCGCCCTGGAGATCGCCGCCGTGCCAATCGGCGTCGTAGTGGACGGGCGCGCCGACGGGCTTGTCGTTCGACTTGTCGCCGTTCGCGAAGCGATCGACGAGGAACATGTAGAGGACGCCGTCCTTGTAGTCGAAGACCTCGTCCTCGACCCAGAACGGTAGATCGATCGGCTGCGCGTCGCGGCCCTTCGCGTCGGTGGTGCGGATCGAGAGCGTGTGCTTGCCCTTTGCGAGCGCAGCGAAGTGGAACGACACCGCGCCGGTGGTCTTGTCGACCTCCCACGAGCCGGAAGGGATCTTTCCGCGATCGAGGCTCGCGCTCATCTTCGTCGCGAGGGCGCCGTCGGTCGCGATCTTCACCGCGACGCGCACGTTCATGTCGCCGGTGGCGCCGGCGCTCGTGACGAGCACCTTCTCGGAGAGGAGCTCGGGGCCTGCGCCGCAGTCGGGCAGGCGGAGACCCGAGTTCATCTCGCCGCCGACGATCTTCCGATAGCTGCCGCTCGGATCGATCCTCCACTGCCCGTCGGCGACGATCTTGTAGCCGTAGAGCGAACCGGCCTGGAGCTTCGGTCCCGGCGACAGCGTGATCTCGAACCCGCTCGCGGTCTTGCTCATCGGGAGCGCGCCGCTCGCCCAATCGGTGAACTCGCCGGCGAGCTTCACGTCGCTCGCCGCGCCGGCGTAACGGAGCGTGAGGGTGCATGCGCGTTTGGCAAAGGTGACGTCGCTCCCGAAGACGATGTCCGTCTCTTCGCGTCCGCCGTCGCTCGTGGGCCCGCCTTCCACGACGGTCGTGGGCCCCGCCTCGGGCGACGTCCCCGGTCCGCCCTTGGAGTCATCGTCCCCGCTCGAGCTGCACGCGGGAGCGCCGAGGGCGAAGAGTCCGGCGGCAGAGAGAAGAGCGAAGACGGGCGCGGCGCGACGCATGGGTGCGTTCGCGTACCTCACGACAGAGTGACGAGCAAGGACCGAGGCCAATTTTTCCGAGGTTTCTCGCGTCTCCCTGAGGTCCCTTCCTCGACCATTGGCAGGCCAATGATTGAATTGCGACCGGTCGCAATAAAACGGTTGCGCGAGAACCGACCGGTTGTCATAAAAGGTTGTGCCCGTACCGAAGACCGCAAAAGCCCGCGCCACGCGCGCCCGCCTGCTCGGGGAAGCGGCCCAGCTGTTCTCGGTGAAGGGCTACTTCGCGACGACCGTCGAGGACGTGATGGCGAAGGCCGGCCTCACGAAGGGCGGGTTCTACGCTCACTTCGAGTCGAAAGAGGCGCTCGCGCGCGCGGTCGTCGAGCACGCCGCCGAGATGTGGGCCGCGAAGATCGTCGCGCACGTCATGAGCTTCGGCGAACCGCGCGCGCAGCTCCACGCCGTCCTCGACGGCTATCGCGCGTACGCCGTCGACCGCACCTTCGAAGGCGGCTGCTTCTTCGTGAACCTCTCCACGGAGCTCGACGATCAGAACGACGACCTTCGTCGCCTCCTCGACGATCGCTTCGAGCAGTTTCGCCTCCTCGTCATGTCGATCATGGAGAGCGGCAAGGCGGCCGGTGTCTTTGCGCCCGACGCGCCGTCGGACGCCGTTGCCACGCTCGTCGTCGCCACGCTCACCGGCACGATGATGCTCGCGAAGTCGTCCCGTCGTTGGGAGCGATTCGACGAGAGCAACGCGCTTCTCACCCGCATGATCACGTCCTTCGAAATCGATCCCCCCTCTTCGCCCTCGACCTAGGAGACCCCATGCTCGCCATCGAACTCCGTCACGCACGCACGCTCGCCCTCGGCGGCGCCGGCCTCACCTTCGGCACCATCGGCGTCCTCGCGCTCGCGTGGCCCACGCGCGTCGCGCAAGAGTACGGCCTCTCGCTTCCCGGCATCGAAGGGCTCAACGAGTTCCGTGCGGTCTACACGGGATTCTGGATCTCGCTCTGCATCGCCATGATCACCGCCGCGCGCCGCCCCGACGTGCCGCTCCTCGGCGACGTGTGTGGAGGCATGCTGCTCTGCCAGGCGCTCGGACGCCTCGTGAGCTTCGTGCTCGACGGAACACCGAAGCCGACGTTCGTCGCGGCGTTCTTCGCCGAGCTCGCGAGCGCGATCACGATCCTCGCGCTCCGCAAGCGCGCGGCGGCGGCCGCGGCCACGCTCGTCACGAGGGCTGCATGATCCTCCCCGACACGCGGCTCGTCCGCGAGGCTCGCGCGCTCGCCTCTGCCGCGCTCGACGAAGACGTCGTGCGCCACTCGCTCCGCGCGTTCTTCCTCGGCAAGGCGTATGCGGCCGCCGAACGGGTCGCCTTCGACGAAGAGGACCTGTGCCTCGCCGCGCTCTTCCACGACATGGGCCTCGCCCCGGGCCGAAGACCCCGAGGCGTCGCGTTCACCCTCGCCGGCTCGACGGCGCTCGCGCGCTTCCTCGAAGACAACGGCGAGCCCCGCGCGCGCATCGCGCCGCTCGTCGACGCCATCGACTTCCACATGCAGCTCCTCCCTCGTTGGTCGAAGGGGCCCGTGAGCGGCCTTCTCCAGGTCGGGGCATGGATGGACGTCACCGGGCTCCGCCGCTCGCGCATCGCCGCGGAGGCGAAGGCGATCGAAGACGCGCTCCCGGCTGGAGCGTTCCGCGAAGGATTCAACCGTCGCCTTCTCGGCACGATCGACGCGGCCTCCTCGTGCCTCGGTCTTCTCGTGCCCACCGCGTTCCGCGCGAGCGCGTCGGCTCACTTCCGCGAAGCGACGTAGATCTGGTGCTTGCCGCTCCGGTCCGACGAAAAGTACAGACGACACTGATCGCGCGACAGGAAGCTCGGCTGCTCGTCGTCTTTCGTCGCGAGCCCTTTCACCGCGTGCGGCGGCGTGAAGGGCTGGCCGACCGCCGGCCGGTGCGCCGTCCAGATGTCGAGCCCGCCTGCGTTGTCGTCCGTGCGCGCGCTTCCGTAGAAGATCGTGAGACCGTCGAACGAAAGGACCGGAGCGGTCTCCTTCTGTGGCGTCTGGAGCTCCGGCACGATCGTCGGCGCGCCGATACCGCCGTCGTCGTCGATGGTCGCGCGGAAAATGTTCTGCTCGCCGCCTTGCGGCGCCCGCCCTACGAAGATCTCTCTTCCGCTCGCGACGAGGAAGGGCGTGACGGTGTTCGCGTTGCCCTGGTTGATGCCGGGGAGCTGGAAGATCCCGCCGTATCCGCCATTGCTCCCATCCTTGCGTGCGCCCCAGATCTCGAGCTGGTTGTTCGGGACGTCGAGGCGCATGAACACCAACAGCGATTCGTCCGGCGACAGCGTCGGATAGCTCTCCGCCGCCGTGGTCGGCGTGGCGATCCCGTCGACGCGGATGGCGTCACCGAATCCTTGCCCGCTCGCACGCGCGCGAAAGATGCGTGCATTCGTCCCGGCGCGATAGCTCGTCGAAGGCGCGGCGTCGTCGAACGAGCGGCACGCAACGCCGACAGCGGCGCACGCGAACGGGACGCATGCAACCAGCCACAGCGCTCGCACGAGCGCGATCGCATCAGAGCGTCAACGCGGTCCGCGTCCGCCGCTCCGCGAGCCGCCGCTCGAGCCGTTGCCGCCCACCCCGGGCACGCTGAGGTGCGTGGGGAAGTGGAGGTTGTGCCCCGACGACAAGACCTGCCCGCCGCTGGCGGGCGACGTGCCGCGCGACGTGCCCCATCCCGAATGCCGATAACCGCGATAGCCGTAGTACCCATACGGCCCTCCGTAGCCGATGGAGGGATAACGCGTCTCGACGTGATCATGGAGCGGGAGGATCGCGTCGGGCACGTTCCACGGCCCTCCACGCGACGGGATCTGCGTGAGCGGTCCGTCTCCCACGTAACCCAGCGACACCGTGCGCCGGAGCCGCGTGCCCGGCGGGCGATCGTCGAGCGAGATCTCCGCCTCCGCATCCTCGCCTTCGCGGGCGGTCACGCGCGCATCGGGCGGCGCGGTGACGTGGAGCCCACCGTCGGCGTCGCAGCGGCACACGACCTTCGCCTTCGCGCCGTCGTTGGCTCCCTTGTCGGCCGGCGCATGACGAAGCGCTTCTTCGCGCTGCTGCGCTTGGAACTGATTCGCCGCCGCCACGTCATACGCGTTGTACGGCTCGCGTTCTCCGCATCCAGTCGCGAACGTCGTGAGACCAAGACCCAGGATCGCGAGGGTGGCGGCGCGCATGGGCGACGCGTCGTGCAAGAGGATGGCCATGGCGGGGCGCAGTATTGCTGCGCTTCATGCCTTCGTCGAGGTGCCCTGTGAACGATTTCGCGCGACGCACCGTTGCAACTTGCGGCGGTCGGCGCGGGTGCGGACCTCAGCGGCGGACGAGCGGAACGCTCACCGTCACGCGCCAGTCGAGCGGCGACGGTTGATCCGTACGATGCCACTCCAGCGTCGCGTTCGCGGTCGAAGACGAACCGACGAGAGGCCCGTCCAGGGCGAGTGAGGCCTTCGGATGATTCGACGCGAAGGGCGCGAAATCGAGATGGACCGCGCCGTTCGCCCCCGGCTTCGCGGCCGCGAGCGAGTACTCGTGGAGGCTCGGATCCTGGGGTGGGTAGGAGCACGGCGGCACGACGGCCTCGACCGCGAGGTTCTTCACCTTGCCCGTCACGACGGCCCCCGCCTTCGTCATCGTCAGATCGACCTCGATCTGCTGCAGCGTCACGCGGTACTTGCAGTAGGGAGAGCCGCCGAAATCGACGGTCTTCGAGGCCGCGAGGCTCCCGGTCCATCGCACCGAATCGGAGCCCGCATCGATGGGCGCGGCGTCGACGGGCGCGCCCGCTTCCGGGGAGGGCGTCCCGCCGCCGTCGTCGCCGGCCGATGCGGCCGATGTCGCGAGCGGCGGCGGCCCATCGCTCGGTTCGGCTCCGCCCCCTCCGCACGCCGGCACAGCCCCGACCCCGAGCGCCAGGAGCGCAGGAACGACGGCGACGCGAGCCAAACGCACGCCCTCGATTGTAGACGCCAGCGCGAGCAGTGCGCAGCGCGTTGCGCCGTGCGAACCTGCACGGCGCTCAGCGCGGAACGCGACGGGCCTGCGCGCTCTCGAGGATCTCCGCGAGATCGAGCGCTCGGGCTCGGAGCTCGGGCGGCGGCTCGGTGGAGTCCATGTCCGTCACCGCGCCATGCTTCACGGCGGCTTCGTTCTGCTCCGGCGTCTGCACCCCGGTCCCATCATGGGCGAAATCGTCCGGTGTGAGCCCATCCGGCTCGGAGAGGAGCCCACAGCCCGAGAGGGCGAGCGAAGCCACGGCGAGCAGGCAGAAGCGCATCGGGGAGGGAGACTGCACGCGCGAGGCCAGCCCGGGTGCCGCGATTTCCTCCACGATTTCGCGAGGTGCGAAGCCCTCGACGCAGACTCGCGTCCTCACCCGAAGTGCATCTTGTTGCACTCCTGACACGCCTCGCCCCGACAACCTGTACACGGAGTGATCACGGTCGAGAACCAGGGTCGCAAGCCGATCCAGCGACCGCGTGCGCCCGGGTAGGCGCGACGACGCCGTTGCGCCGAGGGCAACCGGGCTTTTCTTTTCCGCCACGCAAATAGCTCCACGACCGATCCAGGGCTTGCCGCGAGGCGTGCGGCTTGCAGCCGATAGCCCTCAGCCATGCTGCCTACCCGCAAGAGCTCGCCTGCGCCTCGCCGGAACGCACCGATCGCCGCGGAAGTGAAGGTGCCCGACCTCGGGATCGCCTTCGGAGCGCTCGCCGCGAGCATCCGCGCCGACTCGTTGTTCCTCACGACGTTCCACGAGCTGCCCGTCGGCACCATCGTGATGGTCGATCTCTCGCTCCCCGACGGACGCGTCGTCGTCGATGGCGTCGTCGTTCATGCGGGCGATCCCGCAGGCCTGCGCGACCTTCGGGAGCGCGTGCCTTGTGAGTCACAAGGCCTCGGCCTCGCGATCGAGCTCGAGGCCGTCGACGACAAGACGAAGGAGCGCCTCGGCGCGGCCTCGTCGATCGCGCCGCCGCCGCTCGCCGAGCCGATCGCCCGGGTCGCCTGACCTCGGCAGCGACGCGTCCCAAAAGCGTCACGCAGGTCTGAGTTACCTTTTTCCCGGACGCTCGTGCTGCGCCGTGCTACCCACGCGGGGCTCACGTGCAGCGCTCGCGGATCAGGATTCTCTCGTTCGTGGTCACGCTGTCGCTCGCGCGCGTCGCGTCCGCGCAGTCGACGCCCTCGAGCGCCGCGTCGCCGCCGAACGTCCCGGGCCAGCCGCCCGTGTCGACCGCGCCG
>JACXTT010013736.1_pt1 | contig 10647 bp, 11 predicted proteins | sample 9270951 | NCBI WGS metagenome assembly JACXTT01 (sample SAMN15532306, study PRJNA645909) | rock metagenome | isolation source: weathered quartz diorite | place: Puerto Rico | collected 2017-06-21
AGGCCCGGCTGGATGTTCATCACGCGATGATCGATGCCCTTCCGCTCGAGCATCAGGTGAGCGGCGACCGAGGGGTGCGACACCTTCAACGAGTAGAGCTTGACCGTCATGCGCTCACGACCTTCTGGAGACGATGACACAGGCGCGCAATCAAGGGGGCGGCCGGCCGGCCGCCCCCTCTGATCGAGGCGCGCGGTTGAGCTAGTCCTTGTGCCTGCGGTGGTGCTTGTGATGCTTGTGGTGCTTGTGATGCTTCTGATGTTTGTGGTGCTTGCCGTGGTGGTGCCGGTTGTGACCATTGTCGCCCTGGTCATCGGCATCGCCGTCGTCGCCGTTGCTCCCGTTGCCGTTGCCGTGCTCACCGTTCGCACACAGCCCGTCCGGGTTGGATGAGTGGCACCGGTTGCCAGTGAAGGTGTTGTCGCCCTTCTGATCCCACAACAGGTCGACTGGCGCGTTCCCGAATGCGGAGTTGCGCTTGATCACATTGTCAGTCGCCGTGAAGCCAGGCCCGGACGGGTCCGGCGGGGTGGACAGCACCGCGATTCCGGCCGAGGCGACTGTCTGGCCGCCCGGCTGGTTCCCGTCCGCGGTGTTGTCCGACAGCGTGATCTGGTGGGCGCCGAAGATCACGATGCCGAGGCCTGAAACGGCCGGTCCCTCGCCTGCCGGGCAGGCCTGGTTGTTGTGGTTCGCGCTGTTGCCGTGCGCCGTCCAGTTGCTGTTCTGGGTCGGCGCGGGGGTCTCCAGGAACAGGATCCCGATGCAGTTGTCGAAGGTCTGGTTGTCCTCGACCACGCCGTGCGAGGCGTCCCGGACGAAGATCCCGTTGCCGAGGTTCCCGAACGAGACGTTGTCCTTCACGAACGCGTTCGCGTCCGGTGAGTCCCCGACGTAGATGCCGGCCTCGTGGTTGTTCGGCGTGACGTTGTCCCAGTACCGTCCGCCCGTGGTGTTGAAGGCGGCGATCCCGTATCCCTTGTTGCCCGCCGCGACCACGTCGTTGACGCGCTGGTCGACCGTGCCGTCGAAGATGACCCCAGTGTTGTCGAAGCCCTGGACCTTCAGATCCTGGACGTGCACGTCCTCGATGTCATTTCTGACGACGGGCGGCGCGTTCGGATCGGATACGTCCACGTTCGCGACACAGATGCCGCTGCCCTCGCAGAACGCGTCCACGGCGGTCGGCGGATTCCCGGGCTCGATGAGGGTCTTGTCCGCCCCGGCCCCTTTCAGCGTGATCCGGTCGGTCTTGATCCGGACGTTCTCCTGGTAAGTCCCCGCTGCGAGCTTGACCGTGTCGCCCTCGCCGGCCTGGTTGATCGCCCCCTGGATCGACTCGCCCGGCGAGACCTTGATGAGGTGGGCTGCCGCGGTCCCCGACAGAAGCATCATCGTGAACCCCCCCAGGGCCACGATCACGAGGGTCGTCTTGACTCCTCTCATTCCTGCGCCTCCTTAGCTAGCTATCCGTTGCAGGCGCCAGCCTATCCGCGATCGCCTGAATGCGAACCACCACGCGATCGCTACGTGTCTAGCTAACTGGGTTGCTGGGAGAGCGCCACGGTTCGAGGCGGCGTCGTGGCCGCCGGCAACGGACGGCTCTTCTGCACGACTCGCACGCCGCGCTTCGGCACGATCGTGACTCCCTTGCGCTGACGCTTTTCGGGACGCCTCCCGACTGGCTCGAGACGCGTGCGCTCGAGCACGCGACGGATCACGACCTGCATCTCAAAAGTCGCGAAGCTTGCTCCGAGACAGCGCCGCGTCGAGCCTCCGAACGGCAGCCAGGTATAGGTGTCGGGCGCGTCCGGGCCGATGAAGCGCTCCGGCCGGAACTCGCCCGGCTCGGGGTAGCAGTCGGGGCGCCTGTGGATCCCGGTGATCGAGGGGTTGATCTCGACGCCCGGCGGAATCAGGAATCCCGCCAGCTCGAAAGGCTTGCCGCGAACGACGCGACCCACGCCGGGCACCACGGTCCGCACGCGCAGCGTCTCCTTCACGACCGCGTCGAGATACCCGCTGTCCCCTTCAGCGAGGCTGGCGCAAAGCCGCTCGAGCACGGACGGGTTTCGAAGCAGGAGCTCGAACGACCAGGCGAGGCCCGTCGAGGTCGTCTCGTGGCCCGCGACGAGCAACGTCACGAGCTCGTCACGAAGCTCACCGTCCGTCATCTTTTCCTCGTTCTCATCCTGGGCGAGCAGCAGCATCGAGAGCACGTCTTCACGGCTCTCGAGGTCTCGTGCTGCTCGGCGGCTCTCGATCTCCGCATAGATCAGCTCGTCTACGAGCCGGCGGCGTTCTTGGAATTCCTGGAAGCGCGACGTCCCCGCACGCCCGCTCGACAGGACCATCAGCAGGATTCCGGCGCGCGTCCCGACGGGGTCGAGCATCGCCCGCACTCGCCGCTTCAACTCCTCCTGCCGCGGTCCCTCCTCCACTCCGAAGACGGCGCGCATTATCACGTCGAGCGTCACCGATTGCATCCACGGGAGGAGCGCGAAGGTCTCGCCTACGGGCCACGCGTCAATCGCGCGATCGGCTGCCTCCCGCATGACGGTCTCGTAAGCGCGCATCCGCTCGCCGTGGAACGCCGGGAGCATCAGCCGGCGGTGGCGCAGATGCTCGGCCCCGTCCAGGAGCAGCACGGACCGCTGCCCGACCACCGGCCCGAGGGGCGAGTTGGCCTCCCCCGCGCGGAGCTGCTCGGGCGATCCGCGGAAGAGCTCCTTGACGCTGTCGGGATGGAACAGCATCACGAACCGCGAGTCGAACAGGGTTCCCATGGTCACGACGTCGCCATAGCGGCGGCGGCAGGCTTCGATGAATTGGACCGGGAAGAAGACGAACCCGAGCGTTTGAACGAAGCGCGGGAGCCGCGGGCCGGGCGGCATCGAGGCCGAAGCTGGTGAAGCCAGGGTTGTCATGGGAGCTTCGGGCGCAGACCCGATTGCGCGAAGCGGCGCCAGCCGCGGGGACGCTTGAGGATCTCGGTCAGGAGCTCCGCGCCGTCAAAGTAGCTGATTCTTTCGGCGGCGAGCCCGTCGCGAACGATGAAGCGATCGACCGCCGGCCAGCTCAGCGGGCGGCCGCCGAACTCGCCGCGCAGCGTGAGCTCGATGAAGACCACGTCTCCCTGAGCCGCCCAGCGGTGTACGCTCGCCGTCAACCCGGGAAAGGCGCGGAAGAGACGCGTGAATTGCTCCCGGGCGGCCGCCTTGCCGACCACGTCGGGAAGCGCCGGCTGCCTCAACACGACGTCGTCCGAAAGAACCTCGAGCAGCGCGTCGGCACTCGACTCGGCCCACGCGCGCTCGAATCGCCGCACGAATTCGGCCCCCTCGAGCTCCTCGGGCGACCGGTCGGCGGGCTCTGCTTCCACCGCATGTCGCGACGTCACGAGATCAAGCTATCAATCCAAGCTGAGACCGATGGGTGACCGCGAGCACTTACCGTTCGACTCCTTGGACTTCGTCTACATGCCGAGCACTGATGTGGGCGCCGATGTCGACTACTTCACCCGGGTTCTCGGCGCCGAGCTGGTATTTGCGATTGAGGCGTTCGGGACCAGGGTCGCGATGGTGCGGCTGACCGAGGATCCGCCGAGCATCCTGTTTGCCGGGCATCTCGAAGGCGAGCGCCCGATTCTGGTCTATCGGGTGGTGAGCCTCGACCGTTCGATCCAAGAGCTCGCGGGCCGGGGCTGGCAGCCCGGTCACCGCTTCGGCATTCCACACGGGCCCGGCTGCGAGCTCACGACGCCGGGCGGTCACCGCCTCGCGATCTACGAGCTGACGCGCCCGGGAGCCGGCGACCACCTAGCGGAAAGGCGCGATTTCTGATTAGCCGCTACTGCGGCGAAGCGGCGCTCTTCGCGGAACATCTCGAGCGCGTGCCGCCCGGCGGGACGCGCGCGCATCTCGCGCACGAGCGCGGCGGCCGCTGGCGGAAGCACTTCGGGCTGCGGCAGGGGCACGCCGTATCCCGGCGGCACCAGAACCGGGGCCGCCAGGGCCGAGAAGGTCAGGTCCGCGGCCGTGAACCTGTCTCCGCAAAGATAGGCGCGTCCGTCGCCAAGACGTTCGTCGACTGCGTCGAACGTTGCCCGCACCTCCTCCTCGGACGCGTGGGCGGTGGCCGGCGTGATGTCGAGAAAGCGGTCGATCACCTTGGCGACCAGGAAGTAGACAAAGGGCATCATCCTGCGTTCCCAGTCCGGCACGCCCGTGCACCCGTAGTCCATCGCGAGGTCGCGGCGCCCCTTCAGGCGGAAATACATCCATCGACGCCCGTGAGGTCCGAGCCGTTCGTCGAAGTCGCGCTCGAGCGCGCGGATCTCGACGGCATCGTCGGGGTCGGCCGGGTAAAGGCGCCGCTCGGGAGGGCAATGTGCGTCGGCGTAGTCGAGGATGTCCGCGGACTCGCTCAGCACCCGATCGGGGCACACGAGCACAGGCACGGTGGCGCCGCCCCCTGCCCGCCGCGCCGCGAAGCGGTGGATCAACTGGAGGTGCGCGCGTTCCGTGTATGCGATCCCGGCGCGATCAAGTGCCCAGCGCGCCTTCTCGCAAAAATGGCTGATCGGAATCGTGATCAGTACGTTTTCCGCCACCACGCGGAGACTACATGCCTTCGCCCGCGGTCGAGGCGGCGCCAGTCCGCCCTTCCGCCCGATGTCGGGATGCGATCATTCCGTGCTCGAGGGAACCTCGACCGGCTGCGAAACCTGGATTGTCCGCCTAATACACGGCACCTTTTACGTGATCGAGCTTGGCCCGACACGACTGCTCCCCGTGATCCAGGAGCTGTTCGGCGCACGCGCGAACATCGAAATCCCGCTGAGAGATCTTCCGCTCGGACCCTAGCGCCTCGCGAAGGCGGAGCTCGCGGATAGCATCGGCGGGACGAAATGTCGGCGGATGGTCAAACGGTCGTGCTGGCCGACGGGCGGTGCATCGGATACGGGTCCGCCGGCCCCAGCGACGGGCGGCCGGCCCTGTACATGCACGGCTGCCCGGGCTCGCGCCTCGACATCCGCATGCCCGGGGTCCCCGGGCTTCTGGAGCAGCGCGGGCTACGCGTGATCGTGCCCGAGCGGCCGGGTTACGGCCGCTCGGATCGCCACGCGAGGCGCCGGGTCGTCGATTGGGCAGACGACGTTCGGCAGCTCGTCGACGCGCTCGGCATCGATCGCTTCGTGGTCTACGGTTACTCGGCCGGGGGGCCACACGCGCTCGCGTGCGCCGCGCGCCTCCCCGACAGGGTCGCGTCGGTGGCCACAGTGAGCGGCAGCGGCATCCCCGGCGCGCCCGGTTACTTCGACGGAATCGGACCCAACGAACGAGCGCTACACCGCCTCGTTCGCGCCTCTCCCCGGCTCTTGAGCGTCGTCTTCGCGTTTGCTCGGCGAAACGCCCAGCACAGGCCGGAAAGCTTCTTTCGCGATTTCGAAAAGGACTGCTCTCCCTCCGACCTCGCGCTCCTGGAAGACCGCGCCGTGCGCGAGGTGCTGCGCGAGACCTTTCTCGAGGGAACGCGCCGCGGATACGGCGGCGTCGTGGACGACTGGAGCGCGCTGGAGAGGCGTCCCTGGGGATTTGCGCCGGAGGAAGTTCGCGTGCCTGCTCTGATCGTCTTCGGTGACGCCGACAGGATCGTCCCCGCCGGACAGGGCAGGGACCTGGCGCGCCGCGTCCCCGGCTCGAGGGTGATCGAGGTGCCGGGCGAGGGTCATCTGCTCATTCTCGCCAAGCTCGCCGAGATTCTCGACGGGCTCGAAGCTCGATCGGGAACGGTCCCCGGCTCGTTCTAAGGACCTATCCCTGTAGGCGGAGTGCTTCCGGGGCAGTCGGCAACCGAGCGGAGCGGTGGCGACGCAGCTTCCGCATGGCAGAAGCCATGTGGGAGTTGCGGCGGTGCCGCGCCCGCGACGGTTGCCGGCTGTATCCGGGAGTGCTCGGCCTGGTGGGATAGGTCCTAAGTACGAAGATCCCCTCCTCCATGAAGAGGGTCGCGTCGGCGGACCCGGAGTCGAGTCAGGCCAGGCTGCGCGCGAGCCGGACCCGTCCGGCGATGAAAGCGAGCCCGTAGAGGGCGGCCACCACGAACAGGAGGAACCTGTAGCCCGTGACCAGCGCCATGTATTCGAGCGCGCCGCCGATCATGGCCCCGAGCAGGTTTGCGCCGAAGGCGGCGGTCGATGACCCCGCGGAGCGAAAGCGCTGGCTGAAGATTAGGTTCGCGAGGAAGATCGGCGTGAACGCAAGTGCGACCGCCGCGATGAAGCGGGGAACGGGCGAAAGCGAAAGCAACGACGACTGCGGAACCGCCCATGCCACCCCGAGCGCAGCTGCCAGCGCGACGTAGAGGAAAGCGGGCCGCGGAAGCCGGAAGCGGCTCGCGACCTCGATCGCCGCAAGCACGCTCAGCAGGATCCCGGCGAACACGAGCGAGTTGACGAACCAGGTGGTCCCGAACAGGAGCGCGAACTGGACCACGTTCTTCGTCTCGAGCAGCAGGAAGGCGCCGCCCATGAACGCGAAGTCGAGGTTGGGGGCCATGCGCCTGAGCGGCCGAGCGGTGATGTAGACGACGAGCAGCGACGCGAGCGCGATCGCGGCCAGCCAGCGGAGATAAAGGGACGGGATCGTCCGGCTCGCCAGATACGGGAAAGGCCAGTCGTCGGTCGCCGGCTCGACTTTCGAGCCGTGCCAGTAGCGCGCGCAGCCGGGCGCATCACCGGTGAGCGAGTTCGTGAGGACCGCCTGCCGCCTCCCCGCGAGCCGGCTTCCGAGCTCGACGCAGGGCGGGGCGCCATAGACGGACTTGAGCGTCCCCGCATAGCGGTCGAGCAGGAACGGTTGGTAGTAGTTGTACATGACGAACGTGCCCCCGGGTTTGAGGTGAGCACGGGCGGACCGCATGGCCTCGGTGGTGAACAGATAGTTCTCCAGTCGCAGGGCCGACTGGCCGTTGAGCAAGGTGAGCGAGTCGGGCAGCGCGAACATGATCAAGTCGTAGTGAGCGTCCGTCCGGTTCAGGAATGCGCGCCCGTCGTCTATGTGGACGCTCACACGCGGGTCTTCGTAGGGCCGGTTGCGGTGGTAGAGACGGCCGAGATGTTGAAGCTGTGGATCGATCTCCACCGCGTCGATGTGCTGCACACCCTGGGAGAGCGCGACCGCGACGTCGTTGCCGGTGCCGGCGCCGACGAGTAGGACGTTGTGCAATCTGCGCCGGTCCACGTGCCTGTAGGGGTAGAAGTAGAACGGCTCGAGCCTCTTCAATGTCGGTAGCGGGTACGCCGCTTGATGAGGGGTGTTGTTGACCGACACCTGCAACGAGTTGTCGAAGGCTCGCGGCGTCGCGGTGATCTTGTAGTACGGCGACCAGTACTCGTGCGAAGTCATCGATTCGTTGGCGAGGAGCACGCAAACGGTGGCGAGCGCGGCCAAGTGCCACAAGCGGATCGATCTTCCCAGGAGAACTGCGAACACAACCGCGACGATCGTCCCCCAGGCGATCGGGGGAAGCTGCGCGAAGGCCAGCACCGAGAAGACGACGATGCCCGCGATGCTGCCGAGAATGTCGAGCCGGTACGCGTCGAGCGGCCGGAAGAGCCGAAAAGTTCGCGCGACCGTGTGGGCGATGCCGCCCATCACCACCACCGTGAGCGCGAAGATCACGCCGAGGCTCAGCCATTGCGGCAGCGGCTTGAGACCCAGCGCCGCCGACAGCTGATGGGCTCCGGAGAGCTTCACCAGCTCGACCGGAAACGCGAGCACGAACGCGACCAGCGCCGCCAACCCGAGCGCCGCGAAGCCCAGAAAGTTCCGCGGTGAGCTCGCGCGCAGGAAGCCGGCGCCGATGCCGAGGAAGCTCGCCAGCAGGACGAAGTTCGTCAAGTAGGCGAGATAGATGTTGTTGGCGGCCGTCCAGCGGATCAGGGCGAGCTCGACGAACAACATCAGGAAGCTTGCGCACACCAGCCTGATCCGAGACCGGAGATCGGGGCTCTCGGCAGGTGCATCCGGAGGAAGCGGCGCTCCGGACGTTTTTTCCAGAAGGGGACGGCGGTCGGGCAGAAACCACGACCGGGTTGGGAGGCGCACCGCCGGAAAGCTACTGAATCAACGCCCGCTCCGCGATATCCGGCCAGCTCTCGATCGGATCCACGGAACGCACGACGTGCATTCCGGCTGCGGAATAGCGCTGAAAGGCGGCGTCCGCCTCGTCCGTGTAGTCGACGACGCCGGGCACGACGACCGGAGACGTGCAGTCTTCGAGGATGTACGTGCGCTCGGCCAGTCGTGTCCCTGCCGCCTCATCCTGCAGGAGATCATCGATCGTCCAGGCCATGCAGTGACTTTTCGCCTGGCCGGCCACGGCGACCGCGTCGAACGTGAGCAGCTTCTCGATCAGCCGCGTGTTCTTGGCTCCGAGCCGATCGCCGTCCGGTCCCTCGGTGACTTCGGGGCCGAGCATCGAATAGTGCTCGGTGAGAGGGTTGTCCCCCTTGACCTGGAAGTCGGGCTGGCTGCGGCGGGCGATGCCATGGAAGAAGATCGCCTCCTCGACAGCCGACACCAGCGCGTGCCCGATGCCGCCGAGCAGCGCGTGATAAGGCCAGATAGTGAGGTCGTACTTCCCGCCCTCCGCCAGCCGTCGCGTGTAGTGCACGAGATGCCGCTCGGCGTAGTCGGCGTCAATCCCGAGGGCCTCGGCGACAGCGGCGTTCATCCGCCAGCGGCCCGACTCGACGTCTTCGGCCGAGACCAGGGTGTAGGGCGTGGGGTGATTGCCGTTCTCGTCGACCAGGCAGATCGCGTGGAACACCTGCATCGCGTGGTGGGTGTCGAGGCTCGGAAAGACCTGAGTAATCGCGCCGAGGTTGCGATAGACGAACTCACAGAGACGGCGGTTGTCATCGACCGCCCCCGTACCCGAGCGGCCCGCGACGAAGAGCTCGAAGTCCGGGATGCAGAAGGTGTTCTGCACGTCCACGGCGAGCAGGCAGAAGCGAAAGGGATCCTGTGTCGCCGGCCCTAGACGGTGCTCGGCGGCCCACGCCTCCGCCTCGCGGGCGCGGGCCTCGTATGGAACGCGCCAGACCTTCCCCACCTGGCTCGGCTCGAAGTGCGCGGGGAGCGGGAGCTCACGCATCAGCCTCCTATCTTGCCGGTTTCTTCGGCGCGGCTCGCGGAGGGCTATTGCCCTCCGGCGATGGTTGCTGGCTCAATACTTGAGGGATCATGATTAGTCGCTACAATTAGTTGCGTACTCAAGTAAGGCGGCGCTATCCCATTCGGAGGTCATAAATGAGCACCACCACAGAGACACGACAGAGTCTGCCCACCGGGACCTGGAACCTGGACCCTGTGCATTCTCAGGTCGGCTTCGCCGTCGAATACGTCGTGGGCACCTTCCGAGGCAGCTTCTCCCCCGTCGCTGCGCAGCTCGAGGTCAGCGAGGACGGGGCAGCACGCCTGACGGGATCGGCGCCGGTCACCGGCGTCAAGGTCCAGGACGAGAACCTGAGCGCCCACCTTCAGTCGCCCGAGTTCTTTGATGCCGAGCGAACGCCCGACATCACGTTCGACTCGACGTCGGTCCACAGGTCGGGCGACGAGATCACGATCGCGGGCGACCTCACGATCAAGGGCATCACTCTTCCGATCGAGGCTCGCGGCACGATCACCGATCCTGCCGACGACGCGTTCGGCGGAGTGCGCTTCGGGCTCAAGCTGGAGACGACGATCGACCGCACGCAGTTCGGGCTCAACTGGAACAACCCGCTGCCGAACGGCAGGCCGTCGCTCGCCAACGAGGTCCGGCTGACGACGGAGCTCTACCTGGTGAAGGCGTAGGCAAGCGATGAAGATCCTCGCGATTTCGGGCAGCCTCCGCGGCGACTCGCACAACACCAAGCTGCTGCACGCGGCCGGAGAACTCTTGCCGCCGAAGGTTGAGCTCGAGCTTTGGGACGGCTTGAAGGCCGTGCCGCCCTACGACGAGGACGACGACACGGACCCGGCGCCGGCGGCGGTTGCGCGATTGCGCGCTGCGATCGCCGGCGCCGAAGCGGTCCTGATTGCGACACCGGAATACAACTCGTCGATCCCGGGCCAGCTCAAGAACGCGATCGACTGGGCATCGCGACCGATCGCCACAAACGTTCTCCGCAACAAGCCGGTGGCCGTTATCGGGGCGAGTACCGGAGCGTTCGGCGCGGTCTGGTCGCAGGCCGAGCTGCGCAAAGTGCTGGCCGCGACCGGCGCCCGCGTGGTCGAAGCCGAGGTCGCGGTCGGGCACGCCCACGATCGCTTCGACGAGGAAGGCAGGCTTACGGACGAGGACCTGCGGGACCAGCTTCGGGAGTCAGTCGAGCTTCTTGTCACAGAGACCGTGACGCCACTCGCCGCCGCGGCTTAGAGCCTCTAACGAAATGCCCGGCGTGCCTGAGGCGCCGAAATCGAGTCGTCCGAGGACGCAGAGAGCCCGCATACCCAAGCGGTATGTGGACTACCTCGGACACAGAGGATGTCCCAACCGTGGTGGAACTTAAGGTGGCCCACCGCTGATTGATCAGGCAGCGATCGGGAAGTCTGTCACCTCCTCTCCGTCGAGTTGTCGGGCGTGACGGCGCAG
>JACXTT010013737.1_pt1 | contig 10647 bp, 11 predicted proteins | sample 9270951 | NCBI WGS metagenome assembly JACXTT01 (sample SAMN15532306, study PRJNA645909) | rock metagenome | isolation source: weathered quartz diorite | place: Puerto Rico | collected 2017-06-21
GGGCTTGAGGCGGGCCAGGCCCATAGACTGTTCTCCGACACCGTGAACAGGCCGATTCCCAGCCACCCGAGGAAGCTCGGTCTCAGGGTGTGCCAATCCAATCTGTGCAGCGAAATCATGCTGCGCACGGGCCTTGATCATAACGGCCGCGAGCGCACCGCGGTTTGCTGCCTCTCCTCGCTCAATGCCGAAACCTTTCTTGAGTGGGAAAAGGAGCCCCAATTCCTAGAAGACGTGTTCCGCTTCCTCGACAACGTCCTGCAGGATTTCATCGAGCGCGCCCCGCCGGAGATGGAGCGTGCAATCTATGCAGCGATGCGTGAGCGTTCGGTGGGACTTGGCCTCATGGGCTTCCACTCCCTCCTACAGAAGCAGAACGTGTCGATGGAATCGGCAATGGCCAAGGTCTGGAACAACAAGATCTTTCGCCACATTCGTCGCGGCGCCGATGCAGCCAGTGTGAAGCTCGCCCAAGAGCGCGGCGCTTGCCCCGACGCGGCCGAGAATGGCGTGATGGCGCGGTTCTCGCACAAATTGGCGATTGCGCCGACGGCGTCGATCTCGATCATCTGCGGCGGCGCCTCCGCGGGCGTCGAACCGATCCCGGCCAACATCTACACCCACAAGACGCTTTCCGGCTCGTTTGCGGTCAAGAACCCCTATCTCGAGCAATTGCTCGTTCAAAAGGGATTGAACACCGAGACGGTGTGGTCGTCGATCCTGAAGAACGAAGGCTCGGTGCAGCACCTCGAGTTCTTGAGCGACGAGGAAAAGGCTGTGTTCAAGACCGCCTTCGAAATCGATCAGCGCTGGATCGTCGAGCTGGCGGCCGACCGCACGCCCCTCATCTGTCAATCGCAATCGCTCAACATCTTCCTGCCGGGCGACGTCGACAAATGGGACCTGCACATGCTTCACTGGATGGCGTGGGAGCGCGGCGTGAAGAGCTTGTATTATTGCCGCTCGAAATCGGTGCAGCGCGCGGGCTTTGCCGGCGATGAAGGCAAGGCCGAAACCGGCGAACGGGTCGAAACGCCGGCCCAGCGCACCGATTATGAAGAATGCCTCGCCTGCCAGTAGCACGCTTGGGTTGGACGCCAAGGTTGGCCCATGGTTGGCCCATGGTTGGCCCATGGTTGGCCCATGGTTGGAGTGTGCGGCGCGGGGATTTTTCCGCGCTGCAGCTTTTTGCAGCGACCGGAAGCGTGCTTGACCACAAACGCTGAGCGAGCGCATCCAAGGGCTCATGCGCGCGTGGCTTGCCGCCGTCTTTCTCGTCTTCGCTTCACCTGCCGCGGCGCAGACGCTCGCGCAGCAAATTGAGCGGGCGCCGCTTGGCGACACTCGCGCGATCGATGCGTGGCTTACGACCCATCCGCGTGCGTCTGCGAGCGATCGCGCCAATGCGTACGCCATGTTATGCGAAATCGAGGGGCGCGCCGGGCGCTATCGTGCTGCAGCCCAGGCCTGCGGACGAACGATCGATTTACGGGGCCGATGGGCCGATGACAGTTCGCGCCAGGCGCGCGATCTTTGGCGCACGCTTGAGGACGCCCCGCCAATCGCCGTTCGCGGCGCAGCCGACGCCGCCCTCAGCTATGGCTGGAGCGGCATGGCGCAAGCGCCCGTCGAGGCCGGCGGCTCGAGCGGATCGTGGGGCCTCGACACCGGCGCGGAAATCACCACGCTGAGCGCGAGCGATGCGGCGCGCCACCGCGTGCGCATGCTCAACGCGCCGCTCAACGTTCAGGGCAGCACGCCAGGCGCCGCCGCCGGCCAGCTTGGCATGATCGATCACTTGCAGATCGGCGGGTCGCGGGTCGACAACGTGCCTGTCCTCGTATTGCCCGACAGCGCGCTCACATTTGGGGCATACAAGGTCCCGCCCCTACTCGGCGCACCGGTGCTTTATGCGTTTGGGCGCATCGAGTTCGACGAACACGCCCGCCGGCTTCGCCTTGGGCCAGGCCAACCAGCGCCGCTGCCTGGGCGCTTGAGCTGGAACGCATCGGGCGTCGTCATCGAGCTTGGCTTGGCGCGCGGGCGCCTTGCCGCTCTTTTGGATACGGGCGCCAATGCAAGCGAACTCAATCTTTCCACACGCGCGCTTCTCACCGCTCTGCAACGTTCGCGCTTAACGCTTTCCTTAGGCCGGTTAGCGGGCGTTAGCGGAGAAATCGAGCGACGGCGCTGGCGTTCGCCGCCGCTCGACATCGCGCTTGGCGGCGGCATTTGCCATGCGGACAGCATGGAATTCGGGTCGGAGATGGGCGGCGCGCAAGGCCGCGTCGGCATCGACCTGGTGAAATCCTGCGTCAATTTCGTGTTTGACGTCACCACGATGACGTTTGGCGCGCGCGGCTCATAAAGTCTTCCCAAACCTGGCGCTCACAAGCGCGTGAGCCGCGCGCCCGCGGTGACGCAGCGCATCCGCAAGGCTTCCTACATTCATCCCGCGTACAGCTAGTCGCGAGGGCCGTCAGAAAGAGGGCCGCCAGAGAGCACGAGCCATGAAGCCATTTCGTCTCACCAGTGTGATCGCGTGTCTTGCGATGGCCACGGTTGTGACGGCGGCTGGAGCAGGATCAACAGATGTTGCTCAGGCGTTAAGCGGAGTTTCGGCGCCGCATGTCGAAATCAGCAATATCGAAGGGGTGCCGGCCGGGGCATTACCGCAACTCGGTCGATGCAAGCTCTGGTACGATGAACTGCCGGTCGGACGTCAGGCGGCGCAAATGGATTGCGAGCATGCCCAATGGCTCGCGCGCACGTGGGGCGGCCGCGTCATCGATCACGATCACGAACGCGCGCGTTACGAAGGGCGCAACGATTTCAGCGGTGTGCCGGTCAGCGCATTGCCGCGCCGCGGCTTCTGCCGCGCTTGGCTTGACGGCGTGGCCGTTGACGCCCAGCCGGGGGAAAGCGACTGCCGCGTGGCGCGGCAGATCGCCGACCGCGCGCATGGGCGTGTGATCTTCATGCCGCTCTAGGAGCGCATGGCTGCGAATATGGCTTGATGATCGTGCAGAATGCGCTCGGTCGTATCCGGATCGGGATCGAGCGACCAATTGCCGTGTTGAAACGTGCCGCCAAGCACAATGCCGTCGCGACGGCCGAACATGTAATCGTTGTCGTGGAGGATGTTGTAATCGATCTCCGGCTGCGGTTCGAGAATGACGAGCTGGCCGCGCACCGGTTCGATCGTGGAATCGTTGAATAAGCGGCCTGCGCCAAGACCGGTGCAGTTGAAGATCGTGGTCTCGGGCAGCGATTGGACTTCGGCGATGTCGTGGAATTCGCGCACGACGATCTCGCCGCCGGCCTCGCGCACATCCCCTTCCATGCGCCGCAGATAGAGCGGCGTCTCGATCATCATCGTGTCGAAGCGGCGCACATAACGCGAGCCGAACGGATGCTCGCCGGGAGGAAGATCCTGCTCATTGACCACGAGCGAACGCATCGGACTATCCTCTGGAGCAGGATAGCGTCTGATCGGTGTGTCGCTCAGATCGTAATTGGCCTCCCAAGAGACGCCGTAGGCGTCGCCGACGAAAGTCTGGTAGCGGCGGAAGGCGAAGCGCGCGGCGGCGTAATATTGTTCGAGGAATTGTGGCGTGGCTTCAGGCGTGTGGAAGACGCTCGTCGGCCACCATTGGGCGCCGGCGACGTTCGACGTCGTGTTCGGCGGCAAGTCGCGCGCATAGATGCGCACGTGCGCGCCACGGTCCTGCAGCAGACGCGCCGTCGCCATGCCGACGGCGCCGCAGCCAAGCACGGCGCAATCGGGTTTGCTTGCGTCATAGCCTAGATCTGCGGCGAGCTTGGCGGTTCCCCACGACAACGTAATGCCGCCGCCGCCGTGGCCCTAATTGGGGACGGGGGTTTTGGCGCCCAGTGCTTGGCGCTCGACGCGGAAGCCGGCGGCGCGGAACGGCCGCAATCCAACGTCCACTCGGATAATGCGTTCGGGCGCGACGCGAACTTTGGCCAAGCGCAAGCGTGAGGGATGCAGCAGGGCTTGCGCGGTGGCGCACGACGACGCCAACGCCCCCATGCCGAGCGCGCAGAATGTGCGGCGTCTATGGTTCAATCGTCCCTCCCGCGCCACGCATCAGAATGGGGTTCAGTGCGAAGTCAATGCCGCCTTGCCCATCGCGCGATTTTCGCTCATGTCACGGCCATGCACGCCCACGCGCATTCGCAACCCCATGGGCACGGTCGCCACGCCCGCCACAGCGAACCAGACGACAAACGTTATACCATCGCCATTGCGCTAAACCTGGCCTTCGTCGCCGTCGAGGCCGCAGCGGCCGTGTATGCGAACTCGACAGCTCTCTTCTCCGACGCCGCGCACAATCTTTCGGACGTGCTGGGGCTGGTTCTGGCGGGCGGCGCGGCCTGGCTGGCGCGACAGACGCCCAGTGAGCAGCGCACCTACGGCTATTCGAAAGCAACGGTGCTTGCAGCGCTCGCAAACGCGCTGGTGCTCGTGGCGGCGAGCGGGGGAATACTGTGGGAAGCGATTTTGCGCCTGCTTCATCCAGAAACGACGCAGCCGCTCTTCATGATGGTGACGGCGGCGTTGGGCGTCATCGTCAACGGCGCGACCGCAGTGCTCTTTGTGTCGGGAAACAAGGAGGACGTGAACGTGCGCGGCGCGTTCCTGCACATGATGGGCGATGCAGGCGTGTCGGCGGCGGTCATCGTAGCAGGCGCAGTGATTTGGCTGAGCGGGTGGCGTTGGGTCGACCCCACGATCTCGATTGCAGTCGTTTTGCTCATCTTGTGGACGACGTGGGGCCTACTCACCGAATCTCTCGATCTCGCCTTGGATGCGGCGCCCGCGCACATCGATGTCGCAGCCGTGCGGCGATATCTGGCGGAGCAACCGGGTGTGAACGCGGTGCACGACCTTCATGTGTGGGCGATGGGCGCAACGCGGCCGGCGCTGACAGCGCACCTGGTGCGGCCCGAAGGCGGCGACGATGTGTTCTTGGCCGCACTTGCTGAAGGGATTTCGCAGCGCTTCGGCATCGGCCATGTGACGCTTCAGATCGAGCGCGCGCAACGCGACGATTGCGTCGACTGTTAGCCTTCTTCCGCCCAGCTCTTCAGGATCTGATGAGCGATCGCGAACGCCGGCGGAGCGAAGCAATCCGCGTGTTTGCCGGCGATAAGTTGGCGCGCCTCTTCGCGGCTGAACCAGCGCGCTGTTTCGAGCTCATGACCATCTATCGTGATGTCCTCGTTCTCGACGACAGCGACGGCGCCGATCATCAGCGAGTGCGGAAACGGCCACGGTTGCGTCGAGTGCAGGCGCACTTCGCGCACGCGCAACCCCGCTTCCTCCAACGTTTCGCGTGCGACCGCCTCTTCGATGGCTTCGCCCGGCTCGATAAAACCGGCGAGCGCGGAATGCATGCCGCGCGGCCAGCTCCTCTGACGACCGAGAAGAACGCGCTCGCCGAACGTTGGCGCCATGATCACGACGGGATCGAAGCGTGGGAAGTGTTCGGCCTTGCACGCCAGGCATTCGCGCTTCCATCCGGCTTCGACGATTAGGCTGCGCTCGCCGCAATTGGCGCAGAAGCGATGACGCGCGTGCCACTCGAAAATCGATTTGGCGCACCCCAGAATAGCGACATCATCGCGCGCAAGACGGGGGCCAAGGGCGCGAAGATCATCGAAGCGGCCAATGTCTGCGAGTTGAGATGGGTCGCTGATTTCGACGGCGAAGTGCGCCGCGTCCTCGGTATCGACGCCTAGAAACAAGAGCGGCGCATCTGCTGTGGCGACGCTCGCGAGCGCATGGCCGCCGAGCCAACCTGCGGTCACGATGCGGTCCGCCTCAGTGACGAACGGCCGGCGCTCGAAGAACGGGACGACGCGCGAGCGATCGGCCTTCAGCGCATCGGAGAGCCAGGCCGCGTCGCGGCGACGATGCGCGGCGCGGTCCAGCGGCGAACGCGCAAAGGCGTTGGGATTGTGCGGGAGGAGCATGACGGTTCGGCTGTCAGGTATGAGGCGCCAGCGCGCAATGTAAATGACGCCTGGCGCCTCACCCTCTTGCCTAATGCGGCTTCCTGAACCGCATGACGAATTGGTCGGTGTGGCCGCGAATGTCGGCGTCGAATACGCGTTCAGTGCGACTGTCGGCAGGATTGCGCAGCACCTGGCTTTCCGCTTCGAACACGAAACCTGCAGCCTCCACCTCACGGCGCACCAGCGCCTGATCGATGCGATGCACCTCGTCGGTGCGCGCCGGATCGAAGCCGGCGACAGCGGAATGATCGACGATGACGAGTTCGCCGCCGGGCTTCAGATTCCGGTAGAGCATGCGATTGATCGCCGGCACATCGAGGTTGAGCTGCGGCAGATGGAAGTCGTGATAGATTTGGGAAATGAAGATCGTGTCGAGCGGCTCGGGCGTGCTCCAGTTCTGATAGCCGTCTTGGACGACCGTCACGTTTGGATATTGCGGCGCGACCGCCAGAATGGCCCGCGGACGATCGGGCGCCGCGTTTGGGCGGTCGATGCCGTAGACGTGGCCCTGCGGGCCTACGGCCACAGCGAAGAGACGTGTGTAATAGCCCCCGCCCGGACCGACATCGGCGATGCTTTGACCGGCGGCCACGTTGGCGAAGGCAAGAATGTCGGCGGGATGGCGGAATTGGTCGCGCGCCGTGTCGGCGTCGGGACGGCGCCTATCGCCGAGCGCTGCTGCAATGGCGGAGGCGGGGGAAGCGCTGCTCGTGTGCGTGGTCGGCGCGAGGCCAAGCGGCGGGATGGCGCCGCCAGCGCAGGCCGCTAAGGCCAAAGCCCCCACTACGCTTGCGAAAATTGCGCGCATGATGTCCCTCCTGGTTGGCGGCCATGTAACGCCTTAGAGCGGCTTTGTCTTTGGTTTCCGCGTGAGGATGCGCGCATTTTGCTAAACTCACGGGCGATGATTCCGGTGACGCCGATTCTGGCGCTTGACGAGCGCGACATTGAAGAGCGCTTCGTGCGAGCCGCGGGCCCCGGCGGGCAGAACGTCAACAAGGTCTCAACCGCCGTCGAGCTGCGATTTCAGATGGATGGCTTTTCGGCGCTGCCGCCTGATGTGAAGGCGAGGCTTGCGGGATTGGCCGGACGGCGGCTTACGCTCGAGCGCGTGATCGTGATCCGCTCTGACAGCCATCGCACGCAGGAGCGCAATCGCGCCGAAGCGCTGGCGCGCTTGGTGGACCTGGTGGAACGCGCGACCCATCGCCCCAAGCCGCGACATCGGACGAAAGTACCGCGCGCGGAGAAACACAAGCGCCTCGAACACAAGGCAAGGCGCGGCGACATCAAGGCGGGACGCGCACGGCCAAAGCACGAGGATTAGCCGCTCGGCATTTCCGAGCCGCCCCTCGCTAAAGCATCTGGAGCGAGCCGATGCATCTCCAGCACGAGCTGTGGCGATAAAAGCGGACTTCGCTCTCCTCCGCTCCTCCGTGATCCTTGTCTAGGTGGTTGGCTTTCTAAAGCGCATGAAGAACTGATCGGTGTGGCCGCGAATAGCAGGATCGAAGATGTTTGCGGTGCGTGGGTCTTGAGGATTGCGCAAGATCTGCGAGTCGCCGTCATAGACGAAGCCAACCGACTCCACCTCGTGGCGCACGACATTCTGGTCAATGCGGTGCAGCGGATGCGCTTGATCGACGGCCGAGCCCGCAATAGCCGAGTGATCGATGACGATATAAAGACCGCCCGGACGTAGAGCTGCGAATGCGGCGCGATCCATGCCGACGGTGTCGCCCATGTTGTACGACGCAATTTTTAGATCGTGATAATTGCGCGCAGTGAAGACGAGATCGACGGGCTGAGAGAATGTGAACGCATCGTAGTCGGCGTGGACGGTGGTGACGTTGCCCATGTCTTCGGCGACGGGGTGTTCGTACTGGCTCGGATGCAAGCGGACGACGGTGTAGACGTGGCCTTGGCGGCCGACGGCGAGCGAAAGGAGCCGCGTAAAATAGCCCTCGCCCGGCAGCAATTCGCCGATCTTCTGGCCTGGCGCCACGCCCGAAAGCGCAAGCGTCTCGGCCGGGTGGCGCGTGGCGTCCTGCGCGCGATCGGCGTCTGGGCGACGCGTGCTGGCGATGGCCGCAACGATATAGGGCGCACTTGGCGAGACCTCGGAGCTGATGTCGCGCGTAGCTTCAGCCGTCGTCGTTGCTGTCGCGCTGGCCGTGGTTGCGCCGGAGCTTGGCGCCGGCGCCGGCTGGCAGGCTGCGAGTCCGGCGACGCATGCTGCGAATAGAAGCTTTCTCATGTGCGATCCCTCCGCGCTTCTCATAAGCGCGCCGCCTCGACGCGTCTGCCGGGATTGCGACGAAACGCGCGCAAATTTTTATGAAGAACGTCGGATAGCGCTCAAAGACCTCGGCCGCGCTTCGAGCTCGGTGCGGGCGGCATCAGCTCGAGCTGTTCGGGCGGCGCGAGCGGACGCGGCGCCACCTCGATCTGGGGCGGCGGAGCAATATCGATACCGGCATCGCCTGCGCCAAGCTCCTTGAACTTGCGCGCTTGCGGCAGGACACGGCTTTCGACAGAGCCGACAAGTTCGTTGTAGCTCTTTGTCGATCTTTCGATGGCGTCGCCGACCTTGGCGATTTTGTCGGCCATGATCGCCATGCGCCGATAGAGTTCGCGCCCCAGCTCGGCGATTTCTTGGGCGTTCTTGGCGCTCTGCTCCTGGCGCCAGCCGTAGGCGACGGATTTGGCCAGCGCGACCATCGTCGACGGCGTGGTGATGATCACTTTTGCTGCAAAAGCGTCGTCAAACAGGCTCTGATCGCGCTCGGCGGCGGCGGCAAGGAAGTTTTCACCGGGAACGAAGAGCACCACGAAGTCGGCCGTCGCCGGCACATATTTCCAATAATCCTTCGAGGACAAGTTCCTCACGTGAGCGCGCAATTCCTGGGCGTGCTTCTTCAACGAGGCTTCGCGTGCGGTCTCGTCGCTTGCGTCCATCGCATCGAGGTAACCGGAAAGCGCGACTTTAGAGTCGACGACGATGCAGCGGCCGCCGGGCAGATTAATCACAACGTCAGGTCTGAGGCGCCCGCCTTCACCATCGCTGGTGGTCAGTTGTTCAATAAAGTCGACGTTCGGCGCAAGACCTGAGAGCTCGAGCACATTGCGCAGCGTCTGTTCGCCCCAGCGCCCGCGCACCTTGGGCGAAGCGCGCAGCGTATTGAGCAATTGACTGGTGGTCTTGTTGGTCGAGCCCACGGCCTCAACAACCTGGCGCACCTGTTCGCTGATGATCGATTTGTCCTGCAGGCGCGCTCTATCGAGCGCTTCGACCGAGGTCGCGAGTTTGGCCAATTGCTCCTGGGCCGGCGCCAACACTTCCTTGACCCCGCCTTGAGCCGCCTGCTTGTGCCTTTCAAAGGTTTCGTTAGCGAGCGCCATGAAGCTTTGTTGCGTCGCCTGCAGCGCTTTGGCGGCGATCTCGGCAAAGCGCGCTTCTTCCGATTGGGCGCGCTCGGCGCGCAGCGCTTGCGCTGCGGCGAGATCGGCGGCGAGGCGGACGTTCTCCTGACGAAGCGCGGCGAGGTCCGCAACAGCGCGGTCGCGCTCTGCGCGGATTGGGTCGACGCCGGCGGAGCGGTAGGCGAACCAGGCAGCCGCGCCGATAGCCCCTAGCGCCAGCACGAGCAAAAGCGATTCGGTCATTGCGCCAGCGTAGCAAATCCACGCCTGAAGGCGTAAATGACGGCCATGAATCCGTTCAACGACCTCATCTATGTCGGCCTTGCGGTTGTTTTCCTGATCCTTTGCTTTGGGATCTACACGCTTTTCCGCGGCGGCGATTTTGGCCGCTCCTGGTCGAATAAAGCGATGCGAGCGCGCGTGGTGGCGCAATTCATCGTCATCTTAATTCTTGTGGCGGCAATGTGGTGGAGCCAAACCCACCATGGTTAGGCTCGACAAGATCGTCACCAAGGCGGGCGATGGCGGCAAGACGCGCCTGGCGACAGGCGAACCGGTGTCAAAAGCCAATTTGCGCGTGGCCGCCTACGGCGCCGTTGATGAGGCCAATTCCGCCATCGGCGTCGCTCGATTGCACATGACCGCCGATCCAACGCTCGATCCGATGCTCGATCGCATTCAAAACGATCTCTTCGATCTCGGCGCCGACCTCGCAACGCCGGATTCACCGGATCTGAAATTCGAAGCTCTCCGGATCCAACGGAGTCAAGTCGAGCGGCTCGAGGGCGAAATCGGCGCGCTCCTCGCGGATGTGACAGAACTCACTTCGTTCATCCTGCCCGGTGGGACGCCGACGGCGGCGCATCTGCATGTCGCGCGTGCGGCGATGCGGCGGGCGGAGCGAGAGATCGTTGCGCTCGCGGATATCGAGCCGGTCTCGCCGGAGGCGGTCAAATACGCCAACCGCCTTTCGGACCTATTATTCGTTGCAGCGCGCTGGGCCAATGATCGCGGCCGTGCGGACCTGCTTTGGAAGCCCGGCGCGACCCGATGATGCGCGGCGTCATTCATCACATCGACCTGACTGTAAGGGACGCGAAGGCCTCGCTCGCCTTCTACGAAAGCGTTCTCGGCTTCGTGGGCTACCCCCTAAAAGGCCAAACGGAGTCCGGTTCCGACTTC
>JACXTT010013738.1_pt1 | contig 10647 bp, 10 predicted proteins | sample 9270951 | NCBI WGS metagenome assembly JACXTT01 (sample SAMN15532306, study PRJNA645909) | rock metagenome | isolation source: weathered quartz diorite | place: Puerto Rico | collected 2017-06-21
GCTCCACCAAGGCACACGTCTTCGCAGGCATCCGCACTCCTTCCGTCCCCGGGCCAACTGTGAATCCCCAAGACTCCTAACTCCCTCTGTATACAGGAATTGAAGCGCGTTTGCCGTGGTTGCCGGGGGGGCGGTATTTGGTGAGGTATTCTCTAGTGCCGAGGTGTATGACCCCCTGACCGAGCATTGGACATTTACTGGCAGCCTGAGCATAAGCCGGTATGCTGACGTGCCCATCCTCCTTGATGACGGCAGAGTGCTCGTGGCGGGTGGCGGAGACGGGACGTTATCGAGCGCAGAAATTTATACTCCCGGCCTCGGGACGTGGGCGCCCACCGGCAGTATGAACGTAGCACGCAGTAATCATACTGCGACGTTGCTGCCGAATGAGAAGGTCCTCGTGACGGGCGGTTATGCCAATGTTGGCGGAGTCAACGTACATAACAGCGCGGAGCTTTACGACAATGTTGCTGTGGTGGGAGGTGCGGTCACCGGCTTCCAGCCGCGCCGAGTCCAGTGTACCAACCGCACGACCGGGCAAACGATCGTGATCGCCCATATGGCAGACGGCGTCACGTCCTGGGACTGTGCGGCTGCTGGCTTGGTGGTCCATCCCGGGGACCGCATCCATCTCGAAGTCAATGGCCGCGGGGAGTAGGAGCGCTAGGGGTGAGAAGCTCGAAAAGGAAGGCGCTCCTCCAGGCGGAACGAGGAAGAAGAAGCATGGCGCGCGCAGCAGCAGGTAGCGATGGCTAACGGGGCCATGACCCGCAGCGCCCATCAGCTATGGGTCACATATACAGGAACGCCCTCGCCGCTACTGCCCGCGGAACTACGAGAGTCCGCGAACCGAGCGGGCGAGGGCGCCCGTGGCGCCTAATTAGTCAATCTGAATCAGCACGAAACCGGCGGTATCTTTCTCCATGCTAGCGTCGCTGGTCGGTATGGGTGTCAAATCAAACGTGCCGTTGCGGGGGTCAGGGAATGCTCCATTCAGGCCCTCGTAAATGACTGATCCAGTGGCTATGGCATCGCGCTGATTGCCCTTAAAGTGCGCGTTGTACTTGAACCCGCCTTCCTGGAAATGGGTGTGGGAGGTGTTCTTGTGCAGGTCGCTGGTCGCCGTGAAGGTCATGTCGACCGTCATGGGGTAGAGCGCTCCCACGCCTTCATTGAAGAAGTCCATCGTTCCCACGACGTGGGCTTGGTTGAGTTGGGGGTCAACGTCAAACGTGAATTGCTCGGTTTCACCGACGCCAGACAGCAGCACCGTTGACCCGTCCGCGGTGGCCTTGAGGACCGAAACAGCGAGGGAAGGCGTGGGCGTGTTTGATGGGTTCGGGCCACGAGTGCTGTTTTCTCCGCCATTGACTTGCACGCTTACAAGGTTTCCATCGCTATCAGTGTACTGCCACACTCCCCAAAAGACGCGCTGCGAAAAATTTGTTAGTTCCAATACCCCGGCTTGTGCCGCCATCGGCGCCAGCAGCAGCGCCATTGCCAGTCCTGCGAGCCATACGGTTCTTCGCATCCTTGAGTCCCCCCTTTGGTGTGAATGCCCTTCGCTCTTAATTACATAAAATTTTGTTAGAGGTCTATCTTTCCTTCCGGCTTCTTCTCTCGCCACGCATTCCAGGCCGGTATTCCCTCTTTGAGTAGGTCAACTAGTTCCTCATTTGCCATACGCGCACCCCACCGGTCGAGTGCACAGGGATGGCGGTCTTCGCGAGGGGGGAGCGAGGGCATTCGCTGCCCGCGCTTCACGCTCCCCCGACCACAGGCGATCGTCTCCCACATCCTCCCTTGGACCCTCGGTGTCTCACGCCTATTGATGCAACAAGACCGACACGTCGGCGGAGTAGTAGTTGGCGGTGACCACATCGAGCCGCCCATCCCCATTGACATCCGCTACTGCCACGGAGATTGGATAGTTTCCCCCCACAAAGCGTTGCTCAGCCTGGAACGTCCCACCCCCGGCACCCAGCACGACCGATACGGTGCTGGATCCACTGTTGGCCGTGACCACATCGAACCGCCCATCCCCATTGACGTCCGCCACCGCCACGGAACGTGGAGTAAATCCCACCGCAAAGCGTTGCTCAGCCTGGAACGTCCCATCTCCGTTGCCGAGCACGACTGACACGTCGCTGGAGAAGTAGTTGGCCGTGACCACATCGAGCCGCCCATCGCCGTTCACGTCCGCCACCGCCACGGAGATTGGACCGCCTCCCATCCCATAGAATTGCGGGGCCTGGAACGTCCCATCCCCGTTGCCGAGCAAGACCGACACCTCGTCATAGCCAAAGACATCTGTGACCACATCGAACCTCCCATCGCCATTGACGTCCCCCACCGCCACGGATTGTGGATAGGATCCCACCGCAAAGCGTTGCGGAGCCTGGAACGTCCCATTCCCGTTGCCGAGTAAGACCGACACGTCGTTGGAGCCGGCGTTGGCCGTGAGCACATCGAGCCACCCATCGCCATTGACGTCCGCCACCGCCACGGAGCGTGGATCGGATCCCACCGCAAAGCGTTGCGGAGCCTGGAACGTCCCATCCCCGTTGCCGAGCAAGACCGCCCTATCGGTGACTACATCGAGCCACCCATCGCCATTGACGTCCGCCACCGCCACGGAGCTTCCTCCCCCCGCAAAGCGTTTCCGGGCCCGGAACGCGCCCTTACCGTTGCCGAGCAAGACCGACACGCCGGTGTATAAGCCGGTCGTGACCACATCGAGCCGCCCATCCCCGTTCACGTCTCCCACTGCCACGGATTGTGGTTCGGGTCCCACCGCAAAGCGTTGTTGGGCCGGAAACGTCCCATCCCCGTTGCCGAGCACGACCGCCCCATCGGTGACTACATCGAGCCACCCATCCCCATTCACGTCCGCCACTGCCACGGAGCTTCCTCCCCCCGCAAAGAATTGCGGGGCTTGGAACGTCCCATCTCCGTTGCCGAGCACGACCGATACGGTGCCGGAGAGGTTGGCGGTGACTACATCGAGCCGCCCATCCCCATTCACGTCCGCCACTGCCACGGAGCTTCCTCCCCCCGCAAAGAATTGCGGGGCCTGGAACGTCCCATCTCCGTTGCCGAGCAAGATCGACACGCCGCCGGTGACTACATCGAGTCGCCCATCGCCGTTGACGTCCGCTACCGCCACGGAGCTTCCTCCCCCCGCAAAGCGTAACTCAGCCTGGAACGTACCATCACCGTTGCCGAGCAAGACCGATACGGTGCCGGGAAGGGTGGCGGTGACTACATCGAGCCGCCCATCCCCATTCACGTCTCCCACTGCCACGGAGAATGGACCGCCTCCCCCCGCAACGCGTAGCTCGGCCTGGAACGTCCCATCCCCGTTGCCGAGCAAGACCGACACGTCGTTGGAGCCGGAGTTGGCCGTGACCAGATCGAGCCGCCCATCCCCATTGACGTCCGCCACCGCCACGGAGAATGGAGAGTCTCCCACTGGATACTGTGGTCCAGGATAGAGAGGGGACGAGCCCAGGACGGGAACCGTGATGACGGGGGAGAACCGGCGATGCCGGCTGCCTGGGAATCTAGCCGCCACACGCAGAGACAGAGGGGTGGCGGTCGCCTCAGCGAGGGTCGTTTGGATGGTGTAGCGATGATCCCCGGCGACGGCATCCCCATTCACACCGTCGTCGTGGAGGGCGCCAAGAATCGCGAGTAAGCGGCCATTCGCGTCCACGCTCTGCAGGATCACACTGTTGGGGACGACCGACGGGTCGGCGATGACGGCGGTGACCGTCACCGGCGTCACAAAGCCCACAACCAGAGCATCGGGCGTGACCGCCGGGGCGCCGATGTTCCAGGCCAAAGCCTGCCCCGTGCTCAGGAGGCTGCCCACGGCCCCAAAGACTAAGAACCGGAGGATTGTTCGTGTTACGTGCGCGGTGCCCATAGATTGCCCTACTCCTTCCAGCGCCAGAGCGGCGCGATTCACCCTGAGAGCCGCGTGGTTCTCGTCCACCTTTGCCAACAGTGCCGCAGCGCAAAGAGGGGGATGCTGCCCAACAGGACCACCCGTGGCTCAGGTGCAAATGTAGCGTCGTCAAAGACAGGACTGCGGTAGGCGAAGAAGTGTCCACCGACCTCCCTCTCGGTAGGGCAGTGGCTCCTCATCGCAGCCCCGCTTGGACCCGTGGCCCAACACGGGGACCAGTGCCGCACTTGTCCCCGATACCGACACTGTCACGACCCACTTGGCGGTGGTCTATGGCTCCCTCCTTCTGGCTGTCGCCCCCGTGCGGTGAGGAGAGGGCTTCTCCCTGCCTCCTCTGTCCGACCTTCTTTCCTTGTCCACTCGCTACGTCTGTCGTGCGCGGTGGACGTGGCGTGCGTGCGACCAGGGAACCGTGAGGTTCGCCTACCATCGTCCTTTGCCCTTCTCGCCTCGCCGGTAACCAATTTGCCCCATAGCTTGCTCTGAGTCCTCCGTCTAGGCCATACCGGGTTGGCAGGTGCTCATCAAACAAAGTGACCTTTTCTATGGTCGGGTAAATTAAGAGGGTCCGGGGTCCGGTCTTGATTTATTTATATGGATTGTAGTCCATAGGGACGAGTCTCCCTGATCGAATGAGGCGTGTCTTAAAGGCCGCCGCTCAGGCAGAATGACAACCATGCCTGACCGTAATCACTGCGCAACAAGCCCGCCATCCACCGGCATTGCGTGCCCGGTGACAAAAGACGCTGCATCCGAGCAGAGCCAGACCACAGCCTCGGCAATCTCCTCTGGTTTGCCGGCGCGCCCGATCGGATGGGCCGCGGCCATGGCGGCAAGCACTTTGGGCTGCTGGCGAGTAATACGGTTGATCATTGGCGTTTCAATAGCGCCGGGACAGACGACATTCACCCGAATGCCTGACTTGGCGTATTCCAGGGCCGCCGTCTTGGTGAGTCCAACAACACCATGCTTACTGGCGACGTACGCGCCGCTGCCCCGTCCCCCGACCAGGCCCGCGCCCGACGCAGTATTGACAATTGCTCCTCCACCCTGCGTCAGCATCTGACGAATCTCGTACTTCATGCACAACCAAACGCCTTTGAGATTGACGGCTAACACGCGCTCCCAGTTTGCTTCTGTGTCATTCACAATAAAAGCGCCCCGCCCTTCGATGCCCGCGTTGTTATGTGCGCAGTCCAGCCGGCCGTAAGCGGCTACTGCTTGCTGCACCAGAGCTTCAACCTCTGACGCATTCGAGACATCCGCCTTCACGAAGATCGCTTCGCCGCCGGCATTTTTGATGAGTTGGACCGTCTCTTGGCCCCCCTCCATGGTCACATCGGCCGCCACGACCCTGGAGCCTTCACGCGCAAACGCAAGCGCCGTTGTTCTCCCAATTCCTGAACTTGCCCCCGTCACTAATGCGACTTTTCCAGCTAAAGTTCCTGCCACTTTTCTTGCTCCTTTCGTACTCTCGTTGTTAACGACTGGCTTGCGTCAAACGCACTGGCAGACGTTTGATGCCCGCGACCGCGTTCGACTAACGGCGGCCAGAACGAGCGCGTCAACCGATAACGCCGTCGCGGCGAAGGGATTCAATTTTTTCGGCGGAGAAGCCAAGCAGCGACATCAGAACTTCGTCGGTATCCTCACCCAGAATCGGCGCGGCGCGGCGCACGTTGCAAGGTGTCGCGCTCATACTCCATGGCACGCCGGCATGGATTCGCTTGCCCACTTCAGGATGCTCTAGTTCGACCAGGAAACCGCGTTCACGCAGATGACGGTCGAGCGCAAGGTCCTTGTTGGTCAGCGTTGGCATCGCGGCCACGCCCGCCCGCTGGAGTAGCTCGGCCGCATCCCATTGATCGCGCTCAGAAGTCCAGCGAGTGATTATCGCATCGAGTTCGTCTTCGTGTTGCTTACGGAGGATGGCCGAAGAAAAACGCGGGTCATGTGTCAATTCCGGCTGGCCGATAGCCCAACATAGCGCGCGCCACTCGGCTTCATTGCCAACTGCGATGGTAAGCCACTCTTCTTCATCACCCTTGCTCTTGTAGCAGTTGTGGGGCGCCATGTGGGAATCGCGATTGGCCGTGACCTTTGGCTCGCGCCTGTGTATTGCGTATTCCAGCCACGCCTCAGGCATCACCATTTCGAGCGCTTCCCACAGGGAAACGTCAATGTATTGCCCACGCCCGGTATGCGAACGATGAATCAGCGCGGCGATGGCGGCGAATACGGCCAGGGCTCCCGAGTTCGGATCACCATATGTGATGCCGGTCTCGCCGGGTTTGCCGGAAGTGTAACCGCTTACCGAGAACAGTCCTGATTGTGCTCCGAGCAGACCGCCGTAACTGACGAAACGGGAATACGGCCCGGTCTGCCCGTAACCTGATAGAGAGAGCATGATGATGTCCGGCTTGACTTCGCGCAGCCGCTCGTAGCCCAGCCCCATCCGGGTAATCACGCCCGGCGCGAAATTCTCTACTACCAGATCGCAATGAGGGACGAGACTCAGCGCTATGTCGACCGCGGCGGGATTGCCCAGGTCGAGCGAGATGCTGCGCTTGCCCTGATTCCATTGATTGAAGCTGCCGGCGCGATTGATGCCGGTTTTGCCGTCAGCAAACGGTGGAATAAGACGATTGATCTCGGGTTTTTTTACACTTTCGACCCGAATCACATCAGCCCCGAGATGCGCCAGCTGCAGAGTACAAAAGGGTCCCTGCCACACCCAGGAAAAATCCAGCACTCGAACCCCTTTGAGGGGCCCGTCCTTGCCGTTCGCTGCTGTGCCCCCAATCCGCTCCTGCCTCTTCCTCTCCTGCGTGGTTGGGAGACCAGCCAGGTGCGGGTGGTTTCCAGGAGCAGATCCCTTAGCCTCTGCTTCGGAGTCTGGCAGGCTGAAGCCTGCTCCGCCACGCATGAGAAACTGCCCGTTGTGTTCACCCAAACGAGGAGCTGCACGCTCCATCCGCCATCCCATATCGGAGGCCTTGAACGGGATTGAAGCAACCTCGACGCGAGGTGCTCGATCGTGCAGAGGCAACAATGTAAAAAAGTTTCGTTCGCGGAGATGTGGATCGGTAAAGATATCCGCCATCCAGTTAACCGGCGCCGCCGGAATCCGCCGCTGCTGACACGCGTGAAACAATTCGGTCACATCCCACTGCCTGACCCAGTCCTCAATCAGTAATGACAGTGCATCGGAATTGCGGCCGCGCAACAGACGATCTTTGAAAATCTCATCTCTGGCCCACTCCGGCTCTCCCATAAGCTGCACCAGCGATTGCCATTGATGCTCCTCGACGCAGGCAAGCAGGATCTTCCCGTTGCGGCACTCAAAAATCCTCCACGGTCCCAGCAGTCGACCCCCGAGGCGAGAGGTGCGCAGGCCTGCGTACGTATAGATGACGAAGCTCAGCTCGAGCATTGCGGCCAGGCATTCCTGGGCTGAGACTTCGATCACCTGCCCAGCGCCGCTCCGCATGCGATGGAACCAGGCCGCAAGGGTTGCGAACGCAGCATGGTTGGCGGCCTGAAATTCCGCCTGATGCCCGTAAAGCTTGAGCGGCGGCAAGTCTGGACGTTTCGAGCACAGGGGCGCAAGTGCGGCGACGCCGCCGGCGTGGATCATGTTCAATTCGTATGCGCGCCAATCTGACCGGGGTCCGTAATCACCGTAGGCCGAGATGCCGGTGATGATTAAGTCCGGATGGGTCGACTGAATAGCTGCACTCTCCATCCGGAGCGCCGCCCGTTCGTACGGGGGAACATTGTGAACCAGGATGTCGGTGGCCTCAAGGAGTTCATCTAACTTCGCTCGATCCGCTGGGACTCGGAGGTCAAGGCTGACACCGCTTTTGTCTGCATTGAGATAATGGAATAGACCGCTCGTGTCGGGGTCGGGGTGGTCGCCGATGAACGGGCCGCGAAAGCGGGTGCTGTCGCCCTCAGGCGGTTCGACCTTGAGCACCTGAGCGCCCAAAAGAGCCATCAGCTTCGTTGCAAACGCAGCGGCAACTCCGTCGCCGCATTCAACCACACGGACATCGTCAAGCGGCAAGCGTTTCATCGATTCCCCCGTGCTCTCGCGATAATCAAATTCTGCATTTCGGCTTTCTTATGCGCGCCGCGCAGACTCCCTCGCTCGGCTCTAAAATCGAAACTTCCTCTAGGCATCCTTCTGACGGAGTACTTTGCGGGCTTCAAGCTCCTTCACCTGTTCCTCAGAATAGCCGAGATAGTTTTGCAGAATTTCCCGATTGTGCTCGCCGAGAAACGGCGCCTCAAGTTCCAACAATTGTGGGAACTCGGAAAACCTGAGAGGAACACCGGGGATCTGCAGTTCACCAGCGATGCGATCCGTAACGGTCCTGACCGTGCGCCGTTCACGCAGATGCGGATGGTGCATCGCCTCCACCACCGAGAGCACCGGCGCAACGGGCACACGTTGCTCTTCTAAGAGGCGAATCGCTTCTTCGTCACTAGGTGTGGAAGCGAGCCATTCCTCGACCAGGTTAATCAATACGGCGCGGTTTTCAGCGCGCTTGGCATTGGTGGCAAAGCGCGGATCATCCACCAGTTCGGGCTTGCCGATTGCCCGGCACACCGCCGGCCACTGCCGATCGAGTGGCGCCATGATCACCAAATAGTGCGACTTGCCCTTGAACATCCCAAGCGGAGCGTACAGGGGATGGTGCGCGCCGATGCGTCGCGGTTTGTGCTTGCCCCCACTCATGCTGTACGCATGCACGCTCGTCTCATGGTAATGGAAGTAAGAGTCCAGCAGGCTAATATCGAGGCGTTGTCCTTTCCCGGTACGCTCGCGATAGAGCAATGCGCAAGCGATGGCCGCGACGGCATGCATTCCCGTAGACGCGTCACCAATAGCCATACCAGGAAAGCACGGGGGCCCATTGGGCTCACCGTTCATATCGAGAATCCCGGCGTAGGCAGCCCCGATAAAATCAAAGCCGGGTTTGAATGCTAGCGGACCCTGCTGTCCGAACGCCGAGATGGAGCACATCACGATCTTGGGGTTGATCGCTTTCACTGTCTCGTAATCCAACCCCATGCGCGCGATGACGCCGGGCGCGAAATTTTCAATCAGCACGTCCATCTGCGGCAACAGGCCCTTGAGAATGGTGAGTCCTTCAGGTTTCTTATAATCGAGGCAGAGACTTTTCTTGCCCCGGTTCTGCTGAATAAAAAGGCCGCTGCGTCCTTCTTTGAGATAGGGAGCATAGCGAGTGGGCTCACCGCCGGGCGCTAACTCGACCTTGATGACCTCAGCGCCCATCTCGACCAACAGGCGCGTGGCCGTCGGACCAGCAATGTGTTGGGTGAAATCCAATGCCTTGTAGCCGCTCAAAATGTGTTCTTGCTGGTTCGTGGTCATTTCTCTCTCCTCTTTCACGAGGCAGCCGCGTCTGGTTGTGTGTTACCGTTCTTCACGAAATAGTGCTTGCCCTCTTTTCCCACGACCGTTCCCGTAAAGAAGTCCGGGTTGAGGCTCGGCTACAGCTTGAACAGATTACCGAAGGTAAAAGCGTAGTCAGAGTCTGTGGCCTGGGCTGTGCGTCCGCCACGGCGGACTGCGCCCCAGAATGCGCCGCTTTCGACGCAGATGTCAAGTTCACCCTAATCCCAGGAATGGCGCCATTTGGGCGGAACAGAGCAAACCATGTCATTCTGAGCTGGAGCGCAGCGCAGGCGAAGAATCTCGCCATGCATCTATCGGCTCATAAGCTTCTTCGGCCGGAGTTTATCCTGAGCAAGGCCGAAGGAACCTCAGTAATGACAGCTCTGCGCTGACGCGGTGTGTTTCTCGGCCAACTCTATGTAGTAGGGCAGCCATCCCGGGTTACCAATGTCATGGTGAAATACGACTATAGGAGAACCGCTGCCGCCTTTGAGCAGCTCTATCGTGCCTCCGGCCACATGGACAGAAGTCTCAATGAAATTCATGCTGCACTCCTCGCATCAGGTTGATGTCGGCCTTCATGCCGGGCGCCAGCGGCCTGCTAGGAGAGGCCGTGGCAGGGCTTCCCAACTGCGCCGTTTGCGGTCCGCCATAGCGCACCCTGCCAACTGTAGACGTAGCGGACTCTGAACGAAATCGGTCAGGCGTAACGCGGCAGCACTTCTTTACCGATCGCGATGATTTGACGCTTGACTTCCTCAAGGGGCAATTGTCCTTGGTCGCCCTGCAATATAAACCATTCCGGATTGACGTTTTCGACCAGCGCGTCGATCTCGCGCCGGACGTCATCAGCGGTTCCGACGTAGGCGGCTTTGACGCGCTCTTGGCGCTCAATCGTCACTTCCGACGCGGGCAACATCACCTTGCCCTCCGGGTAGCGCGCTTCGTCTTCGGGCAGCCTCCAGGCTTCGGCAAATCCGAAATAACGGAAAAAGGTTGCATACACGACACCGCCTACGCCCGCCTTGGCGAGCGCGCGCGCGTTCCTTGCTGTCCGCCAAATAGACGGTGTGCACCACTCCTATGCGCTCGCCCAGAGTAAGGTTGTGGCCCGCATTACGCGCTTCCTCGCGGTAAGCCTCGGCCAGTTTTCGCACCACCGGCGGCTGCGGCAGCAGGATGGTAGGAATGATCTGCTCGCGCGCGCACCATCTGACGGTTTCCTCGCTGGCTGAGAAGGCCTGAAACAGGG
>JACXTT010013739.1_pt1 | contig 10646 bp, 9 predicted proteins | sample 9270951 | NCBI WGS metagenome assembly JACXTT01 (sample SAMN15532306, study PRJNA645909) | rock metagenome | isolation source: weathered quartz diorite | place: Puerto Rico | collected 2017-06-21
TTCCAGCTCCAGAAATCCTTGTTTGGCGCGACCGGAATTGATTCCGCGCTCTTTCGCTTTTGTGTAACAAAACTCGCAGAAGCAGGTCACGTTGCCGGGGTCGATCGGCGGTGTATCATGCGTCGCCCCCAGACTGTCTGAAAACGCGCCCTGCCGCTCAGATCCCCACATGATTCCATCAATGTCATAGGAACGTGCGAAGTCCTCGACCAGGCCCGTAAAGAAATTTCTGTAATCCGGATTGTTGACGCACAGCGTCTCCATATTCCGCCCATACAGATCTCGCTCCTGGACCCTCTCGATGTGCGCCAGGTCGGGACGGAACACGTCCTCCATCCAGCAGATGACCTTCAAGCCGCGCTTCTTAGCCGCGGAGAGCACCTCCGCCAAAATATCCAGATTGCCGTGGTCGGGAGCATGAGCGGGCTTGATAACTGTGTTTGTGTAGTACTGGGGGTGAGGAGTGGCAAAGTTGCCGCCATGAAAATTGCGATCGTACTCCTGCTTGCCGTGGTCGGGCAGAGGGTACCCTGGAATCTGTCTTCCGGCGATGCCTCGGCCGTAGGTAAATACCGCAAGAAACAGCGTATTCACGCCGGCGCGTTCCTGAAGCACATCCAGCACTCTCTCGGTGCCTTCATCCACAAACGAAATCGCCCCTACCTGGATACCGATCATTTTGGAGGAAGACATAGCAGCATGTCCCAGGGTAGGCATGGCCACGGCGGCACCGGCACCAGCGGTGATCTTCATGAATTCACGACGATTCAGGTCTGAGTTCAAGATGATCTCTCCTACTGTCTTTGGTAGCAGCCTATGTCTATTTTCCCGAACTTAACTCGCGGTGAACCTTCAACGTCCAGTTCTCCCACCGGCACTCCGTCCGTCATGCCGACAGCAAGCGCAGGAGAATCGGGCTGCAGATGAAAATCATGCGTGGCAGCGTCAACGAAATTCGGATTCAGAAAACGGGAATGATGGTCATTCCCTGTGGACTCAACGTAGTTGTCGAATCCTGTCACTGTGCCTGAAGCTCCTACCCAGCTGCTCGCCCTCGCCCCAGAGGCGCAGTAATAAAGGTTGTGATCGATAGTGGCGGGAGGATGATTTTTGTCGACCTGAGATTTGTTCAGCGTGACAAGGCAGCGGGGCCCCGCATAGACGATGTTGTTCGTAAAAACATTGTCCGCCATGTTCCACTGCATCTGCAACTCGCCGGATCCTGTTGCCGAGGTATCGTTGTCGTAGAGCGTGTTGTTGACCACAGTACAGTGATCGGTGTGTCCCCGCTCAGGCGCATAACCTCCGATGGAAACACCTGCGGTATGGCAGTGATAGATAAGGTTGTTCCGCGCAGTGATGTAGCTGGTAGCACGGTCCTTGTGCTCACTGGCCAGCTCGATTCCGAAGTCCACATCGTGAATGACGTTCTGTTCGATCAGGATTCGGGTGCCGCCGTCCACGTAAATACCATCGGAAGACTCATCGTCGCGGTAGGCCGGATTGCCGCGCGAGGTGATGTTGTAAACCAGATTTCCACTCACGACTCCATCGCGGGCCTGGTCGACGGCAGGATCGGGCGCCGTGCGCTCGAAACCGATGACGTCGATTCCGATGTTGTTGTTGTCATGGACAACGTTGCGCGTGATGCGAAAGTTCGTGACGTTCCCGTTCACCACCAAGGACTCGCTCGATCCGGTTTTGAGGTGATGCACCTCATTGCCGTCAATGATTAAGTCAGTGATTGGGGTCTTTGCGTCTGTACCGTATACGGCAATGCCAAACCCATTACCGCCTCGGCCCGGAGCATCACGGCCGGCAAAAGTCTGCTCAATATGATGGACGTTGTTTTTCAGCAGTTCTATATGGGAGCCGGACCCGGTAATACTTATGCCCAATGGAGCGAGCCGATGTTCGGCGGTGTGGAAGTTACGAATTTCAAAACCCTCGATTCGCACGTAACTCTGGTTGTGAATCGTAAGCACACCCTGTCTTCCAGTCGGAGTGAAGTGCGTTGCGTCGAGGACTGCCGTTTCGCTGGAATAGCTTCTGAAGGTAATGAATCCGTCACTCGCGTTGCCGGACACGTTGATGCTGATTAGTTCCTCGTAGATTCCACCCCGCACGTTCACGGTGCTGCCCGCACGCGCTGTGTCCGCGGCATGTTGGATGGTGCGCCAAGGCGCAGCTTGAGTGCCGATGTTCGAATCATTCCCAGCCGTCGACACATAGTACGAGGCATTGGTTTGACCACAGGCGGCGGAAACGCACACGAATAACGCGAGAAGAGTCAAGACTTTCAAGTGCACCTTCCTGTAAAAAGCAATCATCGGGGGCGTTAGACAACGGTGAACCGCCTATGTGCGCACCCGCACTCCCCGGGAACCCAGGATCTTTTCCGCGTTGGTGCGATATACCTTCCGCAGTATGTCGTCCGGGAGTCCGAAACCATTCAGGCTCCAGTGATAACTGAACATGTCCGTTTCGTAGAAATGCTCGTCCCCTGTCTCGAGAATTCTGAAGGTAACCCGATACATCGGTTTATCGAATCCCATGTCAGTGCCATAGAGCAAACGGTCCGCATACTTCGCATAAAACTTTGATACAAATTGGGGGATGGGCGCTGTTTCCGCATACCGCGCGGAAATATCGGCATACAAGTTGGGGTACCTTGCGAGCAGTTTTCCTAGGCGCTCCAGGTCATAGTCGAGATTGGCAAAGTGGCAGGCAATAAAAGTTGTAGTGGAGTGTTTCTTGACCGTGCGCTCTAGGATGTCGATCATTCCGGAATGTCCCACAATGTTCGGCTGATTGTCTAGCCGCCAGTGGAAGGCATTCATCAGACCGTCGTTCCTGGTGTCCATCGGTTCGTACATCCAGATGGGATCGGCAACGTGAATATTCACCGGCATGCCCAACTGGGCGCATCGCTCAAACACGGGGTCCATGCGTGCATCGTCCGGATGCATGGCAAAGCCATTGACTGTGTCGGAAACAAGCCCTTTCCCCTTATCATGAAGTTCGCCAACCCCGCGTGCGCCGGCTTGGTGGCACTTTTCCAGTGCCCGTATGGCTTGCGGGCCGAATCCAGGTTCGTCATAACCCGTGTAATCAAAACCGCACCAGAGCTCGAAACGATCGGGGTAGCCGGCATATTTCCGATCGATATCGTCAAATTTCTGCCCGGTCGCTCCCGTGAGAATAATGGTCTTCTCAATTCCAACCTCGTCCATATTTCTCACCCATTCGGCAATTTCTTCCGGCGTCTTGGCGTACGCGTGGGAATGCATATCAATGATTGGGAATTTCGCCCTCGAAACTTCGGAAATAGGAATCTTGTAAAGGGATTTTGGCCGGTAATCTTTCAGCAGTATCGTTTCTGGCGACGCTTGCTCGGGTTCCTTCTTGGCATCTGAAGAACTGGGATGTGGATTCTCTCGATCTGCGAAATTGTGTGTGCCCCAGGCGGGCGTAACACCGACCGCCAAGCCGGCCGTGCCAACCGTCTTCAAAAAGGAACGACGCTTCATACGCTCCCCCTATATGTCTTTTCAACACGCCTCGGAAAGCATGACGTGGCCAACCGTCGCGGGCTTACGGAACGGACCTTGAAAATAATGCGCCTGGTCTAGCTCAATGCTCGAAGGCCCATAAATCGTGCACCTTCTCCAGAGTGACGACCGGTCTCTGTCTATCTCGAGGTGAACTGGGGTTGGGGCTCGGGGACTCATTTCCGAAAGCGTACACCGCTCGGGCGGAAGCTCGTCTGGCTGACCGTAGAGGGTGACATCGAGGTTCAGTTCCCCCGCGATGGTGACATCAAATCGAGGCATGCTCAGGTTTGACTCGGGATTTGTCGTGGTCAAGTAGGACCACGCGGCTTAGATTGCGAGGCGAATCGGGGTCGAGACCTTTCTTTAGTCCCGTGTGAAGCCCTAAGAGTTGCCCGACAAAAAGATATGGAGCCAGCCGAGCGTATTCAGGGACGTCGAGTTGCAACTCGACAACTAAATCAGAAGCCCCCCGCACCACGCTATCCGCCCGGTTGGTGACCACCAGCGTGGTCGCGCCTAACGATTTCATTTCGCGCAGGACTTCGCACTCTGCCTGGTACCCATTTTCAGAGAGCAGGAAGACCAACAGCGTTTCTAGCCCCACGATCGATTTGGGACCGTGGCGAAATTCCAACGTGTGGAACGACTGCGCATACGACACCGACATCTCGGTTACCTTCAGCGCGCCCTCACAGGCCAAGCCGTAGAACGGACCCTGGCCCAGATATACGTAATCATCAAAATCATGACTGGAGACAAATGCGCGCAGTGTTTCCGCCAGGGTTGGCAGCAGCAGAGTTACGTCCTGCGCCATCAGGGCAAGAGAATTCACAAATCCTAAATCACCCACAATGACCGCGGCCAGCGCCTGCAGCGTCAGCAGCATGGAACTGAACGAGCGGGTCATTACTGTGCTTTTTTCATCGGCGCGCGCAAGCAAAATGGTTTCACCGCTATACTCTTCGAGCGTCGGGCTGGGGGCACAAGTGATGGCCAGCGTCGGGATTCCGCGCCTCTTCAGGATTTCGGCGACGGCCAGCACTTCTGAAGTGAGTCCGGAGCGGGAAATCAGTACCGGCACACAATTCCCTGTCCCAAAGGGAACCACATCGGGATAGAGCAATACCTCCGATGCCGGCAGCGCACGCGAACGAAGTCCGGTCAAGTGCCCCAGGGTTGCGGCGGCGGAAAGCGCCACGTAATAGCTGGAACCGCAGCCAATGAACAACCATTCCGTCGCGCGGGCAAAACGCTTCGCGACCGAGTGTAATGTATTCTTTTGCTGCAGATCTTCCAGAATCGCGCTCCAGGATTGTGGCTGGGAAAGAATCTCATCCAAGCTGTGAGCGCCTGGAGAGTGCGTATTGTTTCCTGCGTTAGACAAGCGTGACCTCAATACCTGATTTCTTGAGTGCGGTGAGATCGGACTTCGGAATCGCGTGGTCAGTGATCACGCCGTGCAGCGAAGAGGCAGGACCAATTAAGGAAAGGCTGCGCCGACCGAACTTACTTGAGTCACACACCGCAATCCTCTGCCGCGAAACCTCAAGCATCACGCGGTTCACTTTCGACTCCAATAAATTAGGAGTGCTCAAACCGTAGTGCACATCAAAGCCGTCTACGCCCAGGAACAGCAGGTCGGCGTTCAGGTGGTGCAATGTTTCTTCTGCAATCGGGCCGACCAGTGAAAATGAATTCTTACGCAGCGTACCTCCGGTAAGGAGGACGTCTACGGTAGTGTTCGAGAGTTCAGCCGCAATATTGACCGCGTTGGTAATAATGGTCAGATTGCGAAACCCGCGCAGTGCGCGTGCGATAGCGGTCGTCGTCGTGCCCGAGTCGAGCACCACCACTTGCCCTTCCTTGACGAAGCGCACGGCAGCGGACGCGATATGGAGCTTCTCCTTGCGATGAAGCTGTTCCTTCTCGCGAAGGGTTGGATCTTCGAGCGCGCCTTCCCTAGCAGGAAGAGCGCCACCGTGGCTTCGATGCAACAGTCCCTGCTCGTGCAGAAGTTCCAGGTCTTTACGAATGGTGACCTGCGATGTCTCAAATTGCTGGGAGAGTTCGGCCACCAAAACCCGCCCATCGCGGTGTACCAGATTGACAATTGCGCGTCTGCGTTCTTCGTTCAGCACGAGTTTCCGCCCCATTCTGGAATCCGGGCTTGTTCCAGGGGTTTTGATTAACATTTCACTTTATAACGTTTAATTTCGTTTGTCCAAGACACGCACGGTTGAAATCATATGTGAGTAAAACGTAAGCATATGACAACGTAATCGTGCGGTGAGTTCGCCATGCTGAGGAACCCGCCGCATTGAGGCTCCTAGATATGCCATACACTGACTTCATTTTTGTAGGTATGGCACCCAGCCCTGCGCATTGGTTTTGAGTTTGTACAGTGACGTTGTGGCGGTAATGTACAGCGTTTTCAAATCCGAATCTCCCCACGCAAGATTCGCCGCCTGCTCGGGGAGGATGATTGTCCCCAAGTGATGACCCTCGGAATTCCATATCCAAATTCCTCTCGGGCCAGTCACATAAAGATTGCCAGCTCGGTCCAGCTTCATTCCGTCCGGAACCCCTTCTCCCTTGACGCCCGGCTCCTCGCCAAAAATACGGCCATTGCGAAGCGTTCCGTCCGGTTGAAAATCGTACACTCGAATATTTTTTCGCGCACTGTCATCCACATAGAGCCGCTTCCCGTCGGGAGAAAAGGCGAGCCCGTTCGGTTCGGTGAGTTCCTTGTTTAGTAGCGTGACCCGTCCCTGCGCATCTAATCGGAAAACTCCTTTGAAATCTAGTTCCTGTTTCTGATCCTTTGGTAAATCGGAGGTGGGATCGGTGAAATAGATCGCCCCATCTGGTCCGATTACTACGTCGTTGGGACTGTTGAACCGCTTGCCTTGGTAACGGTCGGCAAGCACAGTGTAGGTACCATCCGGCTTGATGCGAATCACCGCGCGGAGAACGCTTGCGCAGTCGATCAGTTGGCGGTGCTCGTCGTAAGTATTGCCATCTGGATCACCCAGTGAAATGAGTTCTTCCTTGTGCCCGTCCGGGTAAATACGAAATATCTTGTTTATCACTTCATCGCTCACGTACACGAAACCAGCCGGATCCCAAACCGGCCCTTCAGTAAAACCCATTCCGCCAGACACTAATTCCAGCTTGGCATTTTTGGGAACCAGCTCCCAAAAGTTGGGGAAGTCGGCCTGCAACTCGAACTGCGGGAGATGCTGCTGTGCGGTTGCCCACCTCACGCAAATCAGCAACCCCACCAGTATGGCCAGCTCAAATTTCTTTTTCATCGCCCTGCATTCCCCAACGATCGACAGGTAGCCCACAGGTTTTGAATGAGTTGTCCATTCATTGAAAACTCTTCCTCAATGTGTGGGTTTGCGAACCGCAATCAGGGAAACTTGCTCCAGGTCAGGATAGTGATCATTCTGGTCCACCTTACGCTCTGCGGGAGCAATCTGCTGAACCGTGGTGCTCGCAGGCATGATGGTGAAATATTGACCGTAAACTTCGTCAAAAACTGATGCATCGGCGAGATTGTCCAAATAAACATTAGTAGACACAACCTGACTGAAATCCATTCCCGCTTCTTCGAGATTATCGAGAAGATTGCGCATGGTCTGCCGAGCCTGATGCTGGGTGGTGGTCGCATAGACTCCTCCGTGTGGCCCAGGAATGAAGCCGCTTTTGGCCGAGCAATACAAAGTGTCGCCGGCAAAGACGCACGGGCTGGCGGTCGGACTGGGAGGCATATTTTTCGGCCGCACCGCTTTGCGCTGCTGAAGGTCGCGAACCGCTACGCCGGTGTACTCGATGTGAGCGCTCCCAGGAAGGCTTGCCACCTGAATTGTGGCGCGCCCGGGTGTATTGCCGAACTCGAACCGCTTGGCATACCGCTCATTCATGATGCGTGTTGGGATATCTGCCGTCAGATAGGGATTGACGAAAACTACGTGCCTCATATCCAGGCCGGCGGCCTCTACGACAGCCTGCATCCGGTCGAGCGCGAGATCTACCTGCGCGGCGGAATCATCGGGAACTTTGCCGGTTGCGGGATCGATCCCAGCCATGCTGGAAATGAAAAGACGATCATGCGTGAGCATCCCCGGCGATGCGGACTCGTCTTTAGAAAAACTTGCAGGATAAACGGCTTTTCGTCCGTCGAGGTTGCGGACCGCAACTGCATTGATTTCAACCGGCGGATCAGTAAGGGCATAAACTCCGAGGACTGCTCGAGCTGGAGGAGTCTTGGGGAAGTACTCACCAAATACTCGATTCATCTCCGAATATGAACTCATGTTCGTAAGATAAACCTGCACATACACCACATTTTCCAGAGTCAAACCCGCAGACTCCAAAACAGCTTTCATGTTGTCGAGGGCTTGCCGCAATTGCGCATGGGGAGCAGACGGTACCGTGCCGTCTATGCGGCGGGGCCCTTGACCCGAGATATAGAGATAATCCCCGGCATCCACTCCTGGAGAGAAAAAGCGGTTGCCGCTCGAGGGAGAGTGAGCAGGCGCCACGGCGCGCACCTGCTCCTGGGCCGGGAGGAGAGAAGCCAGCAGCAGAGAAAGACCAAAGTGGCGAGCGATCGTTGACAGGTGCACGGGTTTCCTTTCGCGTTGCCTAGGTAGCCTTCTTCTGCGCGGCAGCCAGGACGGCGCGCAATCTTTGCCCGACAATCACTTCCTCGCCGGGCTTGATGGTCATGGAAATCAGTTCGATATGATCCGGCGTCTTCCGTACCTTGCTATTGGGATTTCCTTCGCGTACCGCGGTCACCAAGCTGGGATTATCCGCGCCCAACACTTCAATGATGGGGTCGCTGGCGCGAAGTTCGCGCGCACAATCGGAAATTGAAAAATTCCAGGCTTGCTGGTCCCACTTCACTCTTAAGGTTGGATAGCGATTTCCATCCTCGGGAACATAGGTGCTCGTTGTAACCCCGGGTACGGTTTCGACCAATTTGCGGATTCGGTCGATACGTGCGTTCCATTCTTGATAAAGCGTCTTTTCGTCAACCTTCAACCATGTTTCAAGCGCAGTCAGGCAACCGATGACTTCTTCCTTGCCCACCTTCATCGGACGGCAAACAGCGCCTTCGCGCGGGCTGCTATTGAGGAGAGCGGCTTCAATAAGGTCCTTGTGTCCCAGCAGCAAACCGCTGCACTGCGGCCCGCGAAGTCCCTTGCCTCCGGAGAAGCAATACATGTCAATTCCCATCCTGGCGTAGAGTTTTACATTGTCGACAGGCGGAATCCCGGCCGCGTCATCGAGCAGCATGGGAACTTTGCGGTCCTTAGCGATCTTCACTTCCTGTTCCAGCTTTTCACCCAGGTCGGTGGTGTAGATCATGGCCGTGTTGTCATTGATGGCGTTGGCGATTTCCTCAGGAGAGTGCGCGAGAACAAGTTTCGCTCCGGTAAGTCGAATGGCGCTGTCGAAGGCACTGCGGCCTCCCGCCATGACAACTTCATGTTTCATCCCGGTAATATCAGGAAGCTGCCAGATCAGTTTGTCATCCGTACCAGCCATGCAGGCGGCCGTTGCTGCTGCCATGGCGCCAGCGGAACCGGAGGTCACGATTCCCGACTCCGCGCCAGTCAACTCCGACAAGCGGCGGCCGACAGCACGCTGAAGTTCGAGCATGTTCACGAAATATTCGCTGGCTTCCAACTGGGCCTGGCGGACTTCTGGAAACTCCAGGGAGCCGCTGAGATAGGTCCAAGTGCCGCGGCAATTGATGACTGTCTTTACCCCGAGCCGGGCATAGACGTTCTGCTTTGCACCCATTCCCATCGCCGAACTGGCGTGTGCGTAGAGATCACGGACTGCAATTTGACTCAGCAACGGAGCCGCAGCCATCAATTTGACGAAAGAACGCCGACTAGACCCATTTCCAGCCATGCTGATTCTCCTTGAAAGTCTTGTGCTGCCTCGCCGCGCTAATCAGGCTTTTAGGGGTTTAACACAGAGATTTCTTGACGCCAATCATTTTCTTTCGTTTTATATTGATTTCTTTCATTGTTCGGGTTTGCGGAGTATATTCCGGGTTTCTGGCGGCGGTGTTCGCCGTGGTTGGAGGGGGCATGACCGGCACATTAAGAAAGCGGAAAGGTTCATTTTCGAGTGGTGCGAGCCATGCAAGTCGCGCTTTCATTTGCCGGCGATTTAGCGGTGTTTTGGGAAACCTTTCGCGAGTGTCGCTTGGTAGACCTTGCCCGGCAGAAGCCCGGGCGGCAGAGCCGAGTATGCGCTGGTCTCGACAAATCGCGGAAGCAGTTTTAATGGCGGCGATCTTGCTTGGCGGACCTCAATCGTCACCCGCCGTCGCACAGGCGGCGACGCGGGCCAAAGCCGCGGGGAACGAGGAGTGTCGTGTGGAAAGTATTGACTATAAACGATGGCAGGCGCAGCAAGTTTCTAACCGATGGGTACAACTCATCATCGTTCCGCAAAATGGCGGACGTCTGATGCAGGTGCGCTTCAACGGGCATGCGTATCTTTTCGTCAATCCAAAGCTTGAGGGAAAGTACATGCCACCAGCGGAAGGCCAGTGGTTTAACTACGGCGGCGACAAGCTTTGGTTGTTGCCCGAGGGAGACGACGACGAACAACATTGGCGGGGCAACTCCGACTTGCTGGATGACGGGGAATTTACCTTTCGGCAGCTCTCGGATGGGCCGGGATGCGGGATAGAGCTCACCGGGCCGCCTGATGCCCATACAGCAATCCAGTTTTCACGCACCATTCGCCTCGACGCTGACTCACCCCGTATAGCTTTTCGCGCGTCCGTGAAGAACGTGAGCGGTCACACGGTCGAGTGGTCGATGCAGTCGGTTTCGCAGTACGACACAGGCGACACAACTGATCCCGCGCACGGCAATCGCGAGATTTGGGGATTCACTCCTTCGAACCCATCCAGTGAGTACCTGAATCGCCATGACCTTCGCCAATGGCCAGCGGGAAACCCTTGGCGCCAGGTCGCAAACGAAGCGCTACTTTCCGTGGCCCTTTCCAATATCGGGCAGAAGTTTTTTGGTGATTCCCCCCCGGTTTTTTTTGTGG
>JACXTT010013740.1_pt1 | contig 10646 bp, 14 predicted proteins | sample 9270951 | NCBI WGS metagenome assembly JACXTT01 (sample SAMN15532306, study PRJNA645909) | rock metagenome | isolation source: weathered quartz diorite | place: Puerto Rico | collected 2017-06-21
GATTCGCGCGCGCTCAGTGCGGGCAGGGATGCCCGCGCTCCAGGTCTAGCGCCCGTAAGCTACGCACCCTCGCCCCAACCCTATCCCAGCGGGAGAGGGAGAATGCGGAACTAACCTCCCGCCGCCACCGTATTCCCCGCAAAAGCCATAGAACCGAAGCATCTTCAGGAGGCCACGAATGAACATCAGCCGAATGTCGACCATTACGTCTTTGCTCTTAATTGTCCTGGCCACGATTCATCTCGCGCAGGACATTGCCTATGGCTACGAGCCGGGGACCGTCAACAACCTCTTCATTGTGCCGTTCACGGTCGTCTGGCTGTACGGCGCGCTGGTGCTCGCCGGAAAGCGATCGGGCTACATCATCACGCTGCTGCTGTCGCTCTTTTCGTTTGTCGTTCCCTACATCCATATGAGCGGCAAAGGCGCCGGCGTTGCCAGCCGTGTCGCCTATCACAGCGGACATCTCTTCTTTGTCTGGACGCTGCTCGCGATCGGCGTACTCGGAGTCTTCAACGCCATCCTCTGCCTGCACGGACTGTGGAGTCTGCCGTGGCGCCGGCGGGGGTAGTTCGAACCTTCAAAACTGAGCAGAGAATGTGATCCCGTGTAAATACGTGTCCATCTGTGGCTCAGTATTTCTTAATCCAAACGATAGTGCGCACGCTGACGATCGAGCCACCGTCACGATCCGGCGCAAGTTTCTCGTGGCGACTGCGTTCAGGTAAGCAGGAGGCCGAATTCCATGAAACGTTTTCTAATCTTGGCGCTGCTCGCTGGCGCTTTCGCGGTGACCGCATGTGCGCAAATCAAAGCCCAAGCCACGCGCACCATCCCCGAAACCAAAACCGCCAAAGCCACCATCGTCAATCCCGCGATCGACATGAAGGGTTATCTCGCGGTCGCGAATGAGGCGGCCGCTTATCGCGAGTCACGCCGCTTGACTGAAGATGAATTCATTCAAATGAGCCGCGATCAGAAAACCATCATTCTCGATGCGCGCAGCGCTGAGAAGTTCAACGAGCTGCACATCAAAGGTGCGATCAACTTGAGCTTTCCCGACATCACGGTCGACAGCTTGCAGAGCATCTTGCCCGACAAAAATGCGCGGATTCTGATTTACTGCAACAACAACTTTGTCGGCGATCAGAAGGCCTTTCCCACCAAGATGGTTACAGCCTCGCTCAACCTGTCCACGTACATCGCGCTGTACACCTATGGCTACCGAAACGTTTATGAGCTTGGACCATTGTTGGATGTGAAGACGTCTAAGATTCAGTTCGAAGGGACGAACAAGAGCTAGCCGCCGATGAACGCGGATGGACGCTGATTATTAAAGAGTGCTGATTCGCGTCATCCGCGTAGGTCTGCGATCAAATGGTCTTCGCGCTGCGCGCTTCAGGCGGGCAGAGATGCCCGCGCTCCACTCTCCTGCTACAATCAATCAAAACTAAGTCAAAAGGGGAACGAACATGGCGAAACGCACAGCAAGCGCAGTTTGGGAAGGGAATCTTCGCGAAGGCAAGGGACGGGTTAAGTTAGGCAGCGGGGCATTCGAAGGTCAGTATTCATTTTCATCTCGATTCGAAGAAGGCACGGGCACTAATCCCGAAGAGTTGATCGGCGCCGCGCACGCCGGATGTTTCTCGATGGCGCTGGCGGCGGGCTTGACCAAGGCTGGTCACAATCCAAGGCGCATCAGCACGACGGCAAACGTCAGTCTCGAGAAAGTCGGTGAAGGATTCAAGATCACGACGATTGAACTCAACACTGAGGGCGAAGTGCCCGGGATTGATGAGCAAACATTCCTCGATGCCGCCGAGTCGGCGAAGAAGAATTGTCCGGTGTCGCAGGCACTGGCCGGAGTTGAGATCAAGCTGAACGCGACGTTTTTGAAAACCGCTGGAGCCGGGAGTTAGGACTTAACGTTCATTCGCGGCGATCGCCCCGAAGACGGCAACGAGCGTAATGGCCGCGCCAATGCCCACAAAGAGCGCGGCCAGTTTCGCATAGTGGTGACCGCGATTGTCGTCGACGCTTTTCACATCTGCATAGCGAACGGTAGTCGGCGCATCGGTTTTGCGATCGCGAATGACAAAATCTTCGTCACCCGCACTGTAGACATAGCCCTTTACTTTCGAACCATCATTCAGCGTGATCATCGCCTTTGCTTTCGATCCTACGCCGAGTTTAACGACATTCCTTTTTGCCTTTTCAATCCTGGCGGCACTGTCATCTGTCTTTCGACCAGCGGCGAATGAGTTTGCCGCGGACGTCAAAATCAATAAAAGCGAAAGTAAGTAAACGAGTCTCTTCATGATTCTCCGATCGATAAATGTTTATTTGAAGCGACGTGAATGGGCCATCGCGTTCCCACCCCTGTGCAAACACGGTGCCGTGGTTCAAGGTATTAGTAGTTCGTGAAAACTCAAACACTCTGCGTGACCGAAGTCACCCTGAATGATATTCGACCGCAGTAAAGCCAAGACAAGTGTCGGATCAATCATTTTCATTGACATGTTCGGCGCTCGCTTATAGATTGCGTGCTCCCGAGATGAAATTCACTGATTCTCGATAGCATCTCTTTCAGACAGGAGAATCAAGATGAGCCGAATACCGTTACTTGCCGCTGCTTTTGCCTTACTCGTTATCGCCGTAGCCTGCGTAGGTCCTCCCGGACCTGCGGGACCTCCGGGTCCGGCTGGTTCTGGTGGGGGACCGCCGTACGTTTGGATTTGCACGCCTTCGCATTTGCCGAGTGCCGGCGGTAGTCCTCGATCCGATCTCTATGTCTTTAACAGCAGTGGTGCCACCGCCAACATCGCGGTAAATATTCTCGATCGCGATGGGAATAATCTGGCTGGGGTCGTGATTCCAGGTTCGAATCCAGCACGAACCTACCCCGGTGAATCAGGGGCTACCACTGTCTCGCTGGCGGCCGCGCACACGCGAGATGTTGATTGGGTGATGCCCTCAACCGGCGGCGGCCCTGGCTTGGACGGTATAACGCATGTCGCGTTTAGCGTTCGAGTTACTTCAGATCAACCGATCGTTGTGGGCGCGAACTTCCAATTCAACGGGAACCTGCCAAGTCAGTGCAGTCTGTCGCCGAAGTAGCGCGACGGTAGATCACGCAATAAAAGGCCTCGCGGAGGGCGGGGCTTTTTACTTTGCGGAGATGTTTCGGAACTCGATCAGACTTCCATCAAGTCTTTGCCGACGATAATCCGGCCCTTGAAATTCTTTTGCACGCCTTCTGTCCACTGCTCGTCGGTGATGGTTGGATCGTCGCCGGGCACAAAGTGAGTCAGGACGAGTGTCTTGACGCCGGCTGCGGCGGCGATGCGGCCAACGTCTTCGGTTGACGTGTGCGCAGCGAGTAGATGTTCGCGCAATCGAGTCGAAGCAGCGTGTTCTTTGTTCAGCTTCTCAATCGCCGGCAGGTACATCACTTCAGGCACTAAAACGTCCGCGCCTTTGGCGAACTCAGCCAGCTCAGGTGCGTATGCGGTATCACCTGAAATCACAATCGAGCGGTCCTTCGCATCGAAGCGATAAGCATAAGATTGGATAATCGGAGGATGACGCACGCGACAAGTCGTGATCTTGACATCGGGGTTTTCCATGATCGTGCCCCCGGCTTCGAATTCACGAACCGTGACCAGCTTCCGCGGGTCGCTCACGCCTTCATCAGCGATGCGCGTATCAATATCGAACTTCTGATATTCAAAGAAGTCATTGGTCATCTTTCGCAAACCCGGTGGCCCATAGACGTCGATCTTGATTGGTTGTGAGGTAACCCAGGCGTTGTAGAGCAGCGGGCCATATTCGAGATTGTGATCGGAATGATGATGCGTGATGAAGATATAGCGAAGTCGATTGAGGGCGATACCCGCCGAGATAAGCTGTCGCGAAACTCCGTATCCACAGTCGATCAAGTAAGGTACGTCATTAACGATAATCAGTGTCGCAGGGTTAGTGCGCGAGGTCCTGGTGGTGAGCGTAGGCCCACCCTTGGTGCCGAGCAGGATTAGCCGCGTTTGTTTCTTTTCTTGAGCTGAGATTGCTCGCGAGAGAAGGGAAGCGGCTGCCGCAGTGCCCGTCGCGATCAGAAACTGTCTACGATTCTGCATTCGATTGATGACTGATCAGCCAGTCTTGAGTGCTTTTGCAGCTTGCCACTGCCATGGTGGATCGAATTGCTTCTGCCAGGAATAGGCACAGGAAGGTCCGCCGTCGTTCCCGGTGCCGGGAATTTCACCCACAAGTGTCGAGTTCGAATTAATCAAGTCCCAGGTGATACAGCTCAGCGGAATCTTCAGACGGCGACTCCATGGGGTACCTGTCTGACCAGCATAGGTCCCAATGTCGATATAGAAGTAGCGATCACCACGCGCGCCTTGGACGTAAGGACCGGCGAAATCGGGCGCGCCGTCCTTTGCTGTTTTTACCGTGACCGGGAACTCGAATTTCAGATCTGCATTCGCAGAGGATCGCTGCTTCTGCTCCGTTTCGTACCTGCTGCCTTTGCCTTTCTGCAGCGCGAAATCAACACCGGGCGTCGGTCGTTTCAGACTTAAGCGGAGAATTATTTCCATTGGGTTGACTTAAACACAGAGGACACCGAGAAGAACATAATTTAGCACCCAAAAGGCAAAAAAGTATCACTTTCGGCTAATAGTCTTTCTTTTCTCTGTGTCCTCGCGGTTAATCCAGTTGTGGTTGACCGAGCATGTAACACAAACCATCCGGGGCGACGACGAAAAAGACTCGCTGCGACCGGTCTCCTTTCGTTTGGGTCGTAATGTCAGCATCCGCCGGCTCTCTTCCCTTGATCTCCCCGAAAGCAGAATCGATGTTATCAACTTCAAAGTAGCAGCCTTCCTGGGTCGGATCGCCACCGTTCTCGGCCAGTCCGATTTGTATTTCGTCGCGCGCGAGAATCACAGATTTATGCGGCGCATCATGTCTTGCGACTACGTGAAAGTTGAAGGTTGTTTCGTAGAACGGAATCGCCGCCTCGACGTCAGCGACCGGAAGATTCATCGCATCCTTTGCGTAGGGAACCGCGCGTTTAAAGACTGCTTTCATGCTCATTTCAACGACCCTCGAGAATACTGAGATGGCGCGAACATTCTCTTACTCCCGCCGGAATCTCCGCATTAGCGTACAAGTCTTTCGCCTCGGCCCACAGTTGTTTCGCTTCTTCGATCGCGCCGGCGTGCTCTTTCAGCAGCGCAAACGGGCGGACAGCATTCGCGAGGTCAAGCGTCGAAGTCTCTTTATCTGAACGGTAAATCGCGAGCGCCTCTGCGTAATACGGCTCGGCTAAGTCATCGCGCTGCATGTCCTGATGAAGGTCGGCAAGATGACGTATTGTGTGCGCGAGCATCAATGCATCAACGTCTGCGCGACACAGTTCAACTGCTTCTTCGTACGGCACCAGCGCGGCCTTGAGGTCGTTTTGATCCCGTTCAATTTGGCCGAGTCCCTTCAAAGCCTCAATGAGTTCGCGTTGAAATTGATCATGGCGGGCGCGGTCGACCGCCTGTTGATAAAAACGTCGGGCATCGTCAGGTCGCTCAAAGCGGAGACGCCGCGCTTCACGAAGCAGACTGCTAATCTCGTCTGCGATAGCAGTCATTAATCTTCACCGAGTCCTGCACTCACGCGAAACGTGTGGCCATCGGGATGCCGGAGATGAAACTCGCGAACATTCCAAGGTTCATCGGTCGGCGGCATCGTCACCGTTAACCCGTGTTTCATCGCGAGTTGGTACGCTTCGTCAACCGCCGCGGGAGATTCCAGCCACCAACTCATCCAGACGCCGCCGGTTTCGTCGTCGCCGACGAATTTTGGCTCCGGCCCGCCCCGCGATCCCTGTCCGCCCTGACAAAGAAAGATTTCGGATTTGCCGTTACAGACGCCGCCGAAAGTTGGCGGCTCGCCCCAGTCCCAGCCTTTTTGCCAGCCGAGTTTCGTAAACCAATCGAAGCTCTCAACGATATTTGAAACGTTAAGTATTGGAGTTAGTCCTTCAATTTTCATGGTGTTGTGGTTAGCTCTGCGTCGTCTGATCGAACACTGCGCATCTTCCCAAGCAGCCAGTCCCTCAGAATTCCTGGCTGCGTCTTATCCCCAAAATAGTCTGCCACGAGTTGTCTGTATAACTGGTTTCGCGCCGTGCGCGGCAGGTCAGCATTAAGAGGCATCTGTCCGCCGGTTACGAACGATTTGATAATCGTCGAATCCATCGGCCAATTTAAAGACCCGAGCCCGTTCGCGCTGTGACATAAAGTGCATGCACGCGTGTTGAATCGATTCGAGAGTGACATCCTCTGTGCACCGGCAGTTGATGAACCCAGTCCTGGCCCAAATTTTGTCGCGTCAATGTAGCGTCCGAAACGAGTCACGCCATAACCGCGGAAGCGCGCGTTCACCGCTTCCAAAGTTTCCTGTTCGTTATGACTGACCGTGCCGGCGACTGGAAAGATCGGCAGCACGCCACTCTTGTGACAGGTCACGCAAGGATCATCACTCTCGCCTAATTCCCAGCGTCCTTTGATTGCGATCGATCCGTTCTTCCGATAGGTTCGATAGTAGTCTTTGAAGTAAACGTTCGCGGTGTCGTCTGGATTTCGCACCACTGCCACAACCGAGACATTGCGAACGGTGCGCGCTTTGCGCGGGTCGGCAATTCCGAACTGCACCCATTTCTCCGGAACACCTCGCGCGCGATCGCCCGGCACGACGATCAACAGCCGGCGATAGCTGTCCGGATTGTCAGGCGTGCCGAGATGACGTGAAGCGTAGCTAAAGAAGAGAAGCTGATCTTCCCTGGTTCGCGTCTGATTGAAATCGCGCAAAAAAGATTTTGCCTGCGGCAGACTCTCCCATCCGCTGACTAAGCGCAAAAAGTTTTGCGTCAGCAGAAAGTCCGGGATGGTGGTGAATTTGCCGGTCTCGGCAAAGTAATCTTTGTCGGAAACCTCGAAGCCAAGTTCATGGTCGTCCCGGCCGCCAATCGACAGGAGCTTCACATATGCGAAGAATTCCGGATAGCTTTGTGAGAGTTCCGCATCGTTCGCAAGCTGACAACGTTGGATCGTCCCCGCAATGCTATCAACGATGCGCTGATGCCGCGTTTGCGCGGATTCACTCACGTAAGCGGCGTAAGCTGAGCGGACCAGCAAATCTATTGATTGGTTGATCCATGTGATGGAACGCTGTGTACGCGGGCAGGGTGAAGCGAAGACTTTGGTCGACGCCGCGCAGATCGCAAGGAGAGCGAGCGCCAGGCAGAGTCTCACAATTGAACCGCGTACCGCCGATTTGGTCATTCAAACCCTCTGAATTTTGAAACAGCGACGTAACGTTAGCGTCGGCGACGCATGTGACGACGCCAATGACGACGATGGCGACGATGATGTCGTCTTCCCGCTGCTGGAACGCCGGCGCCTGCTGCGGCTACCGCGGGCGTCGCGGCAAACGTGGCCGTTTCAGTAAAGACGAACTCCGCGCCGACAACTAAAAACAGCGCCATAATAATGATTAGTTTCTTCATGACCGTGCTCCTCTTTACGGTTTGCGCTTGGAAACAAATTCTCCCGATGGATCGATCTGCTTCATCGCCGTAACCTGTCCGTTCTCTTCGACGAATTCAAATATGACGTCGGCGAACTCGGGAATCTTGAATTTCAAACCTTTGTACGGCACGAGGATTTGATCGGGCACGCCGACGCGCATCACAAATAATCCCCGACCCGGCCGATACGCGACCTGAAACTTTGCGCCGCTTACCGTTTCATAGTTTCCAGCAATGCGCTGCGCTACGGCTTCATCGAGTTTCGCGGCGCGTCGCACGAATGTGGCCTCGCCTTCATCGAGCGAAACTGTTGCTTTATCTATATCGCCCTGAGGATTGGTAGAGAAGTTGATCGACCACTTGCCCTCTTCTTCATCATTCGGCGAGTCAAATCGATCGTAATGAAAGTGCGCGAGCGGTAACCCGATTTTATGAAAGTCGAAGCGCAGCGCGTTGTCCTTCATCGAGATCTTCAAAGTGCCGTATGCGGGATGGTCGTATTCGCCGACGTATTCGCTCAGATCGTGGGAAGGCTTCGTATTAGGCACGCGGCCAAAGCCGGCCTTGCCGCGTGCTTCTGTTCCCGCCTTTTTGTTCTTCAAACGAATTGTGAGCAGGCGATCCGTCCAGGGCGTGAGATCCATCCCGAGCAGACGTTCGTAGACGTTGTAACTGATCGGGTTGTAAAGCGGCGCTGTGTGATTCCCGATCACAAAGACAATCACCCCGATGTGTTCGTTCGGCATGTAAGAAATTTGCGAGTGAAAGCCGGGCAGGTCGCCGCCATGAAAAGCAATCAGTCGCCCGCGATAAGAAGCCGTCCATCGGCCCATGCCATACGCCTGATTCAATATTTCCCACCAGCCGCGCGCTTGCGCGCCCGCATTGGGCAGAGCGATCGCGGGTTGCAGCGTCGCATCGATAACTTTTGGCGGCAGCACTTGCTTGCCGTTGTACAGTCCTCCATTCATCAAAGCGATCAGCCAGTGCGACATGTCTTCGATGTTCGAAATGATCGCGCCCGCAGCGGCGAGCCCATCGGTATCTTCGTAATAAGGAATCTTGTAAAGGTCGAATGAATCTCGTCGCTCATCGAAAGGTACGCCGTAATCAGCTTGCTTCAACATGTCAGCAATCGAATACACAGTGTGCGTCATGCCGAGCGGTTGAAAGATCCGTTCGCGCACAAAGTCCGCCCAGGTCTTGCCCGATTGCAGTTGAATCGAGTAGCCAACGCCCGCGTACATCATGTTGTTATAGAGGAAGATTTGCCGCGGCGATTCTTTGGGGTCGAGATACTTCAAACGCTCGAACAACTCTTTAGTGGAGTAGTCAGACTTGTACCAGATGGAATCGTGACGCGTAATGCCGGTGCGGTGCGCCAGCATGTCGCGCAGAGTGATCGTGTTGTTGAGATAGCTGTTGTAGAACTCGATCGTTGGCACCGACTCCTTAATCGGTCGATCCCAGGTGAGCTTTCCTTCCTCGACTAACATGCCCGCAGCCATCGCCGTAAATAGTTTCGTGTTCGAGGCGATCGGATAGAGTGTCTGCGCGGTAATCGGCAGCTTCTTCTCATAATCGCGATAGCCATACCCCTTCGCGAAAACCAATTTGTCGCCGACGACGATCCCAACGCCAACACCCGGGGCGTTCCAATCCTTCAAAGTTTTGGCCATGAACTCGTCAAAGCCGACGAGTTTCTGACTTACATCGATGGCCGGTTTGTCTTGCGCGAAAATCGAAACGGCGAAGCCGATCAATAGCAGAAGAGAAACAGAAAATCGCGTGATCAAACGAGGGGATGATGACATCATCTGCGATCCTCCATCAGGATGGAATTGCCGCCGCTTTGATATAGCGTTCATGGATTTCAGTCAAGCGTTTTGACCTGACGGTGATTCAGCGCACACCCCATTCCCAAATGCCATATTGAATCTTCTTGTTGACTGCGTGGCCCGATTGCTTGAGGGCGAGGATAATCTGCCCGCGATGGTGCGATTCATGCGAAATCAAGTAAGTGAAGAACGCGGCGGCGTGCGGCTTGAAACCCTTAACTCTGTTATCGGATTCAAAAGCCTTCTGCAGCAGCGCCTTTATCGCGGTTCCGGATTTCGTAATTGAACTCTGCAAAAGCTTCTTATTTTTCGCCTCGGCGGTTTCAATCTTCGTGAGGCTCTTGACCATCTCAGGCGCCGCGACGACCAGCCACATCAAGCGAACGTTGTGAATGTGCGCAAACTGCTCTCCGACGTTTCGCCCCTTCGACGAGAGTGCGGAATTCAGATGCGTAGCCTCAATGCTTTCCAGCAGATATAAGTTGATCCGATTGTGTATATCCCAGCTTTCCAGAATCTGCTTTGAGTCCATCGCCATCTCCTGAGCTGACACCCCACGTTGGACATGTTTGAGTCATAATACGGAACGCACAGAGCGTTATTAGCCGCCCATGATACTCGTCTCGAAAGTATTATCAATCAGGGAAGGACACTTAGCAGGCTGATTTCTTGTGGAGATGCATTCGTAACATTACGATCACTTTGACTACCTCCTTTTTATGGCGGGCAAACTCTCTCCAACAATGACGATTCGCGAGTTCGAAAACGGTTATTGGTATCTCGCTGAGCTGCAATGTTTCGCCAATCAGATTGGGATTCCGCAGGCCAAAAAGTTGCGCAAAGATGAGCTTGAACGAGCCATTGTGAACTTTTTGCGGAGCGGTATGGTCGGGCTGCCGACGAAGCGCGCGTTGCGTCAGACCGGAAAGAAGGACCTCGAGCACGGTTTGAGTCTGAATCTATTGATCGAGCACTACACCAGCAATCGAGAAACGAAAAACTTTATCGTCCGTGAGGCTAGAAAGATGGCGCCCGAGGTGCGCGAGAAGTCCGGCGTTTGGTATCGCCTGAATCGCTGGCGAGAACAACAAATCACGGATGGCCACCGTCCCACCTATGGCGACCTTGTGCGACGGTACATCGCGCTAAACAGAATGGAACGATTTGATAAGGTGCCGCATGGTCGCTACATCAACTTCGTTGCTGAGTTCCTCGCCGCTGAG
>JACXTT010013741.1_pt1 | contig 10645 bp, 8 predicted proteins | sample 9270951 | NCBI WGS metagenome assembly JACXTT01 (sample SAMN15532306, study PRJNA645909) | rock metagenome | isolation source: weathered quartz diorite | place: Puerto Rico | collected 2017-06-21
CACCGAGAACTACGAGATGGTGAACGTCCCTCGCGAGCACCTCGGGGACGCCGTGAACTATCTCGTCGAGAACATGACCGTGGAGATGTCCTACTTCAACGGACGCCCTGTCGCCGTGGACGTCCCCATGTTCGTGGAGCTCGAGATCGTGGAGACGGACCCGGTCCTGAAGGGGGCTACCATCTCGTCCTCGCCAAAGACCGCGAAAATGAACACGGGGCTCATCACCAAGGTGCCGCAGCACATGGGCATCGGGGATCGCGTGAAGATCGACACTCGGGACGGAACTTTCGTCGAGCGCGTGTAGTTCTCCCGATTGGACCCGTGTAATTCAGCTGCGCCTGCGCTAGAGTAGGAGCGCACCGCCGGAGCAACACAACGCGGAGGGTGGCCATGCGCCACGCACTCGTCGCGGTCCTCCTCGCCCTCGTACCCTGCCTCGCCTGGGGTCAAGAAGCAGCCGAACCAAGGTCCTCGCCCGCCGACTTCTTCCCGCTACCCGACATCGTTCCGCCGGTCGACCCGCAGCGTTCCGATACCGTCGTTCCGGAGCTCTTCCGGATCGAGTTGGAGCGGGGCGCCTCGAAGACCGCCGCGTACATCGAGCCTCATGCCGACGGCATGGTCAAGGTGGTCTCGCCGGACGGAGGCTTCGATTGGGTGGCCATGTACCGGATCAAGCGCATCCTCGACCAGGACGGCCGCGACGTGACTCGGGATGTCGTGTTTCGCCGCTTGACCCTTGGGTCCTTCGAGGGCGTGAGCTTTCGCGACCCATGGGCCGCGAACGGCGGGAAACCGCCGCGCGTTCCAGAAGTCTGGAAATCGCTCCGTCTCGCCGCGGCGCCTGGGACCGCCTGTGGCGGGTACCTCATCACAGACTTCGCGGCGATGATTCTTCGCCGGAAGTACTACAGCGAGCACTACTACACGCTCGACGTTGGATATGCGCGAAACCTCGGCCGCGATTACTCGCTGGGGGCCACAGCCTTTCTCGGAGCGGTGAAAACCTACCGGGAAGAACTGGGAGTCCGGGCTCGCGTGACCACGTGGCTCTCCCACGATGTCAGCCTGGACGTGGCGCCCGGAGTTGTCCTCTGGGAGAACGACGACCCTTACGCGAGGTTCAAACGTCCCGGACTCGCGGCCCAGGCCGCGATCAACGTTCAGGGTCGTGTCGGGTTTGTCGTACAGGTCCTTTCGGTGAATCGGAGGGTTCAATACGGGGAATGGTATTACCCCTACGGCCCTTCTTGGCGTGACGAGAGGGAGACGTCGGTGCACTTCGGGCTTCGTTTCGGGGGAGGGCTGGGAATTGCTGGAGGGGCGGCCTTCGCTGTTGCGGAGGGTCTCGAAGGGAATCACGCCGTGTACGTCTACCCGGTCTACCCGGCCTTTCGAGGAAACTAGGTTCTCACCCTTCCCAAGTACCTCGCGATCTCCCACGCCGCGGCCGCGCCCTGCCCCGCGGCGTTCGCGGTCGAGGGCCAGCGCGGGGAGCACACGTCCCCCGCCGCGAAGACTCCGGCCGCCGTCGTGACCCCGCCGGGGCGCGCGCGCACATAACCCTCGCGGTCCAGACCTACCTGGCCGCGCACCAGCTCGGTCCGGGGCTCCCATCCAATGCGAACGAAAACCCCTCTCGCTTTCGCTACGCGCGTCACGCCCGAGCCCTTGATTCGGTACTGGACCTCCTCGACGGTCTCCTCTCCCACGATTCGCCTCGCCTCCGCGTTCGGAACGATCCTGATCCTCGAATTCCCCCTCGCGCGCTCCAGGAAATCCTTGCGCGCCCGAAACCGGGTCGAGCGATGGAGCAGCGTCACCTCGGCGTCCACCTCGGCGCACAGGAGCGCGTCCTCCACGGCGGCTGTGCCCCCTCCGATCACCACGACCGGCCTGCCCGCGAAGCGGTCGCGATCCCGGTTCGCGGAGTGGCTGATACCCCGTCCCCGAAGCTCCACCTCGCCGGGGATTCCGAGGCGTCGGCGGCGCAGTCCCGTTGCGATCAGGAGCGTCCGCGCGCGCAGGCGCTCTCCCTCGCGTGTCACGGACCGCGTCCGCGCGGAGACGCGCGTGATCGGAGATCCGACCAGGATCGAAAGCTCCGCCCGACGCGCGTCCTCGAGCACCAGCGCGGCGAAGAGCCGGCCGTCGCGGCCCAGGGCAAGGAGATAATCCTGGATCGGCGCGTGGATCTCGTGAAGCTGTCCCCCTGGGAGCTGGGATTCTTCGAGAATGAGGTGGCTGAGTCCGAAACCGCGAAGCCAGAGCGCGGCCGTCAGCCCGGCCATGCCGCCCCCAAGAATCAGGGCATCAATGGCGTCGGGCATCCTGTCGGGGCTTGGGCGCTCCCGGGCCGCCGCGCTTTGCCTCCGTCACGAAGATCGCGCGCTGCTGCACGCCCCGCATCTCGAGACAGAGGTGTCTCGCGCGGATCGTCACCTCGACGGACGAGGGCTCGAGGTCTCTCTCGATCGCGTCCGCCACCGCCTGCGTCAGGCTCTCCTGCAGCCGCGGCACACAGGAAAGCTCCCGCACCAGCCGGGCGACGGAGCCAATCCCACAGATACGATCACTCGGCACATACGCGATCGAGGCGGAGCCGAAGTAGGGAACCATGTGGTGGGGGCACATACCGTAGACGGGGATGCGCTCGAGCCGGACCGCCTCGCCCGGGGTGCCGTGATAGCGCGTCGGGCGAAGGGGTCCGGGCTCGCGTCGGAGGGCGGCGGTTCGCTCGGCGAGAAAGTCCGCCGTGAGCTGCGCGGTGACCGTGTATTGAGGATCCCGCCGGGGATCGATGCCCAGCGAGCGCAGGAAATTCGTGAGCGTTGCCACCATCTGCGGGCTTGCGGCCGCGGCGGCGCTCCGAGTATCCGCGGTGGTCTCGCGGTGCGCCCGGATTTCCTCCTCGTGGAGATCGCCCTCGTCTTCCAGCGTCACCTCGACCACGCGCTCTCCGTCCCCGCCGCGTGACGCGGGACGACCGTGCCCCTGGTCTCGGCCGCGATCCCCGTGGCGCTGCCGGCCTCGCCGGTCCGGTCGTCCGCTGTGCGGCCGCGCGTCGCGTCCTGGAAGCGGCTCCGGGCCCCCTTGCGCCTCGGACTCCGGATGCCCGCCTTCCTCGGGAAGTCCCTGACCGTTTCCGGGGGACTCCCGCCCCGGCATCGGTGCGCCGCCTGGCCCCTGGCGTCCGCGCTTGCCTCTTCCGCCTCTCCTTCCTCTTGGGCTCATAATCCGAGCGCCTTCGCTTCTCCCTGCATCGCCTGGAGCACGAACGCGACGTGCTCCACCAAGGGAACGCCCAGCTCGCGGGCGCCCTGCTCGATCTCGTCGCGATTCACCGAACGAGCGAAGCCTTTCGATTTCATCTTGCGCAGCACCGAATCGGGAGCCACCTCGGCCAGAGTCTTTCCCGGCTGCACCAAGGCGGTGGCGGTGATCATGCCGCACAGCTCGTCCGAGGCGAAGAGCGCCTTGGCCATCAGGGAATCACGCGACGTGCCGGTGTAGGACGCATGCCCCATGATCGCCTCGATCATCGAGTCGGGGTATCCGCGCTCGCGCAAGATGGCGCAGCCGAATCGGGGGTGCTCCTCGGGGGTCGGATGCTTCTCGTAGTCGAAGTCATGAATCAAGCCGGTCGCGCCCCAGAGGTCGAGGTTCTCGCCGAAACGCAGCGCGTAGGCGCGCATTGCGGACTCGACCGCGAGCGCGTGTTTCCGGAGCCCGGGGGTCTCCGTGTGCTCGTGGAGGAGCGCCAGGATCTGGTCGCGGGAAGGGAGTCCGTTACGGACGAGACCGGGAGTCGCGTTCATGATCGGGCGCCGTAGCGCCCGACCATGGTACGGGGGTGTGCCGTCGGTGACAAGGACGAAGGAACCGCAGCCGTGCGGCCGACGCGAACCGAAGGGCCGCTACAGGTCCTTCTTCATGATGACCGTGGCGAGGAGCTTCGTCAGTGTCTCCGTGCCCTGGATCGGGAAGGACGTCCCGTTGAAGACCACGCGCAGTCCCACCTGGGCTCGGCTGTGCGTCAGCACCGCGGCCAGCGCGGGAGAGGTGTCCACGTGCGTCTGGATGTTGGTGATCTGTCCTGCCGTCAGCGTGAAGGGCACGTTCGCGATCGGCGTCGTGGTGAAGGGCGTGGCCGAATCGGCGGCGGCCACGTAGATCAAGAAACCGCCCGTGGCGGCGCCGCTCGTGTTGTTGAAGGAGGCGGCGACGTCCATGCTCGCGGCCACCGCCCGCGTCACGTCGCTCACGCCCTGAAGGAGATTCAGGCTGTCCGAGAAGACCTGCACGGTGTCGGATCCCACGGCGACCGGAATGTTGTAGTTCACGACGCGGCTCGAAGGTGTCATGAAACTCAGGATATCGACCGTGAGGATGAGGTTCCGGTTGCCGCAGCCGACGAGCAGCGGCAAGAGGAGCACGACGGGGATCAGTCGGCGCACGATAGCCTCCTAGTACAGGGAGAGCGAAGCGGACAGCTCGGCTCCGCGCTCACGGGAGATGTTGCGGCTGTTGCTCGCGATGGCGAGATCCAGTCCGAGCTTCCCGAAGCGGTATCCCGCCCCGCCCGCGAACTCGGCCAGCTGGTTCTGATCCCGGTAGAGGCCGGTGCGGAGGGCGAACATCCCGAACCAGAACTCCGCGCCCGCGTGCAACGTCGTGCGCAGGTCCCCCGCGACGATGTCCGCCGCGATGGTCGTGCGGCCGACCCGCTTCGCCGCGTTGAGCGTCGTCGTGGCCGGGATGCGGCTCGTGTACTTCTCGTCCCTCGCCACCACCGTCGTCGTGAACTTGTTCGTCGCGTTGTCGTACACGTGGCGGCGCCGCGTCACGTTCCAGTGGATCTGACTGCCGAAATCGTTGATCCCCAGGCCAAATTCGAAGCTGTTCCAGTAGAGAACGCCGCCCAGATCGGAGCCGAAGCCGTTCCCGAGGCCTCCGGAGCCGCCGATCCCCGAGTCCCGCGTCTCGCCGTTCATGTCGATGGTGACGGGATTGCCGCTCGCGAAGAGCGTATCTCCTGTCGTGGCGCCGCCGTTTCCGCCCGCGTCTCCGTAGGCGAGGCCCAGGAGGTACTTGGGCGCCGCTCCAACGTAGAGGGCGGTGGCGCCGTTCCGGCGCGGATCGGTCGAGGGCTCGTTCGCGGGCACGCGATACAGCGCCCGGGCGGCGTATCCCGCCTGGAACGACACCGCGGCCTGGGCGCGCCCCTCGTCGGTCAGCCCGTAGCGCGTGTTCCCCGTGAAGGGAACCGCGTCGCGGAGCGCGTCCCGGAGCTTCGGATCCAGAGTCAGCTCGTTTCGCAGATGAATCAGAGGCGAGATCTGCACAAAACCCTTTCCGAAGTTCCGATGGATCCCCATGAGGTGAACAACCGCGCCCTGCTTCATCGAATTCTTCGGAATCACGCGCTTCACGTCGGCCAGGTCCACACGTAACGAGTCCTGCGCGATGAAGATCGAGATGTCTCCGGAGACCTCGCGGGGCCTCGAGAGCTGGATCGTGAGGGGGGGGTTCAGAAGCACGTTCGCGATCTTGTAGATGTTGAAGAGTGAGTCCTTCGAGTCGTACACGGGGTGATTGCTCAAATACTGGATGAGCCCGAGCGGCAGCGGGATCGATCCCGTCCCGGTCCCAGGCGCTCCTTGCGGCACCGCGCGAAAGGCGATGTTCGAGCTGGTGAAGTCGCCCACATCGCTCGTCACCACGCCGCCCATCCCGAGCCTTCGAGCGTCGAGCGACTGGCTCTCCGCGGTCCCTGCTAGCAGAGCGCAGGTGATCACCGCGATCATCAGAGAACTCATTTTGGTCATTGGAGTTATCCCCCGGACTCGTGTCGGGACTGCGGGCCTCTGCCCGCGTCCGGTGCACCGGCATCATCGGCACACTGCGCCCGGTCCTTGAGGGACACCCGTCGGCGGACGCACCCGCTCTCGGGCTCCGCGCATCGAACGGGCCGGACGGTGGCAGTTTGACCGCACTTCGGCTCTGTGATAGCTTTCATTCGCTTGGCATCGCGGCAGTTAGAGAGCCAGCCCCTTCCCAGCCACCGCGCCCGAGGCAACCAATTTCGATGACCGAGACCGAGCTTTCCAAGATCTACGACCATACCGAGGTGGAGCGCCGGTGGTACGACCACTGGCTGGACCGCGGCTATTTCAAGCCGCGGGAGGGAGAGGGTCCACCCTTCGTCACCCTGATTCCGCCTCCCAATGTGACCGGCAGCCTCACGATCGGGCATGCCTTCAACCACACCCTGCAAGATACGCTCACCCGGTGGCAGCGCATGACCGGGGTGCCCACGCTCTGGCTCCCGGGCACGGATCACGCCGGGATTGCGACACAGAACGTGGTGGAGCGAAAGCTCGCCGCGGAAGGGAAGACCCGCCACGACCTCGGCCGCGAAGCATTCCTCCAGGAAGTCTGGAAATGGAAGGAGCACTACCACGCGCGAATCACGGCGCAGATGCGGCGCATCGGGGACTCGGTGGACTGGTCGCGGGAGCGCTTCACCATGGACGAGGGCCTCTCGCGGGCGGTCCGCGAAGTGTTCGTGTGCCTCTACAAGAAGGGGCTCATCTACCGCGGCAACCGGATCATCAACTGGTGTCCGCGGTGCCTCACCGCGCTCTCGGACGAGGAAGTGGACCATCAGGACACGGACGGAAAGCTATACCACCTGATGTATCCCATCAAGGGAACGCAGAAGCACATCGTGGTGGCGACCACGCGCCCCGAGACCATGCTGGGAGACGTGGCGGTGGCAGTGCATCCCAAGGACAAGCGCTACACGCCGCTCAAGGGGAAGACCGCCATCCTTCCGTTCCTGCGCCGTGAGATTCCGATCATCCGCGACGACTCGGTGGATCCTAAGTTCGGAACCGGAGCGGTAAAGGTGACCCCGGCGCATGATCCGAACGACTTCGAGCTGGGGCAGCGGCACGGGCTCACGCCCATCACGGTGATGAATCCGGATGGGACGATGAACGAGAACGCGGGGGATTTCCGCGGCCTGACCCGCGAGAAGGCCCGGGCACGCATCGTGGAGGCATTGCAAGATCGCGGACTCATCGCCCGCGTGGAGCCGCACCGCTACTCCATCGGGCACTGCCAGCGCTGCGACTCCGTCGTGGAGCCGTATCTCTCGCTCCAGTGGTTCGTGTCGATGAAGCCGCTCGCCCGGCCTGCGCTCGAGGCGATCGAGAAGGGCGAGCTGACAATCTTACCTAGACGCTGGGAGAAGGTGTACCTCCGCTGGCTCGAGGGAATCCGCGACTGGTGCATCTCGCGGCAGCTCTGGTGGGGGCATCGCATCCCGGTCTGGACCTGCGCCAAGTGCTCGGAAACGATCGTGGAAGTGGAGGAGCCGAAGAGCTGTCCCAGGTGCGGCGCCGGTCCCTCGGAGCTCAAGCAGGACGAGGACGTGCTCGACACCTGGTTTTCTTCCTGGCTCTGGCCTTTCTCCACGTTGGGCTGGCCTGAGCAGACCGAGGATCTGAAGCGGTTCTATCCCTCGAGCGTCCTCATCACGGGACCCGACATCATCTTCTTCTGGGTGGCCCGCATGGTGATGGCCGGGTACGAGTTCATGGGGAAGGCGTCCTTCCCGGTGGTGTACCTCCACGGGATCGTTCGCGACGCCCAGGGGCGCAAGATGTCGAAGTCGCTCGGAAACTCGGCCGATCCGATCGAGATCGCTGAGAAGTACGGCGCCGACTCGCTGCGCCTCACGCTGCTCCTCCTCTCGCCCCAGGGCTCCGACATCCATTTTTCCGAGGAGCGGGTGGATCTCGGACGGCATTTCGCGAACAAGCTGTGGAACGCCTTCCGGCTGGTGGCGCCGCACCTCAAGGACTACACGCCGGACGAGCAGGCAGCGCGCCCCTTCCTGACCGACGCGGACCAGTGGATCCTGAGCATGCTGGGGACCGCGGTGCGCCAGGTGACGCGCGATCTCAAGTCCTACCGGATCGGAGACGCCGCGAAGGACATCTACGACTTCACGTGGCGGGAGCTCTGCGACTGGTATCTCGAGATGGCCAAGCCTCGCCTCTACGCGGGACCGAACGCGCCCGGAGCCGCCGCGGTGCGCTTCACGATCCACCGCGTCTTCAGTACGGTGCTTCGGCTCCTTCACCCGTTCATGCCGTATCTCTCCGAGGAGCTGTGGCACGCGCTTCCCGGGACGGAAGGGGACGTGTGCGTGGCGGAATGGCCGACACCCGGCCGGGCCTCGAACAAGGAAGTGGAGGCGAAGATCGAGCTCCTCAAGGAAGTGGTGGGGGCGATCCGGAATCTCCGCTCCGAGATGAACATCGCGCCCGCGAGGAAAGCGCCGGTCCTGGTACGCGCTGCCGGCGGGGAAGAGGAGACTCTTCGCGACCAAGCCGAGTTGATCGCGCTCTTGAGCAAGGCGGAGCCTCTGGAGATCGGCTCCGGCGTGAAAAAGCCCGCCGTCGCCGCCTCCACCGTGGTCCGCAGCCACGAGATCTTTCTTCCGCTCGAAGGGCTCATCGATGTGGAGACGGAGCGCAAGCGGCTCGAGCGCGAGCTGGACAAGGTGATGCGCGACTTCGATCAGTCCATGCGGAAGCTCCAGAACGAGGATTTCCTGGGTAAGGCGAAGAAGGACGTGGTGGAGCGCGAGAAGAGCCGGCTGGAGTCGCTGGGCGTCACGAAGGAGAAACTGGAGCGGAATCTGGAGGTTCTTCGATGAGGGAGTGGGCCGAAGACACGCTGGCGGAGCTGTTTCCCGATCCCGCCACGCGTCGGATTGCTGTCCGGATCGTGCTCGCCCTCATGGTCGGCGTCGCCGGCGCGGTGCTGGTCTCGGGGATCCTCGTCTTCGCGGCCTGGGCGGACGTCATCCACGATGCGAAGACCGGCAAGACGTATTACATCGATCGCTTGTTCGACCCGCCAAAGCAGGTGCCGCCACCTCCTGAGAGGCCAATTCCATACACCACCGCCACCGTCGCGGGCCGCGACGTCGCGGTCACGGTGTACAGGGACAACCTCGGCGTCGTGAAGGACCGCCGGCGGTTCGTCTTGCCGTCGGGGGAGTCGGAGATCCGGTTCGCAGAGGTTGCCTCGAGCATCGATCCGACCTCGGTCCATCTCCGCTCGGCGGGCCGCGGCGGCGACGTGTCGATCCTCTACCAGGACTATCGCTACGACCTCGCCAGCTCCGACAAGCTGCTCGAAAAGTACGTGGACCAGCAAATCGACGTCGCGACCAAGGACGACCAGGTGAAGCGCGGCACCCTCCTCTCGTTCGATCCCGTGTCGCTCGTGATCCAGGAGCAAGGCGGGGGCGTGTCCCTCCTGAACCGCCAGGAAGTGCGCCAGGTGGGGGCGCGCGAGCTCCCGAAGGGGTTGATCACGCGGCCGACGCTGGTCTGGCGCGTGCGCGCGTCCGGCGGGGGAGAGCGCGACCTCGAAGTCTCCTACACCACGGCGTCCCTGGGCTGGCACGCGGAGTACGTGGCGGTCCTGGACGAGAGCCGGAACTCCCTCGAGCTTGAAGGCTGGGCGTCCGTGGAGAATCGATCCGGCGCAACCTTCGAGGACGCCAGGCTGAAGCTCGTCGCGGGCACGATCCATCGCGCCACCCCCGTGGCACGGCCCATGCCCTACGCTCTGGAAGCGCGAATGATGAAAGCGGAGGGGGCAGCGACCCAGCTCGAGGAGCGGGGGTTCTTCGAGTATCACGTCTACGAGCTGCCGGAGCGGGCAACGCTCACGAATAACGAGGTCAAGCAGGTGGCGCTCCTTCACGCGACCGGGATCAAGGCGGCGCGGAAATTCACGTACGATGGATCGGTGGACCAGGATCACGTGCAGGTGCGGGTGGAGTTCATGAACGACCGCGCTTCGGGTCTGGGAATGCCCCTGCCCGAGGGCATCGTTCGCGCGTTCCAGCGCGACACGGACGGGTCGCTGGAACTGGTGGGCGAGGACCGGATCCAGCACACGCCGAAGAACCAGACGGTCCGGGTGGCGATAGGGGACGCCTTCGACATCGCCGCCGAGCGCAAGCAGACCGAAGTACGGCAAATAAGCTCCAAGGTGAACGAGATCTCCTACGAGGTCCAGCTCACGAGCCATAGAAAGGATGCGGTGGAAGTCACCGTGATCGAGCACGCCGATTGGCAGTGGGACATCGTCCGCTCCACCGTCCCGCCCCAGAAGAAGGATTCGCGGACCTTCGAATTCCAGGTCCGGTGCGAGCCCGAGAAGCCCGTTACGGTCGCCTATACCGTCCGCACGCGGCTCCCATGATCCTCGAACGAGACCTGTCCCCGGCCGAGTTCAAGCTGGTGGCGCCCTACCAGCCGCTCGGGGACCAGCCACGCGCCATCGAGGAGCTGATCGAAGGACTGAAGCGCGGGGACCGCTACCAGACGCTCCTCGGCGTCACCGGATCCGGCAAGACCTTCACGATGGCGAACGTGATCCAGGCTGCGGCGCGTCCGACGCTCGTCATCTCGCACAACAAGACGCTCGCGGCCCAGCTCTACGGCGAGTTCAAGAGCTTCTTCCCGGAGAACGCCGTGGGCTATTTCGGCTCCTACTACGACTACTACCAGCCCGAAGCGTACGTCCCGCAGACGAAACCCTACATCGA
>JACXTT010013742.1_pt1 | contig 10645 bp, 7 predicted proteins | sample 9270951 | NCBI WGS metagenome assembly JACXTT01 (sample SAMN15532306, study PRJNA645909) | rock metagenome | isolation source: weathered quartz diorite | place: Puerto Rico | collected 2017-06-21
TCCGCGACTTCGGCGCGTGGCTCGAACAGCTTCTGGCTGAGTCGACCGGCAAGGATGGAAAGGGTGTCATTCCGGTCGACCGGGAGCCGCTCGCGCCCCCCGAGGACTACGGCGACGATCGGCTTTTCGCGTACGTTCACCTCGCCTCGGACGCCGACGCCGGCCAACAACGGGCCGTCGACGCACTGACCCGCGCCGGGCACCCCGTGGTGCGAATCGACGTGCCGACGCGCGAAGACCTCGGAGGGCAGTTCTTCCAGTGGGAGCTTGCGACGGCGGTCGCCGGCGCCGTGATCGGGATCAACCCGTTCGACCAGCCGGACGTCGAAGCCTCGAAGGTCGCGACGAGAGAGCTCACGAGGCAGTACGAGGAGACTGGTTCGCTGCCGCCCGAGGATCCGTTCTTCGAGGGTGACGGCGTCAAGCTCTTCGGGAACCCACCGGGCGGGACCGGGGACTCGCTCAGCGACCACCTTGCAGCCCACTTGGAGAGACTTGGAGAGCGCGACTACTTCGCATTGCTCGCTTATGTCCAGATGAACGGCGAGCGGGAACGTGTCCTCACCGAGATGCGCCGCATCGTGCGTGACCGGCGCCGGGTTGCGACGTGCGTCGGATTCGGGCCGCGGTTCCTACACTCCACGGGACAGGCATACAAGGGGGGCCCCAACAGCGGCGTGTTCCTGCAGATCACGTGCGACGACCTGCTGGACCTGGAGGTACCGGGCCGGGGCTACAGCTTCGGCGTCGTCAAGGCTGCGCAGGCGCGCGGCGACTTCGAGGTGCTCGTGCGGCGGGGCCGGCGCGCGCTGCGCGCGCATCTGGGCCCGGACGTGACCGCCGGGCTGAAGACGCTGTGGGCAACGATCGAGGAGGTCGTCTAGTGCAGATCGGGATGGTCGGGCTTGGCCGGATGGGGTCGAACTTGGTCAGGCGGCTGATGCGAGACGGGCATGAGTGCGTCGTGTTCGACCTGAACCTGGATGCCGTCACGGACCTCGAGTCGGAGGGCGCGATCGGCGCGCGTTCGGCGGAGGATCTGAGCTCGAAACTCTCGAAGCCCCGCGTCGTTTGGGTGATGGTTCCCGCCGCGGTCACAGAGAAGACCGTGCACCAGCTGGCCGCCCTGATGGAGCCGGACGACGTGATCATGGACGGCGGGAACAGCTACTACCGCGATGACATCGAGCGGGCGAAGGAGCTCTCTCGAGTCGGAATTCACTACGTTGACGTCGGCACGAGCGGCGGCGTCTTCGGCCTCGAACGGGGCTTCTGCCTGATGATCGGCGGCGAGCGGGAGGTGGTCGAGCGCCTCGACTCGATCTTTCGGACGATCGCGCCGGGTGTGGACGCCGCGTCCCGCACGCCGGGCGCCGGCGGTGAGCCCTCCACCGCGGAGCGGGGCTACCTCCATTGCGGGCCGAACGGCGCGGGCCACTTCGTGAAGATGGTCCACAACGGGATCGAGTACGGCCTGATGGCGGCCTACGCCGAGGGGCTGAACATCCTGCACCGTGCGAACGTGGGCAAGGAGGAGCGACCGGCGGACGCCGAGACGACGCCATTGCGCGACCCCGAGTACTACCAGTACGACATCGACGTCGCGGCCGTCGCCGAGGTCTGGCGCCGCGGAAGCGTGGTCGCCTCGTGGCTGCTGGACCTGACCGCGAGCGCGCTGCGCAAGTCCCCGAACCTCGAGGAGTTTCACGGCCGGGTGTCCGACTCCGGTGAGGGCCGCTGGACAGCGATCGCCGCGATCGAGGAGGGCGTGCCCGCCGAGGTGATCACGACTTCGCTCTACGCCCGCTTTGCCTCGCGCGCGGAGGGCGAGTTCGCGAACCGCCTCCTGTCGGCCATGCGGCAGGAGTTCGGAGGCCACGCCGAGCAATGACCGCGACCGTGACCCAGCCGGTGGGCACGGTAGACACATCCGTCCATACCCCGCCCGACCACGTGATCGTGCTGTTCGGGGCGAGCGGCGACCTCGCGAAGCGAAAGCTCCTGCCCGGCCTCTTCCACCTGAACGAGGCCGGTCTGATGTCCCGCGAATTCCGGATCGTGGGCTGCTCGCGCAATGAGTTGAGCGACGACGCGTTCCGTCGGCTCGCGCGTGAGGCGGTCGTGAGGTTCGGCCGGCGTGACGCGACCGACGAGGCCTGGGAGCCCTTCGCGGCGAAGTTGACCTACGTGGGCACGGGGGAGGGCCTCGGGGGGCTGGTGAAGACCGTCGAGGCGGCGATGAACGAGATCGGCGGCGAGCCGCGCCTTTTGCACTACCTGTCTGTGCCGCCGATAGCCGCTCCCGGCCTGATCGAGCAGCTCGGCGCGGCCGGGCTGGTCGAACGCGCGCGCGTGATCATGGAAAAGCCGTTCGGCCTCGACCTCGAATCCGCGCGCCGGCTGAACGAGACGATCCACGAGGTCTTCGACGAATCGCAGGTCTTGCGGATCGACCACTTTCTGGGCAAGGAGGCCGTCCAGAACATTCTCGCCCTGCGGTTCGCGAACGGCCTGTACGAGCCGGTGTGGAACCGCGACCACATCGACCACCTGCAGATCGACGTGCCCGAGACGCTTTCGGTCGGCACCCGCGGCTCCTTTTACGAGCAGACCGGCGCTTATCGAGACATGGTCGTCACGCATCTCTTCCAGGTACTGGGCTTCGTCGCGATGGAGCCGCCTACCGCGATCACGTCCGACGCGCTCAACATCGAGAGGCAGAAGGTCTTCGACTGTCTCGAGCCGATCGACCCCGGGCTGGTAGTGCGCGGACAGTACGACGGATACGGAGATACGCCGGGCGTTGCGCCCGACTCCGACACGGAGACCTTCGTCGCGCTCCGGGCCGCAATCGACAACTGGCGCTGGGCGGGCGTGAGCGTCTTGATGCGCACCGGCAAGCGACTTCACCGCTCAGGTCACGCGATCACGATCGCGTTCCGCGAACCGCCACGCCGGCTGTTCGAGCTGGATCGCAAGGTTCATGATCAGAACCTGCTGGTGCTGGACCTCGGTGACCCGGGCTCGATCACGTCGGTGTTCCTCGCGAAGGAACCAGGAGCCGCGATCCGGCTCGGGAGAGCGCGCATGAGGTTCGACTACGAGCAATCGTTCACGAGCGCGCTGCAGCTCGAGGCCTACGAACGGCTGCTGCACGACGCGATGATCGGCGACCGCCTGCTGTTCACGAGCGACGGCGAGATCGAGCGCCTATGGGAGATATCGGAGCCGCTTCTCCAGAGCCCCCCGCCGGTTCACGCCTATCCCCCAGGGTCTTGGGGCCCTCCGGAGGCGGGCGCGCTGGCCGCGCCCACCCAATGGCATCTCTCCGCCGATGAGTGAGCGGCTCGCGATCTTGTTCGACATCGATGGGACGCTGATCGAGAGCGGAGGCGCAGGCGCGGTGTCTTGGCGCGAGGCTTTCCAGGAGCTTTACGGGGTCCCGGCCGACATCGGCGAGTACACGGACGCCGGCATGACCGATCCCGAGGTCGGGCGCCTCACGTTCGAGAGGGTGATCGGGCGGAAGCCCACCACGCGGGAGCTTGCACGGCTGCTCATGCGGCGGAACACTCTGCTCCCGCGGGCGGTCGCGGAGTCGAAGGGATATCGAGTGCTGCCCGGTGTCCGAGAGCTGCTGCCCCGCCTGTCTGAGGAGGGCTACCTCCTCGGCCTCACGACCGGCGGCGTCGAGACCGCAGCGCACATCAAGCTCGAGCGCGGTCATCTCAACCGCTACTTCCATTTCGGCGGCTACGGCTCCGACTCGACCGATCGCGTGGAGCTGACGCGCAGGGCGATCGACCGCGCGCGGACCATTCTTGGGCATAAGCTCTCGCCGGACGAAGTGCTCGTGGTCGGCGACACCCCGAAAGACATCGCGGCTGCTCATGGTGCCGGCGCGGTAGCCGTGGGAGTTGCCACCGGCAGCTACTCGAAGGAGAAGCTGGCCGAAGCTGGCGCCGATTACGTGCTCGGGACACTCGAAGAGGCGCTGCCGCTGTGAGTCCGGCGCCGCGGCTCTACGGGGGCGCCGACCTCGGCGGCACCAAGATCCAGACGGCCGTCATCGGCGCCCGCGGGAAGGTGCTCGGCCAGGCGCGTGAGCAGACTCCAACGAGCGGCGGGCCTGAGGCAGTCGCCGTGGCGATCGCCAGCGCGATCAGGGAAGCGGCAGGCGCAGCAGGCGTCGAGGCGGGTGCACTCGCCGTGATCGGCATCGGCTCTCCCGGGGACGTCGAAGTGGACACCGGAGTGGTGGCCCAGGCGAGAAACCTGCCCGACTGGGACGGCGAGTTCCCGCTGGGACCAAGGGTGTCGGAGCTGCTGGGGGTGCCGGCGGTCGTTGGAAACGACGTTCAGGTCGGAACCCAGGCAGAGTTCCGGCTCGGCGCGGGCAAGCCATACAAGTCGCTCCTCGGCGTTTTCTGGGGCACCGGCGTGGGTGGAGGGCTGATCCTCGACGGGAAACCATGGCTCGGCCGGGGCGCCGCCGGTGAGATCGGGCACATGGTGGTCAAGATCGGTGGGCGTCGCTGCACGTGCGGCCGCCTCGGGTGTCTCGAGGCCTACGCCGGCCGCGGATCGATGGAGGCCAAGGCGCGCAGCCTCGTCAACCGCGGAGAGCACACGGTGCTGTTCGAGATCATGGAGAACCGGGGACGGACGCGGCTGACGAGCGGTGTCTGGGAGCGCGCGTTGAGGCATGACGACAAGGTCGCCGTGCGCCTGATGAACCAGGCCGTGGAGGCGCTCGGCGCGGGGATCGCGTCGGCAGTCAACCTCCTTGACGTCGAAGCCGTGATCATTGGCGGCGGGCTCGGAACGAAGATGGGCGAGCCGTACCTCGAGCGCATCCGGAATGCGATGATGCCCCACCTGTTCGTCGATGAACGCCCGCCGGCCCTCCACCTGGCCGCGCTCGGAGATCTGGGCGGCGCGATCGGCGCGGCGCTCGCTGCGAAGTCCCGGACGAGCTAGCGGCCGCCCCCACGGCGGAGGGTCATCCCGGCAGCATTTCCGAGCTTCCCGCGCGCGCCTTGTCGATCTCCCAGGCGGCGGTGATCAACCCGATGTGGCTGAACGCCTGCGGGAAGTTGCCGAGCAGCTCGTTGTTTCGGGTGTCGATCTCCTCCGCCAACAGGCCAAGGTCGTTTGCACAGCCGGCCAGCTGGTCGAACAGCGTCGTCGCCCGCTCGATCTCGCCCGCCCGTGCGAAGCACGACACGAGCCAGAACGAGCAGATCACGAACGTGCCTTCTTCACCTTCCAGCCCGTCGGCGTTCATCCCCTCCTTGTTTCGATAGCGCAGCACGAGCCCGTCCTCGGTGAGGTCACGGGCGATGGCCTCGATCGTTGAGCGCATGCGCGCGTCGGTCGCCGGCAGGAATCCGAGCAGCGGGATCAGGAGAGCGGCCGCGTCGAGCTCGTCCGAGTCGAATGCCTGGGCATAGGCGCGGCGCTTCTCGCTCCAGCCGCGCCTGAGCACGGCCTCGCGGATGCGCTCGCGCTCGGCCGCCCACTCGTCCACTTCCGCGCCGTACATGCCGAGCTTCGGCGCCAGCTTGACCGCGCGGTCGAGCGCGGCCCAGCAGAGGACCTTCGAAGAGAGGTGGTGCTGCGGATCGCCGCGCATCTCCCACATTCCGGCATCACGTTGCTGCCAGCGGGCCGCCGCCGCGTGCGCGAGCTCAGCCACGAATTCCTGGATCTCCGAGTGAAGCTCACCGAGCTCCTCGTTGTAGAGCCAGAGCGCGTTGAGCAGCTCACCGTAGACGTCGAGCTGCGTCTGGACCCAGGCGCCGTTGCCGACTCGTACGGGCCGTGAGTCGCGCCAGCCAGGAAGGTGATTCAGCTCGCGTTCCGACAGGTCGTGCTCCCCGCCGACCCCGTACATGATCTGAAGCGAGCCGCCCTCGACCCGCCCGCCCGCTGCACTCGTCATGAAGGAAACGAAGTTGACCGCCTCGTCGGAGCATGCGCCGATGTAGAGCGCCTGGAGCGTGAGGCTTGCGTCCCGGATCCAGGCGAAGCGGTAGTCCCAGTTGCGCCCCCCGCCGACGCCCTCGGGCAGCGAGGTGGTGGCCGCGGCGACGATCGCGCCCGTCGGGCGATACGTGAGACCTTTGAGGACGCGTGAGCTGAAGCGCACGAGTTCCCTGTGGGACCCCTCGTAGATGTCGTGCTCGGCCTCCCACGAGCGCCAGCCCGCGGCTGTATCGTCGATCCGATCGGCCACGCGGTTCGCGGGCGTCGGCGTGGGCTTCTGGTCCTCGACTGCGCTCCAGCGCAGAGCGAAGCCGATCCGGTCTCCCGCGGCGACCGTGAACGACGCGCTCATCGTCGCGGCGGAGATCTCGACCGGCACGCCGGCCGTCACCGCGACCCTGCAGGGGCCGCCGAACGTGAGGCCTCCCTCGGGCGTTCGGCGAAAAAGGGGACGGACGAGACCGTACTCGGGGCGCGGCGCCAGTTCCAGCTCGAGCGCGACGGCGCCGGACACGCCCTCGATCAGGCGCAGGAGCTCGTGCGGAGCGCGGAGGCCGAGCTCGTGCCCCCGCTGGCCTTCAGCGAACGCCATCGCGTCGGTCACCTTGACCGTGCCGGTGTCGGTCGTGAAGACGGTCTCGAGCACGAGTGTGCCGGGGCGGTAGCTTCGCTTGGTCTGGAACTCGCCCGCGGGTCGGATCGACCAGTGCCCGCCATGGGGACCGAGCAGCCGGGCGAAGATCGCCGGGCTGTCGTAGCGCGGCAGGCAGAGCCAGTCGACCGAGCCCGCAAGGCTCACGTGGGCCGCCGAATTGCAGTCGGCGAGCATCGCGTAGTCGGCGATCGGCGTCGAGGAGATGGCGCTGAGTTGTATCCGGTCCGGGTTCGCTACAACCTACGCCTCATATGACCACGCTGGCATCCCGCGGCGGCGAGCTCGCGGCGACCTTCGATTCGAGTGCCGGGATGACGTGCACCTCGCTCCGTCATCGCGGCGACGAGCTCCTCGCCGCGGACGGGATTCCGTTCCTGTATCCGTGGGCGAATCGCCTCGCCGCGTTCGACTACTCGGCGCTGGGCCGCAAGGTCGAGCTCGACCGCGAGTCGCCCCTGCTGGAGCTCGACCAGAACGGCCTACCGATTCACGGCCTGCTGAGGCGATGGTCGTCCTGGGAGGTGGAGGAGGGCCCCGATCGCCTGGCGGCGACGCTCGACTTCGGCAGCGAGGCCGAGTTGCTGGAGGCGTTTCCGTTTCCACACACGCTTCGCCTGGAGGTGCTGTTGGGGGACTCCACGGTGGAGGTCTCGACCACCGTCGCGGCCGATCGGGGCGAGCCGGTGCCCGTGTCGTTCGGGTTCCATCCGTATTTCCGGCTGCCGGGGGTTCCTCGGCAGGCGTGGGAGATCGAGTCGCCGGTCAGCGAGCGCCTCGAGCTCGACGCCCGCATGATCCCGACGTCCGCTGGTGAGCGGGCCGGCGATCTCGATGGGCCCCTCGGCGACCGCAGCTTCGACGACCCGTTCGCGGGCGTCGATCCGACCCGGCCCTTCGCGCTCGCGGGCCCGGGCCGCCGGATCGAGGCCACCTTCGATCCGAACTTCCCCCTCGCTCAGATCTACTCGCCCCCGGGCGCCGAGTTCATCTGCTTCGAGCCGATGACCGCCCCGACGAACGCCCTGCGGACGGGCAGGGACCTGCCGATCGTCGACGCCGGCCAGGCTTTCACGGCAACCTGGACGATTGCCGTGAGACAGACCTAACCCGTGCGCACGAGCGGCCGGCTCACGCGCAGGTTTCACGTGCCCTCGGCGCTACGGCCGACTTCCCTGCGCATCGATGCCGAGTCCGCGTGGAGGCACCTGTCCGCGGGCGGCCTGCTCATCGACGTTCGCCGACAGGACGACGTCAGCGCCGCGCTCGACCGAGCCGAGCGGATCGCTCCTGACGAGATGCCCGGCCGCCTCTCGTCGCTTCCCCACGGGTCGCCGATCGTACTTGCCTGCACTTGACTGCGCGAGGCGACCAGCGTCCGTGTGGCGCACTGGCTGAGAGACAGAGGGTTCGAGGCGTACGCGGTCCGTGGCGGCGTGGCAAACCTCCGCGGCGAGACGGCGCGGGACGAGGCGACGGGACCGGACGAGGCCCTCGCCGCCAGCGGTCGGGCGCTCGCCGCCCTTCGCCACCCGCGCTTTCGGCGCTACGCGGCGGGGGTGCTGTTCTCGTTGACGGGCAACTGGGTGGAGGCGGCGGCGTTCGGCTACGTCGTGCTGCTGCTTGGAGGCTCGGCGGCGACCCTCGGCCTGATCGGCTTTCTCAACACGCTTCCGAACCTCATCTGGGGCCTGCCCGCCGGCGTGCTAGCGGACCGCTACGACCGTCGCAAGCTGCTGCTCGTCTTCCAGGGCGCGAACATGCTGGTCGCGGTCCTGCTCGCCGTGCTGTGGGCCACGGACACGCTCACTGTCGCGCTGATGGGCGCGATCGCGCTCGTCGGGGGAAGCCTCGGCACGCTCAGCTTTCCCGCGTTCCAGGGGATGCTGGCCTCCACCGTCCCCGAGGAAGACCTCGAAAGCGCCGTTGCGATCAACAGCCTCCTGCTGCAACTGGCACGGTTCCTCGGACCGGCGATCGCCGGCGTCCTGCTCGCCGTCGCCGGCCCGACCTGGGTGTTCGCGGTAAACGCCTTCAGCTTCCTCGGGGTGCTGGCCGCGGTTGCGCTCCTCCCAGGATCTCGCGCGCTCGCGGGCGCGGCCGCGGCTAGCCTCGGCGGCGCGATGCGAGACGGGCTGCGCTACGTCTTCGGGCAGCGAAGCATCGCCTCGCTGATGGCGCTCACGCTCTTCGCCGGGCTCTTCGGAACCCCGCCCGTGGCCTTCATGTTGCCCGGGATCGTCCGGTTCCAGCTGCACGGCGGACCTGCCACGCTGGGCGCGCTGACCGCCTCGATCGGCCTGGGTTCCCTGCTCGGGGCACTGATGCTGCTGGTGATCTCCCAACGACCCAACAAGGGGGAGCCGGTGCTGGTCGGTTACTTCGTAACGGCGCTCGCGATTGCGGCGATCGGGGTGTCGCACTCGATCCCGATCTCGATGGCTCTTGCGATCGCCGGGGGATTTTCCGGTGTTGTGTTCGTCGGACTCTCGACCGTCGTCGTGCAAATGATCACAACCGACGAGATGCGCGCACGGGCGATGGCTATCTGGGCTGCCGCTTTCGTCGGGGTGCTTCCGATCGGGGCGCTGATCACCGGTGCGCTCGCGGCTCTGCTCGGAGCGGGCGGGGCGGTGCTCGTCGACGGGATCCTGATGCTCGCCGGCGGCCTCGTCGTAACGCTTCGCAGACCCGAGGTCGCCTGGCTCGGGTGCGCCGCGCTGCCCGAGGCGTGTATCGCGGGCATCGACCCGGTCGCGGTCGCGTACGAGGAGGAGCGCACCAGCGAGCCGGCGCGGGCACCCGTCTGATCTTTCCCATCGGCGCTTTGCCCACGGCGCCTCGCATGAGAAGATGGGGCCGCCGTGCCGACCACTCACTACCGCACGTGCCCACTCTGCGAAGCGACCTGCGGGCTCGAGATCGAGACCGAGGGTGATCGCGTCGTCTCGATTCGCGGCGACGCCGAGGACGTCTTCTCCAAAGGCTTCATCTGCCCCAAGTCGTACGCGCTGAAGGAGCTTCACCACGACCCCGACAGGCTTCGCGTGCCGCTGCGACGCCGCGCGGACGGGACTTTCGAGGAGATCGGATGGGATGAGGCCTTCGCGGAGGTCGACACGGCGCTCACGCCGATCATGAGCGAGCACGGGCGTGACGCGGTCGCCGTGTATCTCGGCAACCCGACGGCGCACGACTACGCCGCGCTGCTCTACGGTCGCGCTGCTTTCCGGACACTCGGGAGCAAGAACATCTACTCCGCCAGCACGGTCGACCAGATGCCCAAGCAAGTTTCGGCGGGGCTCATGTTCGGCACGATGCTGAGCGTCCCGGTCCCGGATCTGGACCGCTGCTCGTACCTGTTGATGCTCGGCGCGAACCCGCTGGTCTCGAACGGCAGCCTGATGACCGCTCCCGACATGCGGGGGCGCATCCGCGCTCTCCGGGAGCGCGGCGGCAAGGTGGTCGTGATCGACCCGCGCCGCACTCGCACGGCCGAGGAATCCGACGAGCACCAATTCATCCGGCCCGGCACAGACGCGCACTTCCTGATGGGCATCGTCAACACGATCATTTCGGAGGGCCTCGAGCAGCCGGGCGCGCTCGCCGAGCACGTAATCGGCATGGACGAGGTCCGCCGGCTCGCGGACGGATTCACGCCCGAGCGGGTCAGCGACACGTGCGGCATCCCGGCCGAGGACATCCGCCGGATCGCGCGAGAGTTCGCGGGCGCCGACGCGGGCGCCTGCTACGCGCGAATCGGCACCTGCACGCAGGAGTTCGGAACCGTGGCGAGCTGGCTCGTCGACGTCGTGAACGTGATCACGGGCAACCTCGACCGGCCCGGCGGCGCCATGTTCACGCGCGCTGCGGCCGGCGCCCGCAACACGAGCGGTCCGCCCGGCGTCGGGCGTGGCGTGAAGATCGGCCGCTGGCGCAGCCGCGTGCGCGGACTGCCCGAGACGTTCGGCGAGCTGCCGGTCGCGGCGCTCGCAGAGGAGATCG
>JACXTT010013743.1_pt1 | contig 10645 bp, 12 predicted proteins | sample 9270951 | NCBI WGS metagenome assembly JACXTT01 (sample SAMN15532306, study PRJNA645909) | rock metagenome | isolation source: weathered quartz diorite | place: Puerto Rico | collected 2017-06-21
GGACAGCGCGACCTCTGCCGCACCTATGCGAATCGCGCCTTTCAGCGCGCCCGTGACTGCTTTACCTCCAAACGCATGATCGACCAGTACGTGGACCTCTACCGGAGTCTTTTGGGAATGCATCGGGCGGCGGCCTAGGGGTTTTTAGCTGTCGGTATCGTCTGGCAGATGAAAGCGATCATCCAAACTGCTATCTTCGTACTGACACTGAAACGGAGGCCTCATGTCTGCCGTCAAAATCACCGTTAGGAAGAACGGCCCATATCGGGTGGAAGACCCGGAAGGCTCGATTGAATTGGTCGACGCCGATGGCAACAAGTACGATCTGACCGGCAAGCCTGCTTTTTCTCTCTGCCGTTGCGGCGGGTCGGTGACCAAACCGTTCTGCGATGGCACGCACAGCAAGATCGGATTCCAGGGGGCGGAATCGGCAGTGAAGAAAGCCGAGAACGGTTAGGTGCCTCGGCCCGTCTCGCCTGGGCGCTGAAATCCCCCTCCGCTCAATGAATGGTCTTGGTCTTGCGCGACATGTAATCCATTAACAGGTACTGTCCCAACGTATACGGCGTGGTGAAATAGGCTTTGCCCCGGCACATCTCCGTGACCTTCTGCACGAACTGAATCAATCCGTAATCGGATGCCAGCATGAACGTATTGATCATGACTCCGGCTCGCTTGCACTTGGAAACTTCCTCAAGCGTCTGGCTCACTACCATGGGATCCAGGCCGAAGGCGTTCTTGTAGATCCGCCCATCTTCGAGAGTCAGAGCGGAGGGTTTGCCGTCGGTGATCATTACAATCTGCTTCATGTCCTTGCGCTGGCGCTGCAGAACGCGCTGTGCCAGCCGCAAACCTTCGCGAGTGTTGGTGTAGTACGGTCCCACCTTTACCCGTGCCAATTGCGATAATGGCACTTCCTCCGCGGAATCATGAAACAGAATCAGCGATAGTGAATCGCCGGGATACTGCGTCCGGATCAGGTGCGAAAGCGCCATCGCGACTTTCTTCGCCGGGGTGAATCTGTCTTCGCCATAGAGGATCATGGAATGCGAGCAATCGAGCATCAGCACGGTGGCGCAGGAGGATTGGTACTCGCACTGATGCACTTGCAGATCGGAGTACTCGATGTTCAGCGGGATCTCCAGGCCTTCGCGCTGGATGGCGTTCGAAAGCGTCGCCGTGATATCGAGGTTGAGCGTGTCGCCGAACTCGTAGGTTCGCGAGGCTCCACTGGCCTCGACACCGGTGGCCAGATCGCGCGTATCGTGGCGGCCGAAGCTGGACTTGCCCAGCGACCCCATCAGATCGCGCAGCGTCTTGAATCCGAGAAAGTCCAGGCTCTTGTCGGTGATTTCAAACTTGGCTTGCTGAGCTTCCCCTGTCTGCCCGCCAGCCCTCGATTGCCGCGACGCATCATGCGGCTCGTCGACGCTGATGTAGTCTTCGTGCTGCATTCGTTCGATGAGTTGCTCGATCATTTCGTCGAGCGTGCCATCCATTTGCATCTGGTGCAGCCGGTCACGCATTTCCTGGTCAAGCAGATTACCCTCAAGCAGTGCCTGTTCGATGGCGCGGCGCAGGTCGTCGAGGGTTCGCTCCCCGTCAAGCATGTCATCAAACATGTAGTTAGGAAAACCGCTCTGCAGCAGGTAGTCGGAAAGCGCAGCGAGCAAGTCTTCCATGCTCATCTCGCCTGCCGGGTCGGGGACGTATTTGCTGTACTTGACTCGCTTCATCGCAAATCTCTACGGCCGAAACAGCCTACTTCTCCCACGATTCGACGAGGTTCTTGGCGTCCTTTAGGTCAAGGCCTGCGATGTCCCGGACCAGCTTGATTGCGCCTATCTTGTTGCCGGACAGAAGAAGGCCCTGGGCTTCCTCCAGCCCATCCAGGAAGGGAAACGGCTGGCCGCAGTGCGGACAAGACCGGGCCTCGCTGCTCACTTGTGCTTTGCAAGTGCGGCACGGGCCTAGCTTTGCCATAGAAGTCTCCGTGTGCACGATTCGATTTCAGAGTGGCCGATGATGACTTCTTAGTTGTACGGTCTCCGTCCACGAAACGGCAGCTCCTCCCGTTCGAAGGGTTTGTCCGCCGGCTTGGGCTGTTTTTCGCCCGCGGAAAAGACGCGTTCTTCGTTGCGGCCGATGCGCTTGTGGGCATGCAGGCCCTCCAGAATAAATTCAGCCGCCGAAACCTGGAGTTCTGGACTGTCTTTGGGCCCGACGCCGAGCTTCACCGTTTTTTCCATCAATCCCTGGATGCCGCGCAACGATTGTAGAGCTTCCGCAGCCCTGGCCGTATCAGTGAGCTGGATCTCTCCACCCAAATCAAACCATTGCACAATCTGCTGCATGTCGGTGCCTTTGAAATATCCGTCGTGCGCTTTGGCGACGGCGGCCCGAATCAGCTCGCGGCTTACGTGGTCGGCGCCCTTCATCTCGCCTTCGTACTCCAGTTCCAGTTTGCCAGTAATGGCAGGCATGGCGGCGTAGATATCAGCGATGCGCGGCACCACCAGGCTTTCCTGCTGGTGGATAGCCCGGCGTTCGGCGTTTGAAATCACGTTCTCCATACAGGAAATCGGTAGTCGCTGGCTCACGCCAGAACGCTTGTCGATCTTTTTGTCGTCGCGAGCTGCGAAGGCGATACGCTCGATCACTTCCTGTACATATTTCGGAATGTGCAATTTATAACCATCGCGCTGGGTCCACGATTCCTGAGCGGTGATGGTCATGCCTTCTTCCACGGTAGCGGGATAGTGGGTGCGGATTTCCGATCCGATGCGATCTTTCAGCGGAGTGATGATCTTTCCGCGAGCGGTGTAGTCTTCCGGGTTGGCGCTGAACACCAGAGCGACATCGAGCGCCAGGCGGATAGGATAGCCCTTAATCTGCACATCGCCTTCCTGCATGATGTTGAAGAGTCCAACCTGAATTTTCCCTGCCAAATCGGGCAGTTCGTTAATGGCGAATATGCCATGATTGGCCCGAGGCAGTAATCCGTAATGGACCGTAAGTTCATTGCCGAGTTCGTGCCCGCCACGCGCCGCTTTGATGGGGTCGATGTCTCCGATCAGGTCGGCGATGGTCACGTCAGGCGTGGCCAGCTTTTCCACGTAACGCTCGTCGGGACTGAGATACGCAATCGGCGTGTTGTCGCCAAGGTTAGCGCTCTGGTCGCGGCAGCGACGGCAAATCGGAGTATATGGGCTGTCATGAATCTCGCAGCCGGCGATGTAAGGAACCTGCGGATCGAGCAATGTGGTTAAGGCTCGCAGGATGCGGCTCTTCGCCTGGCCGCGCAGTCCGAGCAGAATGAAATTGTGACGCGAAAGAATGGCGTTGACGATTTGGGGAACTACGGTGTCATCGTATCCGACAATGCCGGGGAAAATAACGCCACCCTGCCGCAACTTCGCGATCAGGTTGTCCCGCATTTCGTCTTTCACGCGCCGCGTACGCAGCCGTTGTTCGCTAAAAGCACTTTGGCGTAATTCGCCGAGCGTGCGCGGCAGACTCATGATGGAAACCCCCGAAAGAACAGTTTCTGAAGCGGATTATACGCCGTTGAGGGAGCTCAAAAATAATGCGAGAAAGCGCCGATTAATGAACATGGCCGTTTCCGCCGGCTTTCTGACGCACCCGCACGGTTCGCCGTAAATTCGGCAGGATCGCCTCGAAATAGGAAATAACCCCCTGCATACGCTCCGCTTCCGACTTCATGGCGAGTAAGGTCTGCTTGAAATCGAGATCCAGAGGAAGCGGTCCAACCAGCTCGAAGGAAAGCTGTGAGCTGTCGGTCTGGGAACGACTGGGAGGAGCCGTCCCGGCGAGTTGTATGATCTCACCCTGCAACTTGAGCGCCTGTGCGATTTCTTCCGATGAGGCCTGGCCGGGCTCATCGCGCAGGAAAAGCACTTCAGCCTGCAAAAACGGACGCTCCTGGCTTACCTGCATCACCTCGAAGCGCTCGCGGCCCTCGGCGATGATATCCATGCGCCCGTCGGGATATTTCTTGGCAACGGTGATAATCTCTGCTGTGCATCCGATTTCAGCGACGCCTTCTTCTTTGGCGCGGACGACGCCGAACGATTTCTTTCGATTCAGACATTCGGAGATCATCTCCTTGTATCGTGGTTCAAAAATGTGCAAGGGCAGGGAGGCGCCGGGAAACAGCACCAAGTCCAGGGGAAACAGCGGAAGAAGACTCACGAAAGATGCTCCACGATTCCCACGGCGAATACGCCTGGGGATGCCACGATTGTACGCCGGGATGGATGTGAAGGTGGCGGGAGAATAAGACGGCAGGATGAATTCAAGCAAGACGGATTTGTCGGGAAGAGTCGTGGTGGTAACGGGCGCTTCGATGGGTATCGGCGAGGCGATTGCCGCAATTTTTGTCGAGCAAGGCGCGAGCGTGGTGCTGCTTTCGCGCGATGCTGGACGTGCGGAGGCGGCCCGCGCCCGCATTGGTTACAGCGAACGAACCTTGGCTCTTTCCTGTGACGTGCGCAACCGCGAGGAGATCGATCGCGTGGTCAGCCTGACACTGCACCACTACCAGCGCATGGATGTCTGGATCAACAACGCGGGACATGGCCTGATGGACTCGGTGGCCGAGGTGGACATGGCCGCCTGCCGCGAGACCTTCGACACCAATTTCTTTGGAGCTGCTGCCTGTATGCAGGCTGCACTGCCAGTGATGAGGCGGCAGGGAGCGGGTACGATCATCAATATTTCAAGCGTGGCCGGACACCTTCCGCTACCCCATCACGCGGTCTACAGCGCCACGAAGTTTGCCATGAATGCCTTCGCCAAGGCGGCGCGCGTGGAGCTCAAGAGCGCAGGAATCAATGTGCTCACCGTCTGTCCGGGCTACGTACGCACCGACTTCAGCGCCAATGCCATCAAGGGAAGGGATGCGAAAACGGTGCGGCCCTCCACCGTCCGGGGAATCAGCGTCGAACGCGTGGCTCGTGCTGTCCTGCGTGGTTACCTCAAACAGAAGCGGGAGGTGGTCGTACCATGGACAATGCATCCCGCGATCAAGGCCTATCAACTGTTTCCCGGTTTGGTGGAGCGAGTCATGGGGACCATGTCGCGGCGCGCGGACTGATCGGCGACGATCTCTGGTGGTCCGCTTCTCAAACTTTCTATCAGACCCACTTACTCCAGTTCCTGAAGCATGGTTTCCATTTCGGACTGTGCGTGCCCGTTGCCAGTTCTTTTCGCAGAAGCAATGCCCCCGGTGAGCATCTCTCTGGCCTCCGCCAATCGATTGGCTTTGGCCAGAGTTTGCGCGGCCATGAAGTAGCCGGCGGTGTAGTCGGGTTGAGCGGTCAGAAGCTTGCTGAACTCCTCCAGCGCCCGCTCCACTTCTCCCGCCTTCGCATACTCCATCGCCAGACCGTAGCGAGCGAAGGCGTCGCTCGGATTCTGCGAGAGGACTTCGTTAAGAAATGCGACGCGGTCCATAAATCACTTCTTGCTCCGGGCTCTCAGCACACAACACTCGAGACTACTACAACCGGACCTACCTCTTGCTTGAATTTCCTTCACGATCTTGCCTTCCCCTGTGGCAATCGTGTTGGTGGTTGATTTGGTGAGGTGCCCTTCCGATGAGTACAATGACCATCACCCAACCGCGGGGAATGAATTTTGGCGTGTCCTTTCTTCATGCCGGTGCAGAAACTAGAAGGTGGCTGGTTTCATCCCGCGCGCCTGCCCCTGGGCGGCGGATGGGGCGGCCGTTGTTCTGCTCCGGGCCACGACGACTCTCAGCCCTCCGAGGAGGATCTTCGTGAATTGTGCAATCTTGGGTACGCCACAAGGTGTGCACGCCTTCCCATGCAGCGCGATTGCGATGCTGTCCGCTTCTCGGTTGCGCGCGATCAGGGTTCGCGACTTCTGGTGCAGCTGGTGTTCGAAGCCGGCCACCGCCCCGCCAAACACGGCACGGCGGAGTACGATGTCGACCTGGGAACATGGATGACGCCACTTTCCGATCCACCGGTCGCGCCCAATATTCGGAAGATGTTGGACTGTTACGTTGAATCCTACTTGCAGCGTAGAATACGACCCGCCGTGGCGAAAGCCCCAGACAGCGTAAACCCCTAAGCTTGATGCCCGGCGACCGAGAATCCTATGAGCCAGAATGACGAGATAGCCGTACCCCGGCCTGTCCGGGATTCGCAATCCGAGATGGCCGAAATCGTCCTGCCCAATGACTCGAACGTGCTGGGTGCGCTGCTGGGCGGACGCCTGATGCACTGGATTGACCTGGCCGCCGCCATGGCCGCTCATCGGCACTCGCGCAACTATGTGGTCACCGCTTCCATCGATCACCTCGACTTCCGGGTTCCCGTGCGCGTCGGCGACCTGGTAATCCTGCGTTCCTCGGTGAATCGCGTATACCGCACGTCGATGGAAGTCGGAGTCAAGGTTTGGGTGGAGAGTTACGTACTCGACAGTTGCAAGCACGTCAGCTCAGCTTATCTTACCTTCGTTGCCGTCGATGCCGCCGGCCGCCATCTTCCGGTTCCTGCCGTGATTCCCGAAAGCGATGAGCAGAGGCGTCGCTACGAAGACGCCGGTCGAAGACGCGAGATCAGGCGTCTCGAGATGGAGCGCAAGCACAACCCCGGACTCTAGTCGGGCACAAGATCTCAGTCCTCGTGCTCAGGTTAACCAGAAATTCATCCCTTCTTTACCACGCTGTAACAATCACAGGGTCTAATCCACTGTTGCCAATAAATCCATGGCTAGGGAGGTGTTTGTGTGTAGACGAGGGCTGATGGTGTGCCTGCTGTTAGTGAGTTCTATTGTTATGTTTGCGAAAGAAGACGGTCCAGAAGGGAAAGTCCGCCACGTTCTGCTGATCAGCGTTGACGGTCTGCATGCACTCGACGTGGCGAATTTTGTCTCCAGCCACCCCAACTCCGCCCTGGCCGAGTTGTCCCATCATGGCATTACCTATTCGAACGCACGAACGCCGGCAAACTCCGACTCTTTCCCCGGTCTGCTCGCCCTTGTTACAGGTGGCTCGCCCATCTCCCACGGTCTGTTCTACGACGTGAGCTACGATCGCACCTTCTTCGATCCTACCAACACCGCGTGCGCCGGCTCTCCCGGCAACAACATGGTATTTGACGAGAGCATCGATCGCTATACCGCGGCTAACGTCTCACTGGATGTGATTGATCCGTCCAAACTGCCGCGCCGCCTGGATTCTCGCGGTCGCTGTGTGCCGGTATTCCCCCATGACGCAATAAAGGCCAATACCATTTTCGAGGTGATCAAAGCCGCTGGCGGGTCGACCGCTTGGGCTGACAAGCACCCTGCGTACGACCTGGTAAACGGTCCGTCGGGCAAGGGCGTCGATGACCTCTACACTCCGGAAATCACCAACGTCAATGGGCTCGACAACACCGTCAGTGTTGTGTGTACCGCCGAGAATGATGAGAAAAAAGTGAAGGCGGTCATCAACCAGATTCATGGCCTCAGGCACGACGGGACTCCCGGATTTGGCATTCCAACGATCTTTGGAATGAACTTCCAGGTGGTGAGCGTGGGGCAGAAGCTGGCCAAGGACAATTCCGATGGCAGTTGCACGGACGACTCGGGAAGCTTGAACGGCCAACCTGGCGGGTACAAGGATGGTGCAGGAACCCCTACCGATGTTCTGGCCTATGCTCTGCAGAAAACCGATGAGGCTTTGGGCGACATGATTCAGGCGCTCAAAAGCCAAGACATCTACGAATCGACTCTGTTCGTCGTTACCTCCAAGCACGGCCAGTCCCCGATCAATCCGGTCAAGGTCAACAAGCCGGGACACTTCGCGGATCTGGTGGCAGCCCTGCCAGATGCAACTACCAATCCGGGCGGAATCGCCATTGCCGCAGCCGCGGCCTGCGGCACTGGCTCATGCGGTTTTGTTCAGGACGACGATATCGCGCTGATCTGGCTGCAGGATCAAAGCCAAACACCGGCGGCTGCGGCTTACCTGAACGCCAATGCTGGGGCATTGTTCATCGATGAGGTTCTCTCCGGCGCCGAGCTCAAGTTAAGATTCAACGACCCGGCGACCGACAGCCGCACCCCCGACATCATCGTGCAACCGGTGTACGGCACTATTTACACCACCTCGACGAAAAAGAACGCCGAACACGGCGGTTTCAGCTTCGGCGACACCAATGTTGGCTTGATCGTCTCGAACCCTGGCCTGCGTGCTCGCGAGGTAAAAACTCCAGTAGCGACCTCGCAGGTTGCTCCGACCATTCTGGAGCTTCTGGGAATCGACCCCGATGCCCTGAAATCGGTGCGCGTTGAGAAGACCTCGGTGCTGCCCAGCCTCACCCGCTGAGCGCCGTAATCCCGCCACCCGGCGGGGAGTCATGGACGGGCTGCTGCCGAGTGGCCCGTCCGGAACTGTTCTGCGCTCGCCCAGTCGTGACCCCTGTTGGATTCCTCACGATCGAAAGGGAAGGGCAGAGCTCTTCCTTTGAACCCTGGCTGGAAGGAAGTTATAAGATATTCTTCATTGACAACTATGGGCTCTCGTCTGAAAGAAAAGGTTGCCATCGTGAGCGGCGCGGGAAGTGGCATCGGCCGGGCTTGCGCTTTGGCGTTGGTTCGTGAGGGTGCCCGTGTCGTTCTGGTGGGCCGCCGCAAGGATCGAATCGAAGAGGTAGCTCATGAAGCCAGCGCCGAAGGTGCCGCATTGGCTGTTGCTGCGGACGTCTCGAAGCAGAACGACATCGAAAAAGTCATCGAACATACCTTGGGCGCTTACGGAAGAATCAACGTCCTGCTCAACAACGCCGGAATACTTCACCCTGGGACGGTTGAGCAGGTCACGGAACAGCAATGGGATGAGACTTTCAACCTCAATGTTCGAGGCCTCTGGCTGTTCTCGCGGGCTGTGCTGCCCCATATGCGCCAAGCGCGGGGGGGCTCAATTGTCAATATGGCCTCGGTGCTGGGGATCAATGGCGCTCGACTGCGAGCGGTGTACTCGGCTTCCAAGGGAGCTGTGATCCTGCTCACCAAGTGTATGGCCATCGATCACGGTCAGGAGAGAATTCGGGTGAATGCAATTTGCCCCTCGTTTGTTGAATCAGAATTGACCGCTGCCTACTTGAAGCAAGTTGCGGATCCGGAAGCGGTGCGGCGGGAACGCATCCACGTGCATCCCATTGGTCGTCTCGGTCAGCCCGAAGACGTTGGCGGACTCGCTGTTTATCTTGCCAGCGATGAGTCTTCCTGGGTGACGGGCGCAGCGTTTCCCGTAGATGGTGGATATTTGGCGGTGTGAAGGAATCGGCACACAACATCTGACAATTGGCAGTGGGATCGCTGACACTTGGCCTGTTGCCTGTCGCCACGTGCTCGCGGAGAGCCGATAGCTGAGGGCGGCGACCTGCCTTCACCTCACGTATAATCGAAGTCATGGGCAGTCCTGTCCCCCCGCGTCCCGGACCACAGCATCAGCCGCCAGCGCCGCAGCCCTTGCCGGGCGTGGGCGCGATCGTCGCAGTCGGTTCCGGCAAGGGGGGAGTGGGGAAGACCACGCTGGCGGTCAATCTCGCCGTCGTGTTATCCCGGCTGGGTCACCGGGTGGGATTGCTCGACGCAGACGTCTACGGCCCCAACGTCCCGCTCATGCTCGGCATCAACGCCCAGCCCAAGGTTTTAGCCGACAACCGCATTGAACCACTGGAGGCCCACGGTCTGAAGGTGATCTCCGTTGGGTTTCTGAATCCGGGCGACAAACCCCTCATTTGGCGCGGCCCTATGCTGCATTCCATCATCAAGCAGTTTCTGGGCTCGGTCGTTTGGGGGGAACTCGATTACCTGGTCGTGGATTTGCCGCCCGGCACAGGGGATGTGGCGCTCTCGCTGATTCAAACGGTGCCGCTGACCGGTGCCATTGTGGTCTCCACCCCGTCCGATGTTGCCTTACAGGACGCTCGTAAAGCTATCGAAATGTTTCGCCAGATGAAGGTGGATCTAGTGGGCATGGTGGAAAATATGAGTTTCTTCGTCTGTCCCCATTGCCAGCACGAGACCGACATTTTCTCCCGCGGCGGCGCGGAAAAGACGGCCCACCAGTTCGGCGTTGCCTACCTGGGAGACATTGCGCTCGATCCCGCCATCCGCAAAGCCGGCGACGGTGGCCAGCCCATGGTCCTGCTGGGCGAAGATGTTGCGGCCGCCAAATCGCTCTACGAATTCGCACGCAAGGTTGTAATCCGGGTGGATGAGATAAAGTCAACCGCTGGAGAGGGCGTCATCCAGATCCAGTAGCACGTCGGGTTGGAACCAGCCACATCGGTTGCAGCGGGCTACCCTAGTCAAGCCAGATTCCCCTTACAGGGTCGAGTACACGAGGGAGCAGCGGCTGCACTTGTAACACCCCAGAATCACGCCAAAACAAACGCCGGAGCATGGTCGCGCGCCAGGAGATCGCAAGTGGAAGGCGAGATGGCTTAAAACCCGGCGAGCGGGTTCGCAATCCTAGTCAAGCATTCAACCGACCCCGGTCTGCGCCACGCCCTAAGTTCACGTTCTCCCCCGAAACTGGATGATTCTGCGGCGATCGCGCTTTGACGGCCTGCCGGCAGGTAACTCTTCGAACTGCCTCATC
>JACXTT010013744.1_pt1 | contig 10644 bp, 8 predicted proteins | sample 9270951 | NCBI WGS metagenome assembly JACXTT01 (sample SAMN15532306, study PRJNA645909) | rock metagenome | isolation source: weathered quartz diorite | place: Puerto Rico | collected 2017-06-21
CCAGAAATTGACCAAATCCTTTTTCACCAATAGCGGCACGGAAGCCAACGAAACCGCGATCTTGAGCGCGCGCTGTTACACAGGATCTACGGAGATCGTCGCGCTGCGTTACGCCTATCACGGACGATCGTCCCTGGCGATGAGTCTGACCGCGCAATCCAATTGGCGGCTTGGTCCCGTTACGCAGCCGGGAATCGTGCACGCTGTGAATGCTTATTGCTATCGCTGCCCCTACGGACTCTCGTATCCTTCCTGCGGCGTTAAATGCGCGCAGGACGTCGAGGAAGTGATCCGCACCACCACGTCCGGCCGCATCGCCGGATTCATTGCCGAGCCCATTCAAGGCGTCGGCGGCTTCGTGACGCCGCCCAAGGAATATTTCCCGATCGTGGCGGATATCGTCAAAAAATACGGTGGAGTGTTTATCAGCGACGAGGTCCAGACCGCTTGGGGACGAACCGGCGGGAAGTGGTTCGGCATCGAGCAATGGGGCGTCCAGCCTGACATCATCACCAGCGCCAAGAGCCTTGGCAATGGCGCACCCATAGGGTTGACAATCGCGCGCCCGGAAATCGCCGACGCGATGAAAGGCGCGACTATCTCGACCTTCGGCGGCAATCCGATTTCTACCACTGCCGCAAAAGCGGTGATCGATTACATCGAAGATCACAAGCTCTCCATCAATTGCGCCGAAGTGGGCGCCTATCTGAGCGCCAAGCTGAATGAGCTGAAAGCTAAGCATCCGATCATCGGCGAAGTTCGCGGCATGGGTCTCATGCAAGCCGTCGAATTGGTGGAGGATCGCGCAAGCAAGAAACCCGCCGCCGCGCACACGGCTGCGTTGCTCGAGGCGTCGCGAGAGAATCGCATTCTGCTTGGCAAGGGTGGCTACTTCGGAAACGTGCTCCGCATTTCACCTCCGATGAACATTAACAAGGCGGATGTCGATGAATTCACGCGACTGCTGGACGCGAGTTTTGTCAAAGTGCAGTCCCCGATGGCGGTGGCATAGCCATGGACGAGCGCGCGTTTTACAAAGAGTCCGAGACGACCAAGCCCATGTCCCTGAATTGCCCGTTCTGCAAGGGCTCGGATAGTTACCCTCTGCGCTGGCTGGTGCGCACTAAGATCGATAGGCTGCCGGGCAACGCCGATGAGCGCGATCGCGCGAAGTTCAAGAAGGCCGCCAGTTACATGGTCCTCTTGGACGACAAGGTCATGTGTAAGAACATGCGCTGCCGAAAACGTTTCGACGTTTCGGGTATCAAGACTACGGCTTTTATCTAGGATCCGCCGAACGCCACCGTGACCGAAGCACGCGACCGCCTCCCTCTGCTTCTGATCCTGGTCGCAGCCAGCGGGTGCGCCGCGCTCATCTACGAAGTGGTCTGGTACCAACTGCTGCCGCTCGCGATCGGTTCCACATCCGTCTCACTCGGCATTCTCCTCGCGGCTTTCATGGGCGGCCTGTGCATCGGAAGCCTATGGCTGCCGCGCATTCTTCCGAAGCGTCATCCGTTGCAGCTTTTTGCCGCGCTCGAAATCGGCATAGGCGGCTGCGCGATCCTGGTGCAGTTTGGTCTTCCCTTCCTCAACCGCGTCTATATCGCCGGTGCTGAACACGGGCTGCCCGGGATGCTCCTTCGCGCTTTGCTCGCCGCCATCTGTCTGCTTCCGCCGACGATTCTCATGGGCGCGTCCTTCCCGATCCTGATTCGATGGGTCGAGAGAACTCGCGGCCGCGTCAACTGGTGGGGCTTCCTGTACGCCGCGAATACGATTGGCGCAGTGGCCGGCTGCCTGACCGCTGGATTCTATCTGCTGCGGATCCACAACACGTCCTTTGCCACGTACACCGCTGCCGCAATCAACCTCACCGTCGCGTTGGCAAGCCTCGCCCTCGCGGCAAGCGTGCCCGCCGCCGAATCGGTCGAGCAACCGCCGGAAACCGTCGAGTACGCGCAACCCGGTGACAGCAAGTGGCCCGTCTACGTTACGATCGCCCTTTCCGGCGCTTGCGCTCTCGCGGCCGAGGTGGTCTGGACGCGCCTGCTGAGCATGCTCCTGCTCGGCACCGTCTGCGTCTTCGCCATCATCCTGGCTGTGTTCCTGATCGGCATCGCGCTCGGCAGTGCAGCGGCGTCCTACGTTCTGGCGCGCGTCGACTCTCGCCGCGTATTGGGCTGGTGCCAGATCCTGCTGACTCTCACAATCGCTTGGGCTGCCTTCTCCATTGTTCGCGTCCTGCCCTTCTGGAGCGACAGCGTGCTCGTCACTACCGACGCCTGGCGAATGTACGCGCTCGATCTTGAGCGCTGCGTACTGGCTCTCCTGCCCGCCGCACTATTGTGGGGCGCGAGCTTTCCGCTGGCATGCGCAGCCGCAGGATCATCGCGGGACGAATCCGGCATCGTCGCCGGCGAAGTCTACGCGGCCAATACGCTCGGAGGGATCGTTGGCGCTCTACTGATGAGTTTGATTCTCATTCCCGCCATCGGCTCGCAGCAATCGCAGCGCTGGTTGATCATCGCGTCGGCGGCCGCCGGCGGTCTGCTCCTGGCGCCGCTCGTTCGCCAATCGAAAGCCACCGCGCTAGCACTCAGCGCTTCGCTCGCGGCGATTGCATTCCTAGCGTGGCGCGTCGATCCCATCCCCGGCGATCTCATCGCCTATGGCCGCCGCATGAAGCTCAACGCCGGAAATTCCGCGATTCTGTACACCGCGGAAGGGCGCAACTCATCGTTAGCTATTTCGCAGTGGTACAACGGCACCATCTACGTCAACGTCAACGGGCACGTCGAGGCCACCACAGAAACTTACGACATGGCGCTCCAGCGCATGGTCGGGCATCTCCCGGCGCTGCTGCATCGCGATCCTCAGTCCGTGCTCGGAATCGGCTTCGGCGCAGGTGTCTCGGCGGGCACGTTTACGCGCTATCCTGGCATCCGCAAAATCACCATCTGCGAAATCGAGCCGATGATTCCACCCGCGTCGACGCGCTTCTTCGCGCCGCAGAACTACAAGGTCGCACTGAATCCGAAAACGCATATTGTCTATGACGACGCGCGTCACTACCTCATGACGACCGCCGAGAAATTCGACATCATCGCCTCCGATCCTCTGGATGTTTTCATCAAAGGAACCGCCGCGCTCTACTCGAAGGAATATTTCGAAGCTGTGAAGAGGCACCTGAATCCCGGTGGCATGTTCACGCTTTACGTGCCTCTTTACGAGACCGACGAGCCCACGATCCGCAGCGAGCTCGCAACTTTCTTCAATGCGTTTCCCAACGGCACCCTGTGGGCCAACCTGCGCGATGGCCAGGGTTACGACATGGTCTTCATGGGCCAAGTGGAGCCCTTGAAGATTGACTTGGATGAAGTGTTGCGCCGCGTGAGTCGTCCCGACCATGCGCCCGTCAAGCAATCGCTCGCCGACATCGGAGTCTATTCTCTGTACGATCTGTTCGCTACTTACGCGGGCAACGCCACCGACCTCACCTCATGGACGCATGGTGCCCAAATCAACACGGACCGCGACCTGCGTCTGTCTTACCTTGCCGGCTGGGGCATCAACTCCGACATGGCCGACTATCTCTATCGCGAAATGCTCAAATACCGCCGGCCGCCGACAGGAATCTTCCAAGGATCGCCGGCACTGGTTCGTCCGCTGATGTCGATGCTCGGCGACAACGCCCGCTAAGCGCTCACTTGCCCGGTATCCAGGGCTTGATGTGGCCCTCGCGCAGATCCTTGTTGTTTTCCTCGCAAGAATACTCCAACAGATCCCAGTCAGGCCGCAATGTAAACGTTCGCACGTTCTTCCACTGCTTGGTGTAGGTTTTGGGATCGTCGATCGTCACCGTGTACGCGATATGTCCTGCGTCCGAGCGTTGAAACGTCTCGACCACGTGCAGCGCGTCGCTGTGCGGATGGCCCACCGTATCCAGACGCGTATAGCCATTGAACCCGATCGTGTCCACAACCAGCGTGTCCCCTTCCCACTTGCCGACAGAATTTCCAAACCAGGTCGGTTCCAGATCTTGTGGATGCCCGCGCCCGTCGATCGGAACGACGTGAAACCAGGTGTTCTGTTCGAACAACATGGCTACGTACTTCGCGCTCTGCACGATTTGCAGCGCGTGCGGTGAATTGATCGACCGCAGCAGGCCGAACGGCAGACAGCTCCCCGTATAGTCGCCATTTTTCGCCGGATCGTAACTCTTCCAGTTGTCCGCGCCCCAGGGCGTGAACGAAAGCTCCGGCACGCCTTGCTGTCCACGCCCGTTCTTGGTCACATCGGGGACATAAGGCCGCTGCCAGACGCCGTTCAGATCCGGTTTACCGTCTGCGAGCCTCGGCGCGGGACCCGTTGGAGTGTTCGGCCCGGCTTGCTGGCCGATCGCCGGCAACATCGCTACCATGACCCACAGCACCGCCCAATTCTGAAATATCTGATTAGCCCTGGAACAAATGGCCATGGTACATTATGAAACAATCCGGGAGGATTGACGCGATGGCGAAATCCAAGAAGACTTCGGTTGCCCGCCGCAATTTCCTGAAAGGCGCTGCTGCCGGTGCAGCCGCCCTGGTCGCGAAGCCCAATGCGGGGATTGCCCAAAATGCTCAGCAAACCGCGCAAAATCGCGGCGGAAATGCCACGGCGCCCATTCCTTCCAATGCCGCTCTGGAGCTCGAAGCCACCGCCGGTGGACGAGGCTCGGAAGATCCTGGCAAGATCATCGAGCACCCCGGCTCCGACTTCATGGTCGACGTTCTGAAGTCGCTCAAGATCGAGTACCTTGGCTCGAATCCCGGTTCTACATTTGAGTCGCTGCACGAATCGCTCATCAATTACGGCAACAATCAGATGCCGGAATTCCTGACCTGCTGCCACGAAGAGTCGGCCGTCGCCATGGCGCACGGCTTCTACAAAATCGAAGGCAAGCCGATGATGGCGCTCCTGCACGGCACGGTCGGATTGCAGCACGCCTCAATGGCTATCTACAACGCCTACGCCGACCGCGTGCCGATCTATATGATCGTCGGCAACCACACCGACGCTTCCGTGCGCAGACCTGGCGTTGAGTGGTATCACAGCGCCCAGGACTTGCCCGCTCTGGTTCGCGACTACGTCAAATGGGCCGATCAGCCAGCCTCGCTCCAGCACTTCGCCGATTCCGCTGTGCGTGCTTACAAGGTTGCGATGACTCCGCCCATGGGCCCGGTTCTCCTGGTCGCACATCACGAAATCCAATCCAAGCCGAATACCGAAACCAACTTGCGCATTCCGAGACTCACCCCCACCGCGCCACCTCAGGGTGACACGGCCGCTGTGGAAGAGGCGGCGCGCTTGCTGGTCGCGGCCGAGCGGCCCATGATCATCGCGCAACGCGCTGCTCGAACGCCCAAAGGCGTGACGCTGCTGGTGGAGCTCGCAGAAACTCTGCAATCTCCTGTCGAGAATCAGGAGCGGATGAATTTTCCATCGCACCATCCGCTCGCCGGGATGGGGTGGCCCGGCTATCAACCCGACGTGACTCTGTGTCTCGAAGTGAACGACGTCTCGAATACGGCGCGCACTGCCCGGGCGCGCAGCGCCAGGGTGATCAATATCTCCTCGGTCGACCTCTTCATGAAGAGCAACATCCAGGATTTCGGCCGCTATGCCGACGTCGACATCGACATCGGAGCCGACGCCGAGGCCACTCTCCCCGCCTTGATCGAAGCCTGCAAGCGCCTGATTACCGGCGATCGCAAGCGAGCCTTCGAAGAGCGGGGCGCAAAGCTCGCCGACGCGCATCGCAAGGCACGCGCGTTTGGCATTGAGCAAGCCTCTTACGGTTGGGATTCCAGTCCGATTACTCTCGCGCGATTATGCGCCGAACTCTGGCCGATGATCAGGAACGAAGATTGGTCGCTCGTATCATGGCAGGGCTTCATCAGCAACTGGCCGAACCGGCTTTGGAAGTTCGACAAACATTATCAGTACATCGGCGGACAGGGCGCGGGCGGCATGGGCTACGGCGCTCCAGCGGCTGTCGGAGCGGCACTCGCAAACAAGAAATACGGCCGGCTCTCGGTCAGTATTCAAACCGACGGCGATCTCAACTACGCGCCCGGCGTGCTGTGGACCGCCGCGCATCATCGCATCCCGCTGCTCACCATCATGCACAACAATCGCGGCTATCACATGGAAGTGATGTTCGTCGAGCAGCAAGCCAGCCTCCACAATCGCGGAGCTGAGCGTGCGCACATCGGCACCAAGCTTTGGGATCCCGATATCAACTACGCGAAGATGGCGCAAGCGTACGGAATGCACGGCGAGGGACCAATCACCGATCCCAAGGACCTCGTACCTGCGTTGCAACGCGGAATCGAGATCGTCAAGAAGGGCGAGCCGGCGATGATCGACGTCGTGACCCAACCGCGCTAGTCGCGCTAGTAAGGAGGCGAGGTGAAAAAACTTCTGGCAGTCCTGATACTCGCCGTGATCGCAGCGGCCCAATCGAAGGCGCCTGTAGGCAACGCGGCGCGTGGCAAGGAACTGTACGTGAAATACTCCTGCTACGCTTGCCACAGCTTCGATGGCCATGGTGGCGCGGGCGCGCGACTGGTTCCCATGAAAATGCTGCTTCCGGTGTTTACTGCGTATGTCCGCGCGCCGCGTGTGATGCCGGCCTATCGAGAGAAGGTCATGTCCGACGCTGAACTCGCCGACGTGTATGCGTATATTAAAACGATCCCGGAATCACCCGGGCCCAAGGACATACCGCTACTCAGCCAGTTGCCACACTGAGCCAACCAAACTTAATACTTCAGTTTCGGCCTGCGCATGTAGGCTCCGCACGTCCATCATCGTTAAGACTGTCACAAAACCCTTCCCTGCCCGGTCTTGATAATGGAGGGAGGGAAATACGCGATTGTCAACGGAAGAAGCTCAACCGCAGGACCGTCTGGCAGTGTTCAATCAATACCGCGGTCTGCTCTTCTCCATCGCCTATCGCATGTTGGGGAGCGTATCCGAGGCCGAAGATATTCTCCAGGAAGCCTTCATCCGCTGGCACCGCGCACCCGACGCCGAGATCCACTCGACTCGGGCATTCCTGGTAACGGTCGTGAGCCGCCTGTCGATCAACCAGCTCCAGTCCGCGCGAGTCCAACGCGAGGAATACGTTGGCCAATGGCTGCCGGAACCGATCCTCACCGAGCCCACGGTCGATCCGTTCACCATTGCTCGCATAGACGAATCACTCTCGATGGCGTTCCTGGTCCTGCTGGAGCGGTTGCAACCAGTCGAACGAGCAGTCTTCCTGCTCCGTGAAGTCTTCGATTATGACTACTCCGAGATAGCTCGCGCCGTGGGCAAAGACGAAGCGAACTGCCGCCAGATCCTGAGGCGTGCTCGCCAGCATCTCGAAGACTTACGCCCGCGATTCAAGGCATCGCCCGAGCAGCGCGAGAGGCTGCTTGCAAATTTCCTTCAGGCAACCACGACCGGTGACCTGGAGGGGCTGCTCGCCTTGTTGTCGAGCGACGCGGTGCTCCATTCCGATGGAGGCGGCAAGGCCCCTGCCATCCCGAATCTGATTCATGGCCCCGGGAACGTGGCGCGCGCGATCATCGGCAGCCTCAAAAAGCTCGTGCCCAGAAACTTGACGCGGCGCATCGCTCAGATTAATGGCGAGCCTGGCATCGTGAGCTACCTCGAGGGCCATCCCTACTCGGTGCTCACGCTTCAGATCACCGGCGGCCGGATCAATTCCGTATATGTCGTGACCAATCCCGAAAAGCTCATTCACTTGGCCCCGTTGCCTGCACCGCCCTGTTGATGTCACAAAGCGCCAGGCTGATAGGTCTCTTGGGCATATGAACAGCAAAACTCGAACTACTTGGGCCGGGAGAATTCTTACATCAATCGTCACAGTAATGCTGATAGCCAGCGCAATTACAAAATTGGCCGGAGTTCCAAAAATGGTTGATGGGCTCATGCTGGAATACCGCAGGCGGCGATATTGCCGATCACACTTCTTGAGCTTTCGTGCCTCGCCCTATTTTTGATTCCTCGAACGGCAGGGCTCGGAACGCTGCTCCTCACTGGCTATTTCGGAGGTGCTACCGTAACACACATCATCGGCAGTGAAAATTTTATTCCACCCCTGGTGGTCGGGCTGCTGATCTGGGTCGGAGCATATTTCCGTATGCCGGAATTCCAGGAATTCCTGCCTGTTGAGGAGAGCCCACGACAGTTTCGGCTCTTACGACGACTCGCCCCGGGAACAACCTTTTCCGGCCCGCGGTTGAGTGAACGACACCCGAAGGCCAGGCAGTTATGAAACAGTTTTCCAATTTTGCACCCTGGATCAACCGTCTAGCACTCGCAGCCGCAACTTTGATTTTCACAGCCATCGGCATGAGATACATCACCGATCCTGTGCGCGCCTCGGCCGCTACTGGCGTCACACTCAACTCAGGACTCGCGACAACTACAACGCGCATCGGTTTCGGAGCGTTACCACTTGCCTTCGCACTGTTCACCTTCGTATGCCTTCTCTCCAGGCGCCGCTTATTGATCGGCGTCAGCCTCGTTGCGACTGTTGTCACAACAGCGATCGTAGTGAGGCTATACAGCATCGTCGCTGACGGCAGGGTGCCCGAAAGCGCGCGTCTCTTCATCCCCGAAGCAATTATCCTTTTGCTAAGCCTCGGCGGGCTTCGTCTCGAGGCGGCTCGCCGGAAGCAGCACCATCGGTAGCCAAATGACAAACCGTGCTTCAGTTCTATCTCATCCCTTCCGCTCGATTCCACGTCCCGCGTGGCTGCCTGAAAGCCTTTGGCCGTTCCAGACCTTCGGAATTGAAGCGAACCATTCCGTGCTCGCGGTCACTGACGCTGGCAAAGGCCCTGTTCTACTATTTGTCCACGTAGGCGCGTGGTCGTTTGTCTGGCGGGATCTCATCTCGCAGCTCTCCGCTGACTTCCGCTGCATCTGCTTCGATGCCCCGGGAACGGCCGCACGCAAGGCGCCCCTTCAAATACCGTAACGCTGGAATGGGCGGCCGAGGCTGTGGCAGCCGTAATCAAAGAACTGGATCTCCGCGACTTCACGCTCGTCGCGCACGATCTCACCGGGCCTGCTTCACTGGCAGGTATCGCGGGCACTCCCGAGCGGGTTCGGGGGATCGTCGCCATGAACGCCTTCGGGTGGCGTCCTTCTGGCACAGCGCTCCGGGGCATGCTCGCGCTCATGGGTAGCCACTTTGTGCGTGAGCTCGATGTTCTGACCGGGCTTATCCCCCGGATCTCATCCACGTCCTTCGGGGTCGGCCGCCATCTCGATGAACCAAGCCGAAATGCTTTTCGAGCTGGCATGGATTCACGCTCGCGCCGGGTTTTCCATGACTACCTGCGCGATGCGCGCCAATGCGGGAGCCTGTACACAAAAATCGAACGCGCCCTCACTGGGCCACTAGCGCGCCTGCCGCTGCTCACGATATTTGGCGAGCGCAATGATCCTTTCGGCTTCCAAAAGCGTTGGAAGGAGTTGTTTCCAGCGGCTCGTCAGATGGTGGTCGCCAAAGGCAACCATTTCCCGATGTGCGATGCGCCGGACCTGGTTGCGCGCGCTATACGCCACTGGCACCGGGAACTAAAAAGGAAAACGTGCGGAACAAGGCTCGCGTAACGATGCCGGCCATACAAGTCAGGCGCGATCCGGTCAGTTCTGAAGGTCAGTCCTGCGCCGGCGCCGCTTCGAATGACGCCGCAGCCGAATGAGCTACCGCCGGCTCCGTGCCCGCGAACACGTATCGTCCCGCGATCGCGGCTGCACACAGCGCGGCGATCGCCATCACAAATGCCGACGCGTATCCGAACTTGTTGGCGAGCAGTCCCGCCCCGAACGAACTCATGCCCACGAACAGGTCGTAGAACGCGCTCAGGACGCTCACCGTCGATCCTCGCTCGCCGTCCGGCGACCGGCGCAAAACGGTCGACGCAATCGATGCCCACGGGAATGAGAATCCGAATCCTAGCAACCCCGCGCCGGCCACTGCCCAGATCCAATCTGGCCCAGTAGCCAGGATGCCGAGCCCCAATGCCATACAAACCAAGCCGGTATAGAACGTGATGCGCGGATGGATGCGATCGGGCAACCCGCCCAGAAAAAATCGCGAAAACAGCACCACCGCCGCGTACGTCGAGAATGCCGCCGGTCCCGCATTGCTTCGGCGAGCCAAATACAGGATAAGAAAACCAGTGATCACTGGATAGTGAACGTTGACGAATCCCACGGCCACTCCGGCCGGTATCAACGAGCGGCGCATCCATCCCCGCCGCCGTGTGTGCGCAGATGGTTGGTAATCCTCGGGCACTTGGCTCAAAAGCGCGGCCGCCGTGAGCGCCGCGAAAATCTGAAAGCGTGCGGCATGCTCGAATGAGCCAAGCAATTGCCCAATCAATGGTCCAGCCGCCATACCGCCCCAGATTCCGCTGCTCAAATATCCCAGCGCCCGCGCCCTACCGTACAAACCGGCCACTTCCACGGCCCAAGCGGCCGCCCCGGTCTACAAACCCGCCTCCCCAAACCCTTCCATCGCCCGAGCCAAATTAATGTCCTTAAACCCCCAGTACAGTCGTATCCGCA
>JACXTT010013745.1_pt1 | contig 10644 bp, 9 predicted proteins | sample 9270951 | NCBI WGS metagenome assembly JACXTT01 (sample SAMN15532306, study PRJNA645909) | rock metagenome | isolation source: weathered quartz diorite | place: Puerto Rico | collected 2017-06-21
TCGGGCGAGACCCAGCTTCTGGTCGCCACCACGGTGATCGAGGTGGGCGTCGACGTGCCGGCCGCGACCGTGATGGTGATCGAGCACGCCGAGCGGTTTGGCCTCGCCCAGCTCCATCAACTGCGCGGCCGGATCGGCCGCGGCCGGGAGCGCTCCACGTGCTTGCTGCTCTACCGCGGACCGCTCGGCGAGACCGCCAAGGCGCGGCTCGCGATCATGCGCGACACCGAGGACGGCTTCCGCATCGCCGAGGAAGATCTGCGGCTGCGCGGCGAAGGCGATCTGCTCGGTACCCGGCAGAGCGGCTTGCCGGGTTTCCGCGTCGCGCGCATCGAGGTGCACGGCAAGCTCATTGCCGCGGCGCGCGACGACGCCGCCTTGATCCTGGCGCGCGACCCCAATCTCGCCACGGCGCGCGGCGCGGCGATCCGGCACCTGCTCTATCTGTTCGAGCGCGACGAGGCGATCAGGCTGCTGCGCGCGGGCTAGCAGGGCCTCGCAAGCCTGGGCAAGGCGCGGCCGCGGGAGAGGTACCGGGCTCCGCTGACCGGGCAAGTTCCACGGGCTCGATCCGTATCGCCCCAATCTTCGGAAAACCCAGGCTCCAATTGGCTTGGGACGGGTACGCATCGGGGGTTGCGGGACCGCGATGCATTGGAGGATAGTAGAGGCCTCAAATGGGGCGGCGGGATGCGGCGGTTGAGCACAGCATTGCTGGGCTTGGTTGTAGCAGGGTCGGCGACCGTGCCGGGCCCGCTCGCTCTGGCGGCCGACATTCCTGTCACCCAGATGCCGGTGAAGGCGCCGCCCGCAGAGGTGGCGCGTGACGCCTGGACGGTGACCTTCGCCAGCGAGGCCCGGTACTACTCCTGGAACAGCGACCGCGGCACGCCGACCAACACCGGCAACACCGCGCCGGGCAGCGGCTCGCAATGGTATGTGCCGTTCGCGCTGCAGGTGGCCGGCAAGCCGGTCGACGTCGTCAAGGCGCAGTTACTGGTGCGCGGCGGCTGGGTGCGGTCGAGCCAGACCACTGCCGGCCAGTCGGGCACGGTCGAGACCATCACCGACACCGTGATGAGCGGCACGTTGACCTATCTCGGCGTCAACGGCATCCAGCCGTTCGTCTCGCTCAACGTCAACGCGCCGACCGGGCGCTCCGCGCTGTTCGGCAACGCAGCCTTTGCGCGCATGGATTCCGATCTGGTCGAGATCGGCAGCTTCGGCGAAGGATGGAATATCGGCCCGTCGGTTGGCACGAGCATCTCGCTCACCGAATCCCTTATGCTCACCGCGAGCGTCGGCTACACCTGGCGCGGCCGCTTCGACCGCGAGCGCTCCAGCGCGGAAATCAACCCGGCGATCCAGACCCTGACCAACCTCAACCCCGGCGACGTCCTGACCGGCACGCTGTCGCTCGGCTACAAGGACAAGGAATGGTCGGTGATCGCCACGGGCACGGTCTCGGAAGAGACGAAGACCACCGAAAACGGCGCCGATCTCTATAAGGCCGGCCGCCGCTATGTCGCCAGCGCGACGGTGTCGCGCAACTGGCCCGACAAGTGGGGTCAGACCACGGTGAACGGCAGCTACGCCCATTCCGACCGCAACCAAGTGCTGTTCCTCGGCGCGCCCGCGCTGATTACCGAAATCGTCAACACCAATTCCGATCTGTACCGGGTTGGCGTGCAACATCTGTTCCTGGTCGACGACACGCTCGCGCTCGGACCGACCGCGAGCTATCTGCACCGCAACAACAACAGCTACAGCGCCGGCACCCTGCAGTTCGTGCCCGAGAAGGAACGCTGGGCCGTGGGCGGCATGGCGCGGAAGGCCCTGGCGCCAAACGTGACGTTCAATCTCCGCGGCGAATACGTCTGGACCAGCGAGGACGAGCGCACGGCGCCGGGCGGTCAGGTGTTCAGCGTATTGGCCAACGCCTTCGTGCCGGGCTCGGCGGTTCCGGTCGTATCAAGCCGGGGCTGGATGGCCGCGGCCGGCGTCAATGTGACACACTAGGACTTAGGCCCGCCTTGAACCTGCCCCCAAGGTGGCGCGACAAACGGACGAGCCAAAAACCCCGGATGGGGAGAGACCCTATGACACGCTTTGCCAGTGTGGCTTTGTTGACATTGATGGTTGCGACGGCGCCCGCCGCGGCCCAAGGGCAGCGCTCCTGCCCGGACGGACGGACTGCCAGCGGCCAATGCATCGACCCGCTGTTTGCCGATGCGATGCGCCAGACCGCGATCATCTTCTCGCAGCCGAAGATCTCCTACACACACTATCCGATCCTGCCGTCGTTCGATTGGCGCTATCGCTATCCGCACGAGCTCAATCCGGACCCGCTGAAGCCGAGCCCGACCTCGTCGCCGACGCCGCTGTCGACGCCGTAATCGCCTTACGCGTTTGAGTGCGCCATCGGGCGCTCCGGGTCGGCGAGATGGCCGCCCGGGGGTTCATCATGCGTGCCATCCGCCTCCCCACGACTGTCTTTTTCCAAGAGCTGACAATCCGGGTCGGCCATGAACCCCGTTCGTGGTTCGCGCGACCACAGGGCAAGTGCCCGCGGCATGCGCGTGCGGCGCAGGTCGGCGACGGCACCACGCATCGGGAGGTCGCCATGACGCGATTCCGATCAGCACTCCGCTTCGCGCTGCCCATGACGCTGCTGCTTGTCACGACGGCCCTACCGACGCCGACACTCGCCGCCGATTGGATCATTTGGTATTCCGACACGGACAACGGTCGTAGCTACTCGATCTTCCGCGACAAAAATGATCCTACCGCCTTTATGATCATCTACAATGACGATGGCGTTCATCATTTGATTTGGGTTGAAGACCAGAGCCCGGACGATACCGGCAAGGGAACGGAAAAGCCGGACATTGGCGAGCTGATCAAAAAGGGCCTGGCTTCCTACAAGGTTCGCGTGACGCCAGAGAACTCACCGCTCAGCCAGTGGATCGATCGCGGCGGAGGTGGGTTCGTGCCGCACTGGAACCCCGGGGATGGCGACGGCGGCAAGGGCCCCGGCAATCCCGTCAAGAACAACACCGGCGGTCTGACCGACAAGCAGAAAGCCCTGCTTCAGAAGCTCGTCGTCGCTCTCAACAGGGCGGACGATCTGATGGGCAAGAGCATGGGGGGCGGCGACGAGGGTGGCACCGAAAGTGCGCCGACTCCGGGCAAGTCCAGCGGCCGGGGCAAAGGCAGCGGCGGAAGCGGCGACGGCTCCGGCAACAACGACAACAAGGTCAAGTACAGCCCCGGCGGCGAGGCTGCCACGCTTGGTCCGCGCCCCGACCTGGTCAACCCTGCGCCGAAAAACAAGATTGGCTTGAGCAACACAAAATCCAATCTGCTCGGGGTCGGCCTGCTCGAGGGCGGCGGCGGATCTGCAGGCAACGGCCCAGCCGGCGCCGGCTCGCCGATCAGCAGCTCCCGCGGCGGCGTGAGCCTTCGGTAACGCACGCCGATCTTACGCCATCGGGAGCTTTCCATGATGCGCATATTCTCGGCTTTCGTATTGGCCATGGCGCTGGCGCTCGCCGTCGCGGCGCCGTGCGCCCAAGCCGAAGGCACCGAGCCACCGAAGAGCAACAGCCGGTCAACCGTGAAGGTCTACCAGCGCGGCCAGCAATTTGTTGTCGCGATCTATCGGACGGATGGCAGCGCAGCGCTGGCGTTGGTCGAGCCGCCCAAAACGGGTCGTGACGGCACCGGCAAGGCGGCATCCAAGCCGGACTACGCCGGCCTGCTGCAAAGCGGGCGGGTGACCTTCACGGTCGATCTCGCGCCCGACGGCACGTTGGCCGGACCGGCCATCGCCGGCGCGAGGTCGCAACCGCCCCAGGGCAAGCCGGCCGACGGCAAGAGCGGCGGCAAAGCCAATTCGGGCGCGCTGACACGGAAGCAGAAGCTGGAGCTGCGCACGCAGTTCCGGACGGAAGCGCGAATGATCGGCGCCATCCGCAAGACCCTCGCCGACGGGGTTGTGGTCGCCACCGCAGCGTCTGAACCGGCGCACGCGCGTTAGGACGTGCGGGACCCGCGCTGAACCACACGCCGACGCAGGACTTGCCGTCACAGTTCCAGCGCGGCAGCGGGCTGCGGTAGCAGCGAGCGGGCTGACTATTGGACCGGCGCAGTGGGCGGCGCCACGGCCCGTGCGCGTGCGGCGCGGCCGTTTTCCACCAGCGCCGCGAGCTTCTTCTGCGCGTCGCCGTTGGGCTGCGCCATACCGGCCGACATGATCAATGTCATCGCCTGCTCGACCGTGATGTCGAGCTCGATGACCTGGCTGCGCGGCGCATAGAAGAAGAAGCCGGTGGTCGGGTTCGGCGTGCACGGCAGGAAGCACGACACGAAGTCCTTGCCCGGCAGGCGCTGCGCGATGTCCGCGGTCGGCGGCGAAGCGAGAAACACCACCGACCACATGCCGGCCGGAAACTCGGCGAGCGCGACCTTGCCGAAGCCCGAGCCGGATTTCGAGAACAGCGTCTCGAAGATCTGCTTCATCGTCTTGTAGATCGGCCGCACGATCGGCATGCGGTTGAGCATGCTGTCGCTGAATTCGACCAGCGAGCGCCCGACCAGGTTGGCGGTGAGGAAGCCCAGCAAGGTCAGCGCAAACAGCGCGATGATCACGCCATAGCCCGGCACCTTGAACGGCAGGTAAGTCTCGGCGCGAAGGCCAACCGGGATGAACGGCCGCATCGCGTCGTCCACCCAGTTCACGAACCACCACGTCAAGTTGATGGTGATGTAGATCGGCCCGACCAAAATAAGGCCGGTGAGGAAATAGTTGCGCAGCCGGCCGATGGCGCCGTGATGAGGCGCCGGTGGCTCTGCCGCGATGTCCGGCACGGAAATCGCGGGAGGCAGGCCGGGTTTATCGTCAGTGGGGCTCATGGCCTGTGGTGGCTTGGGCTCAAACTGGGCTCGGGCTCGTCTTCACTCGACCGTCACCGATTTCGCAAGATTGCGCGGCTGGTCAACATCGGTGCCCATGTTTACGGCCGTATGATACGCCATCAACTGCACCGGAATGGCATAGACAATGGGTGTAACCGTGGTCGCCATGTCGGGCAATACCAGCGTGGACAGCGACAGCGCCGCAGCCTCCTTGGCGCCCTTCGGGTCGGTGATCAGGATGATCTTGCCGCCGCGGGCGGCGACCTCCTGCATGTTCGACACGGTCTTCTCGAACACGCCTTCGCGCCGCGCGCTCTTGTCGAACGGCGCGACCACCACCACCGGCATGTTCTCGTCGATCAGCGCAATCGGGCCGTGCTTGAGCTCGCCCGCCGCATAGCCTTCGGCGTGGATGTAGGAGATTTCCTTGAGCTTCAGCGCGCCTTCCAGCGCCAGCGGATAGGCGGTGCCGCGACCGAGATAGAGCACATCCTTGGCCTTGACGAGATCACGCGCCAGGCCCTCGATCTGCGGCTCGAGCCGCAGCGCCTCGGACATGTGCCGCGGAATCTCGACCATGGCGCGCACGAGATTGCGCTCGTCCTCGGCCGAGAGCACGCCGCGGGCGCGGCCGGCGGCGATCGAAAGGCACAAGAGCGCCGCAAGCTGGCAGGTGAAGGCCTTGGTGGAAGCGACGCCGATCTCGGGACCCGCCAGCGTCGGCATCACCACGTCGCTCTCGCGCGCGATGGTCGAGGTCGGCACGTTGACCACCGAAAGCACGCGCTGTTTCTGCTCCTTGGCATAGCGCAGCGTCGCCAGCGTATCGGCGGTCTCGCCCGACTGCGACACGAACAGCGCGAGATTGCCCGGCGCAAACGGAGCCTCGCGGTAGCGGAACTCGGACGCGACGTCGATCTCGACCGGCAGCCGCGCGAAGCGCTCGAACCAGTATTTGGCGACGAGCCCCGCGTAGTAGGCGGTGCCGCAGGCCGAGATCGCCACCCGCTCGATCGTCTTGAAGTCGAACGGCAGCTTCATCGGTAGCGAAACGCATTCGGCCGCCATGTCGAGATAGTGCGCGAGCGTATGGCCGACCACCTCGGGCTGCTCGTGGATCTCTTTCGCCATGAAGTGGCGGTGGTTGCCCTTGTCCACGAGAAAGGCCGAGGCATTGGACTTGAGCACCGGACGCTCGACCTTCTTGCCTGAGACGTCGCGCACCTCGACGCCCTTGCGCGTCACCACGGCCCAGTCGCCGTCCTCGAGATAGCTGATGGTATCGGTGAAGGGCGCGAGCGCGATGGCGTCGGAGCCCAAATACATCTCGCCGTCGCCGTGGCCGACCGCAAGCGGCGAGCCCTTGCGGGCGCCGATCAGCAGGTCCTCTTCGCCGGCGAACAGGAAGGCCAGCGCGAAGGCGCCACGGAGCCGCGGCAGCGCTGCCGCGACCGCCTCGACGGGCTTCTTGCCCTTTTTCATCTCCGCGGTGACGAGATGGGCGACCACTTCGGTGTCGGTCTCGCTCGCGAATTTCGAACCGCTCTTCTCGAGCTCGTCGCGCAGCTCGCGGAAGTTCTCGATGATGCCGTTATGGACCACCGCGATGCGGTCGGTGGCATGCGGATGGGCGTTGCTTTCGGAGGGCTTGCCGTGGGTCGCCCAGCGGGTATGGCCGATGCCGATGGTGCCGTTGAGCGGCGCCTCGCGCAGCCGGCCTTCCAGATTGCGAAGCTTGCCTTCGGCGCGGCGCCGCGTCAGCGCGCCGCTTTCCAGCGTCGCGACACCCGCTGAATCGTAGCCGCGATATTCGAGACGCTTGAGCGCGTCGACGAGTTGCCCCGCCACCGGCTCATGGCCAAGTATCCCAACAATCCCGCACAAGGCGCCTTACCCCCTCACCGTAACCGGCCCAGTGGTCCTTTATGGCCGGTCCGGGTTTCCGGAAAATCAAAATGCATGTCGTCGTGTGTCAAAATAAGGCGACACGCGCATGAAACAAGAAGGACGTGCTTAAGCAGGGGTTTACGCCTTCCTTTTGACCAGTGACTTGAGGTCGCGGAGCCGCTTGGCCCAGCCCTCCTTAACGGTTTGTCGGCCACGTCCGAGCGCCAGCGCATCGGCCGGCACGTCGGCGGTGATCACCGAGCCCGAGCCGATATAGGCGCCGTCGCCGATGGTCACTGGCGCAACCAGCGCCGAATTGGAGCCGATAAAGGCGCCCTTGCCGATGTCGGTGCGGTGCTTGGCCTCGCCGTCGTAGTTGCAGGTGATGGTGCCGGCGCCGATGTTGGCGCCTGCGCCCACCCGCGAGTCGCCGATGTAGCTGAGGTGGTTGGCCTTGGCGCCGGTCTCGATCAGCGCCTCCTTCACCTCGACGAAGTTGCCGATGTGGACGTCGGCTTCGAGCCTGGCGCCGGGGCGCAGCCGCGCGTAAGGGCCGACGATGGCGTTCTTGCCGACATGGGCGCCCTGCAGGTGCGAGAATGAGCGGATGGTGGCGCCGTCCTCCACGGTGACGCCCGAGCCGAACACCACATAGGGCTCGACCGTGACGTCCTTGCCAAACTTGGTGTCAATGCAAAGATGCACGGTGTCGGGCGCGACCAGCGTGACGCCCGCGTCCATCGCCTGCTGCCGCAGCCGCTTCTGGATGACCAACTCGGCCTCGGCCAGTTGTGCCTTGGTGTTGATGCCGCTCACTTCATCCTCCGCCACTTCGAGGGCCACGGCGCGCAAACCTTGTTTGCGCGCGATCGCCACTGCATCGGTCAGATAGAATTCGCCCTTGCGATTGTCATTGCCGATCTGATTGAGGATCGGCAGCGCCTGCTTGCCGTCGAAGGCCATCAGCCCGCCGTTACAAAGCGCGATGGCGCGCTGCGCCTCGGTGGCGTCAGCATGCTCGACGATAGCGAGAAGCTCCGAACCTTGCGTCACCAGCCGGCCGTAGCCGGTCGGATCGGCGGGCTTGAAACCCAGCACTGCGACAGCCGCGCCATCCGCCAGCGCCTGTCTCAGCGTGGCAAGCGTCTGCGGCCTGATCAGCGGGGTGTCGCCGAAAATGATCAGGACGTCGTCGGCGCCCTTTTCCAGCGCCGCGCGCGCGGCCAGCACCGCATGCGCCGTGCCGTGCCGCTCCCGTTGGACGAAAATCTCAGCGCCCGGCATCTCCGCCCGGGCCTCGGCCGCGACGTCCTCGCGATCGGGCCCAATTACCACGGCGGTCTGCCCGCCGCCCGCGGCGCTGAGCGCATGCAGCACATAGGCCAGGAGCGACTGGCCCGCGACCCTGTGCAGTACCTTGGGCAGCGACGCGCGCATGCGGGTGCCCTCGCCGGCTGCAAGCACAATGGCCAGGCAGGTTCGCGCGTTCATCGATTCTCCCGTCACTCGCGCGTCGTCATATCCGAGCAAAGCCCGGCATAAAAGCCGGGGTTCCGACCCCGGTGGAGCGGATTTGACATTCGCCACCCACCAACCGCGGGCTCGCGAAGCGAATGTCAAATCCAAAGCTCCACTAGCACCTAATACTTGCTAGCGGTCCTTTGATTCTACCATTCGCAATAGTGTCTGCTGAAACGGGGTGCGAATGGTAGAATCGGACCACTAGAACGCCAGGGAGGTTCCGTCGAAGCGAATCTGATAGTCCAGTCGACGAAATGATTCGGGCCCGAGCGGGGGCGGCCGGCGCGAATGCGGCGCCACACTGGACGTTTCAGATGCGCGAGCTCTGGCGATTGTGTCAGTGGGGGATGGCCGCGGCGGCGGCGCTGGCGGTCGCTGTCTTTGCCGGCACGACCGATGCCGGCATCGACCGGGCCCACTACGCCGCCCTGCAGCTCCGCGAGATCGTGATTCCGTCCGGCATCAAGCCGGCCCGTCCGCTCGACGCCATTGAGGGCCGCAAGCTTGCCGAAACCGTCCGCGTGCTCAGCGCCGACCGCGAGCGGCTGCTCGCCCGCATCGCCGCTCTGGAGCACAACGTCGACGACATGACCGGCTCGATCACGCGCTTCGAAAAGACCGTGCGCACGCCATCCGTGCCGCCAGAGCCAACTCCGCTGCCGCCGGTCGCCACGGCTCTGCCGCAGACCGTGGCACCGGCGAGAACGCCTGCGCCAGCGAACGCAACTCCGATACCGCCTCAGGCAGCGTTGACGAAACCGGCCGACGAAGAGGTGACGTCGGCCGTCTCGCCGCCTGACCATCCCGAGGCCGACGCTCGCCCGCCAGGTGGATCGGCATCCGGCACCGTGACCAAACGCCAGTTCGGCCTCGATCTCGGCGGCAGCCCCTCGGAGGACCCGGTGCGGGCTGCCTGGGACACCGCCCTCCGGCGCCATGGCACGCTGCTCAAAAACCTGCGCCCTATGATGGTGACGCGTGAGCACCCCCGCGGCGGCATGGAGTACCGCCTGATTGCCGGCCCGATCGGCAACGCCGCCAAGGCTGCGCGCTTCTGCGCGGCGATCACCGGGACCGGCGGCGCCTGCCAGCCGGCGATGTACGAAGGCCAGAAGCTCGCGGGCCACTGAACATTCGGGCACAATGCCCGGCATGGACCGCGCTCTCTACCGCCCCACGTTGCGCCAAGCGATCGGCCTGGCCGCGATCGCAGCCTTAGCGCTCGGCTACGGCTTCGCCATGCGTTACTGGGTGATCCAGAATTCCGCGATCGGCATCGCCTGCGAAACGTCGGCGAGCTTACTGTGCTCGAGCCGCCGCGCATCGATTGCGCTGTTCCAGCCACAGGCGTTCGGCATCGTAGGGCTCGGCGCAGCCGCGCTTCATCTCTGGCGGCCGTCATTCGTCCCGGTCGCAATCGCGCTGTTCGCGGCGGGCTGCGGCATCGTGCTCTACAACACGGCGCTATCGGCGCTCGCAGTGGGACTGCTGATTGTCAGCCTGGCGCGGCCCGCACCCGTGTGAGGCCGACGGCCAGCGCTACAAGCGTTGCAGAGAACCACAGCGCCTGCCAGTTCAACCAAGTTTCATTCCAGACGATGAAAGCCGCACATAAAACCAGGACGGCCGCCGCGACGGTCTCGGCCAGGGGCCGCGCGCCTTGCGCACGCGGCCCCAGCAGCGAAATGAGAACGAACGGCAGGGCCGCAGCCGTCATCGGCGCAAACGGAAAATCGCGGTAGCGCGGATCGAACGACAGCGCGAGCGCCGATTGCACGGCGAGCACTGTCAAGGCGATCAGCAACAGACCGAGCGTCAAGACCAGGCCGTCGGGCGTGCGCGAACCGAGCACACGGTTGAACGCCGGCAGATCGCGCGACATGGCCAACGCGGCAGCGCCCACGATCGGTGTGCCGATCGCAAGTGCCGCAAAGGTAAGTGAGCGAATCCACGCACCGATACCGAGGCTTTCGACCGGAACGTTCTCGATGGTCCAGCCGGCGAAAACGCCGCCGCTCACGGCGGTCAATGCGATCGCGATCCAGGCAAGGCTGCCTGGCGCGACGTCCTTGCGACGGCGCTCGGCCAGCATCGCCGCGCCGAACACCACGGCGGCCAACCCGACACCGCCGAGCGCCTGCATGAGCCAATGCCGGTGGTTCGACACCGGCGCGCCCCAGGTAAACTTTTGCCGCCGCGCTGCGTCTTCATAAAGGCCCCAGTGACCGCCGACGGTGCCTTCGAGATAGCGTTTCCACGGTTGATCGTACGCCTCGATCAGGTTGACGTGAAAACCGTCCGCCTTGCCGCGCCGGAGCA
>JACXTT010013746.1_pt1 | contig 10643 bp, 11 predicted proteins | sample 9270951 | NCBI WGS metagenome assembly JACXTT01 (sample SAMN15532306, study PRJNA645909) | rock metagenome | isolation source: weathered quartz diorite | place: Puerto Rico | collected 2017-06-21
GGCCACGCGCCGGACGATCCACTCCCACCCCGAGATGGGATTTCAAGAGCAGCAGACCTCGACGCTCGTTCAGGCGCGGCTGCGCGACCTTGGCATTCCCTTCCGATCGGAGGTCGCGAAGACAGGCGTGATCGCGCAGATCAAGGGTGAGCTGGGAGACGGACCATGTGTACTCCTGCGCGCAGATATGGACGCGCTGCCCATTGATGAGAAGTCTGGCGTTGCCTTCTCGTCGGAGGTGCCTGGCGTGATGCACGCGTGCGGCCACGACGCGCATACGGCAATGCTCCTTGGCGCAGCGGAGCTTCTCCTCGAGCGTAAGTCGACATTTGCCGGCACCGTGAAGCTGATGTTTCAGCCCGCGGAGGAAGGTGGCGGAGGCGCCGCCCGCATGATCGACGAAGGCGTCCTCTCGGGTCCTGAGGTGGATGCCGCCTTCATGCTGCATGTGTGGCCGGAGCTCGCGGCCGGCACTGTCGCCTGTGGTCCAGGTCCGCAGCTGGCTGGAGCCGATGCCTTCACCATCACTGTGCGCGGACGAGGCGGTCACGGCGCACAGCCCCACGAAACGGTCGACCCCGTTGTGGTGGGCGCCCAGATCGTCATGGCCATGCAGACGCTGGTGTCCAGAGAGGTGAAGCCCACGGTGCCCGCGGTCGTGACGTTGGCCGCCTTCAACGCCGGCGCCGTCAGCAATGTCATTCCAGACACGGCTGTGATCAAAGGCACGATTCGCGCGTTCGACAACGAGCTGTTCCTGCACCTCGAGGAGCGCGTGCGCGAGGTGGCGAGCGGAGTGGCGGCTGCCCTCCGCGCCAGGGCCGACATCGAGTTTGAGATGAGCTACCCGCCGACGGTCTGCGATCCGAAGATGGCGGAGCAGCTGGCCACCAGCGCTCGCTCGCTGGTCGGAGTTGAATCCGTCTTGGCCGCTGAGCCGGTCATGGGCGCCGAGGATTTCGCATTCGTTCTGCAGAAGGTGCCTGGCGCGGCGCTGTGGCTAGGCGTCAAGCACCCTGACTGGCCCGAGCCAAAGCCGGTGCACACGGCGACCTTTGACATCGACGAGTCGGCGCTGCCCATCGGCAGCTCGGCGCTTGCCGGCGTGGCGCTCGACTACCTGAAAGGGTCGTAAGAGCCCGCTACTCGCCGACCAGACCAGGTTCCAGGTTCGCCAGCACCTTTCGGAGCAGCTTGCCGAGGTCCGCGATCTGTTTCGGACTCAAGCCCTCGAGCACGGCTTCTTCGTTCTCGGTGTTGGCCGCCACCGCGTCTTCCAGGACCTTGCGTCCGCTTTGTGTCAGCTCGACGAGCACGCCCCTTCGGTCGGTTGGGTCCGGAATCCGGCGGACCAGCCCACGGCGCTCCAGGCGGTCGATCCGGCTTGTCATCCCGGCTGACGAGAGCATCAGGCCTTTGAACAATCTGGTCGGTGAGAGCCTGTGCGGCGGACCGGCAACGCGCAGCGCGCTCAACACCCCCACTTCGCCACGATTCAAGCCAAACCGTCCGAACACATCCTCCTGGCGTCTGGCGATGTGCTGGCCGATCCTGGATATGCGCGCGGTCACCTGGTATACGTCGACCTCGAGGCCCGGCCGGATTCCGGCCCAGCGCTCGAGCAGGTTGTCAGTCCAGTCCTTTGGCATGCCGGAAGTATATGGAATAGCTCTCTCGTCATCGAGATTCTCGCGTGCATGTATCTCGCTGTCGAGGTATTACGTGGTCAGGCTACAGACCGGCGCGCTGCTGTGGACACAGCCCTGCCCGAGCTCGACTCGATCTACGCCTTCATCTTCTCGCGCGTTGGCAACCGCGCGGACGCCGAAGACCTCACGCAGGAGGTGGCGATTAAAGCTCTGCCCAGGCTTCGGGACGGCGCCCCTGCCGCCTCGATTCGAAGTTACCTGTACGCGACAGCGCGTTCAGTCCTGGCAGTGTTCTGGAGCAGCCGCCTTCGCCTGCCCGAGTCAGAGCTGCCCGCCGACCTCCAGGCGAACGACCAGGGCAGGGAGCTGACGCCTCCACCGGAGAGCTCCGCCAGCGTGGCACAGATCCTGGCTTGCTTGAACCCAGACCAGCGCCGAGTGCTTGAGCTCCGGTTCTTGCAAGGCTGCTCGCTGCGTGAGGCTGCCGCCAAGATGGGCAAGACCGTGGGCAGCGTCAAGCTCATGCAACTCCGCGCGCTGCGCAAGGCGGCGGAGGTGTGGCCCTCACCCTGATGTTCAAGCTCGGTTCGGCCGGCGGGCCGGCTCGGTAAGTCGCTTCATCAGAAGCGTCCCGGCCATCAGCACCGGGCCCGACATTCGATCCCGGCCGATCAATTTCGCCGGGCCCTCGCCGAAATGCAGTCCAGCCGGCGTGAGCATATTCAGACGGACGACGTCCTTCCGCGGCGGAGGACGGCGCGCGCCCTCCCACGGTCCGATGAACGGGATCACTCGCGTCGCGGCTTCGAGCAGGGCATCGATGCGCTGATCCACCTCGCGATCCGAGGCGGCCTCCCAGACGACCGCTGCGCCCGAGTAGTTGTAGTAACGGGCGGTGTGGTCGGCGTAGGCCGCCAGCAGGTCGAGTCCGGACTTCATACCAACCTCGATCACCACGCCGAGCACATGTTGACCAGTGTCGGTCGGAACCTGTCCTCCCGTCTGACGCCACAGACCCCATAGCCAGATTGCGTCCCGACTCGGCTGCTGAGCGTCGGCCAACAATGCCCCGATGTGAGCCTGCGCAGTCGCGTTGTCATGAGCACGGAGCGCGGCACGAATCGCTTCGAGTCTCCTGCGGCGCTCCGGCCTCGTCTCGGCATCGATGGCCGCGTCGATCGACAGCTCGGCGAACAGCAGCTCGGTCAGGAGAGCCAGGCGAGGACCTCCTCCGCGTGCCGGTCCGGGGGAAAGACCGGATAGAAGACGTGCTCCACACGTCCTCCGCGCACGATCAAGGTGAGTCGCTTGAGAAGGCTGACACCTTCGAACTGAAACGTGGGCAGGCGCAGCGCCTCAGTCAATCCAAAATCAGAGTCGCTGAGGATTTCGAATGGCAGGTGCAAACGCTCGACGGCTTCTCGCTGATAGTCAGTGTCCTGGGTGCTGACCCCGTAGACGCCCACGCCCAGAGCTGAAAGTTCAGCGAAGTGGTCGCGAAAGCCGCACGACTCAGGGGTGCAACCGCGCGCTCCCGGAATCGCGTCCCAAGCCGCCGGCACTTGTCGATCTGGCAATCCGGTTCGGGGGTACATGTAGAGCACGGTACGGCCCTCACCGAGATCCCCTACGTCAACTACGCGACCTCCGGTGGACAGCAGTCCGACGTGCGGCAGGCGCACTCCTCGCAGATGTTCGGCCGCCCCATCGTCCTGCGGGACCGGCAGGCCGGCAGGCAGCTCGGACAGGGAGCTCACGCATGCAGTATCGCCGGTCGCATTTTGCCGGCGGCCGACCAGGCAGCGGCAATCAGCGCAATGAGGAGAGGAACTCCGTAGTTGAACTCCGGGGCCGTGAGGAGACCATCCTCCAGGCGTCCGTCGAGCATCACGTCCGCGAGCTCGATCACGGCGAAGAAGACGAGGCCCAGGACATTGGCCACCAGGGCTGTCCGCACCGCACCTCGCGGCACGTTCAGGGCAGCCAGGGCAAACAGGACCGCCGCGAGGCCGGGGCCCAAGAAGTTGTCCACGGCCTGGCGGACTGGGTCGAAGGCGGGGACGGGCTGCACGTGAATACCGGTGGTTGTCATCGGCAGGAACATGAACGGCCACGGGCGCAGCACCAGCACCGGCTGAGAGCCGAGAAGGAGCACAACGGCGGCATGGAGCGTCTCGTGCAGCGCCATGCCGGCGATGAACAGCGGAATCCAGAGTGCGATGACCAGCAGCGCCGTGCTAACCCGGCGGTCGAGTGTCACGCCCAATTCCCGTGGGTATACCTCGCAGGGCTACTTTGAGCTCGCGTAGAGCGCTGCACCGATCGCGCCGGCCCAGATGCCCAGCTCGCCCGCAACAATATCGACGCGCTTCACGTCCGTGACGAACACTCGGCGCTCGACCTCGGCCCGGATTGGTTTGAAGATCAGGTCGCCACTGGCCGCCACTCCCCCACCGATGACAACGCGATCCACGGTGGCCAGCACGATGGCATTGCTGATCCCGATGCCGATGAAACGTCCGGCTCGCGCCATGCCTCGCCGCGCTCGCACATCTCGGGACAGCGCCGCGGCCACGGCCAGCTCAACCGTGGGCTGGCCACAGCTCGCGGCGATGACGTCCGCACGCGCCAGCGTCTCGAGACAGCCCCGGTTGCCGCAGGTGCACCTCGGGCCGTTGGCGACGATCGTCTGGTGGCCCACCTCACCGGCGGTGCCGTCGTGGCCCGTGTACAGCTCGCCGCCCAGGATCAGCCCGCCGCCGATGCCTGTGCCCAAGGTCATGCCCAGCATCGAGCCCACTCCGCGCCCAGCTCCCACACGGTGCTCAGCGAGTGTGAACGCGCGTGCGTCGTTGATCAATCTCACGGGCAGACCGACCGCAGCGCCAACACCGGCTGCGACCGGGGCTCCGGACCACTCGCCCGGCATGTTGGGCAGGAACCGGGTGGTGCCGTCGGCCGGGTTGTAAAGGCCCGGCACGCCAATGCCGACCGAGGCGATGGCATCAGCCGTTCCGCAAACGGTGGCCGCCAGGCGGCTGAGCTGATCGATGACCGTGGCCTCGCCGTCACTCCGGTCGGTCAGCTCCTGGCCTCGTGCGACCACGCGAATTTGGGATCCGGCCGACTCCACGACCGTCCACTTGATGTTGGTCCCACCCAGGTCGAGGCCGAGATGTTGCGGCACCGGCACTGTCAAACGTTCCTAGTCGGGGGCTCCGGCCGGGAGCGGCTCCAGCAGGGCCCCGTCCTCGGCCACGCGGCGGCGCAACTCAACGCTGCTCACCGACCTCGGGCCGGTCTGACCGGCCGCAGCCATCGCGGCGGCCGTGCCGGCGGCCTGTCCCATCGCCATGCACGTGGCCATCGACCGTGCCGACGCGTGGGCATCATGGGTCGACGAGAAGCAACGCCCCGCGACGAGCATTCCGTCGACGCCTGCCGGCAGCAAGCACCTGTAGGGGATGCCGTACACGCCGCCTTGCGGAACGTAGGTCCAACGCGTATCCGTGACTGACAGGTGGTCCTCGATCGGCGCTCCGCAAAGGGCGATCTCGTCGTCAAACCTGTGCTGCTCGAGCACGTCGTCGCGAGTGAGGCGGTAGTCGCCGATGACCCGCCGGCTTTCCCGGACGCCGATCGCGGCGCTCGTGGACACCAGCACCGACTGCTCAAACCCTCGCACGCGGTCGCGCAGGAAACGGTGGTACTCCTGCACCTGGCGCCGCCCTTCGATCTCGGCTTGCGTCAGCTGCTCTGGGTCCGTGGCATCGACCATGGGCACGCGGGTCATGTGGACCGTGACCACGCCGTGATACGGCGTCCGGTGCCACGAGCCTTCGAGTCGCGGCAGCCGGTACTCGCCGGCGGCCGCCGCCGCGCGCATCATCGCCCAGAGCTCCGTCTTGGGCAGCGACGCGGCCCGTTCCACGTCGACGTTGGCGAGCCGGAAGATGGTCGACAGCGACTGGAGGTTGGGCGTGGTCTTCGGCCCGTCATAAGGCACCGACGCCATCGCACACAGGTCGGCGTCACCGCTCGCGTCGATGAATGCGCTCGCGGTGATATTCGACCGTCCCGCCTTGTTCCAGACCGTGATTGACGTGACGTGGCCGTCCTGGACGTCAACGCCGGTCACCCACGTGTGGAGCAGCACGTGCACGTTCGCTTCCTCGGCCATGCGTTCCCACGTGACCTTCAAGAACTCCGGGTCATAGGTGATGCCGGTGCCGGCGCCGTAGGTGTTCGGGCGCTCGAACGCCACTCCGGCACGCTTCAGCCGCTCGGCGACCTCCCAGCCGATTCCGCCCACCACTCTTCGCGGCGCTTCGCCGGGCGTGTAAAACGCGTAGAAGGTGTCGAGGACCGCCGTCGAGGTGCCGCCCAGAAAGGGCAGCCGGTCGATGAGCAGCGTTCGAGCGCCATACCGACCGGCCGCGATGGCGGCGGTGCTGCCGGCCGATCCGGATCCGACCACCACGACGTCGAAGGCGGTGTTCAATCGAGCGATAGCGCAAATGCGCGCCGGGGGTTGGTGACGAGAATCCGCTGCACGGGCTCGTGCCCGATGCGTTTGCGAAGCCGCGGGACGAAGGTCTCCATCAGGTAAGTCAGCCCTGGCCCACCTCCGTACGCACGAAAGTAGTCGCGCTGGCCGAGATCCAGGCCGATGAGCAGGCGATCTATGAACCCGGCGCCGGCCATGGCCTCGATCAGGTCGAGGAGCTGGCTGTCCGGCCGGTACTTGATCCGGCCCGGAGTGTCGTATTCGAGGGTCACACCGCGCGATGCGATCTCCGCGTGCAGCTCGAAGTCGGGGTTGCGATCGAGGTGCGCCAGGATGACCCGGCTCGCCTTGACGCCTTCCCCCTCCAGCTGGTCGACGATCTCATGCCCGCAGGTCCCGATCTCGGTGTGGACGAGAATCGCGGCCCCGGTCTCCAGGTGGCCTGCGGCGGCGGCGGCGAGGCGGCGCTGCTCGGCCGCAGAGATGCGTTGATAGGACGCTCCTGCCTTGATGACGCCGGCTTTCGCCGGGTCGGGCTTCGAGCCGGTTTCCGCCCAGTCGTCGGGATGCATGCCGAACCTGAGGTCGGCGAGGATCCGGCCGGTGAGCACATCGAGGCCGGCCTCGCGGACCCAGTGGCCGTCCTTGTAGTGCGCGTCGCGGTGGTAGCCGGTGGCGGCGATGATCCGCACCCCGGTCTTGGCGGCCACCTCCCGCATTTTCGCGGGGCGTCTGCCCAAACCGATCGGCGTCACCTCGACGATGGCCTGCAGACCGCTGCGCGCGCCCGCTGCCACCTCCTCGCAAGCGCGTTCTATGTCATCGAACTCCTGGCCGGCGAGAGCGGGCGATCGCAGAAACAAATGGTCGTGGGCGTCGGTGAAGCCCAGCTGATCCGGCTCGATCGGGCCGAGGACGGTGACGATCTCGTTCACTGCGCGCCCACGAGCGCCGGGCGAAGCGGCTCAGAAACTGCCGCGAGTCCCCCGAACCGGTCCGGATAGATGGTCACTCCGAACACCGCCTCGATGATCACGAACCAGCCGTGCAGGAAGTAGCGCCAGCCTGAGTGGACCTCGAGGCCGCTGCGCTCCCGCTGCCGGGCCGCCTGGTGGAGGAAGTCGAGCTCGCCGCGGTAGTTCAGGTCCCAGGCCAAAGCGTGCGTGGGAAAGACCGCTTCGTCACTCAGCGGCGAGCCTGGCGTGTCTTTGCCCATGCCGGTCGCATTGATGATCAACGACCCGGCGGGCATCGCTCGCAGCAGAGCATCGTTTACTGCGGGTTCAGCGTTGACGACGTACTCGACCGGGACCCGCGTCCCGAGCTTTTCGTGGATCGTTCGCAGCGAGCCGATCCTTGTGGCGCTGAGGTCTGTGACCCTGATGCGGGTGGGCCGCGTCGAGACCGGTTTCCGCGTCATCAGGTCCGCGGTGATGGCGATAGCCGCGCCGCCGGCGCCAAAGCACAGGACCTCGCAACCCCGCCGGGGCAGAAACTCATCGACCGCGCGGCCGGCTGAAACCGTGTCGGTGGCGAGAGCCAGCAAGCCGCCGGTCCTCTTCGACAGGCACGAGGCTTCGCCGTACAGCGCCGAGCTTGGGTCGACCTGGTCAAACAGGTCCCGGCACGCCTCGAAGAGGTCGATCTTGTGGGTCGTGATCAGCGCACCTCGTATGTTCGGATCAGCCTTGATCTCGCTCACCACCTCGCGGTAGCGGTCCCGCTCGGCGTGAATCGGCAGGTCGTAGCCGGCAAGCCGTACGTCACCGAGGCCCAGCTCGCGCATCCACAAAGGAAAGAGAGACTTCGCGGCCGAGCTGTTGGTCGTCACCCCGACGAACGCGAAGGTTTCGTGCGTGGACCTCACCCCTTCCTGGCGGGTCTCGTTCTCAAGGTCCTGACGTACCTCCGGGCGAACTCCACGTAGGCCGCCTCGAACAGTGCCTCGGCGCGTTCCGCACCCACCAGCCGGCGGCTCGTGATCACCGGTGGGGTCCAGCCTTTCTCCACCAGCAGCCGAGCGGTCCGCACCTTGATCTCATTGACCACCGCCGTCGCCACCAATGTGCTCGCGGCGCCGATCGGTTCGCCCAGACCATCCACGTGCACGAGTGCATCGCCAATCGGCGTGCCGATGTCGATGACCACGTCGGCGTGGTCGATAAGCCTGGTGTGAGACGAGTGAGTCGATTCTTCGGCCAGGTTCTCCTCGACCGATGTAACGGCGACGACCTTGCAGCCCGCCTGGCCCGCAAGCATCGCAATCTCGAGCGGTACAGCGTTGTGGCCGCTGACGCTGAACACCAGGAAGCTGTCGATCAGTCTCAGCTCGTAGCTCGCGAGGATGCGTTCCGCGAGTCCCTCCATGCGCTCGATGAACATCGCCTGGCGCTGGCCGTTCGATCCGACCACTTCCGTGTGAAAGGTCATTGAAAGCTCGATGAGTGGTTGGAATCCCGGGAAGGCGCCATGCCGCGGGAACAGCTCCTCGACTGGGATGCGCGAGTGGCCAGACCCGAACGCGAACACGACGCCATCGCCCAGGATCGACGCCGCGCAGATGCTTGCGGCCTTTCCGAGTGGCTCGTCCTGTGTGGCCTCGAGGCGGCGCAGAAGCTCAATGCCGTCCGCGATCCAGCTCATGCCGACAACCCCGCGGCCATCGGGCTACTCACCAGACGCATTGCGCAGCGCACCCAGCGCCGGGATGAAGTAGTACGCACCGGTCATCGGACTCGCGTAGTAGGTCAGGGCGTCGCGTAAACCATCATGAACGCCGGCCATGCTCTCGAGCATCGCGATCAGGCGCTGCTGCTCGGAGCTGAAGCCGACAAACATTGTTCCGTGCTCCATGACGGTGCCGTACGGCATGTTGCGGCGAAAGATCCTGCCGAAACGATCCTGGTCGTTCCGAGCAACGTGAGAATCGTCGGGTTTGTCTTCGAGCTCGGCGCTGTCGACCTTGGTCCGTCCGATGACCGCCTCCTGCCGCGACGCGGGCAGAGCCTCCCAGGCCTGGACCTGGTGCACCCACTTCTGGAGGAGGAGGACCGAGCCGCCGGCCCCTGGCTCTGACTCCGGGATGAGAGCCACCTCAGGGGCTTCGACCAGCGTCGGGTTCTCAGAGCCGTCGATGAATCCGGTCAGGTCGCGGTCGTGGTGGTATGGCCAGCTCGACGTCTCCTCGGCCACGGATGCGATGTCGCGAAGTGCGGCGATCGAGAGGCGGGCCACGTCGAACACCACGTCGTAGGCGCTGCCGGAGATCCAGAAAATAGCGTCATGCTGGGTCGCCGGCATCGTGAAGCCGGCAGCCCCGATGACGGGGGTCTCGAAGCCGTGGACGCCTTCCGGAATCGTTCCCTGGCGCGCCTTGCGCCACAGCTCAGGGCGAAATCCGGCAACGAGATTGACGCCGCCCATCGTGGTTCGAGGTTCACGCAAGCCGGCGATGGCCTCGACCAGCGCAACGTCGTCATCCTCACGACCCACATCGAACTCGATGTAGGAATGGGACGCGGTACCCAGCGCGAAGATCCCCGGCTGGGCCGAGTGCGGCACCGCGCGGATGGCCATCACCCCGAAAGTCTGAGCCATCCAAAAAGCCCTCGAACCTGGCCTCAGCCCCCGATCGAGGTGCAGGTCGACACCGGATGCAGGCCTGGTGCGGTCGCGCCTCCACATGCCCAGGCGCGGTCGTTGAAGATGACGAGCTCAAATCCGTGTCGCGTGACCAGCATGTTTGTTCCGTTCGACCAGGTGCCACCGGCTGAGTACCTCGTGAGCTGGCTCACCATGGAGGACTCCTGGGCGTTCTGACCACCAACCACCACCACAATGCCGTCTTGAAAAGTGGTTGCACCCTCACCGCTGGTGGCGCGCGGCAGGTCGGGGAGGCGAGACCAGGCGTGCTGGATCGTGTCCAGGCAATCGACCCGAGATGTGGTTGGAAAGCGGCCGCCGGCGACGCACGCGCGGGACCCCACGACGAAGCCCGCGACATGGTTTCGTGGCACCGGCAGCCCCGGCAGAACGCTCCAGGCGTTGGCTGCGGGGTCGTAAGCCTCCGTCGCGGCGACGTTGATCGCGTAGTTGTTGCCCCCGATCACAAACAGCTTGCCTGCTGCGGCGATCAGGGCGTGGCCTCCGCGCGCGAAGTGGAGCGAAGCGACCTCCGCCCACGCACTTCCGTCGAGGCGGAAGACACGCGCGCTGTCGCGACCAAAAGAGTGCCCGCCCGCGATGTAAACGTGGCCGTTCAGGGTGGCGGCCGAAGCGTGGTCGAGGGGCAGCGGCAGGCGTGGGCCCGCGGCCCAACGGGTGCCGTCGAAGACGAAGACTGACGACAGGCTGCGCCCGGCCGCGTCGAACCCGCCCATCACGTACAGCCGGTCTGCTGTGGCCGCGGCTGCTGTCTCCTCCACCGGCGCAGGCAGCGACGCCTCGGCCTGCTGCTCGGGCAGCGGCGTAGGGCTCGGCGATGGCGT
>JACXTT010013747.1_pt1 | contig 10643 bp, 6 predicted proteins | sample 9270951 | NCBI WGS metagenome assembly JACXTT01 (sample SAMN15532306, study PRJNA645909) | rock metagenome | isolation source: weathered quartz diorite | place: Puerto Rico | collected 2017-06-21
TCGCTTGGCACACTCTGAGGCACAGTTTTGGAACCTTGATGAAAGCCAATGGCGAAGACGTCAAGACCATCCAAGAACTGCTGCGCCATGCCACGTTCAAAGTCACAGCAGATACCTACACGCAAGCGGTCACGCCAGTGAAACGCGATGCGCAAGCCAAAATCGCGAAGCTGATTTTGGCGGACGTTCCCGCAACAAAACCCGTCACGCCGACAATCCAATAGCTTATTGGACCCTAATGGACCCTGATTCAAGGCAAGGGTTTCGTGTAAGTTCTTTGGAATCTTGGCGTCCCCGACGGGATTTGAACCCGTGTTACCGCCGTGAAAGGGCGATGTCCTAGGCCAGGCTAGACGACGGGGACCACGATGTTGAGGCGGGAGCCTGCTGCTGAAGTTTTGATGGTAACAGCGTATCGGAGTGGGTGTCAAAGAACCCCGGAGTCGGGTAGTGTCCTAATTTCACCACCAAGGTCACGAACTCACGCGAACGAAATCCATAAGATTCGCGCCTTCGTGAGGCATGGTGTCCTTCGTGGTTCACGAATTCACTGCCCGGAGTCGCAAGGTTTATCAAAATACGCGACTCGGGCGTCGGGTTCGGACTTCTCTGCCGCCGATCTCATTTCCCCAACCAAGATGCCCACAACAAATTAGAATAGTGGTGCGGTATGACCGCCCTCACTCACATCTCAAATGGCTGATCCGCTCTATCTCAGTCTTTGGTTTTCCACATTTGAGGCTGATGATATGTTGCCTCGCGCGCTGGCCGTGATGCGGCAATTTCCATTTTCTGTGCAGCGACCTGGAATTACCTACCTGGCACTGCATCCGGTCTCGTGGAATGAACCCACCATCCTCGAACAGCGCTTCAGGCCTGGTATTCCAGCCGAAGAGGCTGTGCTTATCGCTTCTGACTTGCTCCACGAGGACTACGCCTACATGTTCGATGCCTTCTGGGATCTCTGGATTGTCGCCGAGAACGACGAATGGACTCAGCAGCCGTCGCAGGTGAAGTTTCTGGTGCACGGGACCGAGTTTGACGACGGGGTGTACGAGCAGGAGGGTCACATGCAAGTGGACCTAGGACTGGACTCGCCTTTTCTCCAGGAGGACGTTCCGCTGACCATCGAGGCGGCCGCGAGAGTGCGCGCGAACGTGCAAACACTGGTGGACTTCACCAGCAAGGTCGAGAAGAACTCCGGGGCCAGCGCGCGGCTGCTATGGTCGGAGTCCGATCAGAATTTCGCCCAGAAGCTGATCGCCCGGTTGCAAAGAGTGCAGTGACCTCGGACATCAAATGAAACCACGGAGGACATAGAGATCACGGAATTTCCCTCCGTGGCTTCTCTCTCTGTGTTCTCCGCGCGGTTCAGATCTATTTCGTTCTTCCGCCTTCGACTTTCAGCTTGTCGGTCGCCGCAGCTTGGGCCGCCGCCAAACGTGCTGTCAGAACGCGGAAGGGTGAGCATGACACATAGTTCAGTCCCACCTGATGGCAGAACTCGACTGATGATGGTTCTCCTCCATGCTCGCCGCAGATGCCGACTTTGAGGCCGGGGCGTGATTTCCGCCCGCGCTCGGTGGCGATCTTGACTAACTGGCCGACCCCGTCGCGGTCGAGGACGGCAAACGGATCCTGCTTCAGGATGCCCTCCTCCAGATAGGTCGGCAGTACTTTATTGATGTCATCACGAGAGAAGCCGAACGTGGTCTGAGTGAGATCGTTGGTTCCGAACGAAAAGAACTGAGCCTCCTTCGCAATTTCATCTGCTACCAGCGCGGCGCGTGGCAACTCGATCATGGTGCCTACCAGGTAGTCGACCGCTTTCTCTTTCTCTTTGAAAACTTCCTGGGCCACGCGGTGAACGATTGCCGCCTGGTTCGCCATTTCTTTCAGGGTCGCGGTGAGTGGAATCATTATTTCGGGATAGACCTTCACGCCATCCTTGGCCACAACCACCGCGGCTTCGAAGATGGCGCGAGCCTGCATCTCGGTGATCTCCGGATAGGTGATTCCCAATCGGCAGCCGCGATGTCCGAGCATGGGATTGAATTCTCGCAACTCTTCAACGCGGTGCAGAAGCGTCTTGAGTCCCTTGAGTTTCGGAGAACGCGGCTTGGTCGCTTCCAGGACCGCGATTTCAACCATCAGGTCTTCACGCCGCGGCAGGAACTCGTGTAACGGTGGGTCGAGAGTGCGAATCGTGACCGGGAAGCCATCCATCGCACGAAATACTCCAACGAAATCCGCGCGCTGCAAAGGGAGCAGCTTCTTGAGTGCGGCGCGGCGGTCTTTCTCGGTGTTGGCGAGAATCATGGCCCGCATGTGTGGGAGCTTCTTTTCGCCGAAGAACATGTGCTCGGTGCGGCAGAGGCCAATGCCCTCGGCACCGAACGCGCGCGCCTGGATGGCGTCGCGCGGGATATCGGCGTTGGCCCGCACACCCAGCTTGCGGAACGGTTCTGCCCAGCTCATGAGCTTCATCAGTTCGGGATCATCGGGCTTCGCCGCCATGGTACCGAGCTTGCCCTTGATCACGCGTCCGGTCGTGCCATCCAGCGAGATCCAGTCGCCGGCCTTGAACACTTGCCCCTTGACGCGCATCTCGCGGGTCTTTTCATCCACTCCGATGTCGCCCGCGCCTGCCACGCAGCACTTGCCCATACCGCGCGTGACTACGGCGGCATGACTGGTCATGCCTCCCCGCGAAGTCAGAATTCCAACCGCTACTTCCATGCCGTGGATGTCTTCCGGCGTGGTTTCCGCGCGCACCAGAATGACCGGGTGCTTGGTAGCGCCGTGGCCAGCTTTTTCCACCGCTTCGTCGGCGGTGAAGACAACCTGCCCAACCGCCGCGCCCGGTGACGCTGGAAGCCCGGTCGCCAATACCTCTACCTCGGCGCTTTTCTCGTCCAGCCGCGGCAGCAGGAATTCGTAGACCTGGTTGGGGTCGACGCGGAAAATTGCCTCTTCCTTCGTGATCAAGCCTTCATCCACCATCTGGATGGCGACGCGCACGGCTGCCGGTCCGGTGCGCTTGCCATTGCGGGTTTGCAACATGTAGAGCTTGCCTTCCTGGATGGTGAATTCGAAATCCTGCATGTCGCGATAGTGCTTTTCTAACCGGGTCGTGATCTCGCGCAGTTGGTCGTACACGGCCGGCATGATCTTCTGCAGTTCGAGAATCGGAACCGGAGTGCGGATGCCGGCGACTACATCTTCGCCTTGGGCGTTCATTAGGAACTCGCCGTAAAACTCTTTCGCTCCGGTGGCGGGATTACGGGTGAAACCGACGCCGGTGCCGCTGGTGTCGCCCAGATTGCCGAAAACCATGGCCTGCACGTTGACCGCGGTGCCCAGCATGTCGTCAATGTTGTTGATGCGGCGGTAGTGCCTGGCGCGGTCGTTCTGCCAGGAGCGGAAAACGGCATCACGTGCCATGACCAGTTGCTGATGTGGATCCTGGGGGAAGTCGCTTTTGGTATGCTTCTTGACGACTTTTTTATATTCCTCGATCACTTCCTTTAACGCTTTTACGTCCAGATCAGTGTCGAGCCTGGCCTTCTTTTGCTTTTTCTTGGCATCGAATACTTCATCGAAGGAGTGTTTGGGAATGTCCAGCACTACGTTGCCGAACATCTGGATCAGGCGGCGGTAGGAGTCAGCGGCAAAACGCGGATTGTTGCTGCGTTTCGCCAGAGCCTCGACGCTTTGGTCGTTGAGACCGAGATTGAGGATGGTGTCCATCATGCCGGGCATCGAAAATTTCGCGCCCGAGCGAACACTGACCAACAGGGGATTCTCGCCCTTGCCGAGCTTCTGACCTTGCAACTCCTCCAGACGCCTAAGCGAGGCGTTCATCTGACGTTCGACTTCGGACGAGACGCCGTTGGTGCGCATGTATTCCCGGCAGGCCTCGGTCTGGATGGTGAAACCCGGAGGCACAGGCAGGCCGGCGTTGGTCATTTCGGCCAAGCCAGCGCCCTTGCCGCCCAAATCGTCTTTCATCTTGCCGTTGCCATCGGCTTTGCCGCCGCCGAAGAAATAGACGTATTGGGTTGCGGTCTTTTTGGTTTCCTGGACTTCGGATTGCGGTAGAGTTTGTGTCGCCATTGAGTGTTGATCCTTTATTGTTTCGAAGATTCTTTGGAGTCTTTGCCTTCGGTTACGATTTCCGAGAAATCGGCAATCGTGGAAAATTCCTTCAACAGAGTTTGCAGGAGCGCCAACCGGTTGGCACGGACGCGCTCATCGTCGACCATCACCATCACTTTGTCGAAGAAATGATCGATGGCCGGCCGTAGCCGGGAAACCTCCACTAGAGCCTGCTCGTAATTCCGCTGACTGCTGAGTTGGGCTACGGCTTTGGCGGTTTGTGGAACCTGGAAGGCTAGTTCCTTTTCTGCTTGTTCCTGTAGCGCTGCTAAATTCAGGGTTCCGGCCACCTGTTTCCCTGCTTCGCTGGCTTGCCGCAAGATGTTCTTCGTGCGCTTGAATGCGATTGAGATGGACTCGAAATCCGGTGACGGGCGCACTTTGGTTACCGCCTGTGCCCGTGCCACCGCATCCATGACGTCGTCCGCACCCGCGGCCAGCACGGCGTTCACAACGTCGTACTTGAAGCCGAGCACATCGCGCAGGTAGAACTCCAAGCGCTCGCGCAGGAAATGCTTTACAGCGCTGTTGTAATCGATTGCGGTCGAAAACTTTTTCTCTGCGGCAGCGCCCCGGTAGGCTTCTCGCGCATCCTTGAATAGCTCCTCTAGCTTTATTGGGAGTTCGTGCACAGCAATGGTCTTGATGATCCCGTTGGCCTGGCGGCGCAAGGCCAAGGGATCCTTCGATCCCGTAGGCTGTAGCCCGAGCGCGAACATGCCGGCAATGCTGTCCGCTTTGTCCGCGATCGAGAGCACGGCGCCCTCCGTCGTTCGCGGAACGGAATCTTCCATGGATTCGGGCTTGTAGTGATCGTAAATCGCGTCTGCGATGGCGAGCCGGGTGGCTTCCGGCAAGTCTGGATCCAGTTGCTGAGCCCTGGCGTACAGCCCGCCTACAATGCCCTGCAGTTCAGTAAATTCCTTCACCAGTTCCGTGGTCAAATCAGTCTTAGCAAGACATGCTGCCTTATGAACCACACCCGGGCGAACTGGCATTCTGTTCTGGCGAATGGTCTCGCACATCCAGCTGCCTACCCGCTGCACTCGCAGCACCCTGTCGTAGTAGCTGCCCAGGTCTTTTTGGAAGGTGACGTTCTTCAGCCACTCGACCCGTTCCCGCAGCGGATGTTTCTGATCGGTCTGCCAAAAGAAGCGAGCATCGTTGAAGCGGGCCCGCAGCACGCGCTCATGGCCATGCCGGATGACGCCATTCGGATCGCCATCGGTATTGAGCACGGCGAGAAAATGCGGGAGCAGCTTGCCGCCAGAATCCTCGACCGCGAAGTATTTCTGGTGGTCGCGCATCACCGTGACCAGGACTTCCTCGGGCAACTCCAGGAATTCGGGATCGAAACTGCCGAGAATTGCTGACGGCCATTCGGTTAAGTTGACCACGGTATCGAGCAGCGGCTTGTCTTCGCGCCAGCGCGCGCCGGGAATGGCTCGGGTGGCGGCGTCGAGGGTCTGGCGAATCTGTTTTTCTCTTTCCTCCCGACTCAGAACCTTCGCCCGTCCCAGAGCGTCCACGTAGGGTGTTCCTGCGCGAGCAATCGGAACCGGTCCGTCGGCCAGAATCCGGTGTCCACGGGACTGATTGCCAGCGCGAACACCGTCGAACTCCAGCGGAATGACATCGGTATCGAGCATGGCCACCAGCCAGCGAACCGGACGCACGAAGCGCTCACTCGGTTTGCGCCAATACATGTTCTTGGGCCAGAAAATGGAAGCAATCTCTTTGGGCAAGAACTCGGCCAGAATCTCAGCCGCGGTGCGGCCCTTCTTCGTGACCTTCGCCGAGAGGTATTCGCCTTTCGGAGTGCTGATTCGTTCGAGTTGCGAAATCTCCACGCCGGCTCTTTTGGCGAATGCGTGCGCGGCCGGTGTGGGCTGGCCGTCTTTAAAGGCCACGTGTACGGACGGGCCAGGCACTAGCTCAGTAACATCCGGCTGCGCAGCTGGAACGTTCTGCGCGAGAACTGCGAGACGGCGGGGTGTATCGAGATAGCTGATCTCGCCCGCAGACAGCAGCCGTTCACGCTCCAGAAGCTTGTGCACACGTTGGCGCAGCTCCAGCGACGCAGCGTCAATCATGCGCGCCGGAATCTCTTCGCAACCGATTTCCAGCAGAAGATCTGGCATTTGTTCCTATTTCGCGGGTCCACAACATACTCCTGTCATCCCGAGCGGAGTTAGTTCGCTCGCTTGCGAGCGGACTACCGCAGTCGAAGGACCCCTAGGATCGGCAGGCCTGGAGGCGGTAGGGGTCCTTCGACTGCGTAGAAACTTCGCTTTGGCGAAGTTTCCCCTCCGCTCAGGATGACAAACATTACGCTGTCGTGGGTACAACTTCCCTTCCTTTCTTCAGCTTTTTCTTCACGACCGGTTCTTCCTCTTCTTCCGCCTGGGACTCGCCACCTTGCTGATCTACCCACGCCTTCGCAATTCCGACGGCCAGCGCCCGGACCCGCGCGATCACGCCCACGCGCTCGGTTACCGAGATCGCACCGCGAGCGTCGAGGATGTTGAACAGATGTGAACACTTCAGGCAGAGATCGTAGGCGCCGAGCAGGGGAAACCGTTTTTTGTCACGCACCAAGCCATCGTTCTCTTTACCGAGTGCCGAGTATTTCTCCAGCAGTGCCTTGCACTCGCCCTCGCACAGCTCGAAATGCTTCCACGCTTTTTCAACGTCGGCGTGCTCGAAGTTGTAGACCGAAAACTGCACTTCATCGGCCAGCCTTACATCGCGGTACGTCGTGGCACGCCCGCTCTCCGGATCGCGCGCCCACACGATGTCGTAAATGGAATCAACGTCCTGCAGGAACGCTGCGATGCGCTCGAGGCCGTAGGTCAATTCTGCTGAAATCGGGTCCAGGTCCACACCGCCGCACTGCTGGAAGTAGGTGAACTGCGTGATCTCCAAGCCATCGAGCATGACTTGCCAGCCGATGCCCCACGCACCCAGCGTCGGTGATTCCCAGTTGTCTTCTTCGAACTTGATATCGTGCTGGCGCAGATCAATGCCCATGGCACCGAGCGATTCGAGATAGAGGTCGTGCACGTTTTCCGGCGGCGGCTTCAGGATGACCTGCAGCTGCATGTGCTTGAAAAGCCGGTTGGGATTTTCTCCGTAACGTCCGTCTGCTGGGCGGCGCGAAGGCTGCACAAAGGCGACCTTGTAAGGCTGGGCTCCCAACACACGCAGAAAAGTTTCCGGAGCCATGGTTCCGGCGCCAACTTCGACGTCGTAGGGCTGCTGCAAGACGCAACCGCGCTCGGCCCAGAAGGTCTGCAGACGCAGGATGAGATCCTGGAAAGTAAGCGGATTGGGTTTGGATGGCATGTAGCTCTTAGTTCTTAGCCTTTAGCTCAAGACTCGATCGCGCTGTGTCTCTGGCAAGGTCACAACCAAACGGGTGGAGCTCCCCAAAACAGCTAAAAGCCAAGAGCCAATAGCTAAGAGCTGATCTTTTCCAGCATCCCCGCGGTCACCAGCTTCTTCTCAATATGCCGCTGCAGGGTCTGGATCAGAAATTTCCTCAGATCGCTTCCCTGCTTCCTGGGCCACGGCGCTCCGGCAAAGCTTTCCAGCGGCGTGCGAAACATCTGCGCCGCCAGCGTGCGCGAGTCGGGCGACATCTCTGACGACGCCAGGCGCTTGTCGTCGGCGCACAACAAGCCATCGGCCAGCGCGTGAAAGAAGGCCCGGCTACCGTTCAGAATGCGGCCGCAAACGATGCACTCTGAAAGCTCGGGGAGATAGCCCATCAGCCGGGTCATCCACAGCTCAAAATAAGTGACGGGCATCCAGACATCGGTCCCGCGCAACCCCGCCAGCACCGAAAGCGCCAGCCGGAACACCGCGTCGTTGGCTTCGCGATCCGGCAACAACTCGTCGAGCAACTCGGCCACGTGCGCCAGAGCCACGGCCCGCGGATAACTGACTTCCGTCGCCAGCGGTGATTCCAGCACTTCGCACGAATCCAGCCTTGCCAGTTCCTGCCGCTCGCGATCTTCGTAATAGGCCCGAACGTAGGTGAGCGGCTCCAGCGCCCCGCCAAACCGCCGTTTCGACTTCTTGGCCGAGCGCGCCACGCCCCGAACTTTCCCTTCGGCCCGCGTGAACAGGGTGACCAGCAGATCGGCCTCGCGCAGGGGATAAGTGCGCAGGACAATCGCTTCCGACTCCTTCAGTGCCATGGAAGCCCAGCAGGTTCAGGTTAATCTTTGATTGTAACGGAGGAGTGGGGAGATGGAAAGGAGGGAGCTTTCAGCTCTGAGCTCTTAGCGCTTGGCCGCTTGCTCTGAAACCCCGATTGAATCGCACAGCAACAAACCGCCACGAGTAGGCCGCGTCTGGCTAAAAGCCAAAGGCTAAAAGCTAAGAGCTTCCTCTCATCGCCCAAAATACTTGGCGTTGCGTTCAGTGAATGATGCCCATTTCTCCGGCAGATCGTCCAGCGCAAAAATGGCAGAGACCGGACACACCGGCACGCAGGCGCCGCAATCAATGCACTCCACCGGATCGATGTAGAGCATTTCTTCTTCGGCGTGGGCGGGCGAATCTTTCTTGGGATGAATGCAATCCACCGGGCAGGCGTCCACGCAGGCAGTGTCTTTGGTTCCGATGCACGGTTCTGCAATCACGTAGGTCATAAGTTCATTGTCTCCCTGGTCTGACGACAGACATACCGGCAAACGAGCCTAACTCTGAACCCGGTATTCTAACAAGAATGCGGGCGGCGGGTACAGGTTTAGGGCGGGGAGGGCACGCAGTGCGGCCTTCCGGCTCCAGAGCTCTTGAGCTCTTGCGCGATGCCCGCCTTTGCCGGTTCTTCAGTGTCTGGTCCCAGCCAGCTCCGTCTCCGTGCTGGGTTCGTACTCCACGATGTATCCTGCCACGGCGCTGGCGGCTACGGTCAGCGGGCTGGCCAGGTACATCTGTCCAGGGCCGCTGCGGCCGGGGAAATTACGGTTCTGAGCGCTGATCACAACCTGCTCCGGCCGAGTAGTCACGCCCGGCCCGGCGTTGATGCAAGCCCCGCAACTGGGCTCGATCACATGCGCGCCGGCTTTCTGGAAAACATCAAGATATCCCTTTCGGATGCAGTAATCGCGGGTCTCCTGCGATCCGAACTGAATGAAAAACTTCACCGAATCGGCCACACGTTTACCTTGATTCAATGCATCCGCGAGGACCGCCGCGTACATGTCCATGTCTTCGTTCTTGCCCGCGGTACACGTGCCGCCGTAGGCCAGCTCAACCGGCACCGGCGTATTCAGCTCGCGGACGAACTTGCCGTTACCGGGGTCCCCGGGCGTTGCCACCATGGGAGTGATCTCAGCGGCATCGAGTTCGATGGTGTGTGCATACTGGGCGTCCGGGTCGCTGTATAAGCCATCGATCAGGAACTCGGCCTGCTTGCGGCCCATGCCGCGGCGCTCGACCAGGAAATCAACCGCCTTCTGATCCGGCGCAACAATTCCGGTAAAGCCGCCGATCTCGGCTGCCATGTTGGTCATGGTGGCGCGCTCGTCGACACTCAGTTCCTCGATCGCCTCGCCCGCGTACTCCATCACCTTGGCCAGGGCTTTGCCGCTGCGGACGTAATCCAGGCTAAGGATCTTCAGAATGAAGTCCTTCGCGGTTACGTTGGAATGCTTCTTGCCGTGAATGAAGATTTTCACCGACTCTGGCACTTTCACCCGCACGTCTTTCGTGATCCAGGAATTGAAAACGTCAGTAGTTCCGATGCCAAAGGCCACGCAGCCAATTGCGCCCACATGCGGGGTGTGGGAATCGGAGCCGATGTTCAATTGTCCGGGAAGCGCGTAACTTTCGAGCACGATGGAGTGGCAGATTCCCTCCGACCCTTTGCGGTCTTTCAACTCGCCATGCAGCTTGATGCCCTGGTTCGCCGCGAAATCCTGCTGCTTCAGCTTGAGTTGCGTGGCCAGGTCGAGGAGACCGAGTTTCTTTTTTTCTTCGGAGATCACCTCATCGAGGAAGGTCAGGTGATCGCGGAAAAACACGATGCTCGAGGGATCGTTTACCTTGGCGTCCTTGCCCACATAACGCTCGAAGAAAATGGCCGCCATCGGAGTGACGTATTCGTGGCTGAAGCGGAGGTCGGCGCGAGCGAAGCCGGTGTCGCCCGGTTGGACGGCGTCGCCGTCAACTTTTGAAACTGCCGAGGTTTGCACGGCCGCACCGGCGGGGACGCCCGCGCCCACATTGGAATTCAGCATGTGGCGGGCGAAGATTTTCTCGGCTGGCGTCATGGGGCGCTTCTGGGGTTTGATGGGAGGCAGAAAAACTTTCTTCTGCATGCGGGCGACGTTGAACGGGAACAAGCCGCCATATTCGATCACCTGGCGCGTAATCTCATCCTCGCCGGTGGTGAATTCACTGAGCGGAATTTCTTCCCCGGCGCGGACTTTGTCTATCAGCGAAAAGTTGGTGGAGGTGAGGAGGCCCAGGTT
>JACXTT010013748.1_pt1 | contig 10643 bp, 5 predicted proteins | sample 9270951 | NCBI WGS metagenome assembly JACXTT01 (sample SAMN15532306, study PRJNA645909) | rock metagenome | isolation source: weathered quartz diorite | place: Puerto Rico | collected 2017-06-21
AGAGCGTGAAGCTGCCGGATGGAAACATCAAGGTCCTTGTCGAGGGCGTGGAGCGCGCGAGGGCGATTTCCGTAGCGACCGAAGAAGGCTTTTTCCGCGCAACGGTGCGGCTGCTGAGCGCGCGCGTCGAACCTTCGCCGCAAGTGCAGCAGATCGTCGAGAAGACGACAAACTTGTACGATCAGTTCATCAAACTTTCGCAAAGCTTGAATTACGAGACGATGATCGCGGCGGCGCGCGTGGACGATCCGGCGCGGCTTTCGGACACGATTGCGGCGAATTTGCAGCTTCCCGTAGACGAAAAACAGGATTTGCTCGAGACCGTCGATCCACTGGAGCGATTGAACCGCATCGGCGACATTTTGGAAATTGAGCTGGAAAAGCTGAACGTGGACCGCAACATCAATACCCGCGTAAAGCGGCAGATGGAGCGGGCGCAAAAAGAGTATTACCTGAACGAAAAACTGAAAGCGATTCAAAAGGAACTCGGGCGCGGGGAAAAGAGCGAGCTGGACGAGCTGAAGAAGAAGATTGACGCGGCGGGAATGCCGAAGGAAGTTCATGAGAAGGCGACGACTGAACTGAAGCGGCTGGAGCTGATGCCGCCGATGTCGGCGGAATCCACGGTGAGCCGGAATTATCTGGACTGGCTGCTGGCAGTACCCTGGAAGAAGCGTTCGAAAGAGATTCGCGACATCAAGGCCGCGGAAGATATTTTGAACAAGGAACACTACGGCCTGGAGAAGGTGAAAGACCGGATTCTGGAATTCCTTGCGGTGCGGCAACTGGTGAAGAATCCGAAAGGTTCGATTTTGTGCTTTGTTGGGCCGCCAGGCGTGGGAAAAACTTCGCTGGCGATGTCGATTGGGCACGCGACGGGAAGAAAGTTTGTGCGCGTATCGCTCGGCGGCGTGCGCGATGAGGCGGAAATTCGCGGCCACCGGCGGACGTACATTGGCGCGTTGCCGGGCCAAATCATTCAAATGATGAAGAAGGCCGGAACGACGAATCCGATTTTCGTGCTGGACGAAGTGGACAAGATGTCCACGGACTTCCGAGGTGATCCTTCAGCGGCGTTGATGGAAGTGCTCGATCCGGAGCTGAACCACGCGTTCACGGATCACTATCTGGACGTGGAATACGACCTTTCGAAAGTGATGTTCGTGTGCACGGCGAACGTGCTGCACACGATTCCACAACCTTTGCAGGACCGCATGGAAATCCTGCGGCTTCCCGGCTATACGGAAAAGGAAAAGCTGGAGATTGCAAAGCGGTTCCTGGTGAAGCGCGCGCTGGAAGCGACAGGGTTGAAGGAAGAAAACCTGAGCTTTACCGATGAAGGCTTACTGCACATCATCCGCCACTACACGCATGAAGCAGGCGTGAGGAATCTTGAGCGCGAAATTCAGAATATTGCGCGGAAGATGGCGCGCAAGGTCGTTGCGGAAAAGGATCCGGTAAAAGTGGAAATCACGCCGGAGAACGTGAACGACTTCCTCGGTGTGCTGAAGTACCGGGAATTCTGGCTGGAAAAGCACAACGAAATCGGCTTAACGACGGGCCTTGCGTGGACGGAAGTCGGCGGGTCGGTGCTCGTGACAGAAGCGGCGATCATGGAAGGCAAAGGCCGGCTGACGCCTACGGGGAAACTCGGCGAAGTGATGCAGGAATCGGCGCAAGCGGCGATGAGCTTCATTCGCTCGCGGTCGGGGCAAATCGGCTTGGCGAAAGATTTCTACCGGAACCTTGATATTCACCTGCACGTGCCGGAGGGTGCGATTCCGAAGGACGGTCCTTCGGCGGGCATCACGATTTGCACTTCGATCGTGAGCGCGCTGACAAAGATTCCGGTGCGTTGCGACGTCGCGATGACGGGAGAGATCACGCTGCGCGGAAAAGTGCTGCCCATCGGAGGCGTGAAAGAGAAGCTTCTGGCGGCACATCGAATGGGCTTGCGTACGATAGTGCTTCCGAAGGACAATGAGAAGGACCTGGCGGACATCCCGCAGGAAATCCTCTCGAGTCTCACGGTACATCTAGTCGAGACGATGGATGAAGTGCTGCAGATTGCGCTGGAGCGGCCGATTGTGCCGTCCGAGCACGCAGCAGCGGTTGCGCCCGTGGCCGAACCGTTTGTGGCCGGCGCCGAGAAAGACACGAGTTTGACCAACTAAAAGCAGCGAAGTGCAGTTGCGGTTCGGATGTTCGGTGGACCGCTGCACGAAGACAGAGCACGACGCTGAGTGCGGTTGGCCGTAGTTCAGTTTGCCCCTCCTGGCCGGTTCTTCCCGGAACTGCCAGCGCGGTGCATCATCCCGTGCAATCCAAAATCTAAAACAATTCACAAAACTAAAGTTAAGGACATATGGCGAAAGAAACAGCAGAGAGCAACAACCAAATCAGTATCAGCCTAGCTGAGCTCAAGGAAAAGAACATCACGGACCTGGCAAAAATCGCCAAGGAGCTGAATGTTCCCGGCGCGAGCGGTATGCGCAAGCAGGAGTTGATCTTCCAGATCCTGCGGGCCCAGACGGAAAAGAGCGGGCTTATTTTTTCGGAAGGAGTGCTGGAATGTCTGCCGGACGGATTCGGCTTCCTGCGCGCGCCAGAATACAACTATTTGCCGGGCCCGGACGATATTTACGTGTCGCCGTCGCAAATTCGCAAGTTTGATTTGCGGACGGGCGATACGGTCAGCGGGCAGGTGCGGCCGCCGAAAGACGGAGAGCGGTACTTTGCGCTGATTAAGGTGGAAGCGGTCAATTTTGAAGACCCGGAAGTCGCGCGGAACAAGATTTTCTTCGACAACCTGACGCCACTTTATCCGCAAGGGCGCTTGAAGGAAGAGACGACGAAGGAAAATTTGACGGGACGCGTGCTGGATTTGCTTTGCCCGATCGGCAAAGGACAGCGCGGATTGATTAACGCGCCGCCGCGCACCGGCAAGACGATGATGCTGCAGTCCATCGCAAATTCGATTACGACGAATCATCCGGAAGTGGCGCTGATCGTGCTGCTGATTGACGAGCGCCCGGAAGAAGTTACGGACATGCAGCGAACGGTGAAGGGCGAAGTGATCAGCTCGACGTTCGACGAAGCGCCGCAACGGCACATTCAGGTTGCAGAAATGGTTCTGGAAAAGGCGAAGCGGCTGGTCGAGCACAAACGGGATGTGGTCGTGCTGCTCGATTCGATCACGCGGCTTGCGCGCGCGTACAACGCAGTGACACCGCCGTCGGGCAAAGTTTTGTCTGGCGGTATTGATGCGAACGCGCTGCAAAGGCCACGGCGCTTTTTTGCGGCGGCGCGAAATGTGGAAGAAGGCGGGTCGCTGACGATCATTGCGACGGCGCTGATTGACACAGGCAGCCGCATGGACGACGTGATCTTTGAAGAGTTCAAAGGCACGGGCAACATGGAAATTTATCTGGACCGCAGACTTGCGGACAAACGTGTGTTTCCGGCGATTGACATTCAGAGGTCCGGCACGCGCAAGGATGAACTGCTGCTGCCGGCGGACGAGTTGAGCCGCGTATGGGTTCTGCGCAAAGTGCTGAGCCCGCTTTCAACGGTCGAAGCAATGGAATTATTGCTGAGCCGGCTGACGAAGACGAAGTCCAACATGGAATTTTTGGCTTCGATGTCCACGCCGGCTTAGATGTAGTTCGAAATGGCAGTTCTTAGCGGGACACTTTCTAAACGATCCTAGAAAAAAGTTAGCGCAGCAAGACGTCAGTCTCGCTGCGCTTTGTTCCTTTCGCGCGGAACTCGCGCGAGGCCTAAGGCTTTTTTCGAAAGCCAAGGTACCCTTTTGGGTCAGCCTTAACGTCGCGATTAAAGCCTCGCCCTTCTATTAGGATTCGAAGAATGTTCAGCAGTAGAACTGCCAAGTGAAACTTCATTGGTTATTCCACCTTTTCATCTGTCGAGTCCGATTCGATCGCGGCGATGTAATCCACCACGCGTTCGGACCAGCCATCAATGTGCGTCCAGCCGCTTCCGTAGCTGACGCCGTGCTGATACGGCGCGACGTTGACTACGTAAGCCTTCGGCGTCCACGCCGGGGCGATTCCGTCGTGGGACTGCTCGTCGGTAATGACGATCACGCGGTCGAGATCGCTCCAGGAACGCTTATCGCGAAGCTCGACGAGCGCACGCTTCAAGTACGTCGAAGAGTGCGACTGAGACTTCACGATGGCGTCGCGAAGAGCGAAGCCACGGCGCGGAGGAACCATCACGCAATTCTCCGAGAAAGTAGCGACCTCAAAATCAGCCGCAACTTCGCGGAGAAGGATGGCGAGGCCAGCGGCCGCATCCATGCGCGTGGTCTCGCTCTTGCGAGCGAGAGCTCCATCCATCGAGCCGGAAACGTCCACGAGCAAGCCGGTGTGGCCGGGAAGCTTTTCGAAACCGGCGATGCCCTTGAGCATGGCCTTTTCGATGGCTTCCTCGAGCTTGGGAGCGTAGCGAGCCGCCGTCACGAAGCGGAACGGGAGCGCGCGAGCGATTCCCTTCTCAAGCCGGTTGGCGATGAGCGTCGGCTCCACGCCGGATGCAAGCATCAGGCGAAGATTGCGAAGCACGGCCATCCCGCCAAGCTTTTCTTCGCGAAGCAGGCGCTCCCAGGTCTCGCGCTTGTCCTTCCCTGCGGACAAGGCAACCTCCCAAGTGTCGGGAGATTCGAGCGTGTTCTCAACGAGACGCTTCCAAAGAGCGGCCTGCTCGGCATTGATGGGCTTGGCGTGGCTGAGAAAGAGCGCGTCGCGAAGCTTCACGATTCCGTCGCGGTTGTACTTTGCGAGCTGGTAGGCGTCGAACTTCGTGAACGCCTTGGCGAGCCCGCGCTTTACACCGGCGGAAAGCGGCTGCTTGCGCGGAGTCCAGTAAAGCGCAACGAACTCCGGGAGTTCGTCCGCGCGCTGGATCACATGCTCGAGCGTTTCCGCGACGAGCGTTCCGGCTCCCTTGCGGCGAGCAAGCTCGCGGACAAGGAAGAGGGGCGCGTGGCGAAGCTGCATCTTGTCGCGAGCTTCGCGCGCGAGCGCGGCCACATCTTCCGGCTTGTTCTTTGCGACAAGCTCGGCGATGCGCTCTGCGATCTTGCTTCCCTTCTCATAGAACGTGTCTTCCCAGAGCAGGCAAGTCATCACAGTTCGCCGAAGCTCGTGAAACGGGCTGACCTTCTGGGCCACAGCTCCTTCATGAGTTGTCGCGCGAATTCCGCTCGGGAACAGGCGCTTCCATACATTGAGTTTTGCCATCGTGCTACTCCTCCTTTCTGCTGCGCGCCTTTGCGGCGTGCTCGCATTTACAAAACGTGCTGGACGGGAACAAACGGCCAGGGACTGTGGCGCTCTATCCGCTGAGCTACTGCCTCTTTCGAGACAGGTGAGATTCGAACTCACGACCTCCCGCTCCGTAGGCGAAGTAACCCTGTCCTTCACCACGTCCAGTTTTGTTTCCTCAACGGAAATTTTCCCATCGAGGAATTTCTTGCATGGCCGGTAAGTTGATCACCGGCCGCCCCGGCGCGAATCCGTGACCGGTTGCGATTCGCGCCGGACAACTTCAAGCCGGGAGGAAAAATCGAGCAGAGTTGCGGGGGCTCATCCCCGCTTCTTTGCGAGAAGTATCCCTGCACTGCGCCATCCCGGCGTCTTGCTCCGGCGGGAACCATCGGTTCGCGTGCGTTTGTTTAGCTACTGCCCTTACGGACAAGCGAGAATCGAACTCGCATCTCCTCTGCAATCGCAGAGGCGCTTTACCGTTTGCGAAGTAACGCGCACCTTCACCACGCCGGAATTCTTTTGTGACGGGAATCGGCGGCCCGAGACTGTCCAATGCTCTATCCACTGAGCTACGCTAGCTTTCGCCTGCGGCAGGAATCGAACCTGCGACTTTTGGTGTCGATGTAACTCAAGCCTTCACCACGCCACAAACTTTTTTTTGAACTCTGCCTCCTTGCTTCGACAACCCGAAAAAGCACCAATCTGAAGATTGGCCACTACACGAACGCGGCCGAGACACACCCGTAGTACTACTCCGTTAACTCGCGTTCCTTCCGACGAGAGTCGCGGTGAAAAAAATTCCGGGAGGAATAGGTGTTCACGGATCTTTTGGACAGCCCGATGTTTAGGGTGGACTGTTTTCGAAAAGTAACCGCGAACTACGCCATCCCGGGATAAAATCCGGCGACATATCTAGTTGAAAAGAAACGATTTATAAGGAGTTTAGTGCGATCGCGTAAACAAGCAGAGGACGCGACCGACTGGCCTTGTAATCGTTCCGGTCAAATTGTCGTCGTCGTGTTGCATCTCTGCCTTTCACGCTCAGTGAGGATTCCGCGAAACGGAAAACAACCGAGGTAACGCGAAGGTAAATGGGATTCGATTTTCTGTCAAGCGTTTTTTTTGAGGAGACCGAAAAAACTGAAGATTCTTGCTAAGTGGTTGATTTCATTAGCCTGCTCAGCGTGATTTTTCCTGAGCGATCCACGCCTTGAGGTGAGCTTCAAGTAGATTCAGCGGAATCGCGCCGTTTTCGAGGACGGCGTCGTGGAATTTGCGCTTATCGAATTTCGGCCCGAGTTCTTTTTCGGCGAGCGTGCGGAGTTCGCGAATTTTCAGCTGTCCGATTTTGTACGCAAGCGCCTGGCCCGGCCACGCGATGTAGCGGTCAACTTCGACGGTGATGTCCTGATCCGTTTTTCCGGTGTTGTCTTTGAAGAATTGGATCGCCTGGTCACGAGTCCATCCCATGGAATGCATGCCAGTGTCGACAACAAGGCGAACAGCACGCCACATTTCGTACGTGAGCTGGCCAAATTTCGAATAAGGGTCTTTGTAAACGCCCAGATCTTCGCCAAGGCTTTCGGCGTAGAGGCCCCAGCCTTCAACGAAAGCGGAATAGCCGATGTGGCGGCGAAATTCAGGAACGTCCTCGAGTTCCTGACCGAGAGAAATCTGGAGATGATGGCCAGGAACGGATTCGTGAAGCGAAAGCGCTTCCATTTCCCATTTCGGCCGCGCTTTAAGGTTGTAGGTATTCACGAAATAGTAGCCCGGGCGGCCCGCGGAAGGAGCTCCGGGCTGATAGTACGCGGTGGTTTGTGAAGGCGCTTTGAAATCGGGAATGGGAATGACGCCATACTGATTCCGCGGAAGCTTGCCGAATTCCTTAACGAGTTCAGGATCGATGGATTTAGCGATAACCTTGTAGGCGTTTATGAGATCTTCCGGCTCGTCAAAATAAAAGCGCGGATCGGTGCGGAGAAATTCTGTGAATTCGTGGAAGCTGCCTTTGAAACCGGAGGAAGCGATGAGCTTGTCCATTTCCGCGCGGATACGTTTGACCTCAGAAAGACCAATTTCATGAATTTGCTGCGCGGTGAGATTCGTGGTGGTCTGCCAGCGAATGTGAAAAGCGTAGGCGGCGGCGCCCTTGGGAAGAGCGGTTGTGGCGATGATATCGCGGCAGGCTGGGACGTAAGTGTTCGTAACGTAGTCGTGATAACGCGTGACAGCGGGAAGAACCGATTTTGCGTAAATTTCTTCGCCGCGGAGCTTGAGACGCGTGCGTTCGGATTGCGGGATGCCGTTCGGAAAATTATTGAATGGATCAAGCAGGGCGCTTTTCGAAGGATCGGCGGGAGCGAGGTCCGCGATTTGCTTGGGGACATCACGCAGGATGATTTTGGGATGCGAATAGCCGTGCTTTAGCCCGTCCTGAAGAAGCGTAATGCTTTGGTCGACATACTTCGGAAGGGCTTCGAGACGCGCGAGGATGTCCTCGTAGTCGGCGACAGTTTGATTCGGCATGCTGGCGAGTGTTTCTGCTGCGCCTTGTGGGGCGCCACCCATTTGGCTGAGCGGAAGCCAAACATTTCCAGGAACGACGTTGCGGAAGGGCATGGGATCATCGCCGTATTGGAGGCCTTCTTCTGAAGTCTGCAAAAGATCGAGATAGAGGTCGTAATTCAACTGTTCGGAGGCGGGCAACGCGGCGCGATCAATTTTCTTCAGCGCAACGAGACTCTCGTGGAGATGTTTGCGGCGCGCTTCGATTCCTGCGGGAGTGTCGTCAGGCCATTTCCGGTTGAAGCTGCGTTCGCCCACTCCCGTGGCGAGTTCGGGGTATTCGGAGAGCCACTGTTTCCAATCAGCGTCCAGATAGGAGCGGAAATTTTTTCTTGCTTCCGCCTGAGATGCAGACGAGGCCGATTGCGCGATAAGTCCAAGCGGCGCGAAGAGCATTCCCCCCGCGGACGCAAGCAGCATCATGAGAATTGTTCGCATTACGCTTCCCTCCCTGCGGATTTCGCCAGTTCCTTTTCGCGTTCGCGCGCAAGCATCACGATGAGGCGCGCGGTTTCTTCGACGTCCATGGCTGTGTTGTCCACAAGCACGGCGTCCTTCGCGCGGATGAGCGGCGACACTTTGCGTTCGCGGTCGCGTTTGTCGCGCTCGTGAACTTCTTCTACGACCTGCGCGAGCGTGAGGTGCTCGCCTTTTTGTTCGTGCTCTTTCCAACGGCGCTCCGCGCGAACTTCCGGCGAGGCTTCGAGAAAAATTTTGAGTTCGGCGCTGGGGAAGACGACTGTGCCGATGTCGCGGCCTTCCATGACAATGCCCCCGCCCGCGCCCGCGCGCTGCTGCTGCACGACGAGGAGTTCGCGAACTTTGGCTACGGTGGCGACTTGGGACGCGGCCTGGGCAACTTCCGCAGTACGAATCGCTTGCGTGACGTCAACCCCATCAAGCAGCACTTGATTCTTGACGCCCTCAGCGACGAGTTGCGGTGGCGTGGATTTTAGTTCGATCTGTGTGGAGGCAGCGAGGTCTTCCAGTTCTATGTGTGAGGAAAGCGCAAGCCCATTGTTTTCCAGCGCCTTGAGGGCGAGCGCGCGATACATCGCGCCGCTGTCGAGATAGAGATAGCCTAAAGTTTGCGCCACACGCTGGGCGACGCTGCTCTTGCCGGAGCCGGCGGGACCGTCAATGGTGATGGTGAGTTTGCGCACGAGCCTGAAATTCTATTTCAGAAACCCATGATGTTGTAGCCGCAATCGACGTAAATCGTTTCGCCGGTGATGCCGGAGCCGCCGGGAGAAAGAAGAAACGCGGCTGTGGCACCGACTTCGGCGGGGTCCACGTTGCGGCGTAGCGGCGAGCGCTCCGCGTGGCCCTTCAACATATCGCCGAGGCCGGAGATGCCGCGAGCAGCGAGCGTTTTGATTGGGCCGGCGGAGATGGCGTTGACGCGAATATTTTTCGGGCCGAGGTCGCTGGCCAGATAACGGACGCTCGCTTCGAGCGCAGCTTTGGCAACACCCATGACGTTGTATTTCGGCACGACTTTTTCCGCACCGAAATAGCTGAGCGTGACCACGCTGCCGCCTGCGCTCATGAGCGGGACAGCGGCGCGTGCGACGGCGACGAGCGAATAGACGCTGATGTCGTGCGCGATGCGAAAGCCTTCGCGCGATGTGTTTACGAATTCGCCTTTGAGATCGTCGGCGAGCGCGTAAGCGACGCTGTGAACAAGGCCCTGCAGCGTGCTGTAGCGCACTTTCAGTTGTTCGAATAGCGCGGCAATTTGCTCGTCGTTCGAAACATCACACATGAAGCCCGCGGAACCGGGAAGCTCGGTGATGAGATCTTTGGCTTCCTGCTCGAGGCGCTCGTTTTGATAAGTGATGGCGAGTTGCCACCCGTCGGCGTGAAGTTTTTGCGCAATGGCCCACGCGATGCTGCGCTTGTTGGCGAGGCCGAAAATTACCGCAGTTTTTTGCGAATCGCTCATGCGTTTCGTCTCCGTGAATTAAATTCGATGAAAAGCGCGTTCGATTTCTTTGACGGAATAGCGCAAAACCACGGGACGGCCGTGCGGGCAGCTCATCGGGCAATCGGTTTTTGCAAGTGCATCGAGCAACCATTCCATTTTTGTGTGATCGAGCGGCATGTTGACCTTGATGGCGGCATGGCAGGCTGTCGAGGCTGCGATTTTTGCCTGCAGCGTTTCGATGGAAATAGCGGCGCTTTCGCGATCGAGGCCGTCGAGAATTTCGGTGAGAAGTTTTTCGGCGTCGGTTGTTTGCACGCCGGCGGGAACGGCTTGGATAGCGACACTGCGCGGGCCCATGGGCTCGACTTCGAAACCGTTGGCGGCCATTTCTTCTGCAATTTTCTCGAAGACGACGATTTGGCGTGGCGAAAGTTCGAGAACGAGTGGCATGAGCATGCGTTGCGATTCAACTTTGCCGGCACGGCGCGCGGCGAGATGCTGTTCGAAGAGGACCCGTTCGTGCGCGACGTGCTGGTCCACAATCCAAAGGCCTTCCCCATTGACGGCAATGATGAAGCTAGCGCTCACCTGGCCGAGAGGTTTTAGATCGGCAATTTGGTCGGGGTGAGGAAGCGACGCGGGCACAGCGGCATTTGCAGGCGCGAAATTGGCAGCCCAGGTTGCTGCAGGAGCAACCGGTTCGGGCGCGAGTGCGGCTCCTCCGATGAGACCTCCAAATGATTCGAAAGTGAAACGCTGCGCGACAGGTCGCAGGGGCGCGTTCGAAAGATCGAAGCCGCCGTCGGAGCCCACTCCGGAACCGAGGCCGATTTCGTCCAGAGCAGGAATCGTTGCGCGCG
>JACXTT010013749.1_pt1 | contig 10641 bp, 10 predicted proteins | sample 9270951 | NCBI WGS metagenome assembly JACXTT01 (sample SAMN15532306, study PRJNA645909) | rock metagenome | isolation source: weathered quartz diorite | place: Puerto Rico | collected 2017-06-21
GGAGAAAAGATCGCTCGCTACTCCTTCATCGGGTGCAACCCGTATCTGATCATCAAGGCCAGGGGAGAGGTAGTGGAGATCGTTCGAGGAGGGGAATCGAAAAAAAGGAAGGGACGTTTGATCGACGTGATGAGAAAGGTCACAGAACGACAAAAACCTGTCAAGGTAGCCGGCTTGCCACCCTTCACGGGCGGCGCTGTGGGCTATTTCGCCTATGACACAGTTCGGTGGGTGGAGAACATCCCTCAGAAATCTGAGGACGATCTCCAACTCGATGACGCTGTCATGATGTTTTTCTCCAACGTTCTCGCCTTCGATCATGTTCGCCAGCAGATTCTGATCATTTCAAACGCGCTACTGGATGAAGAAGCTTCCAATCTGGATGCTCGTTATGAGAAGGCGCTAGGCGAGATTGGGTCACTGGAAGCGATGCTTAGTCGACCCGCGCGCACTCCGGAATTCGGTGAGTCCTCGACCGACACCATTAAAATCCGATCGAATTTTTCGAAAGGAGACTATTTAAAGGCCGTAGAGAAAGGAAAGGAATACATCAAGGCGGGGGATATCTTTCAGGTCGTCCTTTCACAAAGATTCACCGCAACAATCACGTCGGAACCATTTAATCTTTACCGCGCCTTGCGGATGGTCAATCCTTCTCCCTATATGTTCTTTTTGAAACTGAGCGATCACGACGTCATCGGTTCGTCGCCGGAAATGCTGGTCAAGATTGTCGGTAGCACAGCTTTCTATCGACCGATTGCGGGGACCCGGCCGCGTGGCACCAACGACGATGAGGATGCACTGTTGGCTGAAGAGCTCAAGGCAGACGAAAAGGAAAGGGCCGAACACATCATGCTGGTTGACTTGGGCCGGAATGATTTGGGGAAGGTCTGCCAGTACGGCACGGTGGAAGTAGTAGACTTGATGCTGGTCGAGAAGTACTCTCATGTGATGCACCTGGTATCCAGTTTGCGCGGGCAACTTCGGCCCGACATCGATCGATTCGATGCCTTGATGGCCTGCTTTCCTGCAGGTACGGTCACCGGGGCGCCCAAGGTTCGAGCCATGGAGATCATTGACGAACTTGAACCCAGTCGGCGCAGCGTTTACGCTGGGGCCATCCTCTACCTTGACTTTTCCGGCAATCTGGATTGCTGCATCGCGATTCGAACTTTAGTGGCCAAAGACGGAAAAGTCTACATTCAAGCCGGAGGTGGAATTGTTGCTGATTCCGTTCCAGAGCGGGAGTTTCAAGAAACGATTAATAAGTCCCGGGCACTGGTGAAGGCTGTAGAGTTGGCAGAAACGGGATTTTAGCTTGAATTTGTCCGTGGTCCGCCGTCCGCGGTCAGCTGCTTTCGAGCATCGCTCGGGTACTGAAAGACTTAGGAAATTGCTCTCATTCCTCCCTGTTTTCATTGGCTGCCTATAGCGGACAGCTCACGGCTGACAGCGGACAACGGACTGCGGACCTTGAGGTATTCATGATATTGGTAATCGATAACTACGATTCCTTCACCTATAACCTGGTTCAATACTTGGGAGAACTCGGTGAAACGGTGCAGGTTCGCAGAAATGACAAGATTGATTTGGCAGGAATAGAAGAGCTAAACCCCGACCGAATTGTCATTTCACCGGGACCGGGAACTCCGGATCAGGCGGGCATTACCTTAAAGCTGCTTAGGCATTTTGAAGGCAAGAAGCCGATTCTGGGCGTCTGCCTGGGCCATCAGGCGATTGGACAGGCCTTCGGGGGTCACGTCGTGCCGGCTCCCTATCTGATGCATGGCAAGACCAGCGAAATTTGTCACGACGGCCGCACGATTTTTGAGGGTCTGCCTTATCGCTTTTCAGCCACACGATATCACTCGTTGATGGTCGAGCGTAAGAACCTGCCTAAAGCTCTGGAAGTTTCAGCTACATCCACTGACGGGTTAATCATGGGGCTTCGGCATCGCGAGTACCCGATCGAGGGTGTTCAATTTCATCCTGAATCCGTTATGACGAATCACGGTAAGAAGCTACTGGCAAATTTTTTAAAGTTATGAGTATCGGCTCCGCTTATCTTGATTCGCTTCATAAGCTAAAGGCTGGGGATAGCCTGGAAATCGACGAAGCTGATTTGCTTCTACAGGCGATTCTCGAGCAGAGGGTCAGTGAGATCCAGCTCGCTGGGCTGCTGGTGTTGATGGCTTCCAGAGGCGAGACCGCCAGCGAAATCGCCGGATTCGCCAGAGCCATGCGGCGTTTCGCAGTGAAGCTGGAACACCGGCAGAAACACGTCGTCGATACAGCAGGCACCGGCGGCGACTGCTCGGGTACCTTCAATATCTCAACCGCAGCTGCGTTTGTAATTGCCGGGTCCGGTGTCCCCGTGGCCAAACATGGGAATCGGGCGATCTCGGGCCGCTGCGGCAGTGCCGATGTCCTCAGCGAGCTCGGCGTGAAGATCGAGGCGTCTAGGGAGTGTTTGTCGGCCTGTTTGGAAAGCTGTGGAATTACCTTTTTGTTCGCTCCTGTCTTTCATCAGGCGATGCGCGTCGTCGCTCGGGTACGCCGCGAGCTAGGTGTGCGAACCATTTTCAATCTCTTGGGGCCGCTGCTGAACCCGGCGGGTGCACGCCGGCAGATCATAGGTGTTTACTCTCCCCAGCTTACAGACGTTTTCGCAGAGGTCCTTCAACTGCTCGGGTGCGAGCACGCCTTGATATTTTCTTCTGAGGACGGACTGGATGAGATCAGCATAGGTCACCGCACCAAAGTCACTGAACTCAAGGAGGGTGCCGTCCATACGAGCTACCTGGAGCCCGAGGCGTTCGGAATCCAGCGAAAGCCGATCGACTATCTACGTGGAGGAGATGCGGAAGTAAACGGGCGAATCCTGCGAGATATTCTGGAGCTGAAATCGAACGGCGCGAAGCAGGAGGTTGTCCTGCTGAACGCCGCGGCGGGCATTTATGTTTCGGGGACCGCAAAGTCAATCGCGGAAGGTTTCGTTCTGGCGCAGCAATCTATCGAAAGTCGCAGTGCTCTGGAGAAATTGGAACAGTTAATAGTGTTGTCGAACAGTTAATGAAGTGATTTGAGTTCTCTTCTCTTCGATGATCTCTGGGGGGCTTGATCGAGACCGCGCCCCTCACCCTGACCCTCTCCCCCGAAGCGGGGGCGAGGGAAACTAGACATTAAATTTGACTCCCTCGCCCCCTTGGGGAGAGAGGTGAACGCTTGATAAGCGTTCTCAAGGGTGGGTGAGGGGGCCAGCATTCGGGCTTTCCCAGAATTAGGTGGCCACTTGAACGTCAACGTACTGACCCAAATCTTCGAACAGAAGAAGCGACGTGTGGAGCGGTTGAAGGAAATAACTCCGCTATCTGAGGACCAGATCCTGGAGAGGAAGGCGTTGTCGACGCGCTCCTTTCTGGCTGCTGTGAGCCGGACTGACCGGCTGAACTTTATTGCTGAAATCAAGAAGGCTTCTCCTTCCAAGGGTGTGTTGCGGGAAGAATTTGATCCGGTAGAGATCGGCATTGGTTACGAATCCAATGGAGCAGCCGCTATTTCGGTTCTTACCGAGGAGAATTTTTTTCAAGGAGCACTCGATCATTTGCGCTTAGTGCGCCAGAGCTGCTCCCCGCCCATCCTCCGCAAAGACTTTATTTTTGATGCTTATCAGCTTTATGAGGCTGCCGCCGCTGGAGCCGACGCGATCCTTCTGATTGTTGCCATGCTCGATAGCCGGTCCCTCCGCAATCTGTGTGAAGTTGCCCGGCGGATCGGCCTGGACGTCCTAGTCGAAGTTCACAACCAGCAGGAGCTCAGGTCGGCGCTCGATTGCGAAGCCGCCATGATTGGAATCAATAATCGCGATTTGACGACCTTCAAGGTAGATCTTGAGACAACTTTGCAGCTGGCTCCTCACGTCCCTGATCATGTGATTCTGGTCAGTGAAAGTGGAATTAACACCGCCGATGACGTTCGAATATTGCGCGACTCGGGATGTGATGCCTTTTTGATTGGCGAGCTTTTCATGCGGTCTGCCCATCCAGGAAAGGCTCTGCGGGAGCTGATGATCCGCAGTTTCGATCTCGTGCGGAGTTCACCAGATAGAGCGAAGAGGTAGAGTTCAGCGCCTCCAAGCTGAAAGCTCTTTAATCCATGGTTAAGGTTAAAATCTGCGGAATTACAAACCTTCAAGACGCACTATCCGCCATCGAGCTCGGCGCTCACGCGCTCGGATTCAATTTCTGCAGGAGGAGTCCCCGTTATATCGAACCGTCGCAGGCCAAGTCGCTGGTTGACTCTCTTCCTGCGCTGGTCTCGCTGGTCGGTGTTTTTGTGGATGAGTACAGCCCCGAGCGGGTTATGAACATAGCTCATGCAATCGGGATCAGTTCGGTTCAGCTGCATGGTTCAGAGTCTCCAGAGTACGTGAAGAAGTTGAGTGGAGTGCGGGTCATTAAGGCTATCCGAGTGGAAGAGCAGTTCCGGGTCGAGCAGATGGCAGACTATCCGGTCAGCACGTTTCTGCTGGATACTCATGTCGATGGCCTAGCGGGAGGAACTGGCAAGACATTTGACTGGAGTATTGCCTTAGGCGCCAAACGATACGGGCGGGTGATTCTCGCCGGGGGGCTTACTGCGGAGAACGTCTTGGAAGCGATGCGTCGAGTTGAACCCTATGCGATTGACATCTGCAGCGGCGTCGAGAGCTTGCCAGGAAGGAAAGATCTGAACAAGATGAAGGCTTTGTTCGAAGAAATTAATCGAGCGGGTCGCGAACTCGGCCGCGTTTCTGTTGAAGGGGGTCCCTTATGACTACTGCAGGCCTCGATCAATTACCCGATTCACAAGGCCATTTCGGTCCCTATGGTGGGAAGTTTGTTCCTGAGACTTTGATGCATCCCTTGGAAGAGCTGGAGAAATATTATTTCGCAGCGAATGCGGACCCCGCGTTTCCAGCCGCGTTGGCCTATCTCCACCATGAATATCCCGGCCCACCCAACACTCCGTTTTTTGCCCAAAGGCTCACTGATCATTTGGGAGGTGCCAAGATTTACTTGAAGCGTGAGGACCTCAACCACACCGGTGCGCACAAAATCAATAATTGCTTGGGTCAAGGATTGTTAGCCCGGCGCATGGGCAAGCGAAGAGTCATCGCGGAAACCGGTGCCGGCCAGCACGGAGTAGCCACAGCAACGGTCTGCGCTTTGCTCAATCTGGATTGCGAGATTTACATGGGCGAGGAGGACATGCGACGGCAAGAGCTGAATGTCTATCGCATGCGACTTCTGGGTGCCAGGGTTCATGGTGTATCGAGTGGCAGTAAAACCCTCAAAGACGCGATCAACGAAGCCATCCGCGATTGGGTGACCAATGTGCGCCACACCTATTACCTGCTTGGGTCGGTGCTCAGCTCTCATCCTTACCCAGTAATGGTCCGGGATTTTCAGTCGGTTATCGGCCGAGAGGCGAGGGCACAGGTTTTGAGCAAGGAGGGCCAGCTTCCCAGCAGCCTGGTGGCCTGCGTCGGCGGAGGAAGCAATTCGATTGGCCTGTTTCATCCCTTTCTCCAGGATGAGAGCGTGGCCATGACCGGAGTTGAAGCTGGAGGTCGTGGAGAAGCACTGGGTGAGCATGCGGCCCGATTCAGGGGTGGAAGACCCGGCATTTTACAGGGGACGTATTCCTATGTTTTGCAGACAGACGAAGGACAGATTGCGACGACCCATTCGGTTTCTGCCGGTCTGGACTACGCTTCGGTCGGTCCGGAGCATGCCTACCTCTATGATCTCGGGCGAATCAAGTACACCGTTGTTGACGACAAGGATGCCTTGGCAGCCTTTCATCTCTTGAGCCGTTTGGAAGGGATTATCCCGGCACTGGAAAGTGCCCATGCTGTCGCTGAAGCCATACGGTCTGCTCCCCGGCTCAGTCGTAAACACATCATGATTGTTAATCTCTCCGGGCGCGGGGATAAAGATGTGCAGACGGTTTCGCAATTGGTCAGTGATCTGTAGTTAGTAGTCCGTAGTCAGCCGTCCGTGGTCCGCTGTCAGCTACTACCCAGCTGCATTGCTGCGTATCCGAAGACATAAGAATTGCTCGACAGTCTGACAATGACCCGAATCCAGCGAAAATTTCAGCAGCTCAAAAGCGAAGGTAAGAAGGCATTCATCCCTTATGTTACTCTGGGAGATCCTGATCTGGAGAGCACTCCCGAGCTTGTTCTTGCACTCGAGAAGGCCGGGGCTGATATTGTTGAGTTAGGCGTCCCTTTCTCGGACCCGCTGGCCGATGGTCCGGTGATTCAAAGGGCGAGCGAGCGAGCTCTGCGGAACGGCTTTTCCCTGAGAAAAGGCTTGGACACCATCTCCGGACTACGAAAAAGGACGGAAGTTCCGCTGGTTCTATTCAGCTACTATAATCCGCTTTTTTCTTATGGCTTCGAATCTCTGGCGCGCCAGGCCCGAGCCGATGGCATCGATGGATTTCTCATTACGGACTTGTCCGTGGAAGAGGCACAGATGCCGGTGGGTATCTTAAGGGCGACTGGTCTCGACTCGATTTTTCTCGCGGCTCCCACCAGTACCCAAGAGCGAATCGAGGCGATTGCGGGCCTCTCCTCCGCCTTCATTTACGCCGTCTCCCGCACTGGAGTCACGGGAATGCAGAAATCGGTCTCCGAAGAAGTGGTGCCTCTCGTCGCTAAGATCCGCGTGCACTCGGACCTACCAGTCGTTGTTGGATTTGGTATCTCGCAACCGGAGCAGGTGAGAGAAATTGATTTGCATGCTGATGGTGTCGTGGTCGGAAGTGCGATCGTGCGCTGCATTGAGGAAAACCTGAGAGATGCCCGTCTGGCCGAGAGGGTAGCAGAGTTCACCCGCTGGCTTAGAGGAGGAGGTTAGTACATGGAAATCGCCGACTGGCGAAAGCGGATTGATGAAATAGACGCGCAGTTGGCAGAGCTGCTCTGCGAACGCTCACGGTGCGTGATCGAGATAGGAAGGATCAAGCGAAAACATGACTTGCCGGTCTATGATCCTGAACGGGAAAAGGAAATCCTTTCTCGTGTCATGAGGAATAATCGAGGCCCTCTGGAGAACGAAGCGCTCAAGCCCCTTTTTAAACGGATTTTGGATGAGTCGAGGCGCGTAGAACGACTCGCCCTGGAAGGCGAAGCTAACGGCGCGGTACAATGATGAGCATGAGGGGATGTTGCTGTGCGCCGACGGTCCGGAAACATATTTGTGAGAGCCGGAGGCGGCGTCCCGCCGCCGGCTTTGACCTGGAACTGGGGGGCACCCGCCGGAGGCAGCTCCCGCATTTGAAGGTTAAAGTCGTGCGCTGGTAGTCACGCGCAGTACTTTTCGGCGAGGAGTCGGGCGACGTTTCACAAACGGCGTTCATCGTAGCGCAAACAGCGTCCCGAGGAGTTACAAAGCCATGGTTGTAGTTATGCAGGAAGGTGCATCCGAGACTCAGATCCAGCAAGTGGTCCAGAAGCTGGTGCAGTTGGGATTCGACATTCATCGCTCGACCGGCGTCAGCCGGACCGTGCTCGGCGTCGTTGGCGGCAAAACCATCGACACACGCGAAATCGAGCTGCTGGACGGAGTGAGCGAGGTCATCAGAATAACTGCCGGCTACAAACTTGCCAGCCGTCAGTTCAAACCGGATGGGACCCGGATCACGTTGACGAATTCCCGTCGTCGCCTGGAAGTGGGAGGCGAGCAGGTCGTTATGATGGCGGGTCCTTGCAGTGTGGAAAGCGAAGAGCAAATTGAGACGATTGCGAAAATCGTCCAGGAGCACGGTGCAGCCGTACTCCGGGGTGGAGCTTTCAAACCCAGAACTTCTCCCTACAGTTTTCAAGGTTTGGGAGAGCAGGCGCTGCGTCTCCTCAGACGGGCGGCAGACCAGTTTGGATTGTTTGTCGTCAGTGAGGTAATGGACCAAACCCAAATTCCTTTGTTCCTGGAGTATGTAGACATTCTCCAAGTCGGCGCAAGGAACATGCAGAATTTTAACCTGCTACGCGAGCTGGGCAAGGTTTGTAAACCCGTACTGCTCAAGCGAGGCATTGCGGCCACGATCGAGGAATTGCTGTTATCGGCGGAGTACATCATGGCTGGCGGCAACCACGAGGTCATCCTTTGTGAACGAGGGATCCGCACCTTCGAAAACTACACGCGCAACACGCTGGACATCTCCGCGATACCGGTAGTCAAGAAGCTCTCGCATTTGCCTATCCTGGCTGACCCTTCTCACGGCACGGGCCGTCGCGACAAGGTTCTACCCATGGCCCGAGCAGCCGTGGCCGCTGGTGCGGACGGGCTGCTTATCGAAGTTCATCCTCAGCCAGATGAGGCTCTGAGCGATGGTGCTCAGTCACTGTTTCCGTCTCAGTTTGAGGAACTGATGAAGCAGTTGGCGTTGATTGCGCCGGTGGTCGGCCGCGCCATGTGAAATGAGCGGGTTTGTAGTACCGCCTTCAGGCGGGACCGGCCGAAGCCGGGACTACAAACTTGACTGGGCGTTTGGATCTCTTCACACAGATTTTACGAGTTTACTATGAACAAGGTTGTAGCCGGTGCAACAGAAGCAGTTGCCGATATCGCTGACGGAGCTACCATCATGATGGGTGGCTTCGGCTTGTGTGGAATTCCCGAAAATCTTATCGCGGCCCTTCGAGATAAGGGAACCCGGAATCTCACGGTTATCAGTAACAACGCAGGAGTGGACGACTTTGGAATCGGATTGCTCCTGCAAAAGCGCCAAGTCAAGAAGATGATTTCGACTTATGTGGGAGAGAATCGGCTTTTCGAAGAACTGGTTTTGAACGGCGAATTGCAGATCGAACTAAATCCGCAAGGTACTTTTGCTGAGCGGATAAGAGCAGGCGGCGCGGGCATCGGTGGCTTCTACACGCCCACGGGATACGGTACCATCATCGCGGAAGGAAAGGAGACCGGCAGCTGGAACGGCAAGCATTTCGTTTTAGAGATGCCGTTACGAGCCCACTATGCCTTTGTGAAGGCGTGGAAGGGGGACCGTTGGGGTAATCTGGTGTATCGGAAGACCGCCCGGAATTTCAATCCCGTCATGGCGACTGCCGCCGACATCACTATTGCCGAAGTCGAGCAGTTAGTGGAACCAGGAGAGCTTGACCCGGACTTCATCCACACTCCTGGGATTTATGTGAAAAGAATCTTTCAGGGACGTCACTATGAGAAGAGGATCGAGCGACGGACGGTGAGATCGGATGGCCCCAGCTAGACGCGACTTGATCATTGCGCGGGCGGCTCAGGAGCTGCAGGATGGTTTTTATGTGAACCTGGGGATCGGAATGCCAACGCTCATCGCCGACCGGATTCCAGCGGGAGTGAATGTCATTCTACAGTCAGAAAACGGTCTTCTCGGGATCGGTCCTTATCCCACCGAAGCCGAGCTGGATCCAGACTTGATCAATGCCGGAAAGGAGACCGTGACGGCCATTCTGGGAGCTTCATACTTCTCCAGTGTCGATTCGTTCGCGATGATTCGGGGCGGTCACATTGACCTATCGATTCTCGGTGCCATGGAAGTTGATGAAAAAGGCAACCTGGCAAACTGGATGATTCCTGGGAAGATGGTAAAAGGGATGGGCGGTGCCATGGATTTGGTTGCGGGCGCCAAGCGTGTAATCGTCACAATGGAACATGTAACCAAAGATCACAAACTGAAAATTCTCAAAAACTGCACGCTCCCGCTAACTGGTTTGAAGGTGGTTCATAGGATTCTCACTGACATGGCTGTCTTGGACATTACGCCTCAAGGTCTCCTTTTGCGAGAGATCGCGCCTGACTTAACTGTTGAAGAGGTCCGCAAGGCAACGGAGGCAGAGTTCAGGGTAGATAGAGATCTCAAGATCATTCAAGTCTGAGGCCGTTGCATGGTCAAGGTCGATGCCGCCACGCGAAGGGACTTTCTAAAAACGATGAGCATCAGTAGCCTAGCCATGCATTCTTTGGGCGCCGGGCCGGAGCTGTCGGCGGGCATTGGCAACTTGGTTTCTTCTCCTGCATTCCGCCGGCTGGACCCCGAATCCGAGTTGCGTGTCGGCATGGTTGGGATCTTCGGGCACACGGAGCTTGTTCTCGGCGCGATGCCCGGCATTAAGGGTGCCCGGCTGGTCGCCTATGCGCTTGGTGATGCCGAGAGGCTGAACGAGAGCCTGGGAGAGACCAACGACGCAAGCCAAGGCGGCAAAGACTTTGAAACAATTCGACGCCATCCGGTTTTTCGTCCAGACACACGGATCTACCAGTCATACCAGGAGATGCTGGATAAAGAACGGCTGGACATCGTAGCGACTTGCCTTCCCTTCGCGATAAATGTTTTTGCGACAATAGCGGCAGTGGAGAAGGGAATCCACGTCATCTCGGAAAAGCCGCTGGCAACCGAGCTCGACTATCTGGCGCGACTCGAACAGGCTTTGAATCGAAGCCCAGCTCAAATCAGCGCAATGCTCGATATGCGGTTCGATCCGGACATTCGCACTATTCGGGATGCCGTGTCCAAAGGTTTGGTTGGCGAACCCATCTTAGCAACGGCGCAGAAGTCTTATAAGTTTTGTAGCCCAAGACCCTGGTTTTACAA
>JACXTT010013750.1_pt1 | contig 10641 bp, 11 predicted proteins | sample 9270951 | NCBI WGS metagenome assembly JACXTT01 (sample SAMN15532306, study PRJNA645909) | rock metagenome | isolation source: weathered quartz diorite | place: Puerto Rico | collected 2017-06-21
GGGAATTGTTTTGTAAAAGGATACGACTTTCCGGGAAATGTTTATGGGTGGACGGCCGCTGGCGCGGGGTCCTGATCCAGCGTTCATGGGGTACTCCGTTGGCCGATGGGACGGGGATACACTTGTGGTCGAGAGTGTCGGATTCAAGGATGGCGGTTGGCTAGACAGAATCGGCCATCCACACAGTGATCAGTTACACCTAACCGAACGCATTCGACGGCGCGACTTCGGCCATCTCTCCATCGAGATGACTATCGATGATCCCAAAACCTACGCCAAACCTTTCAAGTACACGCAAGCGGCTGTCCTGCTCCCGGATACCGACGTGATTGAATACTTCTGTACAGAGAACGAAAAGGACGTCAGTCACTTCAAATAGTGTTCCACGTGACAAAATGTCGCTGTTAACACGTTCTTTTCCATTCCTAACACGTTCATCTCAGTGAAAGTAAACACTCTGCGCATTGGTTCGGCAGTTGCTTCCATGAGTGTTGGAAACTGAAGTGAACACTCTGGAACAAGCACCTATCATTCGAGAATCCGTCTTCGGTCCATGTGATTCTCGGCGGTTCGGCAAATCACTTGGTGTAAATTCCCTCCCGGCAGGTGCGCGGGTGTGCAATTTCGATTGTATTTATTGCGAGTGCGCGACAGGTTCGTGGCCAACGCAGTGGGACCTGCAGCCCCAGTTCCCCAGTGCGGAACAGATTCGCAAAGCGCTCGCGTCAGCCGCTGAGAGAATCGGACCGGACGAGCTGGATTCGATTACGATCGCGGGCAGCGGCGAACCAACATTGGCGCCGGAACTGGACGCGATCGTCGACGTCGTGACTGAAACACGCGATCGGGATTGGCCTCGCGCACGTACTGTCATTCTGACGAACGGGACGATGTCTCATAAAAAGAAAGTCCGGACAGCGCTTGCGAAACTGGACCAGCGCGTTGTGAAGTTGGACGCCGGAACCAACTGGATGTTGGACCAATTGAATCGGCCTGCAGGGAAGCTATCGATAAATGAACTCTTAGGGCGGATCTCCATGATGCCGGAAATCATCATCCAATCGATGTTCGTTCACGGTCCTGTCGACAACACTAAGCCTTCTCACGTTCGAGAGTGGTGCACATGGCTTGTCCAGTTGGCCCCACTGAGTATTCAGATCTACTCGTTGGCTCGGATTCCGGCAAAAAGCTGGGTCCGGCCGGTGGAACGTGACGAGCTGGAAACGATTGCCGCTACTGTTGAATCGATCGTTGGAATTCAACCTCACGTATTTTGATGGGGAGCACCTATGAAAAGTACAAAACTGCTAATGGCTGACCACGAAATTATTTTGGAAGGACTCCACGTCCTGGAGGCAATCCGTAGCGAAGTGGAGCAGGGGAAGCCCATGGATAAAGGCGATATCAACTCTGTGTTGGACTTTCTACGGGACTTCGCCGATGGATCTCATCACGTAAAGGAGGAGACTATTCTCGCTCCGGCATTAATGCAGGCGGGGCACGCAGATCTTCGGAAAGCCAGAGAAGGCTGAAGAGAAGCGCCGTAATGATCGAGAAGAATGCAACAGCTTTAGCGGCATGTCGATTTGTAAAGGATGCCGCAACGAGCTCGTAATCTATCGACGTAATACCACCGATTAGGGCCCACAACGAGAGACCCAACACTGCTACCCACAACAAAAAGAGCGAACCGAAAGGGATGGCCAACGTGTAAATTACATAGTTGTAAACGGTGAAAGCCAGAATGCCCAGCCAAAGAAGATAGGCGCGCAACGACCCACGTAAGGCCAGCCAGGCGAGTACAAGCCACAAGGGTGAAACTATCGCTAGATTCACCAAGTCCTGGGCAAGCGCCTCGGTTAAGAACGCGGGGGGCAGGGGAGCATAGATGCTTTTCACGGCCACCGCCGTTACACTACCCGCGATAGCCAATACCGCTGCCACCACCGAAAGCCGTAACCACACGCTTCACGCCCTGGAAACATGTGGACCTCAGCGGCCGTGCGGCCTCACGCGGCGTTCGCTTGCCAGCGGCGCTCCGCTTCTACTTTCACGACCGGTAGCGTGACGCTGCGTATTGCAATGATACCTGGTGAAAGAAACGACCAGTATCGCCGGAACTTCATGCGGGCTTCGGCGTCTGTTGCGACTGCACGTGTTTCGGTTCGGAAGATGGACTCGTTATTCCCGACTGTGTCAGCCCGCAACGTCCACGCGATTTTGACGTATCCCGGCTTCTGGAATTTCGCAAATTCATCCGGCGCCAACCCCTGGAACACGGGGTTCGGTTCCCACGGTTTTGTAATAGCGCCCACAACAAATTCGCGTCCCGGCAATTCTGCCAATACGCGCCATCCCAATGACTGCGTTTGTGCGAGTAGTCCTCGAGGCCGAATCGTGCTATCAGACTCGCTTCTCAAAATGAATTCGCGAGTTTTGAAAATTGCCCGAATCACAGGACACGTCTCGATATCCATTTCCGCTGCGGCGGTTAATACAACGTCCGCGGGTGCGGCAATACGCACACTGTGGCGATCTACGACGTCGTAACTCGGCATAAAGATATCGAGTACAGTGTCCGCCTTAGAGCCCTCGCTCTTGCTCGGCTTACCGTATCGAACGAATGTGGCCGTTACATATACCGCATAAGAAAGAGCGGCTGCACCGCCAGCCATTGCCGACCATCTAGCGGCTAAGCGTACGAGTCGCTTGGAATTCATAACTCCTCCTGCTTGGGCCGATAATTCAGGCCTTGCTTGCAGCATGCGCCTCTCATTTCACCGCGACGTTCTTCATAATGTCGCCGATCGCCAAATCCGTCTTTCGGACTAAGACGACATGGCGCCCGAGCGTATACCGACCGTATTCACCCGTTAACAGCGACAATTCCGATTCGAGCTTTGACGGTAGCGGCTTCAGGTCTTTTTCCAATTGCATCGGTACGTGCGAGCCCGAAGTCAGCGATTGTTCAACTGCAAGGGGAAATTCCGATCGATCCAGGGAACCGGGAGCGAGAGTCCCGACGAAATGGAGGTAGTAAGCCTCGATGGCCTTGCGATCTTTATCGCTGAAAACGGGCATCTTGCTATCGCCGGCCTGCGTTGCACTCCACGCCAACGAAGCGACCATCCCGAACAGCAGAGAGAGGAGCAGCAGAATTGCAATTTTCCATGGGCGTGACATGTCAGCCTCCTATCAGCCGCTCATGAAAGCAGCTAGTAGCGGTGTGGCAATTTCTGGTCCACGGTTGTTGTGTTTCTTCGAGCTTTGAATGGTAGCGTTTGACGCGGTAAACGAAGCACTAGCGAGAGCCTCATTGCCAAAATGACACGCGCGCCGTGTCAGGCTCCCATTGCGCGGACATTCTGGCGACGAGCTTCAAAGGGACCTTATCCCCCATGTTAGAGACCGCTGATTCACGCTTGAATCGCATTGTGCCGAAACCGCAAACCCAACACATCCCTAAGCTGAAGGGGAGGCAGCATTTCTTTCAGCACGAAGCAAATGCCGTTTCACCATCTCCACGAAGAACAGATAACTCAGGATTGCTGCCGCCAGAAATGCGAAATACAGAGAGGGTAGGGGAACAAAACCCAACGTGGCCGCGAGCGCCGTGAAGGGGAGAACGATGCCGGCAAGAACAGTGCCCAGAGTGGTAAGCGTCAACGCGGTGCTTGGCCGGCTGCGCAACGGATTTCCCGTAGTCCGAATAACAAACAGAACCAGAGTTTGTGTGGCGAGTGACTCGACAAACCAACCTGTATGGAACAGACCTTCCTGCGCTTTGAAGAGGACGATCAACGCATAAAACGTCAAAAAGTCGTAGATCGAGCTGATCGGTCCAATATAGATCATGAAGTCGCGAATCAGCTTAATATCCCAATGACGGGGTTTTCGGATCAATCCGGGATCGACGTTGTCGGTGGGTATGCTGATCTGCGCCAGATCGTACAAAAAATTATTCAGCAGGATCTGTGTCGGCAGCATCGGCAGAAAGGGCAGAAAGACCGATGCGGCAGCCATACTCAGCATGTTGCCGAAGTTGGAACTTGTCCCCATCAAGAGGTACTTCATGACATTGCCGAATGCCTTGCGCCCTTCAATAATTCCGTCGTGAAGGACTTTCAGACTACGCTCGAGCAAAATGATATCTGCGGCATCCTTGGCCACGTCCACGGCAGTGGAAACAGATATACCGACGTCGGCGCTATGCAACGACGGCGCGTCGTTGATCCCGTCGCCAAGGTAGCCTACGGCATGTTTCCGTGACTTTAGCGCGAGAATGATGCGGTTCTTTTGAGCGGGTGAAACGCGCGCGAACGCAACCGTATGCTCCGCAAGATGTGCAACCGCTGCGTCGGTCAACCGATCCAAGGCTGTGCCCTCAACGACACGATCAACCTGCAAACCCACCTGGCTGCAGATGTACCGTGTGACCTCGGCGTTATCGCCTGTAAGAATCTTCACGCGAATCCCATCTCGATGGAGAGATTGAATGGCAGCCGCGGCTTCCTCGAGAGGCGGATCAATAAAGGTAAGAAACCCGGCTAGGACAAGATTGTTTTCGTCCTGACTGTCATACTTCGGCCGAAGCTCGATCTGCCGGTATGCCACTGCAAGAACGCGGAATCCATTCGTGCAGAATGTCTGATAGGTTGTCTCAGACTGCGAACGCACCGCATTGTCCATCGGACATTGCCGGCTTTTCACTTGATAGGCGGTGCAGCGCGCAAGTACGCTTTCCGGTGCACCTTTCGTGATGAGCACCGGTGCGTTCTCGTTTTTTGCTATCACGGAAACCAGCCGCCGCTCGAAATCAAACGGGATCTCTGCAATCTTGCGGTAACTACGGATATCCGGATGATCGTGGCTCATTATTGCCACGTCCAACGGGTTTGTTCCGGCCCGCCGCAACGACTCGTCTACGGGATTGGAAATACCCGATTGGAGGATGCTGTTCAGATACGCGTATTGAAATGTGAATTCCGACGCAGCACCAAGAGGATCAACATGACGGTCCAAAGTCAAACGGCCGCTTGTAAGCGTGCCAGTCTTGTCGCTGCAGAGCACGTCGATACTGCCGAAGTTTTGCATCGATGCGAGGTTCTTGACGATCACTTTCTTGCGCGCCATGTACACGGCGCCATGAGCCAAAGTTACCGAAGAGATCATAGGCAAGAACTCGGGTGTGAGGCCGACCGCGAGCGCTATCGCGAAGAGAAGCGATTCAAAAGGGTCTCTTTTCAGTGCCGCGTTCACCAGGAAAACGAACAGTACGAGGAAGACGACGGTTTTCATGATGAACAGACCAAATCGATATGCGGATCTGCCTCCCTCACGTTCCTATCTGCACCAGAACCCTCACAACCCCAGGACTTTTGTCATGGTAATAACGTAAAGGATCACTGACGGCATGGTTGTTGTGTATACTCCTGCAGATTTTGCACATCACAGCAGATCACGCATGAAACTGATTCGCTTTGCAGCTGTATTTTTGTTCGCAACGTCGACATTTGCGCAACTTACTATGCGCAACCCGGTCGATGAGCTCAAAGATCAGGTTGCTCAGGCGCTGACGAACGCCAAGGTCCCATTCACCGCGGATCAGGAAAAGCAGTTGGCGTTGCTGATCGAAGAAGAGCGTCAAGCCGCGGAAAACCTTTTCGGCATCACATGGGATTTCAGCAAAGGTCCACCGCAGGGTGAACAGCGCGACGAGGCTCTGGCGGGCATTCAGTGGATGTACGAGGAACTGAAGAAAAAGATTCCATCTTATTTAACGGACGCGCAGAGATCCGCGTGGGAAAAGTATGAGGCGGCCGAGCAGCCTGCAATGCCTGATATTGCAAATCCCGCGAAGGGCACAGAACGGTCCTCCGATCCCACAAAAGGGAAAATCCAGCAGATTCGCGTAACGAACAATGCCTTCAACGTGGAGACGGCGACATCTTCCGGCGTATCCGGTCCTACGGGGGGCGGCGCGAAAACGGAGGTCATCGAACGGGGTGGCGCGGGTGCGTACCATGGAAATTTCGCATCCACGTTCCAGGACGACAAGTTCAACGCAAGAAATCCGTTCGCCAGCAACAGGCCGCCGTATTACGAACGGACGGTCTATGCAAACCTGAGCGGTCCCGTCATTCGAAATCGCCTGTCATTGAACTTCACCGTTACGGATAACAAAAAGGAGAATGTCGGGACGGTTAAAACCCAACTGCCCGATGGCCCGTTTTCGTTAGGCGTCACACGGCCGACGCTGAATCGCTCTTATGATACGCACGGCACGCTGCAGCTCGCCGATGCGCATTCGCTGAATCTCGGTGTCCAGTACGCCAGCGTTGACAGCAAGAATGAGAACGTTGGGGATTTCGGTCTGCCCGAGCGGGCATCACGCACGCAGACGCAAACGTATCTCGTCGATCTGCGCGAAATCTCCATACTTTCCGAGAGAACGGTCCACGACGTTCACTTCACATGGCACAAGGATCACATCGCAACGAATCCTTTCAGCAATGCGACAGCCATCATTGTCAAGGATGCGTTCACGGGTGGAGGTGCACAGAATCATGCCCGTTCGGACAACAACATTTATGAGTTTTCGAATTTGATCTATTTTGCCGGTGAGAAATTGACCGTGCGAAGCGGATTTCAGGGCTGGCATCGCCGGAATCATCTGTTTTCGGAAGACAACTTCTTCGGTGAGTTCACCTTCTCGGATCTGGCCAGCTATCGTGCGGGAAAACCCCTGAAATACAGAATCACGTGCTGTGATCCGTCGTTTGATTTCACGCAGACACAATTGGCATTTTTCTCCCAGAATGATATCAAGCTGACGAAAACATTCACGCTCATGTTGGGAATGCGTTACGCAGCGCAAACCAATATTCATGATCACAACAACTTCGATCCGCGCATTGGATTTGCCTACGCCATCGGCAATGCCACGGTTATTCGCGGAGGCGCAGGCAACTTTACAGGATGGGTTGACGACGATCGCATTCAGCTTTTTCAGCGGCTGGACGGCAAACGTCTATATGAAATCCAGATCGATAATCCAGGTTGGCCCAACCCATTCGAATCCGGCAGTATCCGGCCTCGATCGCGGCGCGTGATCGATCCTGATGAGAGAAACCAGTACTATCTGACGGCACAGGTTTCTTTGGAACGCACGCTACCGAAAAACCTTTTCGTGACTGCGGCCTATGACTTCAATCGCGGCCTAAGGATCGGCCGCACACGCGACATCAATGCGCCGCTTCCGGAAACCGGCATCCGGGGGATTCCCGAGGAAGGCCAGATTATTCAGATGCAGAGCACGGGTGTTTCTACGCATCACCATCTGAAAGCGTCAATGCGCCAGCGGTTCAGCATTTTCAATCTCACCGCCAACTATACGTATTACACCGGAGACGTTGATGGCCTCGGACCGGGCAATTTTGAATTGCCTACAAATAATTACAACCTCCACCAGGATCGCGGGTACCCGGGAAATCCGCATCACACTTTCAATTCAAGCGTCAATTCGAGATTGCCCTTCGATGTATATCTGACGACGGTGATCAATGCGAAGACGGGGCAGTATTACACCGTCACGACCGGCAAGGATGACAACAAGGACGGCATCATTAACGATCGCCCGCCGGGCCTTCCGAAGAATACGGAAGTCGGCCCACATTACTTTGATGTGAGCTTCAACTTTTCAAAAGCGTTTGAATTAAATCGATCTGCAGCCGCAACACCGCAGCGTGGAGCGAATGTCCGTGGTAATGATCCTCAGATGAACGTGTTTGCAAATCTGAACAATGCGCTCAATATGACGCACCCGGGAACGCCAAGCGGTGTGATGACATCGCCGTTCTTTAAGAAATCCTTCAATGCCACGTCACCTCGCGTAATCGAGGTCGGTATGCGTTTTCAGTTCTAAGAACAGACGACGTAGTCGCTCCCTCACCCTTCTCTAACTCCCCGGCAGCCGTCCGAACTCCGGAGGCGGCGTCCGATGGTGCGTCGCGGCGTCGCAGCACTCACAACGATACCGGTAGTGGCGAGGCATCGATCTACGGCTGATTCGTGAATTTTAGGCGACTTTGCGGGAGCTATTTTCGAGTAACTCGCCGAACGACAAGTTCCATCAGTTTTTGTGGGGGTCTTGCCCCGATTGTGATCTCCGTAAGCTCCGTCCACTCACCCTTGTCGTTGATGCGCCCGATTGACTTCGTGCTGATCTCGCCGAGGGAGAAGCTCCAACTCCCACCTTTGCCGTCTTCCAACAGTTTCAGCTCAGTCTCAAGCCACCGGCCGTCGTTGTAAGCACGCATTCGATAGCTACCCGAAGTATCATCAAAGGTGATTAGTCCCAGCGCTTGAAGGGCTACCTTGCCGTCGGACTTCGTTCGTCCAACGCCCTCGATCATCAGAACCAATCCGTCGAGCTTGAATTGTGCCACTTCGGTTTGTTCAAGTTCGACGACACCCGAGCCACGAGCCAAAAAAGCCTGCCCGGACCATTCTCCAACGAGGATGTCCAGCTTCTTCATAGCGGCTCGCTGGGCTTCGATATTTGGAGTTTGAGGTATTTGTGCCATGTTGACAAAGTTTAGCGTCAGCAGAAAAAAGATGGTGACCGCTGGGCGCGCCATTGGAACCTTAGACACAGAAGAGTTTCCAAAAGTCCCCGTTATGTCGCGGAAAACGCCGAGGCGTTTTCCAATCAGACTTACCGCGAAGTGTCCGACGAACATCGAAATTTCCTCAGAGACAGGGAACGCGTTTCGCGCGGGAGCCAGGGAAGGTGCATCATTCGCAGATCCGGCAAATGCCGGCTTCGGATCGAAGCATCCGTTTTGAATTTCGCGATCCACTCGTCGGCCGCGCTCCGGAGGCAAGCCATCAATTCGCGCGCCGCGAAGCGGACGATACCCGAGCTACGCTGCTCTTCGAGCGCGAGATCGAAGGTCTCCAACATTTCCGCTCTGAATCGGAACTGGTAATCCTTCGGATACAGGAGAATGAGCCTCGAATACGTCCTTTTCAGATTCATTTCAAATTCTTCTCGCTCGAAGACGCGCCGCGGCCTTCTGCGTCAATTGCTTCATCCGATCGAGTTCCGCGCGGAGTTGTTTTCGTCCCTCGTTGGTCAGCCGGTAGGCCTGCTTGTCGCGTGAGGTGTCTTCCTGATCGAACGGTTCAATGAGGCCGTCGTCGACGAGCCTGCGAATTGCGCCATACAGCGTACCGGTGCTCAATCGGACGCGTCCGCCGCTGAGACTCTCGATATCTTTGATTAGGGCATAGCCGTGGCGCGGCTCGTCTGCGAGGCTGGTCAGTATCAGCAGTACTGCTTCACTTAACGGTTTACGCTTACTATGTTCCACGACATGTCGTATGGCGTTATATTACATTAATTGCGAGATTTGATCAACATTTGTGAGCAACAAGCGCGGAGCGTGGATAATCTTCGCTGCTTCATCAGTCACTGGTTTCTCGACTTCGCGAGCCATCCTCCGGATATGGCGCTCGCGCCCGGCCTCACCGGCCGGTTCGGATTAGGCCTTTGGAAATCGGTTCCCGCAACGCTGATTGTTGAAGGAACGTTTTGATTGTTCGCTATCGTTCCGCTTCCTCAAGGAGTTTGACACTCTAGTCATCGGTCCACTGAGCATCCACTCTGAAAAATGAATTGCTCTCTTAGACCGGATCCGCTATATCGACGATAGTCAATAGAAAGGCGGAGCATAGCTGTCTGGTCGCCACGCAAGAGTGATGAAAACAAAGCTGGCAATGGCCTTACTCGAAACTTGCAAGCCTCGCTCATTTTTCTTATGCTCTCGGACAAAACCTAGCCGTCAGTGCCCGGATCTGGGCTTGGGGCGAGTTGCAGATCGGTTTGCGATAAGCCTCCAGTTTCCGTTAATGGTATGGAAAAGCAAGGAGAGATGAACATGCGGCATCGACAAACAGTGAAACTCGTTCCCCCGACTCTGTTGCTTCTAGTGGTTTGGCTGCTCGCCGGGGTTGGAGAACTACACTCGCAGACCCCGAACGCGGCGCGCACTGAAACCGTGGTGACCTATAGGACCGAAGATGGCATGACGATTTTCGGCACGCTTCATCTTCCAACGGGGGTTACCCAGCCGGTGCCCGGAATCATTCTGTTCGCCGAGCCGGGCTGGATTGTCCGTACGACGCTCGAAGCTCCGGGTCGCACGCTGGCGGAAAAGTACCACATGGCGGCGCTGACTGTGGACCATCGCGGGAACGGAAAAAGTCTGAACGGAAAATTTTTTGACCAATATGCCCCGGACGAAGTGGAAAAGCTGCAGCTCGACGTGCGGGGCGCAGTCAAATTCCTTTCCGCTCAGAATGGAGTAGATCCAAAACGAATCGGCATCTTGGCGGTCGGTGTGGGAGCGAACTATGCCCTGCTGGAAGCTGGCCACGATCCCAACATCCTAGCCCTGGTGGTGGTTTCCGGCAGCCTTGATGATCGTGCCAGGAATGTCATCAAATCACGGCCCGACGTTCCCATCATGTTCATGGTGGGACCGGATGATAAAGAGGCCTTCCGGGAAAACGCCTTAGGATTCTCCATTTCGGGAAACAAGAAAGCACAATTTGTATAGATGCAAAGTGTGCCTGGCC
>JACXTT010013751.1_pt1 | contig 10641 bp, 12 predicted proteins | sample 9270951 | NCBI WGS metagenome assembly JACXTT01 (sample SAMN15532306, study PRJNA645909) | rock metagenome | isolation source: weathered quartz diorite | place: Puerto Rico | collected 2017-06-21
CGCGGGCGGCCGCCCTCCGCTGGCGGTCAAGATCGGCGTCCACAGTGGCTCCGTGGTCGCTGGAACGATCGGCGCGCGCGACCGGCACGAGTTCACGGTCATCGGCGATACGGTGAACGTGGCCGATCGCCTGCAGCAGCTCTGCGGGGAGCTCGCCTGCGACGTCGTCGTCTCGGAGTCGACCTACCACCTGGCCGCGACGCGCGGTGCCCTCGACGCCCCCGCCCGGAGCGCGTCGGTCGTGCTCCGCGGCCGCGATCGCCCGGTGCGCGTCTTCCCGCTTCCGTAGCCCCCGCCTTGACCGAGCGGCCCGATTTCGCCATATCTTCGCTCCAACGGGCCCGGGCGGGCCGCCCGGCATGGAGGGGACGCGGATGATGACGAAGCGGCAGAAGGAGCTGCTCGACTATCTGCGCGCGTACATCGCGCAGCACGGCTATGCGCCGACGCTCGAGGAGATCGGCCGCCACTTCTCGCTCTCCTCGCTCGCGACCGTGCACAAGCATCTCCAGAACCTCGAGCGGAAGGGCCGCATCCGGCGGCTCGCGAACCACAGCCGGGCGCTCGAGGTGACGCCGGAGCCGCGCGCCGGCCGCGCCGTCCAGGTGCCGCTGCTCGGGAACGTCGCCGCCGGGACGCCGATCGAGGCGGTGGAGGAGCGGGAGACGATCACCCTCCCCGAGGAGCTGCTCGGGCGCGGGCAGACCTTCGCGCTCCGGGTACGCGGGGACTCGATGATCGACGACGGCATCCTCGACGGGGACATCGTCGTGGTCGAATCGCGTCCCGACGCCGACGACGGCGCCACCGTCGTGGCGCTGGTGCGCGGCGAGGCGACCGTGAAACGGCTCCATCGCGAGAAGAGCCGTGTCCGCCTGATGCCGGCGAACGACCGGGTTCCACCGATCGTGGCGCGGGCGCGCGACGTCGAGATCCGCGGCGTCGTGATCGCGGTCCTCCGGCGCTACCGTTGAGCCGATGGGGCGCGCTTTTCTCCTGCTCGACGTCGACAACACGCTCTATGCGCCGGGGTGTGGGGTCGTCGAGCGGGTGGACGCGCTCATCAACCGCTATCTGATCGAGCGGCTCGGCATGGCGGCGAGCGAGGTCGATGCGACGCGCCGGCGGCTGTGGAGCGACTACGGCACGACGCTCCACGGTCTCATGCACGCGCACGGCATCGACCCCGAGGACTATCTTCGCTACGTGCACGCGATCGAGCTCGACGACGTCCTGACGCACGACCCGGCGCTCGTCGCAATGCTGGCGCGCATCCCGCTCCTCAAGGTGGCGGTGACGAACGGCTCCGCCGCGCATGCCCGCGCGGTGCTGGCGCTCCTCGGCGTGCGCGACCTCTTCTTCCGGCTCTACGGCCTCGAGCGGCTCGCCTACGTGCCGAAGCCGTACGTGCAGGCGTACCAGACCGTGCTCGCCGACCTCCACGCCCGTGGCGACGACTGCGTGCTCGTCGAAGACCGTGCGGCGAACCTGCGCGCGGCACGGCAGCTCGGCATGCGAACCGTCTACGTGCACGCCGACGGGCAGCCGGCGGAGGACGCCGACGTGTCGATCGGCTCGATCCTCGAGCTCGAGGCCGCCCTCGCCGCGGTCGCATGAACGACGGATTCGGCCTCTACGTCCACGTTCCGTGGTGCCGCCACGTCTGCCCGTACTGCGACTTCAACGTCTACCTCGCCCGGGCGCTGCCGGAGCGGGCCTACGTCGACGCGCTCGCCGCCGAGCTCGGCACGCATGCGCACGACCGGGCCTGGAGCGGCCGGCGCGTACGGACCATCTACCTCGGCGGGGGTACGCCATCGCTGCTCGCGCCGGGGACGATCGCGGACCTGCTTGCCGGGGTTCGGCGCGCCTTCGAGCTCGTTGCCGACGCCGAGGTGACGCTCGAGGCGAACCCCGGCACGGTCTCTGCGGAGCGGCTCGCCGGGTACCGGGCGGCGGGCGTCAACCGGCTCTCTCTCGGCGCGCAGTCCTTCGACGCCGCGACGCTCGCGACGCTCGGCCGGGATCACGCGCCGGCGGAGACCGCGCGCGCGGTCGACGCGGCGCGCGCCGCCGGGTTCCACAACGTGAGCCTCGACCTCGTCTTCGGCGTCCCCGGTGGAACCGTTGCGCAGTGGGAGCGCGACCTGGTCGCGGCGGTGGCGCTCGCCCCCGACCACGTCTCGGCCTACGCGCTCACCTACGAGGAGGGGACGCCGTTTCATCGCTGGCGCGCCAGCGGCCGCCTCCGGCCGGTTCCCGAGGACGACGAGGCCACGATGGCCGAGCTGACGGTGACGCACCTTGAGCGCGCCGGATTCCGTCGCTACGAGATCTCGAGCTTCGCGCGCCCGGGCCGCGAATCGCGCCACAACCTCGCCTACTGGGACGGCTCGGACTATCTCGGAGTCGGCGCCGGGGCGCACTCGTTCAGCCGCGAACCGGCACCGGGACGCCGCTGGATGAACGAGCGGCTCCCGGCGCGCTACCTCACGGCGGTCGGCGCGGACGGGACCGCGGTCGCGAGTGAAGAACGCCTGAGCCCGGCGCAGGCGCGGTCGGAGTTCGTCTTCACGGGTCTCCGCCGTGTGGCGGGCGTGGACGCCGACGATTTCGCCGGCCGCTTCGGCGGAACGCTCGAGGCCGCGTTTCCGCAGGTGGCGGAACTCGTCGCCGCCGGGCTCCTCGAGCGCGCCGGTCCGCGGCTCCGGCTCACCGCGCGCGGCCTCGCCTTCGCGGACGACGTCGCCGCGCGCTTCGTGTGAGCCGCGCGGCGACGCCCCGTCCGATCAGTACCGGTAGTGGTCGGGCTTGTACGGCCCCTCGACCGTCACGCCGATGTACTCGCTCTGCTCCGGCGTGAGTCGCGTCAGCTTGACGCCGAGCTTGTCGAGGTGCAGGCGGGCCACCTCTTCGTCGAGCTGCTTCGGCAACATGTAGACGCGCTTCTCGTACTTCCCGGCGTGCTGCCAGAGCTCGAGCTGCGCCAGCACCTGGTTCGTGAACGAGGCACTCATGACGAAGGACGGGTGGCCGGTCGCGCAGCCGAGGTTCAGGAGCCGGCCCTCGGCGAGCACCAGCACCGAGTGCCCGTCGGGGAACACCCACTCGTCGTACTGCGGCTTGATCTCGATCCGGCGGATGCCGGGGACGCGCGCTAGCCCCGCCATGTCGATCTCGTGGTCGAAGTGGCCGATGTTGCCGACGATCGCCTTGTCCTTCATGCGCGCCATGTGCGCGGCCGTGATGATGTGGAAGTTGCCCGTGGCGGTGACGAACACGTCGGCCCGCTCGACGTAGTCCTCGACGGTCGCGACCTCGTAGCCCTCCATCGCCGCCTGGAGGGCGCAGATCGGGTCGATCTCGGTGACGATCACCCGGCAGCCCTGCCCGCGCAGCGCCTGCGCGCAGCCCTTGCCGACCTCGCCGAAGCCGCACACGACCGCGATCTTCCCGCCGAGCATGACGTCGGTCGCGCGATTGAGCCCGTCGATCAGCGAATGCCGGCAGCCGTAGATGTTGTCGAACTTGCTCTTGGTGACGGAGTCGTTGACGTTGATGGCGGGGAAGAGGAGCGACCCGTCGCGCGCCATGCGGTAGAGACGGAGCACGCCGGTCGTCGTCTCCTCGCTCACGCCGCGGATGCGGGCCGTGACGCGGCCCCACTGTCCCGGCGCCTCGCGCGCGACGCGGCGAAGGAGCGCGAGCACGACCCCCCACTCCTCCGAGTCCTTCGCCGGGTCGACGTCCGGCACCCGGCCGGCCTTCTCGAACTCGAGTCCCTTGTGCACGAGCAGGGTGGCGTCGCCACCGTCGTCGACGATCAGGTCGGGCCCGCCGCCGTCGGGCCACCGGAGCGCCTCGTTCGTGCACCACCAGTACTCCTCGAGCGTCTCGCCCTTCCACGCGAACACCGCCGCGCCGCGCGGGTCGTCGGGCGTGCCGTCACGGCCGACGGCGACCGCGGCCGCCGCCGTGTCCTGGGTGCTGAAGATGTTGCACGACACCCAGCGGACGTCGGCGCCGAGGTCGACGAGCGTCTCGATCAGGACAGCGGTCTGCACCGTCATGTGGAGCGAGCCCATGATCCGCGCCCCGCGGAAAGGCTTCGTCGCGCCGTACCGGGCACGTAGCGCCATCAGTCCGGGCATCTCCTGCTCCGCCAGGCGGATTTCCTTCCGGCCGAGCTCGGCGAGCGCGATGTCGCGCACCTTGAAGGCCGGCCGGGTCTCGGTGACGGTCTTCCGCTTGGTCGACGTAGCCATGGTCACCCTCCCTCGCTAGGTCACGGTTTGTGTGCGGCGGCGGCGAAGAGCGCCGGGCCGGTCGCCTGCCGCGCGGGCGGCAGCGGCTGGATGCGGATGCGGGTCAGGCCGGCCTGCTCGAGCCAGGCACCGATCCGCGCGGGTTCGAAGCCGAGCCATACGTGGCCCATCTGCTGCTCGTACTCGCGGCGGTCGTGGGCGAGCATGTCGATGACGAGGAGACGACCGCCGGCGCGCAGCACGCGCGCCGCCTCGCGCATGACCGCGAGTGGTTCCGGTACGTGGACGAGCACGAGACACGCGGCGGCCGCGTCGAGCCCGGCGTCGGCGATCGGCAACGCCTCGAGCGCGCCCGACCGCACCTCGACGTTGGCGACTCCGCCGAGCCGCTGGCGCGCCGCCTTGAGCATCGCGCGCGAGCGGTCGACGGCGATCACCTGGCGCACGAACGGCGCGAGCGCCTCCGCGATCTGGCCGGTGCCGCAGCCGAGGTCGCCCACTACCCAGTCGGGATCGAGAAGCCCGGCGACCGCGTGCAGCTCGAAGCGGCCCCCGAACATCTCGCTCCGCAGGCGGTCCCACTGTCCCGCCGCCGTGCTGAAGAACGTCTGCGACCGCGTCTGCCGGTCCGCGAGCGCGCTCGCGAGCCGGCGGTCGTCCTGCACGGCCACCGCGGTGCGCGCGGTCTGCTCCCGGAGAAGGCCCCAGAGCCGGCGGGCGGCCGGGTCGAGCGCCTCCACCGTCATCCGGTAGAGCCGGCTCGTGCCGTCGGGCCGGACCGTGACCCAGTCCTCGTCGGCGAGCACCTTCAGATGCCGGCTGACGGTCGACTGGGGCAGCTGGAGGATCGCGCACAGGTCGGCGACGCTCAGCTCGTGGCGCTCGGCGAGCCGGAGGATGCGCGCGCGGGTCGCGTCCGCGAGCGACGTCATCCAGCCCATGATGGCGGGGGCAGCCGACATCGTTCTATCTGTCGATCCGGATGGAAGGTTTCACGGACGCCGGGGCCGCGTCAAGGCCCCCCGGGCGGCCCGGGTCGCGCGGCCCTCCGGTCTCGCGCTAGCGGCTTCGGCCGAGGCCGGCGGCGGAGCGGAGATCGGGCACGCGGTCGGTGCGCTCCCAGCTGAAGTGCGGACCGTCGGGGACGCGACCGAAGTGGCCGTAGGACGCCGTCCGGCGGTAGATCGGGCGCTTCAGCCCGAGGGTGCGGATGATCGCGGCCGGCTTCAGATCGAAGAGCTCGCGCACGAGCTTCGCGAGCTGTTCGTCCGTGATGACGCCGGTGCCGAAGGTATCGACGGCCACCGACACCGGGTCGGCGACACCGATCGCGTAGGCCACCTGGATCTCGCAGCGTCGTGCCAGCTCCGCCGCCACCACGTTCTTCGCGATGTGGCGGGCCATGTAGGCCGCGCTCCGGTCGACCTTGCTCGGGTCCTTGCCGCTGAAGGCACCGCCGCCGTGCCGGCCGTACCCGCCGTACGTGTCGACGATGATCTTCCGTCCGGTGAGGCCGCAGTCCCCCTTGGGGCCGCCCTCGACGAAGCGGCCGGTCGGGTTCACGTAGTAGACGGTGCTCTTGTCGAGGAACTCGGGCGGGACCACCTTCTTCACGACCTCCTCGACGATCGCCTCCTTCAGGGTCGCCGCGGCCACGTCGGGGGTGTGCTGCGAGGAGACGACGACGGTGTGTGCACGGACCGGCTGGCCGTCGCGATACTCGACGCTCACCTGGCACTTGCCGTCGGGGCGGAGATACGGGAGGACACCGGTGCGCCGCGCCTCGGCGAGCCGCTGCCCGATCCGATGCGCGGTATAGATGGCGAACGGCATGTACTCCTTGGTCTCGTCGCAGGCGAAGCCGAACATCATGCCCTGATCGCCCGCACCCTGCTCCTTGCCGGCGCCGGCGGTGACGCCCTGGCTGATGTCGGGCGATTGCCGCTCGATCGCGGTCACCACCGCGCAGCTGTCGCAGTTGAAGCCGCTCTCCGCGGAGGTGTAGCCGATGTCGCGGATCACCTGCTTCGCGATCTCGCCGAACTCGGCCTTCGCCTCGCTCGTGATCTCGCCCGCGATGACGACGAGCCCGGTCTTGACGAGCGCCTCGCAGGCGACGCGGCTGTCCGGATCGCCCTCGAGGAGGGCGTCGAGGACCGCGTCCGAGATCTGATCGCAGACCTTGTCGGGGTGCCCTTCGTTGACCGACTCCGAGGTAAACACGTAATCCTTGAGCATTGAGCGCTAGCCTCCTGGTGTCCCGGGCGGTACCGCGCGGCGGGCGCGAGGCGCCGCCTCGCGCTGGCCGCTATAGCCGATGGCCATCGCGGCCGGCAAGCACGAAGCGCGCGCGCCGGGCGACGGCCTAGCTCTCTTCGTTGAAGCGCGCCTCGACCAGCTCGCGGATCGCCTGCAGCGCCTCCGCGGCCTGCGGCCCGCGCGCCGTCACGTCGATCGCGCTGCCCTGCTCCGCGGCCAGCATCATGACCCCCATAATGCTGCGACCGTTCACCACCTGCCCGTCCTTGGCGATCGAGATCTCCGCGTCGAAGCGCTCGGCCGTCTTCACCAGCAAGACCGCCGCCCGCGCGTGCAAGCCGAGCCGGTTGCGGATCTCCAGACTGGCGTGCTGCTCGTCAGTGGTCCCGTCGGCCATCGGCGTTTGCGACGCGCTCGGCGGCCGGAGCGGTCGGGGGCGCCGTCGCCCAGAAGATGTGCTCCTGCCCGTAGCGCTGGATGAAGCGGGCGAGGGAGTGCGCGTCCATCTCGGCGCGCGCCGTGGTGAGCTTGATGAGGATCGGCATGTTCGCGCCCGCGATCACCTCGGCGCCGGTCTCGCGCGCGACCGCGAGGCTCTGGTTCGTCGGGGTGTCGCCGAGCATGTCGGTCGCGATGATGACGCCCTTCCCGCTGTCGGCGCGACGCACGGCCGCCGCGACGCGGGCGCGAATCGCCTCGGGGCTGTCGCCGTACGTCGTCGGGACGCTCTCCACCCCGGCGAGCGGCCCGAGCACGCCTTCGAGCGTCTGCACCATCTCTTCCGCGAGTCGACCGTGCCCGACGACGACGATTCCCACCATCGTTCGAATTCTAACTCTCGCCTCGTGGCCGCGGCAAGCGAAAGCACGCGGGACAGCGCGCGGCCGCGCGCCGGCTCGTCAGCGGTCGGCGTCGCGATGGCGGGTCTGGACGCGGTGGCCGCGGGATTCGAGGCGGCGGCGGAGCTCGTCGACCAGGACGATCGAGCGGTGGCGCCCGCCCGTGCAGCCGAGCGCGATGGTGAGGTAGCTCTTACCCTCGCGCCGGTAACGGGGCAGGACGAAATCGAGGAGATCGACCGTCCGCTGGAGGAACTGCTGGGTCTCCTCGCGCTGGAGGACGTAGTCGGCGACGGCGGGATCGGCGCCGCTCTTGTGGCGGAGCTCCTCGACAAAGAACGGGTTGGGGAGGAAGCGGCAGTCGAGCGCCACGTCGGCGTCGGTCGGCAGACCGTACTTGTAGCCGAAGGACACGAGCGAGATCGTCATCGCATCGCTATCGGCCCGCTCGACGAGGTCGCGCAGCGCGGCGCGCAGCTCGTGCACCGTGAGCGCGCTCGTGTCGAAGATGCGGTCGGCGACCTCGCGGAGGCCGCGCAGCCGGTCGCGCTCGCGCCGGATGCCATCCTCGAGGAGGCCGCCGGGGGCGGCCGGATGCGGACGGCGCGTCTCGCTGAAGCGACGCACGAGCACGTCGTCGCTCGCCTCCAGGTAGAGGACCTCGAGGCGGACACCACGCTCCCGCAGCTCGTCGAAGACGCGCGGGAACTCGTCGAGGAAGTGCCGCTCGCGCACGTCGAGCCCGAGCGCCACCCGCCGCACTTCCTCGTGCGAGCTCTCCCATAGCTCGACCAGGCGGGGAATGAGCGCGACCGGCAGGTTGTCGATGCAGTAGAAGCCCAGATCCTCGAGGACCTTGATCGCGGTGCTCTTCCCGGAGCCGGAGAGCCCGGTCACGACCACCAGGCGCAGGTCCTTCAGGGCTTCTCTCCCGCACGCCGCCGCTGCCGATCGGCGATCTCCCGGTCGAGACGCTCCGCAAAGCCGAGCGCGCTGTGCGTGCCGCGCCGGCGGAGCAGGTGATTGCGCGCGGCCGTCTCGACCAGCAGCGCCATGCTCCGTCCGGGTCGCACCGGCACGCGCACCATCGGCAGCTCGACCTCGAGGAGCGGATAGCGGCCCTCGATCATCCCGAGACGGTCGGGGGACTTCTCCTGGCTCCCCGGCCACTCGACCAGCTCGACGACCATGTCGATCTGCCGCTCGTCGAGGATGGCGAGCGTACCGAACAGGGCCTCGACGTCGATCACCCCGAGGCCGCGGATCTCCATGTGGTGCTCGAGGAGACGGGCGGCGCGCCCGCGGAGCACGTTCGGCGAGATGCGTCGGACCTGGATGACGTCGTCCGCGACCAGCCGGTGACCGCGCGAGACGAGATCGAGGGCCGCCTCGCTCTTGCCGATGCCGCTCTTGCCGAGGATGAGCACGCCGAGGCCGTGCATGTCGACCAGGTCGCCGTGCACCTGCGTCTCGGGGGCGAGCCGATCCTCGAGCCACGCGCTCGCGCTCCGGATGAACTCCGCGGTCCGGAGCTTCGAGACCAGCACCGGCACCCCCGCTGCTTCCGAGGGCTCCGTCAGCGTCGCCGGCGGGGCGGTCCCGTTGGTCACCACGAAGCATGCCACGCCCGCCGCGGCCACCGCCGCGACCGCGGCGCGCGCGGCCACCGGTCCGAGCGTGCCGAGGTAGGAGACCTCGCTGTTGCCGAGGACCTGGACCCGATCGGGATGGAGCTGCGGCAGATAGCCCGCCAGCGCCAGCCCGGGCTGCTGGAGGCGCGGCAGCACGATCCCGCGGTCGAGACCACGGGCGCTCGCGACGAGTTCGAGCTGAAGGGCGGCGCCGGCCTGCTCGAGCAACTCGCGGACGCGCACCGTCAATACTTGTCGTCCTCGTCGCGAATGGTCGCGTACAGGTCGGCCGCCGTGGGGGCCGCCATGAGCCGGCGGCGGAACGCCTCGTCCTTGAGCAGCCGCGAGATGCGCGCGAGCGCCTTCAGGTGCGCGCCGGCCGAGTCTTCGGGGGCGACGAGCAGGAAGAAGAGATGTGTCGGCTTGCCGTCGAGCGAGTTGAAATCGACGCCGGTGGGGCTGCGCCCGAAGGCGGCAACCACGCGCCGGAGCCCGGGCAGCTTGCCGTGAGGGATCGCGACCCCCTCACCGAGCGCGGTGCTGTTGAGCTTCTCGCGATCCTCGAGGGCCTGCACCAGCCGGCTCCGCTCGATCTCGGGATGTCCGGCCGCCACCACGCCGGCGAGCTCCTGGATGACTTCTCCCTTGGCGTGGCCGCGGAGGGCGGCGACGAGCATGTCCGGGGTCAGGATGTCGGTGATCTTCAGAACGTCCCCTCTACCCTAGCTGCGCTCGGGCTCGATCAGGCCGTAGTTGCCGTCGGTGCGCCGGTAGAGAACGGCGATGCGTTCGTTCGAGGCGTTGGTGAAGACGAGGAACTCGTCTTTCGAGGCGGCGAGCTGCGCGACCGCCTCCTCGACCGACATCGGCTTCGCCGGAAGGCGCTGCGTGCGGATCACCTCGGGCGCGCCACCCGGCCCGCGACGGTCGGCGGCCAGCACGGAGCTCGTGAACTCGGAGACGTCGACGGCGCGGGCATTGGCCCCACCCTTGTGATGCCGAAGCCGCCCGTGGAGCTTCTGCGCCTGGTGCTCGAGCTTGTCGATCGCGAGGTCGATCGCGGAATAGAGGTCGTGCGTCGTCTCCTCGGCGAACATCGTCTGGTGGTCCGCCTGGAGCGTGATCTCCGCGACGTGCCGCTCCTTCGACACGCTCAGGATCACGTGCGCCTCGACCGGGCGGCGGAGGTACTTCTTCACCCGCTCGAGCTTCTCCTCGGCGTACGAACGGAGCGCCGGGGTGGGGTCGAGATGCCGGAAGGTGACCAGGATCTGCATGGGCGCGCCTCCTCGTTGTCGCGGGCGGTCCTTCATGGGCCGGGAGGGCGCGAGCGGCATCGACCGGCGGAGTCTATCAGTAAACTTGCTTCCGCTTCGACGAGGGCAGGATGCCCATCAGCTCCCGGTACTTGGCGACCGTCCGCCGGGCGATGTCGATCTGTTCCTTGCCGAGCAGCTCGGCGATGTACTGATCGCTGAGGGGCTTCTTCGCGTCCTCCTTGGCGATGATCTCCCGGATCTTTTCCTTGACGCTCTCCGCGCTCACCTCCGCCCCCTGCCCGCCGCGGAGGCTCGAGGTGAAGAAGTACTTGAGCTCGAAGGTGCCCTGCGGGGTGTGCACGTACTTGCCCGCGGTCGCCCGGCTGAC
>JACXTT010013752.1_pt1 | contig 10641 bp, 7 predicted proteins | sample 9270951 | NCBI WGS metagenome assembly JACXTT01 (sample SAMN15532306, study PRJNA645909) | rock metagenome | isolation source: weathered quartz diorite | place: Puerto Rico | collected 2017-06-21
AGACTGTGAAGACCCATACCGTTAACTTCCTGAAGAAGTTTGGCTATGGCTGGGAGGATGGCCGCCTGTATGCGCTGGCCACCTAATCAGCCAATTCTTGGTGTGTTCCGCATATAGATGCATGATCAATAAGGACGAATGACTCGCTGCGCTGCGTTTCGTGTAGCGATCCTATCTTCAATGGAGTTTCAGCAATTCCTGGGGCCGAGACTCACGTATACGAGCAAGGAAAATGCCGGGGAATTTCTCAAAAAAACAAGGCGCGAAAAAAGAAAAGCCCGCAAAAAAGGAAAGGAATCTCTCTAAAATGGCGACAAAAATTGCAGGGCATAGACCCCTCTGGTCCTTTGCCAAGCTCAACAGTTGACCACCTCGTTCCCAGGCTCTGCCTGGGAACGCCATTCCCAGCTGCGGAAGCGTCATAGCCGGACGACATGCCCAGGCAGAGCCTGGGCATGAGAAAGCCTTAAAGTTTAGAGATTGACAGAGTCTTAGGGCTGTTTCTCAGTCGAGGGAACTGGCAGAGCGAACAACACATGCACATGTTTTGTAACAGCGGTGGCGCTTACATACCCGATGGCGCCCGGCGTCGTGGCGACAAACTGGAGGACGCCTTCTTCTGAAGCAAGGACGTAAGGCGGGGAGACCCCGTGGAAATATTGCTCGTTCCAGTACGCTTCCATTTCTTCTGGCAGTAGACCCAGCACGAGGTGAGAGAAGTGGCGCCGCAAGAGATGGGCGGCAGGCAGATTGACCGGGATGATTTTTGCTCCATTTTCCCAGAAGAGTTTCTTTCGCCGATAAATGCGCCCCAGTTCTTCTTTACTCAAGGCCTCGGTGACTGGAAAAGAAGCCGACGTGACGATAGCAATTGTCTCCTCTGCCCGCAGCGGCTCTGGCGAGAGCATCCAGAGAAGTAACAGGCCAAACAGGAAGAGACGCATGAGCAGGCTGGTTCCTAAACAGAATCAAAAGAGGAGTGCAAGCGAGGCCGCAAATCCCTCGGGTACTTTAGCGAGGTTGTCGCGTGTAAAACGGTATTCGGTGCGCAGGATGAGCGGCGGCAAGGGGCGAAACGCTAACGCCGCCAACCAGAGATGCACTCCGGGGAGCGAGCCTTGCGGATCAAAAAATTCATAGCGACCGATAGCAAAAAGCTGCTTGCTTAATGGGATGGCCCCTTGGACGAACAAGCCCCACTCATTATTCTTTGCCGAACTCTCTGAACCTATACGATAGAGAAACTCTCCAGTCCACTCCATTTGTTGGCGCGTCCACAAGAAGTCGAGTCCGAACAGGTTCTGACGCTCGTTGTGGTCCTGTTCGCGTCGGAAATTGGCGTAAGAGAAGCCGACTTCGGTCGGTCCTAGATGTGTCGCAAGATGCCCTCCGACGGCTTCGTTAAATGGCCCGTCATTTTGGTGCGAGTCTAAATCATCGGTCACCTGCAAGTACATGGAGTAATCGAATTCTTTTCCGAAAGGGCGCACATTGCCGTAAAGCATCCCTCCGGTGGTGTTAGGGGAAAAAGGTTGAGACGTAATCAACGGGCGGGACGTTGTCCATACGAGAGGGTCAGCATGGATCAAGTTCCACCGTCCCACAGGAGTGAGAAATTTGCCAAAACGGAATGTGACTGCATCGATGAGGTAGACATCCATATACAGCCGCTCCAGTTCCACCCCACGGTCGCGCGTATCAAACGAGCGCTCTCCTCGGGTGAGCGCCACTTCCTCTAATTTCACTTCAGAAAAGAAATGCACCCGCGTTCCTGTATCCCATGAGACGAACAAACTCAACGCACTCAGCGTTAATTGTGGAGAGTGGCGGCGCAGATCTTCAACGCGCACGCTGCCATAGCCGCCAAGGGTCAATCCAGAATTGCCGAGCTGTAATCCTTGCCCGAGATGGTACTCCCAGTTAGATTTTGGCGGAGGCAGCTCTTGGGCATGCAGCGTGCGAGCCGGCCACACGAGGGCCGCAATGAAAGGGATCACGATGGAGAAAAGAGAGGGAGCTAACCTCATGGGTCCTCGTCAGCGCGTTTTCTTGTAGGGGGGATACTAGCCATGAGGCACGCAAAATGCATACCTTTTCCCAGGAGAAGCGGCAAGACAGAAAGAATGATTATTCATGATAACAATACTCTTCACTATCGCCGCACAGACAGATGACCATTTGGCGCACCTTACTGCTGTCCTTTCTGGCGGTCGGCTTGTTCCCAACGACCGGCCTTACCCTGCTGGCTTTTAGTCAAGCACGCAAGGCCCTGGAAGCTGAAATTGCGAGAAACCTGTTGGTCGAGGCCTCGGCCTTGATGGATCAAATCGATTGGATGCTCTTCGAACGGCTTGAAAATGTACGGGCCTGGACCAAACTCGAAGCGATGCAAGAAATCCGCATTAACGATGTCGACAAGCGCGTCTCTCATATATTGGCGGATCTCAAAGCTGGTTATGGCGTGTACACTCAGCTTTTTTGCACGGCAGCTGATGATCGGGTAATTGCTGCGAGCGATTCTCATTTACTTGGAAAAGAAATTTCTGATCGACCGCCGTGGCTCACTGCTACACTCCCGCAAGGGACGGTAGAGCTTGAACCCTTGTCCTTAACCCCGCTGGGGTCCTCTCTGAACATACGAGCGGCGATTGCTGATACATTCCAGAAGGATGAAAAAGACGAAAAAATAATAGGCTCCTTGTACGCGTCTTTTGATTGGACAGAGATTTTTCGCTTACTCGATCAGGCTAGTCAACACTCGCCTTTGCCAGGGCAGCGCATGGCGGTCGTTCTTGATCATGAAGGGCGCATTATTGCTGCTTCCTCTTTCTTGCGTCAACAGGGTGTGTTGCTGAGTTCCACGCTGGCCTCCTGGCCTCCGGCTGTACAAGCCCGACATGCTCGCCGCGGGCGCTTGACTGCGGATGGCGGCCCCTTAGGAACGGGCGAGGTATTGGTCGGCTATGCGCCCTCCCGCGGCTATCAAGGTTTCCGGGGATTTGGCTGGTCTACCCTAATGATTCAGCCTACTCAGCAGGCCTTTATGCCCATTCAAAAGATGAAATTCTCTCTTTTTCTCTTTTTAACGTTCACTGGTGTGATGGCGGTTGGGGGATCGCTGTTCATTGCTTCTCAAATTGCTCGTCCCATTTTGCAGCTTGCTGAATTTAGCCGTCAGTTTGCACGGCAAGGAAAAGCGGCGCAGCTTCCCCCTGCGCGTCACGGCGAGATTGGAGAGCTGACGCAGGCATTCGGGAAAATGACACAAGATCTGGAGCGTTCACGCGAAGATTTAATTCGGGCGGCAAAGCTGGCGGTCGTCGGAGAAATGGCGGCGATTATGGCCCATGAAGTGCGGACACCTTTAGGCATCTTACGTGCGTCGGCTCAGATGCTGCAAAGAGAATCCCAGCTCAGCCCTGAGGGACAGGAGATGACTGGGTTCGTCGTCAGTGAGACCGATCGCCTTAACCGTCTTATTTCAACTTTGTTAGAGTGTGCGCGCCCTAGCCCTCCAGTTTTTCAAGAACAAGATATCCACGCTATCATCCAGCGCGCTCTCAACCTTCTCGGGCAACGCGCTGCTCGGCGCCGTATTCAGATGACCACCGAGTTTCACGCCAACCCTTCAATCCTGTTCTGCGACGAGGAACAACTTGTGCAGGTGTTTCTGAACCTATTGATCAACGCTTTACAAATTCTCCCTGAAGAAGGAACAATCATGATCCGCACGGTGATAGATGGCGACCAGCTTGTTATTGAGGTCGCCGACACTGGTCCTGGTATTCCTCCGGAACATCGCCAGCGCGTATTTGATCCTTTCTTTACGACTCGTGAAGGGGGAATGGGGCTAGGACTTACTGTTGTACAACAGATCGTCAGAACACATGGTGGAGATATCACCATCAAGGCGGACACGCACGGAGGCGCGTGTTTTCGCTGTACTTTTCCACATACACTGGAACGGAGCGCATTATGAGTAGCCAACATGTGTTGGTCGTCGATGACGAGCCAGCCATGCAGCGAGTGCTGGAAATTATGTTGCGGCGCATGGGGCACGAAGTGCTGCTAGCTGCAGATGGACAATCCGCTCTGGGGATCGTGCAGAATATCCCGGTTGATCTCGTGCTGACTGACTTGCGCATGCCAGGCATGGACGGCATTGCCTTGTTGACCGCCATACGGAGCCAAGGAATTAAGACGCCAGTCATTGTCATGACCGCGCACGGCACGATCGAAAGCGCCGTCGCAGCCATGCGCCAAGGGGCGTATGACTACATCTTGCGCCCGTTCGATGTTGAATCCGTCGAGCTCGTAATCAAAAGGGCGCTTGCATTAGAGCGAGTGCAACGAGAGAAACAATTCTTGCGTGAAGAGGTGGAAAAAGGTTGGGGTGAGTTTGTCGGGCGCAGTCAAGTAATGCAACAACAATACGAACTTATCCGCCAAGTTGCCGACAGTAACGCCAGTATACTAATCACTGGAGAGAGCGGGACAGGAAAAGAACTCGTGGCTCACGCTATCCACCGTGCTTCACCCCGCCGCGAGGCGCTCTTCGTGCCGATTAACTGTGCGGCCATTCCGGCTGAACTTCTTGAAAGCGAGCTCTTTGGCCACACAAAAGGCGCTTTCACAGGAGCAGATAAAGAACGGATAGGGAAGTTTGAGATGGCCGAGGGCGGGACTGTTTTCTTAGATGAAGTGACCGAAATGCGCCCATCTTTACAAGCAAAGCTCTTGCGTGTCCTCCAGGAAAACGTCATTGAGCGGCTCGGCAGCAATCGCAGCGTGCCGATCGATATTCGGGTCATCGCCGCCACGAACCAGGATGTCCGCCGCGCCATACAACAAGGTGCCCTCCGTGAAGATCTCTTTTACCGTCTCAACGTGGTAACGATTACCATGCCGCCGCTCCGCGATCGTCTGGACGATATCCCTTTATTAGTTGATCATTTTATTGAAAAGCATGGGCTTAAACTGGGACGAGGGCGTCCGACCCTCTCTGCTGCAGCGCTTGAACGCCTCCAAAGCTACGCCTGGCCTGGTAATGTGCGCGAACTCGAAAATGTGATTGAACGCGCGCTCGTGCTCAGTCATGGAGAGCAGCTTGAAGTGCAACATCTACCTCGGGACCTTGATTTTCCTGCCGAACCCGCGACTCCTACAGGGCCAACGTTTGAACAATCCCAGCCCTTGTCCCTGATTCCTGCAGTTGAGCAAGTGGAAAAAGAGCTGATTGCTCGAGCGTTACAGCAAGCTTTAGGGAATAAAGCGAAAGCCGCCAGGTTGTTGGAGATCAGCGAACGAGCCGTGTGGTATAAAATAAAAAAATACCACCTCTCTTGATCATCGTTACAGAGTCCTGTAGGCGCCTTTTCATGCTTTCATTTTCCCGCAAGGAACGTCATTCTGCGCAAATTTTGTCTGCAAAAAATTGTGCTTGGGCGAATGTTCATTCGGAGGGGCAAGGACACTCCTCCGCCATCCTCCTTTGGCATGAAAACTGCTACATTATGCAAACTCTTAAGGGCAGGGCAAAAGACTAATGTAATATCATCGTAATCCGTATCCGCGTCTGAGTATTGCGTTATTTTTCAACTTGAAACATGAGGGAAAGGGAGGTTTTCCTCATCCTCTCACTCCCCCCTCTTTAGCTTGTTGCTTCTGTAAAATTTTACTTCAACGAATAGTAAAGGTAAGAAAGTAGCTCATGCGTATCCCCCTCTTGGATTTGACTCGCGAACTACAGCCTATCAGCAATGAGATACAAACACAGTGGAAGCAATTGCTTGAGCACCCGCAATTCTTGAATGGTCAGCAGGTGCGAAGCTTCGAAGAAGAGATGGCAAGCTTCCTTGATGTTCCCCATGTTGTCGGCATGGCTTCGGGTACAGAGGCCTTGATTCTCGGGCTCGCGGCCTGTGGTGTTGGTGAAGGAGATGAAGTGATTCTTCCGGCCAACGCGTTTATTGCCGACTTGGAAGCTGTGTGGTGGCTCAAAGCGCGGCCTGTCCTTGTTGATATCCAAGACTGGGACCTCGGCCCAGACCCGGAACAGATTCGCCGGAGTCTCACGCGAAAAACCAAAGCTCTGTTGATCGTGCATCTCTACGGGCTGCCCGTCAATCTTGAGCCTCTTGTTGAACTCTGCCGGATAGCAGACATCCAACTTGTAGAAGACTGTTCCCACGCGCCGGGCGCTGTCTACCAAGGAAAAAGGGTAGGGGGCTTTGGCTCCATTGGATGCTTTAGCGCCGGCGTAGTCAAGAATCTGGGCGCTTGTGGAGAGGCTGGATACGCGGCGACGCAAAATGCGATCATTGCCCACCAACTGCAACTCTTGCGCGCCCACGGCCAGGCGGAAAAGAACGTCCATCTTCGCTACGGAACAAATGGCCGCTTGGATGAGTTACAGGCCGCTGTGTTACGTATCAAGTTGCGCACCCTTGACGAGCGTAACGCGCGACGGCAGGAGATCGCTCATGCGTATACTGAGGCGTTCTCCTCATTGGACCTGACTCTGCCCTGGGAAGATAGTCAACGGGTCAGCGTGTACCATCAGTATGTCATTCGCACGCCGCAACGGGACGCGCTACGCGCGCATTTGCGGGAGCGTGGTATTGAAACTGGTGTTCATTATCCCACGCCGCTCCATCTCCAAGACGCTTGGCGGGCATGCTATGGGCAAACACTGTCCTTTCCGCGCGTTGAAGCGGCGGCGCGGGAGATTGTCTCGCTGCCCGTCTTCCCTGACCTTACCCAAACAGAAATCGACGCGGTTATTGATGGGGTCCGTTCGTTTTTTGCCCAGGCCCCGCACTCCCTCCAGCGGCCACAACTTTCTTTTGTTGCCCCGTTTCATAATGAGGAAGACAATGTCAAGACTCTTCATCGTGAGCTGAAAACCGTGGCGGATAGTCTTGGATGTGATTACGAATATGTCTTTGTAAATGACGGCAGCACGGATCACACTGGCGTTATCCTTGACGAGATCGCTAGCGGCGACCGGCGGGTGCGAGTTGTCCATTTACCCGAGAATCAAGGCGAGGCGGCTGCGCTGTCCGCAGGGTTTCAACACGCCTGGGGGCAAGTGATCGTTACCCTCGACGGCGACGGTCAGAATGATCCGCGTGATATCCCCCTCTTGTTGGCAAAAATGCGTGAAGGGTATCCCGTCGTCACCGGTTGGCGTCGCAAACGTCAGGAAGGCTATTGGCTGCGTGTTCTTCCCTCTTTCCTCGCGAATCGCCTCATCGCCTGGGTGACGGGGATTCCCATTCATGATTGCGGCTGCGGACTCAAAGCCTATCGGCGGAACATGCTGGCTGGGCTTTCTCTGCCCAAAGGAATGCATCGATTTCTGCCGGTGATTCTGCAGGTTCCCGCTGAGGCCATTGCCGAGGCGCCAGTCAATGATCGGGCTCGACAGTCGGGCCAGTCCCATTATGGGCTCAGTCGTATGTTCTCAGTGTTGCGCGATTTGTTGCCTGTGCATTGTATTCGGCGGGGCTCATTGGCCGCGCCGCAGAGCTTCATCGGCGCAGCGCTGGCGGCGGCGATTGTCGGCTGGTTTTATCTGCTCCTCGTAGAGATTTCTGAAAATAGTCCGGGAACACTGATGGGGTTAGTCGCAAATGCTGGCGGGGTAGTGTATCTCACTCTCACGTATCGCCGCATTCAAGAGTTCGTTAAGGCCCAGCAGTCGCCGGACCCAACGCTCGCGAAACAACCGGCAGAGATCGGAGGTTAAGCTATGAACACTTCTCTGCGGGCAGCCGTTGTCGGCGCCGGCTACTGGGGCGCTAATCTCATTCGAGTCCTCCAGAACATTGATGGCTTGCAGCTCACGACTGTCTGTGACGCCCGAACAGAGCTTCAGCAGGAGATCAAAGCACGTTATCCCCATCTCTCCTTTACTCGTTCTTGGCAGCATCTTTTCCGGGATTCTTGTATCGATGTTGTTTTTCTCGCGACGCCGCCGGCAACTCACTATACCCTTGCTATCTTCGCCCTCGCCTCAGGAAAACATGTATGGGTGGAAAAGCCGCTGGCGTTGTCATACCCAGATGGGCGCGCCTTAGCCGCCTTCGCGCTTGAGACGCAGAGGACGCTCTTCGTAGACGAGACATTTTTGTATGATCCGTTGCTGCAACAAGCACGTGATCTCATTGCCGCCGGTCGCCTCGGAAAAATCTTTCACGTCTCGCTCGAGCGCACCGGCATGGGACGTATCCGACGCGATTCAAACGTCTGGTGGAATTCCGCGCCCCATGACTTATCAATCCTACGCTATCTTCTCGAGGTCCGAGTTGCCTGCATCTCGGCAACCGGACATGCTTTTCTTCAGCCTGGAATCGAAGACATCGTGTGGGCCTCGCTCCGTCTTGCTGGAGACATCACCGCTCACATTTATCTCAGCTGGCTGTCTCCCGAAAAAAAAGCGTCGCTGATGGTCGTGGGCGAGCACGGCATGATTCGGTACGAGGGGCGGTTTGAAAAGCGTGCGCTCACTCGTTACGCCTACCAGCTCGGACAGGTCAGGGGGACAGACCCTGAAGACATTGCCCGCGCGAATCTTATTCCGATAGAAAACAGTGAAATTGTAGAAGTGATTCCGGGAGACAGTGTTGAACCCTTACAGCTTGCCTGCGAAGCATTTCGCGATAGCATCATCAGTGGTCAGCCCGCTCCTAGTAGTGGAATGTCCTCGCTTCATACTGTGGCGGCGCTCGAAGCCGGCGCCCAATCTTTAGTTCAAGCTGGGGTATGGAAGGAATGTCCAGGCTTATGAGCTGTTTCTTTCTCTCATAATAAAAAGGATCGTCATCGCATGTGCGGGATTGTCGGGAGTTTAAGCCTTGGCGGACAGAGAGAGATTCCATTTTCTGTTTTGCAAGCGATGAGTCAGGCGCTTGCCCATCGAGGTCCGGACGAAAACGGCTTGTGGAGAAAAGGCCCTGTTGGGCTCGCGATCCAACGGCTGCGGGTTGTTGATCTGGTCACGGGTCAGCAACCTCTTGTCAGTCAAGACGGACGATTGCATTTGGTCGCCAACGGCGAGATCTACAACGCCGATGCCTTGCGCGCAGACCTCTCGGCGCGTGGCTATCGATTTACCACACGAACCGATGTTGAGGTGTTGCTCCACTCCTATGCTGACGCTGGCCCCGCCTGTCTGGAACGCATCGAAGGCATGTTCGCGTTCGCCGTATGGGACGATCGAGAACAGACGCTGTTTCTTGCCCGAGACCGTTTCGGTGAAAAGCCGCTGTACTATGCACGCTTGCCGCACGAGTTCCTCTTCGCGTCGGAGCCAAAAGCGCTGTTGGTCCACCCCGGTGTTTCTCGCGAACTCGATTGGACTGCGGTAGCGACCTATTTATCCTATGGGTATATTCCTTGGCCGCACGCAATTTTTCGCGCCGTTCGCAAACTACCACCCGCGCATTGGCTGCGGCTAAACGCGACCGGAGCAGAAACCCTTGTCCGTTACTGGCAGCCTCCATGTCCGCCAGCAGCAAGCGAAAGTCAACCCAGCCCAGAAGAAGCGGCGGCGGAGATTCTCTCGCGTTTGCGCGCGTCGGTGCACGCACGAACAAAATGTGACGTTCCCTGGGGAACGTTTCTTTCCGGCGGAATCGATTCAAGCCTCGTCACTGCTCTCGCGGTTGAAGCGGCGTCGACGCCGGTCAAAACCTTTGCGATCGGATTTGAGCAACCCAGTTTTGACGAAAGGGCGCACGCCGCGACAGTAGCCCACGACCTCGGCGTCGAGCATCATGAGCTGGTGCTGACCAGTGCGCAGGCTCGCACCCTGTTGCCGGAGGTTGCGCGTATCTTTGATGAGCCGTTTGCCGATGCGAGCAGTCTTCCCGCCGTGTTGCTTTCTCGTCTCGCCCGTCAACACGTTACCGTGGCGCTTTCGGGGGATGGCGGCGACGAGTTGTTTTGCGGCTACCCGACCCACACCGCACATATTGCCGCTGATCTCTATCGTCGTTTTCCCGCCTGGCTTGTGCGCGGCTTTTCCGTCGCTGCTGAACGTTTGCCCACTTCGCATTCTTATCTGAGTTGGGACTTTGCTTTGCGCCGTTTTCTGCGCGACGCGGCGCGACCGGCGGCGCCGCGCCACTTGCGTTGGATGGGACATTTTCATGTTGACGCTCTCTCTCAAGCCCTCTCACCTGCCGTGTGGCGAGAAGTGCAACGGCAGGATCCTTATGCCGATGCGTATGCCTGGCTTGAACAATGGGCTCCCCGTAACACCAGCGACATTGCCACGGGGCTCGACTTGCTGTTTTATCTTGCCGAAGATAACTTGGTGCAAGCGGATCGAGCATCGATGTCTACTGCTTTGGAAGTACGGGCGCCATTCCTGGACCTTGCCCTTGCCGAGTATGCCTTAAGTTTACCGGCTGCGACGCGACGAGGATTGTGGCGCACTAAGCCCCTCCTGCGACGCGCGGCCCGAAAGCTTCTGCCTGCGACCATCGTCCGGAGGCCGAAACATGGCTTCGGCGTGCCGACTGGATCATGGCTCCGTGAAGACCTGCGGGATCTGGCGCGTGAAGTTCTTGATCCTATCCATCTACAAAGACAAGGGATTTTTGCTCCCAATTATGTTATGTCACTCCTACAGCG
>JACXTT010013753.1_pt1 | contig 10640 bp, 8 predicted proteins | sample 9270951 | NCBI WGS metagenome assembly JACXTT01 (sample SAMN15532306, study PRJNA645909) | rock metagenome | isolation source: weathered quartz diorite | place: Puerto Rico | collected 2017-06-21
GGTCGCGCTTCAGGCGACGCCAGGCGAGCTTCCACAGGCCGGGGGAGGATTGGTGCAGCGGGGCAATCGTATTCATGGGAATAGCACTCATGTCCGGCCCCTTATTTGAACGACACTCTGGGATCGACGGCCTTGTACAGCACGTCCACCAGAAGGTTGATGATCATCGTCACCATCGCCAGGTACACCGTGGCGGCCTTGATGACGGGGAAGTCGGAGCGGTTCACCGCCACCAGAATCTCGCGGCCCAAACCGGGGATCGAGAAGAATGTTTCCAGCAGGAAAGAGCCAACAAAAATGCCCGGCAGCGCGATGCCGATATTGGTCAGGATCGGGATGAGCGCATTGCGCAGCACATGCTTCATCATCACTTTCTTTTCCGACAAACCCTTGGCGCGCGCGGTGCGCACATAGTCGTGGTTGATCTCGTCCAGAAAGAAGCTGCGATACAGGCGCAGCGCGGGCGCGAGGCCGACAAACACCGCCAGCATGATCGGCAGCGGCGCGTAGTACGTGAGATTGCGCCAGAAGCTATCGCTCCAGCCCTGCACCGGGAACCAGCCCAGCTGGAAGCCGAACAGATACTGCGCCACGATGATGTAGACCAGGAAGGAGATCGACATCGCCACCGTGCAGACCATCATGATGGCGCGGTCGGTCAGGGTGCCGCGCACATAGGCGACACCGATGGCGAGGATCACGCCGATGATGGTTTCGAGCAGCAACACCGGGATCATGATGGTGAGCGTCGGGCCGATGCGCGAGGTGAGGATTTTTGAGACTTCCTCATTGGTCGCCCAGGAGCGCACGCCTTCGCATTTTTTGGCGGTTGTTTCTGCCGCGGGCTTATCGGCTGCCTTATCACCGGGTTTTTCCGCGGCCTTGGGTTTGTCATCCTTGTGCGTATAGCTGCGATACGTGCAGGTAAAGCCGTTGGCGACTTCAAACGCAAAGTAACCCAGCTGCACATAGGCCGGCTGATCCACGCCCAGCTGCTTGCGGATGTTTTCAATCTGGTCCTTGTTGGTGATCTTGCCCGCCAGCACCAGCGCGGGATCGCCACCAACCCAGTTGAACAGCACAAAGATGAGCAACATGACACCGGCCAGGGTCGGAATCATTTGCCACAATCGTCTCAATACATAGGCGCCCATCGTGCCTCCGTGTTTATTTTCTGTACTTCTTGGTTATTTCAAATTACTTGAAAACTTTAAACTTCGTCGCCCCAGCGTAGGCTGGGGCCCAGCCCATCGTAGGTTTTACATGAACGCCGGACTGGATTCCGGCCTGCGCCGGAATGACGGCAATTTTTTGGCGTGCCCTCATCATTTCCCCGTGACCGCCCGCTGCATCCCCACATCCAGATCCAGATACCGAAACGCCGTCGCATAAATCGGATGCCGCTTGTAGCCCTTCACCCAGGGGTACACAAAATGGCTGTAGGTGCGGTTGACGTGGAAACGCCAGGGCGCGTAGGCGAGCAGCAGGCGTTTCATTTCGCGATAAAGATTGTTGCGCTCCTCGCCATCAGGCAGCAGCAGCGCCGCCTTGTAGAGGCGATCATATTCCGGCAGGTTGAAGCGCGCATCGTTGGAGATATTGATATTGCCCCCGTACAGCAACTGCAGGAAGTTCTGCGCATCCGGGTAATCGGCGATCCACTGCACTTCCGAGAACTGGTATTTGCCGGTCTTGCGGTCCTTGAGCAGATCGGGGAACTGCTGGGCCTGTGTATCGACGCGGATGCCGATGGCCGCCAGGTTCTTCACCCATAGCTCGGCCAGTTGGCGCGCTTCCTGTTCATTGGCGCGGTATTTGTACAGCAGGCGGATCGGGCGGCCATCGGGCATCTCGCGCCAGCCGTCGCCATCGCGGTCGAGATAGCCGTAGGTATCGAGCAGGGCCTTGGCGCTGGCGGGATCGTATTCCTGCTCGGGCGCGTAAAAATTCGGGTCGTAGCCGACCACGCCGGGCGGGATCGGGCTTTGCGCGGCGGCGGCCTGGCCGCGGCGGATGATGGCGATTTCCTGTCCGCGATCCTCGGCCATCACCATGGCGCGGCGCAGTGCCACTTTCTCGGGCGTATAGCCGCCGATGATGGGGTCGTCCATGTTCATGGCGGTGTAGGTCATGTCCGGCTCTTCGGTTCGCACCACCTGCACATTGCGCTTCTTCAGTAGCGGCGAGGGTTCACCATTCGGCAGCAATTGCTGGATGTAGGCGAAGGGCGTTTCCTCGAGAATATCGTGCTCGAAATTCAGGAAGGCCAGGTAGCGCGGCTGCTGCTCTTCGATCGGGTACACCTCGACGCGATCCAGCAGCGGCAGCTTCTTGCCGCCGATGGCCGCGATCACCGCCTGGTCGACCGGATCATTCGGATTGGCGTATTGGGTATCCAGCGTGTAGCCACGATGGTTGGGATTTCGCTCCAGCACGATCTTCGAGCGGCGCACCCATTCCTTGAGCATGTATGGCCCGGTGCCGACGGGATGGCCCATATTGTCCGGCGCATAAAACTCGATCGCCTCGCGCGCCACCGGCACCACATTGGGCATCGCGAAAAAATACAGGAAGGTGTAATCCGGCGCCTTCAGCTTGAAGGAGATGGTGTATTTGTCCAGCACTTGGACGCCAGGCACCGTGGCATCGTAATCGTATTTGCCGGTCTTCTTGGCATGGGCAACGAATTCATCAAAGCCGACGATATTGTTTTCAAACAACCAGGAGTAAGGGCTGCGCTCGGTCGGATCGCGGAAGCGCTTGATGGCGTATTCCATATCGCGCGCCGTGAGCTCGCGCTTTTTGCCTTTGAAGACGGGATCGGGCGCGAAGTAAATCCCGGGCTTGATCTTGAAGGTGAAGCGCGTGCCGCCCTCCTCCGCCAGCGGCACCGCCTCCGCTGACAGCCCCACCAGCTTGACCGGCCGCGCCAAGTAATCATAGGTGAGCAGGGATTCGAAAATGTTTTCCTGAATGCCGGTGGAGTAGCGATCCTCGGTGCGCTGCGGATCGAAGCCGGTTTCGGTGGAGCGGAAGGCGATGCGCAGGATTTTTTTGTTGGCCTCGGTATTGTCAAGGCCGCGAGCGGGGGCGGCGAAGCCGGTGGCGGACAGCAACCATGCGCTGGAAACCACGATCACGGCGGCAACGCGACATCGTCGCCTGCCGGCTGCGCTGAGCGCGAAAATCAATTGCGCGCCTTCAATTGCGTGCCTCGAAGGCTTTTTTCTTGTCGAGATCGATATCGACGTACTTCCACCAGTTCTGCGACTGGATCGGCGGGCGCACAAAGCCTTCGACATAGGGATACCACATGTCGGTCATGATGCGATGGGTGTTGATTTTCATCGGCGCATAGGCGACGGCGAGTCGCGCCATCTCCTGATAGAGCTTGGTGCGCTCGGGGCCATCGGGAAGCACCTCGGCTTTTTCATAGGCGGCGTCGTAGGCCGCCAGCTTGAAATTGGCGCGATTGCCCTTGAAACCGGCGTTCGGCCCATACAGCGAGACCAGCCAGGTATCGGCATCGGGAATGCTGGCGGTGCCGGCCAGGAACCACATCATCAACTTGCCGGCATTGGATTCCTTCAGCAGGTCGGGCCATTTGGCCTTGCGGATCTGCATCTTGATGCCGATGTCGTCCATGCTGCGCTTCCACAATTCATCGAACAGCAGATCGCGCGCGGTGGGCGTGGAGTTGTAGAGAATCACCAGCGGCTTGCCATCGGGTGTCTCGCGGTAACCGTCGCCGTCGATATCCTTGTAGCCGTACATATCTAGCAGGGCTTTGGCCTTGGCAGGGTTGTACTCATTGGCGCTGGTGCGGAAGTTGGCGTCGTAGCCGGCCACATTCGGGCTGTAGGGCGTGTGCGCGGGGATCGCCTGCCCTTTCCAGATGATGTTGATTTCGTCCTGCGTCATATAGCCCAGCGACATGGCGCGGCGCAGCGCGACCTTTTCCGGCGAGTAGCCGCCGATGAGCGGGTCGTCCATATTGAAGTAGGCGTAGGTCAGGTCCAGTGCGGGCAATTGCGCCATCACGATGCCGCGCTTTTTGAGGTTCGGCGCCAGCTGGTTGTTCGGCACGGCGACGTTGGCGAACTCGGGGCCCATGCGGAACAGCAGATCGTGCTCGGTGTTGAGGAAGGCCAGCCAGCGCGGTTGCTGTTCCTCGATGATCGATACTTCCACGCGCCCGATCATGGGCAGGCGCCGGCCCTTGAATTTCGCCAGCAGCGCCTGGCCCTTGGCATCATCGGCATTCGGTTCGGCGTCGTAATATTCTTCGCGGTAATTCGGGTTGGCGACCATGACGATCTTTGACGATCGCTTCCACGAGGAGAGCATGTAGGAACCGGTGCCGACCGGATGCGAGCCGATGTCGTTGCCGTATTTCTCCGCCACTTCGCGCGCCACCGCGCAGGAAACATGGCAATCGGCGAGATTGAAAATGAAAATGAATTTCGGCTTGGTCAGCTTGATCTGCCAGGTGTAACGGTCGAGGGCGCGCAGGCCTTCCAGCGGCGCATCGTAATCGAGCTTGCCGAGCTTGCGCGCGCGGGCGGTGTATTCGGCGGCGCCGAGAATCGTATCTTCGACTTCTGCCAGCGCCGGTGCTGCCAGGCGCGGATCCATCAGGCGCTTGATGGAATACACATAGTCTTCGGCGACCAGTTCGCGCTTCTTGCCGTTGAAGGCCGGGTCGTCGATGAAATAAATGCCGGGTTTGACGCGCAGGGTGATGGTCTTCTGGTCGGCGGAAATTTCCGGCATCGCGGCCAGGGTGTTGGGCTTCAGCTTCAGCGGCCGCGCCAGGTAGTCATAAGACAGCGGCGGATCGAACAGATTGAAGTTGATGATGTTCGAATAGGTATCGTTGACCTTGTGCGGGTCCAGGCTGGTTTCGGCGACTTCGAAGGCGTAGCGCAGGACCTTGTTCGGATCAGGAACGGCGGATCGATTGTCAGCCGCGCGCGCGCCGCCACCGGCAAGGACAAGGCACATCAGCAGCATGGACGGCAACTGGGATTTGGTCATAAAACCTCACTGACAACGAAGTATGGCAATCGGCCAGGATCGCCGGCCAGGACCATCAAAAGCGCGCTAACTATAACCCAAAGCCGGACGGTTTTTTACCGGGGACAAGGATGTGGCGGCATGTGCAATCCGCCCGCCAAAGCGCGCACCGCGCCGGTGCCGTCTTGGGATAAACTGCGGGGTCAAGCAATCCTGAAATCACTCCCCAAAGTTCACTCCCAAAGGATATGTATCGTGGGTTTCCTCGCCAATAAAAAAATACTCGTCACCGGCCTGCTGTCCAACCGTTCCATCGCCTACGGCATCGCCAAGGCATTGAAACGCGAAGGCGCCGAACTGGCCTTCACCTACGCGGGCGACGGCATCCGCGAGCGCGTTGAGCGCCTCGCCCCGGATTTCGACGGCAAGATCATCCTGCCCTGCGATGTGACCAGCGACGAGCAGATCGAAAATTGCTTCAAGGAATTGGGCAAGCAATGGGACGGGCTCGACGGTTTCGTCCACGCCATCGCCTTCGCCCCGCGCGAAGCCATCGCCGGCGATTTCCTCGAAGGCCTGTCGCGCGAAAGCTTCCGCATCGCCCATGATATTTCCAGCTACAGCTACGCCGCCATGGCCAAGGCCGCGCTGCCGATGATGGAAGGCCGCAACGGCGCCATCCTTACCCTCTCCTACCTCGGCGCGGTGCGCGCCGTGCCCAACTACAACACCATGGGCGCCGCCAAGGCCAGCCTCGAAGCGGTGACGCGCTATCTGGCGGTGAGCCTGGGGCCGAAAGGCATCCGCGCCAACGCCATCTCGGCCGGCCCGATCAAGACCCTGGCCGCCGCCGGCATCGCAAACTTCGGCAAACTGCTCTCCGCCTTCGCCGACCAGGCGCCGCTGCGCCGCAACGTGACGGCAGACGAAGTCGGTAACGCCGCCGCCTTCATGATGAGCGATCTGGCCAGCGGCATTACCGGTGAAGTGACTTATGTGGATTGCGGGTATTCGCAGGTTTCGGGGGGGATGGTGGAGTAACGCCGCGCCTTGGACGCTTGGAGTGCCGACGCATTCAAAACTTGTGATGTCATCCCGGATTTAGTCCGGGATCCAATTTTGGTCCACGAAGTATTTACGAAAATTGGGCCCCGGACTAAATCCGGGGCGACAGTTTTTCATTGAAAAGCAATTTCAAAACTCCAGCACTGGCGCGCCTCTCCAGCCAAAAATGCCTCAAAACCCGCGCCAGTGCTGCACTTCGCTGTTTCATTTTTTAAGATTGCTGACCTTTCCAATGAGGCATTTCTTTGCCGGATCGCGCTGCGTCGATCCCCACGCATCGCGCGGGGCCCCTCTCCGGTGCGCTCCCGTCAATGCCCGAAAACCCGCGCCAAATGGCGTTCTACACTTTATTTCGCTACCTAAACCGTGAAAAATTTCCAGCATAAAGTTGCCGTCATCACCGGCGCCGCCTCCGGCTTCGGGCGCGAATTCGCCAACCTCGGCGCCAAGCTCGGCATGAAACTGGTGCTGGCCGATGTGGCGCAGGCGCCGCTCGATACCGCCGTTGCGGAATTGAAAGCGCAGGGCGCCAATGTGGTTGCACTGCGCGGCGATGTCAGCAAGGCGGAAGACGTCGAGACGCTGGCCAAGCTCGCCATCGATTCCTTCGGCGGCGTCAATCTACTCTTCAACAACGCCGGCGTCGGCTCGGGCGGGCTGGTGTGGGAGAACACCGTCAAGGATTGGGAATGGGTGCTGGGCGTGAACCTCTGGGGCGTGATCCATGGCGTGCGCGTGTTCACGCCGCTGATGCTTGAACAGGCCAAACGCGAGGCGGACTACGAGGGCCATATCGTCAATACCTCATCGATGGCCGGCCTGCTGTCGCCGCAATTGATGGGCGCCTACAACGTCTCCAAGCATGCGGTGGTCGCACTGTCGGAAACGCTGTTCCATGACCTCAATGCGGTGGCGGGCGACGGTGCAAGCAAGATCGGCTGCTCGGTGCTGTGCCCGGCCTTTGTGCCGACCGGCATCAGCCAGTCGCATCGCAATCGCCCGGCCGATTTGCAGAACGATGCGGCGCCGACCGAATCGATGAAGGTCGCGCAGAAGATGACGCACAAGGCGGTGAGCTCGGGAAAAATGAGCGCGGCCGATGTGGCCGCAATTACCTTCGACGCGATTCGCGACAATCGCTTCTACATCCTCACCCACCCGAAGATCATGGCGACGGTGAAAATGCGCCTGGAAGATATCGAGGCCCTGCAGAATCCGCGCGACCCTTTCGCGCTCAAGGAAGAGAATCGGCCGAAGCTCGACGGCAGCAGCTGAACGCGAACGCATAAATGAAAAAGGGCCGCCTGCGATCAACGCGGCAGCCCTTTTTCATTGCGGCAAATATTGCGTTTTATTGATCCGTTTTCTTGGTCAGCACATCTTTGGCGACCGTGACATCCGCCTTGCTGCGCGCCTGGCTCAGCATGGCCTGGATCTGTTGCATCGCCTGCGATTGCTCGATGCGCGCGCCCAGCTGCTTGACCTTGGCATCGTCGGCCGCGGCCGGCTCGACCACCTTGGCCACCTGCACCAGGGTGTAGCCGCCATTCGGATTGTTGACGCCGGCATAGCTCGGCAGGGTCTTGGTATTGGCGCGCATCGCGGCATCGATCACATCGGGGGCGAGTCCGCCCTGATTGCTGCGGCTCACCGCCAGCAGGGCCGGGAATTTGATATCGCCGCCCTTGCCTGCCTGCAGCGCGGCCAGTTTGGCTTCGCCATCCTTGACGGCCAACTTGCCGGCTTCCTCACGCGTCATGCGCGTGGCGATGGCGGCCTGCACCTCGGCGAAGGGACGCACAAACGAAGGTTTCGATTCCAGCATGCGCGCCGCCACCAGGGTGCTGGGCGCGACTTCGACGGCTTCGGTGTTGCGCTTGTTCTTCAGCACATCGTCGGAGAACAGGGCCGTCATCAGCTTGGGATTGTTGAAAGGCGCAGCGGCGGTACCGCCCTTGCTGATGAAGGGTCCCTGGCGAATCTGCAGGCCGACGGCGTCGGCAGCGGCTTTGAGGCTGGTCGATTGCTCATAGACCAGGTTGCTGAATTTCTCGGCCATCTCGGCGAATTTGCGCTGCGCCTTCTGCTTCTTCAGCTCACCTTCGATTTCCGCGCTGACGTCGGCCAGGGGTTTCAGCTTGGCGTCCTTGATCTCGGTGACGCGGATGATATGGAAGCCGTAATCGGTCTGCACCGGGCCGACGATTTCATCTTTCTTCGCCTTGAAGGCGGCGTCCTCGAATTGCGGCACCATGGCGCCGCGGCCGAAGAAGCCCAGGTCACCACCGTTGACGGCCGAGCCGGGGTCGGCGGAATTTTTCTTGGCCAGATCGGCAAAGGCTTTGGGGTTCTTCTTCAGCTCGGCGACCAGGCCATCGGCCTTGGCGCGCGCGGCTTTTTTATCGGCCTCGCTGGCGGTGGCCGCGGCGGCAATCAGAATGTGGCTGGCCTTGCGCTCTTCCTTCTGTCCGTAGCGGTTGGCATTGGCGTCGTAGAATTCCTTGATCTCGGCGGGCGTGACCTGGATCTGCGGGGCCAGTGCCTCGATGGAAAGCTCAAGATATTCCGGCTTCATCTGCGCCGGCACGGTAAATTCCGCCTGATGCGTATCGTAGTAAGTCTTGATCTGTTCCGGGGTGATTTTTACCTGGGCCGCGAACTGCTCGGGCGAGACGTTGACGATGGCGACTTCGCGCGACTGCTCGGCGGCTTGCAGATACTGGCGCACGCTGACCGGGCTGACGAAGGCGGTGGTGGCCAGGCTTTCGATGAACTGCTGGCGGGCGAGATCCTGGCGCAGCTTGCTTTCGAATACCGAGGCGGGCGTGTTGATCGATTTCAGATAGCCTTCGTAGCGCGAAGGCACAAACTTGCCTTCCGACTGGAAGGCGGGAATCGCCATGATGGCGTCGCGCACCGCGGCATCGCTGACGCGCAGGCCCGAGGATTTGGTGACACCGGTCAGCAGGCGTTCATCGACCAGCTGCTCGAGCACGCCCTTGCGCATCTCGGGGGTGTCCATGATCGAGGCATCGATATTGCCGCCGAACTGCTGGCGGAACTGCTCCATCTGGTTGCGCAGCGCATTGCTGAAATCGGTCGAGGTGATTTTTTCGTCGCCGACATGGGCCACCACATCCTGTCCGCCCGGATTGCGGATGTAGGACTCCACGCCCCAAAGCGCGAACGGCACCGTGATGATGGCGAGAATGAGTTTGGCGAGCCAGGTATTGGCGGCTTGGCGAATGGTTTCGAGCATGGCGGCGAACGCTTATGAAAAAAGACGGCGATGAATCGGATGGGACGGATACAAAAAAGGCGAACTTGCGGAAAGTTCGCCTTCGCCCGGCGATGCGCGACGGGCATCGCCCTCAGAAACTTTTGTTGCGAATTTTCAGTGCGAATTTGCGTGGGTTGCAGTGCTGTTCAGCGGCACACAAAGCGGGCGAATTATAGCCCAAAAGCGCGGCCCGCTGCGCTTCAGGCGCGGCGCAGGCGCAGGTCGGCCAGATGCGCCAGCAAGGAGGCCGACAGGGCCAGGGCGATCCAGCCCCACCATGCGCCCACCAGGGCGCCGCGCAGGGCCAGCACCAGGCAGGCGCCGGGCAGCAGGCCGATGACGATATCGCGCGCGTTCGGCCCCTTGCCGCTGTGGCGCCGGACCCAGCAGAGCACGCAGCCTTCGAGAAACATGACCGCCAGCACCAGGTCGGCGGCATGACCGCTGCTGAAAAATTCAGCCAGCATGGCGCTGCCGCAACAAGACGACATCAACGCGCGCCGAAGGGGGCGTTGAGCTGAACGATCGCCATATTGAGGATGGCCGCGAAGGTCACCCAGGCCAGGTAGGGAACCAGCAGCCAGCTGGCCAGACGCGAGCGCAGCAGCAGGGACCAGATCAGGGCGGCGATCGAGGCCCACAGGAACAGCACCTCGAACATGGCCCAGTCGGGACGCTGCGCGCGGAAGAACAGCAGGCTCCACGACAGGTTCAGGACGAGGTTGAAAACGTAGAGGCGGATCACCCAGGAGCGCGCCTTGGCATTGTCGGCGGTTTTCCAGGCGAGCACGGCGGACATGGCGAGCATGGCGAAGATGGCCGTCCATACCGGGCCGAACAGCCAGTCCGGGGGCTGGAAGCCGGGTTTTTTCAGGCTGTAGTACCAGGGCCCGAGCTCGGTCACGAGAGCGCCGAGGATGCCGGTGAGCAGTGCCGCGCTGGCGGCGATGGCAACGGGCTTCCAGGCCTTGTTGTTCACGGTCGCGCCAATCCGGTGAGGTGGGCCAGGTCTTTGAAGAAAATGCGGATATGTGCCATCGGTTTGGCCTTGACCAGTTTCTTGTGCATATAGGCCTGCCAGGTGAGCTCCTGCACATCGGGATCGCGGCAGATGCTGACGAAGCGCTCGCGGCGCTTGTCGCTGGAGTACCAGAAGCTCTGCATGATACCGAGAATCCAGAACACTTTGCCGTGCGCCTTCATGAAGCGCTTGCGCGCCTGTGCCAGAGCGCGTTCGTCGCCGGTAGCGAGGAACATTTGCACCGCATCGGCCGCCAGG